>Ga0137407_10002272_pt1 | contig 12665 bp, 9 predicted proteins | sample CZOMad2_2_16fung_FD_108410 | JGI IMG/M metagenome (GOLD analysis project Ga0137407, IMG submission 108410) | Vadose zone soil fungal communities from Angelo Coast Range Reserve, California, USA - CZOMad2_2_16fungal (Illumina Assembly) | ecosystem: Environmental > Terrestrial > Soil > Vadose zone...
CATGCCCGCCTGCTCCGGCGTGCGCGACGCCTTGGCGTTATTGCAGCGGCGGCACGCCGACACCACGTTCTTCCAGGTATCGCGTCCGCCGCGGCTGAAGGGCGTCACATGATCCCGCGACAGCATGCTATACGTGAACCGCGCGCCGCAGTACAAGCACAGATAGGCGTCGCGGCGGAACAAGGTCTGATTGTTCAGCGGCGGCGTGTAAGCGGCGCCGCGCAGGTTTCCCGGGTTGCCCGACGTTCCCAGCGTGGCGATGATTGAATTCACGTCGACGACGGTGCGAAGACCCGTCCTCGCACAGGTGCCGCCGTAGAGCCGGTACAGAAGTGTCCCGCAGGCATAGGCGACCTGGTCGGTGTGGTACAGACGCGCGGCTTCCCGATAGTCCACCCACTCCAACGGCATCCCCGACACATCGGTGCGCAGGATCTGTTGCGACAATGGATATCCATGCGTGACCACCGCGAGGTCGTCCCGCTAATCCAATAACTGCAGCTTCTCCTGGATCATCGGCTTCATAACACTGCTAAAGATAGTCGACTATTATGCAATAATTCAATGTTTGGCATAATTCTGTGGTTTTGGGAGAGATTGCATGGCTGTCGTCGTCGGTATCCTCACGGAAACCCAGCCTTCGGAAACTCGCGTCGCCGTTGTCCCGGAAATAGCTGCAAAGCTGAAGGCGGCCGGCGTTCGCGTTCTGATCGAGCGCGGCGCGGGCACCGCGGCTCATTTTCCGGATGCTCTGTATACCGACGCTGAGTTCAGCGATGCGGCCGCCATTCTCGGGTCGGCGGATGTGTTGTTGAAGGTGCAGCCGCCTACCTTGACGGAAGTGGACGCGCTCAAGAAGGGCGCCGTGGTCATCGGCTACATGCAAGCCTACGCGCGGCCCGACCTCGTCCGGGCCCTCAAAGATCGCGGCATCACCAGTTTTGCGATGGAACTGGTGCCGCGCATTTCTCGGGCACAATCGATGGACGCGCTGTCTTCGCAAGCGTCGGTAGCCGGCTATAAAGCAGTGCTGATTGCGGCCAATACACTGGAAAGATTCTTGCCCATGCTGACGACGGCGGCCGGCACCATCCGTCCGGCAACTGTCCTCGTCATCGGCGCGGGCGTCGCCGGGTTGCAGGCGATCGCCACGGCGAAGCGCCTGGGAGCGGTGGTCGAAGCGTATGACGTACGTAGCGCGACCAAGGACCAAGTGAAATCGCTCGGCGCGAAGTTCATCGAAACCGGCGTCTCCGCGGAAGGCGCCGGCGGGTATGCGCGCGAACTCACCGCCGAAGAGAAGACCAAGCAGCAGGAAGTGCTCGACGCGCGAATCGCCGCCAGCGATGCCGTGATCAGCACCGCATCGGTGCCCGGTCGGGCGGCACCGCGGATCATCAGCCGGGCGGCGGTCGAGCGTATGAAGGCCGGCTCCGTGATCATCGACATCGCCGCCGAACAAGGCGGCAATTGCGAGCTGACGAGGGCGGGCGAAACCGTCGTTCACGGCGGAGTCAAGATCGTGGGCCCCTTGAACCTGGCCGCCTCATTGCCCTACCACGCCAGCGAAATGTACTCGCGCAATCTATTCAATCTGCTGAAGCCGGCGCTGGCTAAAGGCGAGCTTGCGATCGACTGGAACGACGAAGTGTTCAAAGGCTCCGTGCTCACGCACGGCGGCCAGATCAAGCACGAAGCGACGCGTAAAACCGTAGAGGGACAGTAATCATGATCGACGGCGTCATAGCGCTCTATATATTCATGTTGGCCGCGTTCACCGGCTACGAAGTCATTTCCCGCGTACCGGTAATCTTGCACACACCGCTCATGTCAGGATCGAACTTCGTGCATGGCATCGTGTTGGTCGGCGCGATGGTTGCGTTAGCCACGGCGGACACCCCCCTGTTGCGAGTGATCGGCGTCATCGGGGTGATTCTCGGCGCCGGCAACGCCGTCGGTGGCTATGTGGTGACCGAGCGCATGCTGCAGATGTTCGTCTCCGCCGGCAGAAAGAAAGGACCTTAGACGTGCCCTCCGCTTCGACTATTCAAACCCTGACACAGCTGTCCTATCTCGTGGCGGCCGCACTATTCATCCTCGGCCTGAAGCGCATGAGTTCGCCGGTCACCGCCGTGAGCGGCGTCCGCTGGGCAGGCCTGGGTATGGTGCTCGCGACGGTCGTGACTTTAGGCTTCATGGGCGCTTCGTCCTTCAATCTGATGCTCGTGATCGGCTCCATCGCGGTCGGTGGCATCGTGGCCTGGGTCAGCGGCAAGCGCGTTGCCATGACGGATATGCCGCAGATGATTGCACTGTACAACGGCATGGGCGGCGGCGCGGCAGCCGCTATCGCCGCCGTGGAACTGTACCGCGGCAGCGAGCACAGCATCACGCACCTGACCATCGCCACGATCGGCGGCTTCATCGGCTCGGTGTCTTTCAGCGGCAGCCTGATCGCTTTCGCGAAATTGCAGGGCCTGATCACCAAGTCGGTGCGCTTCGGCGCTCAAAAGTTCGCGAATGCGGCGATCCTGCTGGTGACGGTCGGACTGGGCTTCATCGTCGTCTCGGGCATGGACTTGGGCCTGCAGCAGGGTGGCCTGCCCGCGGTCTCCTTGTTCTTCGCGTTTGCCTTGGCTCTGGGCGTCGCCATGACACTGCCCATCGGCGGCGCCGACATGCCGGTGGTGATTTCTCTCTACAATGCGCTTACCGGTCTTGCGGTCGGTTTCGAAGGCTTCGTACTCGACAACGCCGCCATGATCATCGCCGGGACCGTGGTCGGTGCGGCCGGCACCCTGCTGACGCAGCTCATGGCCAAGGCCATGAACCGTTCGCTCGGCAATGTGCTGTTCTCGAACTTCGGTGAGAGTTCGTCCGCGGGCGGCGGCGGCGTCACCGGTACCCAGAAGGCCATCGAAGCCTCGGATGCCGGGGTGATGATGGCGTACTCGCAAAAGATCATCATCGTGCCGGGGTATGGAATGGCCGTGGCGCAAGCTCAGCACAAGGTGTGGGAACTCACGCAGCTGCTCCTCGATCACGGCGTCAAGGTGCGGTTTGCCATTCATCCGGTCGCGGGCCGCATGCCGGGGCACATGAACGTGCTGCTTGCGGAAGCGGGGGTGCCTTACGACTTGATCTCCGACCTCGACGAAATCAATGCCGAGTTCGAAACCGCCGACGTGGCGTTGATCATCGGCGCCAACGATGTCGTCAACCCGGACGCGCGCGCCAATCGCTCGAGTCCGATTTTCGGCATGCCGATCTTGAATGCGGACAAGGCCAAGAACGTCATCGTCATCAAGCGCGGCCAGGGTCAGGGCTTTTCCGGCATCGACAATGCGCTGTTCGTGCTCGATCAAACGCGCATGCTCTACGGGGACGCGCAGTCGGCCGTGAGTCAGCTGATCCAGGCAGTCAAGGCTGCAGGGTAATCTCGAAACGATCCCGGGTTTGCCATTCCGTGGGCGTGGGCGCGGCGTAATCGCCGAGCCGAATCATTTCACCCACCACTCGGTCGCCGTGTAATTCGAGGCGCACGTAGTGATAGTTGGGAAAATCGTCGCTCTGGTACAGGTCCGTGGGCGTGCGGTCCACTTCATACGGCCTGGCGCCGCCGCCGCCCGACACCAGGTACACGACGCCGTCCCTGGCGAATCGTTCGTAGTTGTGAATATGGCCGGCGGTCACGACGAAGCTCGCCGCCGACCGTGGCGCAACCGTCTCGAGGTACTCGGCCAGCGCGAGTTCGTTCGGGCGCGGATTATGGTCCGTCAGCTTGCTCGTCTGCACATCGGCCACGGGAGGGTGATGCATGACGATCAACACCAGGCGAACCTTGGGAGAGAGCCCCGCGACTTGATGCTCGAACCAGATCCGCTGCGCACTTCCCGGCAACAGCGATGTATCGGTGTCAAGGTCGATACCCACGACCCTGGCGCCGATAGCGACCGAATACCAGCGCCGGCCGCGCAATTCCGGAAACGTATCCCACCAGCGATCGAGACATGCCGAATCGAGGCATTCCGAAAATTCATGATTGCCGAGCGCGGGGTACACCCGCAGATGCCGCTCGCGCCACGCGAGAGTCTCATGGCGAAACTCTGCGTAATCCGACGCGATACCGTGCCAAGGAAGGTCGCCGTTGAGGAAGATCGCCGCCGGGTTCTCTGCTGCAATCTTGGCGACCAAAGCCTGTCGCGCGCCGGGACTGGTCGCGTCGGTTTCCGAAAGTGCAGTGAACCGCATATCGCCGTACGCCACCAGCACCAGCGGGTCGGATAGCACGCCGTCCGGCACACTGAACGTGGTCGCATGCGCAGGCGCGGCGCTCACTGGGCCGGCGAGAACGGCCATCATCAGCAAACGCACGGGCAAAGAAACGCGCATTGCGCGATGCTACGCAAAGGAGGCCTTCGCTGCCATGAAATTCCTGGTCTTGACGGTTCTATGCGCCTTGAGCGCCGTCGGCGCCGTCGAGGCGGGCACCGGCCAAGACGCGCGCTGGCGGCAGCATGCCGAGAATGTTCGCATCATCCGCGACCACTGGGACATCGCGCATGTCTACGGCAAATCCGACGCGGACGCGGTGTTCGGAATGATCTATGCGCAGGCCGAGGATGACTTCGGCCGCATCGAGCGCAACTACCTCAATGGTCTGGGGCTCTCGGCGCTGGCCGAAGGGGAGACGTCCGTTTACACCGATCTTCGTCAGAGATTGTTCGTCGATCCGCGCCGCTTGCGGCAAAGCTATCGCAGCAGCCCGGCTTGGCTCAAGACACTGATGGTGGCCTGGTCCGACGGCCTGAATTACTTCTTGTCGAAACATCCCGCTGTTGCGCGCGGAGTCATCCATCATTACGAGCCCTGGATGGCGTTATCTTTCACAGAAGGCAGTATCGGCAGCGACATCGAAGGCGTCGACCTCGGCCAGCTCGAGAGGTTTTACGGAGCGCAGCCGCGGCCGCCGGCGCCCGAGGTGAGCACGCGCGTGGCGACGCGGGCGGAGCCGGCTCCCGGCGGCTCCAACGGCTTCGCCATTGCGCCCAGCCGCAGCGCATCGGGGCATGCCCTGCTATGGATAAACCCGCACACCTCTTACTATTTCCGCTCAGAGCTGCAGATGGTCAGCGAGCAGGGATTGAACGTCTACGGAGCCGTCACCTGGGGGCAATTCTTCGTCTATCAGGGATTCAACCCACACAACGGCTGGATGCACACTTCGTACGGCGGCGACGCCGTCGATGAATATGCCGAGACCATCGTCAGGAAGCCCGACGGACTGTATTACCAGTATGGCGCCGCTTTGAGAAAACTGCACGTCAGCCAAATCACCGTTGCGTTCAAACAGGGGGCTCGGACCGGCCGTCGAAAGTTCATCGTGTATCACAGCCATCACGGACCGATTGTCCGCGCCGAGAACGGCCGGTGGATCGCCGTCAAGCTGCTGCAGGACCCCGTGCCGGCACTGGCGCAATCGTACTTGCGCACCAAGACCGCGGACTACGCGTCGTTCCGTAAGACTCAGGATATGCGCACCGACACTTCCAACAATACGGTTTACGCAGACTCTGACGGAACGATCGCCTATTTCCATGGGAATTTCATTCCCAAGCGCGATCCGAAGTTCGATTACACGCATCCGGTGGATGGCAGCGACCCTGCGACCGAATGGCAGGGACCGCATGCGATCGAAGACACCATCACTCTGCTCAACCCCGGCAATGGTTGGATCGCGAACACCAATAACTGGCCCTTCTCGGCAGCGGGCGCGGCAAGCCCGAAGCGCGAGAACTATCCGGCGTACATGTGGACCAAGAGCGAGAATCCACGCGGCATTCACGCCGTCGAAGTGCTGCAAGATATTCACGATGTGACTTTGGATAGCTTGATCGACGCCGGTTATGACAGCCACCTCACTGCTTTCGATGTGCTGCTGCCGCCGCTGTTCGCCGACTACGATCGATTGACGGTGGATGATCCGCGGCGCGACAGCCTGAAGGAACCGATGGCGAGCCTGCGCAATTGGGACCGGCACACGGCGGCGGACTCGGTGCCGACGGCCCTCGCCATTTTCTGGGGTCAAGAGCTGCGCGACCGCAAAGGTACCGAGGCGCGCGCCGCTGACCAACCGGTCTATGATTACTTGATCGACCATTTGACCCCGCCCGACCGAATCGACGGCTTGACCGCGGCCGTTGCAAAATTGCAGCGTGACTTCGGTCGATGGCGAACGCCGTGGGGCGATATCAACCGCTATCAACGGTTGACGGACGACATCGTGCAGCCCTTCGACGATGCCAAACCCAGCTTGCCGGTGGGCTTTGCCTCATCCAACTGGGGCGCCTTGGCGTCATTCGACGCTCCGTATCCGCGAAAGACGAAAAAGATCTATGGATCAATCGGCAATAGCTTCGTCGCAGCGGTGGAATTTGGCCCGGTCATTCATGCCAAGGCCATCATGAGCGGCGGCGAAAGCGGCGACCCCAAGTCGTCTCACTTCACGGACCAAGCGCCGATGTTCACTCAGGGGCGATTCCGTGACGTGCTTTTCAGTCGTGAGGACGTGATGGCGCACGCCGAGCGCAGCTACCGCCCGTGAGCGGCGCATCGAGGGAGGGCTATCGCCCGCCGCGCCGCGGTGGCGCTGGTGGCGGCGCCCGCGGCACCGGCCGCCGCTGGAGCACTCCGCGGCGCTGTTCCGGACTCATCTGACGCCATTGCTTGCGCAATTCCATGCGCTTTTCCGGCGGCATTTGCCGAAACCGGTTGAACGATTCGCGTACCCGCTGTTGCTGCTCCGGTGGCAAGCTCTTGTACTGCTGCCAGCGCTGGCGCAGCTGCTGCCGCTGCTCCGGAGGCATGGTGCGCCATTGAGTAAAGCGTTGCTGAGCACTCGAGCGCTGTTCCGGTGACATCGATAGCCAGCGCTGACTGCCGTTGGCCAGCGCCTGTTGGCGCTCCGGGGGCAAGCTGTCCCACTTTCCTTGATAGCTCTTCAACAATTGTTGCTGTTCGGGCGACATCGAGGACCATGTCTTGGGCGCCGCAGGCGCAGGTGCCGCCGCGGGCGCAGGCGCCGCCGCCGGCTCGGGCGCGGCGGGAGCCTGCGCGACCGCGCTCGCAGCCGCGAGGACCAAACCGGCCGAGATCAACAACGCCCTGATCATTGCTTTACTTCCTGCGGTGGCGTTGCGGGAGGATTTCCCCCTCGCGGCGGCACCTTCTTCAAGAACTCCCACCAAACTGCATCGCCCACATCGTCCGCGCCCAAGAACTCGATGAAATCATCATCGGGCGCGCCCGGTGACGACACCGGTGGCGGCGCCGGCGGCGCCGGTGGCGCCGAGGGGGGCGGACCGGCCATTGCTGCCGAGCACACAGCCACACCGACCAACAGCCAACGCCTTCCCCATCGCAACTGAAGTAGAGCGCTAAGCGGCAGGTCCCGGATTCGCGGACTTGTCCGCCCAGTCATAAAACTCAATATCGTCTTGCAACATGTCCATGGCGTCACCCGAACCCTCATCGGCGGCCGCGACAAGTTCCAAATCTTCGAAATTCGACTGACCATCAGCTACTGTAACGGCGTGCTGACCCAATGGCGATCCCAACCAAAGGAACACGCCCAGAATCGCAGCGGCGGTCACGCCGGCTGCCGGAGTCAGCACTCCGATGCGGAAAAACCAGGGACGGCGGCGGCTCGCGGACACCGCTTCGATCGCGGCATTGCGTGCCTGCGTGAGGCGAGCGCGCGTCGCGTAGTCCACGCCTTCGACGCTGTCGTGAAACAGTGCTTGGGCTCGCGCCTCGAAAGAATCACGGGGCTGTTCGTTCATCACCAGACCTCGCCCAGTTGCTCGCGCAGGGTATGCACCGCGCGCGAGTAATGCGTCTTGACGCTGCCTTCCGAGCAACCCATGGCGCTTGCCGTCTCAGCCACGTCCAGACCCTCGAAATTCCGCAGCATGAACGCCTCCCGTTGCCGCGCGGGCAAGGCCCGCAAGCTGACCTCGAGCTGCTGCATTGCCTGCCCCTGCATCAGCGCCTCAGGAATGGCAGGCGCCGCGTCGGCGACATTATCGAGCGGATCCTGTGCCTCGCTCTCGGGGTCCTCTTTCGGTCCCGGCAGCCACGTCATGAACCGCTTGCGAACGGTCCGCCGCCGCTGCAGATCGCGTATGCCATTTTCCAGAATTCGATAGAACAGCGGCCGCCATTCCGCGCTCGGGCGTGATGCATACTTGCGCGCCAGCTTGAGCATCGCGTCTTGCACCACGTCCAACGCATCGTCCGGATCACGCAGCGCGACTTGCGCCATGCGGAATGCGCGCCGCTCGATCTCAGCCAAGAATTTCTCGAGTTCTCGCGTGTACTCCAGAACCGCTTCCTCAGGTGCTGGAGCGGGACCATCCCAGACCATCCAAGCCTGGTTCAGCGTATCAAAGGGGGGCATGCCTCGTCCTCTCAACGTCGACGGAGCGTCGCTGTTCCAGGTATAAACGTCTATCCGCGGCTGTGGTTGACGGCACAGGGCTTGCGCAAGATCAGCGACTTACGCACACCACGTGTGACGTTCGTTGCAATATTTTCAACCGACATCTGAGCAGCAGATCTAGAGGGTGCCGTAACCTATTGAAGTTTAAATATTAATTTCTATTTAGGCCACTTTTTCGCCAATTTGACGGGACTCGAAACGGAACGGGCACTTAGGGTGGAGATCCTTAGCTTCTCAACAGACTTATCCACATGTTTCGTGGACAAAAAAGGACCGATGATTCTGCAGGTTGCGCTGGATACGCCATTACGCCGCGTCTTTGACTATCGGCCGCCCACGGGCCCGGGGCCCAACGGGGCTCCCCGCTTAGGGGTGCGGGTACGCGTACCCTTTGGCCGCCGGCAGTTGATCGGCATCTTGGTTGGGGTCGCTTCCGAGTCCGCCGTCGCCGCCCCGAAGCTCAAGACAGCGCTCGAGATTTTGGACGAGCATTCCATCGTCGACCCGGTTACCTTCGAGTTGCTGTGCTGGGCGGCCGAGTACTATCACCACCCCATCGGCGAAGTGTTTGCCGCGGCATTGCCGGTCAGCCTGCGCGCAGGTCAGCCCGCGCTGCAGAAGACCGAATGGTGGTGCTTGAGCGAGACGGGACGACAGGAATTGTCCGCTCCCGGCGCAGGGCGCGCTCCGCGACAGCGAGCCCTGCTCGCCTGGCTCGGAGCGAGGGGATGCGCCACCAGCGATGATATCGGTGAGGCGTTCAAGCCCGCGCAATTGCGTTCGTCGGCGGCGCGGGGGTGGATCGTGGAGGCGGCCGCGCCTGCGGCGGCGGCGATGGAGACGCGTCCCAGCGAAGTCGAGCTCACCCTGCCCCAGGCTGGCTGCGTCGCCGCCATACTCGCGTCCCTGTCGACCTTTGCCGCACATCTCCTCTACGGCGTGACCGGCAGCGGCAAGACCGAGGTGTACTTGCGGGTCATCGCCGCAGCGATTGCAGGAGGAGGCCAGGCTCTGGTCCTGGTGCCCGAGATCGCCCTGACGCCGCAGCTGGTCGATCGCTTCCGCCGCCGCTTCAGTTCGGGGGTGGTGGCGGTGCATTCCGGCCTCAGCGCTGTTGAGCGCCGCGACGCCTGGCGCGCGGCGCACCGGGCCCAAGCGCGAATAATCATTGGAACACGTTCCGCGGTGTTCACCTCGCTGCCGAAGCTCGCGCTCATCGTCGTTGATGAGGAGCACGACCCCTCGTACAAGCAGCACGAAGGCTTCCGTTATTCGGCGCGCGATCTCGCGGTGATGAGAGCCCGGGGCGCGAAAGTGCCCATCGTTCTCGGCTCCGCGACCCCGTCGCTGGAAACCCTGGAAAACGCGGCGACGGCGCGCTACTCAAAACACCTGTTGCCGCAGCGGCCGGGAGCGGCGCAGACGCCGCGCATGTCGATCGTGGACCTGCGCAAGCACGCCGCCGATCAGGGATTGTCGACGCCCGCGATGCAGGCCATGGACCGGCACTTGAAAGCCGGGGGGCAGGTGATCGTGTTCTTGAATCGCCGCGGCTATGCACCCAGCCTATTCTGCAATGCCTGCGGCTGGGTCGCGCCTTGCGCGCATTGCGATGCGCGCATGACCTTGCACCGCCGCGCGCAGCAGCTGCGCTGCCATCACTGCGGCGCGCACAGCCCCGTTCCCGCGATTTGCGGAAGTTGCGGTCAAGCCTTGAATCCCGTGGGTCAGGGCACCGAGCGGGTCGAGGAGACCTTGGCGAGATTGTTCCCGGACGCGCCGCTGGCGCGGCTGGATCGAGACACGGCATCCGCGCGAGGCGCGGTGCAAACCGTGCTTGACCGGGTGCACAGGGGTGAGGCGCGAATTCTGGTCGGCACTCAAATGCTCACCAAGGGCCATCACTTTCCGGAGGTCAGCCTGGTGGTGATCGTGGATGCCGATCAGGGGTTGTTCGCCAGCGACTTTCGCGCGACCGAGCGTCTCGCGCAGACCATCACCCAGGTCGCCGGCCGCGCGGGGCGCGGGTCCCTGGCCGGGGAAGTCATGATTCAAACCGAGTTTCCCGAGCATCCGCTGCTCAATCGACTCATGACGGAAGGTTACGAAGGCTTCGCGGTCAGCGCCCTGGAAGAGCGCCGCGAAGCCGGTTGGCCGCCCTACTCACGGCTCGCCATGCTGCGCGCCGAAGCCAAGGACAGCCTCGGATTGGACGCATTTCTACGCGCCGCGGTGGATTCCAGCCGAGAGCTGGGCGACGCGGCGGCCGTCAAGGTGCTGGGTCCCGCCAGCGCCTTGATCGCGCGCCGGGCCGACCACTTCCGTGCGCATCTCCTGATCGAGACCGCCGCGCGGTCCACATTGCAGCGCTTTTTGAAGGGTTGGCTGCCGCAGGTGGAAAAGCTGGGCGGGCCGCCCGGCCTGCGCTGGTCCATCGACGTGGATCCGCTGGAAGTGGATTGAGTAGCCTGCGTGACATCGCCATCTGCCTGAAGAGCGGCGATTCCGGGTAAACTGCGGACCCTTTGTACCCCTGACCGGCAATCTTTGGACTCCTGACCCACCCTTCGTACATTTGACCGTGGATTCGCTTTGAAGACTCTGATCGAGAATTTGCTGCAGCAAGCGCTGGCCACCCTGCCGGAAGACCTGGTGCCCGCGGCTGCGCGGACTTTGAGCGTTGAGGTCGAGAACACGCGCGACGCGCAGCATGGCGATTTCGCCACCAATCTCGCCATGCGGCTGGCCAAGGCAGCTCGGCAGAATCCGCGCAAACTGGCGGAGGCTCTGGTGAGGTCGCTACCGGCGAGCCCTGCGGTTGCCAAGGTCGAGATTGCCGGCGCCGGCTTCATCAATTTCTTTTTGTCGAAGGACGCCTATCATGCCGAAATCGGCAAAGTGCTTCAGGACGGGCGCCGGTATGGCCGGTCGCTCGTCGGCGCCGGCCGATCGGTGCAGGTGGAATTCGTATCGGCGAATCCGACGGGCCCCCTGCACGTCGGTCACGGCCGGCACGCGGCCTTCGGCGCCTCCGTCGCGAATTTGCTCGAGGCGGCGGGCTACCGAGTCGAGCGCGAGTACTACATCAACGACGCGGGCCGCCAGATGGAAATTCTGGCGGTCAGTACCTGGCTGCGATACCTCGAGCACAGCGGCGAGCGTTTCTCGTTTCCCGCGAACGGCTACCGCGGCGACTACATCTTAGGCGTTGCCGAGCAACTGTTCGCCGCGGAGGGCGCGAAGCTGCGCCACAGCGCCGCCGAGGTTTTCGCGAAATTGCCGCCGGACGAGCCGCAGGGAGGCGACAAGGACGTTTACATCGACGCGGTGATCGCCCGCGCGCGGCTTCTCATCGGGGACGCCGCGTTTCGCCGCGTGCTGGATCTGGCGCTCGCCGGGATCTTGAGCGACATTCGCGAGGACCTCCGGGAATTCGGCGTCACCTTCGACTGCTGGTTCTCCGAGCGAACCTTGAGCGAAAGCGGCTCCGTCGACAAGGCGCTCGACGCACTGAAGAAAGGAGGACACGCCTATCTGAAGGACGGTGCCTGGTGGTTCAAGAGCACGGACTACGGCGACGAAAAGGACCGCGTGATGGTGCGCGAGAACGGTGTCAAGACGTATTTTGCGTCGGATATCGCCTATGTCTTCAACAAGCTTGGAAGAGGCTTCGATCATTTGCTCTATATCTGGGGCGCCGATCATCACGGCTACATCACCCGGCTGCGCGCAGGTTTGGTGGCGCTGGGCGGTCCGGCGGATTCCTTCGAGGTGCGCCTGGTTCAATTCGTGTCGTTGTTCCGGGGCGGTGAAAAGGCGCAAATGTCGACCCGCTCGGGCGAGTTCGTCACGCTGCGCGACTTGCGCAATGAAGTCGGTAATGACGCAGCACGGCTGTTCTATGTCATGCGCAGCAACGATCAGCATTTGGACTTCGACTTGGAACTCGCCACCACCCGCTCGAACGACAACCCGGTGTACTACATTCAGTACGCGCATGCGCGGGTCGCGAGCGTGATGCGGCAACTCAAGGAGCGCGGGCTTGCCCACGACGCGGCGCATGGTCTTGCGTGCCTGGACAAGCTGGTCGAGCCGCAGGAACTGCAATTGATCAAGCGAGTGAGCGCTTTCCCCGAAATCGTGCGCCAGTGCGCGATGCTGCGAG
>Ga0137407_10002273_pt1 | contig 12664 bp, 14 predicted proteins | sample CZOMad2_2_16fung_FD_108410 | JGI IMG/M metagenome (GOLD analysis project Ga0137407, IMG submission 108410) | Vadose zone soil fungal communities from Angelo Coast Range Reserve, California, USA - CZOMad2_2_16fungal (Illumina Assembly) | ecosystem: Environmental > Terrestrial > Soil > Vadose...
AATTCGCGGCATTGACAGCGTGATCACCCGGCCGAATAGTAGATCCGCATGAGCCCCAAGAGCGCGTTCACGTCCAGCCGGACATCCTCTACATCGCGCCCGACCGGATAGCGCTCACGAGCCGGCGAGGGATCGGGGGCGGCCCGACGCTGGCGGTCGAGATCCTGTCACCGTCGACGCGCACGATCGATCGCGTGACGAAGCGCCGCCTCTACGCGCGCTATGGCGTGCCATGCCTCTGGCTGGTCGACCCCGACGCGCGCGCGGTCGAAGCCTTCGTGCTCGGCAGCGAAGGCTATGTCCTCGCGGTGACCGCGGCCGGACCCGAGCCCGTCGATCTCCCGCCCTTCACCGGCCTCGGCCTGGTCCCCGACACGCTCTGGCCCTAGACGGCCCTCACGCCGCACGGCGCTCGAGCCGCCGCGCGAAGAGCGACATCGAGTAGGTGCAGAGCCAGTAGACGATCGCGATGAAGATGTAGATCTGAAACGGCTTGATCTCGCGGTTGTTGACGATCTGAGCGGCCTTGGTGAGGTCCACGTAGCCGATGATCGAGGCCAGCGACGTGTCCTTGAAGAGCACGATCATCTGGGTGACCAGCGACGGGACCATGTTCTTCAGGGCCTGGGGCAGCACGACGTAGGTCATCGTCTTCGTCGCGGTCATGCCGAGCGCCGTGGCCGCCTCCACCTGGCCGCGCGGCACGGACTGCACGCCCGCCCGCACGATCTCGCCGAAGTAGGCGGCCTCGAAGATCACGAACGCGGTGAGGGCCACGCCGTACTCGGGGATCGGCAGCCGCAGCAGCTGCGGGATGATGAACCAGATCCAGAAGATGACCATGACCAGCGGCACGCCGCGGAAGAACTCGACGTACATCGTGGCCGGCATGCGGATCCAGCGCGTGGCGGAGAGCCGCGCGAGGCCGACGAAGATGCCGAGGACGAAGCCGAGCAGGATGGCGGGGATGGCCAGCCGCAGGGTGCCGCCGATGAACGGGCCGATGCCGATCAGCCCCTGCAGGATCAGGAACTTGAAGTTGCCGGTGATGACCGAGACGTCCATGCGTCGACGCTGCGGCTAGGCCGCCGGCCCCACGCGCGCGATCAGCCCGGGGATCGCGTAGCGGCGCTCGACCTTCGCCATGACCGTGGCGATCGACAGGCAGAGCACGAGGTAGATCAGCGTGCCCGCCGTGAGCGCCTCGATGGCCTTCGCGGTGTAGGTCTCGATCTGACGCGTCTGGAACGTCAGCTCGGCCACGCTGATCGTGAGCGCCACCGACGAGTTCTTCAGGAGATTGAGGGACTCGTTGGTCGCCGGCGGCACGATCAATCGCAGCGCGACGGGCAGGATGATCAGCCGGTACGCCTGGAAGGTCGTCAGCCCAATGGCCACCGACGCCTCGAACTGGGTGCGCGGGATCGACTGGATGCCGGAGCGAATGACTTCAGAGATGCGCGCGCCGTGATAGACGCCGAGCGCCAGCATGCCCGCCCAGAACTCGGCGCCGTGGTTGAAGAGCCAGTCCTGGATTCCCCGCGGCAGCAGCGGCGGAACCCCGAAGTACCAGAAGAACATCCACACCAGCAGCGGGACGTTGCGGAAGAACTCGACGTAGAAGGTGGCGACCCAGCGCAGTGGCAGGAAGTTCACCGTGCGCAGGGCCCCGGAGAGAATGCCGAGGGCGACGGCAAGGATCCACGCGAGCGCCGACAGCTCCAGGGTGGTGAGCAGGCCCTGGAGCAGCCAGTATCCCGACTGGCCGGTCCAGAGCACGCTCCACTTGAACGAATAGTTCACTTACCGATTTGTTTCAGCAAATACGCCTTCACCTGCGACGTCATCGGGTAGGGCACGTCGCCCTTCGGTCCGAACCACTTGTCGTAGAGCTCGAAGTACTTGCCCGACTCGAAGCCCTTCTTGAGCCCGGCATCGACGGCCGCCTTGAACTTGGCGTCGCCCTTCCGCATGGCCATGCCGTACGGCTCTTCGGAGTAGAAATCGCCGACGATCTCCCAGTCGGCCGGGTTCGGCGCCTTCGCCTTCAGCCCGGCGAGCTGGATGCCATCGTTCGTGTACGCGTCCACCTGGCCCTGGGCCAGCGCCTGGAACGCCGCCGGCTGGTCGGGGAACTCGCGCAGCTGCACCTGCGGATACTTCTCGCGCAGGATCTTGGCGTTGGTCGAGCCCTGCTGGGCGGCCACCCGCTTGCCCGCGACGTCGTTGATGCCCTTGATGGGGCTGCCCTTCTTCACGAGGAACTGGGCGCCCGTATAGAAAAACGTGAGGCTGAAGTCCACCGACTCGCGGCGCTGCGGCGTGTCTGTCATCGTCTCCGCGATGAGGTCCACCGAGCCGTTCGTCAGCAGCGGGATGCGCGTGGGCGGCGTCGACTCCTTCTTCTCGACCTTGATGGACTTGCCCACCGCCTTCTCGATCTCCGGCTTGATCAGCACGTCGACGAGGTCGATGGAGAAGCCGACCCACTCGTTGTTCTTGTTGATGTAGGCGAAGGGCGGCGAGCCGGTGCGCGTGCCGATGGTCAGCACGCCGCTGGACTTGATCTTCTCCAGCGTGTCCGGCTGGGCGAGCGCCGGCGCCCCCGATGAGAGGGCAAGAGCCAGCGCCAGGAACAGGGCGAGCGTCGCTTTCATGTGACCTCCGTCAGTGGGTGAGGATCTTGGACAGGAACTGCTTGCCGCGGTCCGACTTCGGCGCGGCGAAGAACTCCTGAGGCGTGCCCTCCTCGACCACCTGCCCCTCGTCCATGAAGACGACGCGGTGGGCGACGCGGCGGGCGAACCCCATCTCGTGCGTGACGCACATCATCGTCATGCCCTCGCGCGCGAGCGCCGTCATGACGTCGAGCACCTCGTTGATCATCTCCGGGTCGAGCGCCGAGGTCGGCTCGTCGAACAGCATGATCTTCGGCTGCATGGCGAGCGCGCGCGCGATGGCCACGCGCTGCTGCTGGCCGCCCGAGAGATTGGCGGGATAGTTTCCGGCCTTCTCGGCGAGCCCGACCCGCGCCAGCAACGCCTTCGCGGCCTTCTGCGCCGCGTCGTGCGAGAGCTTCCGCACTTTCTTCGGCGCCAGCATGATGTTCTCGAGCGCCGTCATGTGCGGGAACAGATTGAACGACTGGAACACCATCCCCACCCGCGTCCGCAGCGCCGGCAGGTTCACGCCGCGGCGGGTGACCGAGTCGCCCAGCACGACGATGTCCCCCGCCTGGACCCGCTCGAGGCCGTTGACGCAGCGGATGAGCGTCGACTTGCCCGAGCCCGACGGCCCGCACACGACGATCACCTCGCCGGCGGCGATGGCCAGGTTGATGTCCCGCAGCACGTGCAGCTTGCCGAACCATTTGTTGACGTCCCTGAAGACAATCGCGGGCGCGCCGACCGTCATTCGTTCCCTGCCGGAGGCTTGGGGATCGCGGTGTCGCCCAGCAGCAGCGAGCGCAGCGCCGAGGCATCTCGGAGCAGCGCCGCCAGGCGACCGACGGAGCTGTCGACGGCCTTCGCGAGCGCGGCGGCGCCGCCGAAGCGCTCGAGCGTCTCTGGTGGGATGAACTTCACCAGCAGGCTCGAGGTTCCGGGCGGCATGCCGGCGAAGTGGACGGTGAGAATGCCGTAGTCCTCGAGCAGCAGCATCGCGAGCGCGGCCGTCGCCTCGATCGGCGCGATGGGCGGCGTCGTGAGCCCTGCGCGCTCCATGGCCATCGCCAGCAGATCGTCGGCGCGCAGCTGTGCGGTCACCGGCGTCACGTGCAGGCGCGCGCCGAAGACCGCGCGCAGCGCGTCGCCCACCAGGCGCGTGGTTTCGACGAGCAGCCGCACGCGCTCGGGACGGTAGCCGGCGAGCGAGCGCGCGACGGCCGGATAAAGCATCGGGCGCGCCTCCAGGCCGAACTCGAACGCGCGGGCGCGGATGGCGGCGACGAGCGCGGCGTCGCCGGCGAGCAGGCCGAGCCGCGGGCCGACCGTGCCGTACTTGTCGAGGCCGGTGGCGCCGAGGTCGGCGCCCAGCTCGAGCGTCTTCGGCTGGCCGAAGAAGGCCGGGCCCACGCGGGCGCCGCCGGCGTCGTCCACGTAGACGCGCGCGCCGCGGGCGTGCGCGAGCCGCACCGCCTCGGTCGCGATCTCGAGCGGCAGCAGGTCGTAGGTCACCGCCAGGCGCGTCAGCACCACCAGCGGCACGCGCGGCTCGCGCTCGAGGGCCGCCGCCAGGCCCGCGAGGTCGCCGGTCTCGACGAAGCGCGCGCCGCACTGCCGGGCCGAGCGGATCGCCGTCGGGTGCGTGTAGCTCGGCGACAGCCCGAGGACGGCGTCGCCGGGCGCCACCAGCGCCAGGTGGGTCGCGAACGTCGCCGCCGTCAGCCGGTTGAAGATCATGACGTCGTGGCGCTCCGCGTCGCCGCCCAGGTGCTCCAGGGTCAGCGCGCGCACGCGCGCGCCCGCGAGCGCCGGCGCCACCTCGTCGTCGGCCAGCGCCAGCTCCGACGCCTCCAGCGGCAAGCCGCGCTCGAGACCGGAGAAGTTGAAGATGGATGCGGGGCCGCGCGCGGCGATGCGGCGCTCGATCACGCGGCGGGCGCGCTCGAGCTTGACGAAGTCGTCCTCCGTCGAGCGGAGGATCGCGCCCCGGGCGTACGGCAGTCCCGGCGCGAACTCGTTGCCGAAACGATCGGTCGTCACGCGCCGCTCCTCACGCCATCACGATCAGGACCTCGCCCGCGTTCACGGTCTGCCCTGCCTCCACGCGCACCTCGGCCACCGTCCCCGGGCCCGTCGCCTTGAACTCGTTCTCCATCTTCATGGCCTCGATGATGACCAGGGTGTCGCCGGCCCGGACGGCGTCCCCGACGCCCACCGCGACGCGGCTGATCTTACCCGGAAGCGGCGCGGTGAGCGTCCGGCTTCGCGGCGCGCCCGCGGCGCCGCCGCGCGTGCGGATGATGTGGCGCGTCTGCTCCTCGACCGTGATCTCGTACCACTCGCCGCCCACCTCGACCACGCAGGCGCCGTCGCGGTCGGTGACGTCGGCGACGTACGACACCCCGTCGATCAACAGGGAATGGACGCCCTGGGCGGTGAGGCGCGCGTCCACCTCCCAGACGTCGTCGCCGGCGGCCACGCGGTAGCGGCCGTCGGTGCCGCCGACGTCCACCACCCGGCTCTCGTCGTTGACGGTCACGACGTACTTCACGGGCGCATCCATCCGCGGATGCCAGCCGCGCGCCACGCCGAGGGCGCGGTGTCCGCCGGCGGAGCGGCGGCGGCGCGCCGGCCGCGCTCGTACTCCGCCAGCACGGCCGCGATGACGGCGACCGTCAGCAAGCGCCCGTCGTTGACGCGGACCTCGGGCAACACGCGCTCGAGCAGCCCGGTCGAGAGCCGGCCCGCGCGGAAGTCGGGATGGGCGACGACGCGCGCCAGCGCCGGGATCGTGGTGCGCACGCCGACCACGCGGTACTCGGCCAGCGCGCGCGCCATCCGGTCGCACGCCGTCTCGCGGTCGGCGCCCCACACGATCAGCTTGCTGATGAGCGTGTCGTACCAGCGCGGCACCGTGTAGCCCTCGTAGGCGCCGGAGTCGTCGCGCACCCACGGGCCGCTCGGGACGCGCAGTCCCGTGAGCGTCCCCGGAGACGGCAGCCAGCCCGCGAACGGGTCCTCGGCGTTGACGCGGCACTCGATGGCCCAGCCGCGCCACGTGACGTCGGCCTGCGCGAGCGTCAGCTTCTCGCCGGCGGCGATGCGGAGCTGCTCGCGCACCAGATCCACGCCCGTCACCATCTCGGTCACCGGGTGCTCGACCTGGAGCCGCGTGTTCATCTCGAGGAAGTAGAAGTTGCGCTCGGCGTCCACGAGGAACTCGACGGTGCCCGCGTTGACGTAGCCGGCGGCGCGCGCCAGCCGGCACGCCGCCTCGCCCATGCGCGCGCGCAGCGGCGCGTCCACGAGCGGCGACGGGCACTCCTCGATCAGCTTCTGGTGACGCCGCTGGATCGAGCACTCGCGCTCGCCGAGGTGGATGACGTTGTCGTGCGTGTCGGCGAGCACCTGGATCTCGATGTGCCGCGGCTCGGCGACCGCGCGCTCGAGATAGACCGCGGCGTCGCCGAAGGCGGCGCCGGCCTCGGCGCGCGCCGCGCGCAGCGCCTCCACCAGGTCGTCCTCGCGACGCACCAGCCGCATGCCCTTGCCGCCGCCGCCCATCACCGCCTTGAGCATCACCGGATAGCCGATCTCGCGGGCGACCCGCGCCGCCTCGGCGTCGCTCGCGACGGCCTCCAGCGTGCCGGGCACCATCGGCACGCCCAGCTCGCGCGCGAGCGCGCGGGCGGCGGTCTTGCTGCCCATCCGGCGCATGGCCGCCGCGGGCGGGCCGACGAAGGTCAGTCCGGCCGCCGCGCACGCCTCGGCGAACGCGGGGTTCTCGGAGAGGAAGCCGTACCCCGGGTGCACGGCATCGGCCCCCGCGCGTCGCGCCGTTTGCACGATGCGATCGATGACGAGGTAACTCTCGGTGGCGGGCGCCGGGCCGATCGCGTACGCCTCGTCCGCCATCTGCACGTGCAGGGCGTCGCGGTCGGCCTCCGAGAAGACGGCGACGGTCGCGATGCCTGCCTCACGGCAGGCGCGCAGGACACGGACGGCAATCTCGCCGCGGTTGGCAACGAGCAGCTTCTTGAGCTTCATCCCGGGGATGATACTGCTAATCGCCGAGGGCCTTCACCGCCGCCTCGACGAACGACGTGTCGACGATGTCCTTGAGCGGCATGGTGGCCTTGATGACGAGCGCGCGCGCCACGACGACGCGCACGTTACCGTGGCCTCAGCCGGAAGCGCTGGACCTTGCCCGTGGCCGTCTTCGGCAGGTCGTCGGCGAAGGCGAGCGTCGCCGGCGTGCGATGGCCGCCCGCGCGGCGCCGGACGAACTCCGTCAGCGTCGCGGCGAGATCGGGCGACGCGCTCCAGCCGTCCTTGAGCACGACCACCGCGTGCGGCCGCGTGAGCCCGTCGGCGTCGGGCACGCCGACCACGCCCGCCTCCAGCACGCCGGGGTGCTCGACCAGCGCCGCTTCGATCTCCGCCGGCGAGACCCACATGCCGGCGACCTTGAGCATGTCGTCGGACCGCCCCGCGAACGTGAAGAAGCCGTCGGTGTCGCGCGCGAACATGTCGCCCGTCCTCAGCCATGTCCCTTGCATGGTCGCGCGCGTGCGGTCGAGCCGGTTCCAGTAAGAGGGCGACGTCGTCGGGCCCTTGATCAGCAGGTGGCCGACAACGCCATCGCCGACTGACGCTCCCGCGTCGTCCAGCAGCCGCGCCTCGAAGCCCGGCACGAGGCGGCCGGACGCGCCGCGGCGCGCGGCGCCCGGCGTGTTGGCGATGAAGTCGTGCAGCGCCTCCGTCGAGCCGACGACCTCCACCAGCTCGATCCCGAAGCGCTCGGCCCACGCGTCGAAGATGGCGGGCGGCAGCGCCTCGCCCGACGAGACGCAGAAACGGAGCGACGAGAGATCCCAGCGGCGCTCGGCGTCCTCGATCGCCAGCATGCGCGCGTAGAGCGTGGGGACGGTGAAGAACACGGTGGGGCGCTCGGTCGCGATCACCTCGAAGGCGCGCTCGGCGTCGATGCGCTCGGGCACGAGCACCGAGGCGGCGCCCACGCGCGCCGGGAAGTAGAGGCTATTGCCGAGGCCGAACGCGAAGAACATCTTCGAGGCCGAGAACACGAGGTCGTCGGCCTCGAGCCCGAAGACGCCCACGCCGACGAGGTCGGCGGCGGCCAGGAAGTGCGCGTGCGAGTGCACGGCCGCCTTGGGCGTGCCGGTGGAGCCCGAGGTGTAGCCCCAGTAGCAGATGTCCTCCGCGGAGGTGCGCGCGGGCTCGCACGTGGGCTTGGCGGCGGCGAGGAGCTCGTCGAAGTCGTGGGTGCCGGGCAGGCCCTGGCCTCCGACGACGACCACCGCGCGCAGCGACGGGCAGCGATGGCGCACGGCGAGCAGTCGTCCGGCCACCGATGCCTCGACGATGGCGATGTGCGCGCGGCTGTCGGTGAGGAGGAACTCGTACTCCTGGGGTGTCATCAGCGTGTTGGCGGGCACGGCCACGGCGCCGAGCTTGGTCGCGCCCCAGAACGCCGCCGCGAACGCCGGCGCGTCGTTGAGCACGAGCAGCGCCCGGTGCTCGATCTCCACGCCCAGCGCCGCCAGGGCGTTGGCGCAGCGGTCGACCGAGGCGGCGAGGTCGGCATAGGTGATCGCGCGGCCGGCGAACCTGAACGCCGTACGCGCGCCGCGTCCTTCGGCCACGTGACGATCGACGAAGAAGGCCGCGGCGTTGAAGTGCGCGGGAAGGCTCCCCACCGCGGGAATTTTACAGTATGCTGCCGCTTCGGAAGCACAAGGGAGGCGCGACGATGCTCAGACGGATCGCGGTGGCGGTACTCGCGATGAGCGTGGTGTTCGCAGCGCCGGCGGCGGCCACCGAGCTTTCGTGGTGGAGCCACTGGGCGATCGAGGACAGCAAGAAGGCCGTCCTCTTCGAGGCCAAGCGGCGCTTCGAGACCGCCAACCCGGGCCACACCGTCACCATCACCTTCTACGAGAAGAAGAACATGTGGCCGGCGCTGCGCGCGGCCTTCACCGCCGGCTCCGGCTTCCCCGACGTGTTCTATTACGATATGGACGTGCCGGAGTTCATGACGGCGGGGTGGCTCGCCGACCTTGGCAACGGCGTCCGCTGGCAGAACATCGAGCCGTACGGCAAGGCCTTCTGGACGCGGCCGGGGCCCGGCGGCCGCACGGGGACGTGGGCGGTGCCGGTCGAGGCCGCGTCCGACGAGATCTACTACAACAAGAAGATGTTCAAGGAGCTCGGCATCACGGTGCCGGCGGGCTTCGCGTTCACGCAGGAGCAGTTCAAGGACGTCGTCGCGAAGTGCGCGAAGGCCGGCTACGCCGCCTTCGCCACCGGCGCCGCCGACCGTGAGTGGGCCGCGCATTACATTCCGAACGCGCTGCTGCTCGACAAGCTCGGCGCCGACGAGACGCTGAAGCTGTTCCGCGGCGAGCTCTCCTGGAAGGACCCGCGCGCGGTCGAGGTGTTCCGCTACTACAAGGAGCTGATCGACCTCGGCGCCTACGCCAAGACGCTCAGCAGCATGACGCTGGCCGAGGCGCACCGCTACTTCCACACCGAGCAGAAGGCGTGCATGTTCCCCGTCGGTTCCTGGTACACGGGCCGCGCCTTCGTGGCGCCCGACAAGGGCGGCCAGCCGAAGGACTTCGAGCTCGGCATGCTGAACAATCCGCAGATGAAGGACGGCAAGGGCCACGGCCAGAAGTTCCTGGGCGTGGCCGGCTCGCTCGCCGTGGCCGCCAAGAGCCCGCACCTGCCGCTGGCCATCAAGGTCGCCGACGCCTTCGCCGACGTCGAGATCGGCAACATGTGGATGGCGAGAACGGGCGTGCAGACCGGCATCAAGACGGAGCCCGGGAAGATCGACAGTCCGCTCAAGTGGTACTTCGACGAGTACGCGCGGGTGAACAAGACGACGAAGTGGGTGGACCTCACCGCCCAGCAGGTGCGCCTGCTGATGAAGCCCGGCGTGTGGGAGACCTACGTGGCCACCGTCAACCAGGGCCTGCCCAACAAAGTGATCGGCCCCGACGAGGCGCTGGCCAGGCTCGAAGAGGCGCGGCTCAAAGGCAAGTAGCCTGCGCGCGCGACGACCGTGGGGCGCCATCGTCGTCTTCCTGGGCCCCACCCTGCTCGTCTACTTCGCCTTCGCGATCTACCCCGTGCTCGTGACGTTCTACAACAGCGTCCACACGCTGCGCATGGACCTCGGCATGCAGTACGAGTTCGTGGGCCTCGAGCACTTCCGCGAGATCGTGCGCTCCGACGACGTCTTCTGGAAGGCGTCGCGGAACTCCCTCACCTGGGCCATCGTGGCGCCGCTCGTCGACATGCCCCTCGCGCTGGCGCTGGCCCTGCTGCTCCACCGGCGCGTGCCCTTCGCGCGCTTCTTCCGCACCGTGTGGTTCACGCCCGTGCTGATGTCGTACCCGGTCGTCGGCGTCATCTGGCTCTGGGTCTACAACTACGACTGGGGGATGGCGAACCTCGTGCTGCGCGCGGTCGGTCTCGGGCACTGGGCTCAGGCGTGGTTGGCGACGCCAACGACCGCGCTGCCCGCGCTCATCCTCGTCACCACGTGGATGTTCGCCGGCTTCAACATGGTGGTGCTGCTGGCGGCGATCCACGCGATTCCCACCGATTATCTCGACGCCGCGCGCGTGGACGGTGCCTCCGGGTGGCGCCGGACGTGGCACGTGATCGTGCCGCTGATCCGGCCGACGCTCGTCAACGTGACCATCCTCGACTTCATCGGCAAGATGAAGCAGTTCGCGCTCGTCTGGGTCATGACGCGCGGCGGGCCCATGTGGGGCACGGAGACGGTGGCCACCTACGTCGTGAAGCGCGCCTTCGAGTGGAAGACGCTCGACCTCGGCTACCCCTCGGCGATCGCGGTGCTCTGGTTCGTCACCATCTTCGGGCTCTCGTGGGGCCTCACGCGCGTGCTGCAGCGGCGCGAGGCGCTGGAGTTCTGAGGGTGGGCTCCCGCGCCGCGCGCCTGCTGCTGCTCCTGCCCGTGCTGGCGTACACCGCCTTCTCGGCCGGCCCGTATCTCTGGACGGCGACCATGTCGCTGCGAACGACCGATGAGATCTACCGCAGTCACTACGGGCTGCCGGTGCCGGCGCACTGGGACAAGTTCGCGCGCGCGTGGACGGAGTTCGGCTACGCGACCTACTTCCGCAACAGCGCCATCGTCGCCGTCGCCTCCGTCCTGATCGTCACCGTGCTCGGGGCCATGGCCGGCTTCGCCTTCGCGCGGCGACGCTACGCCTTCCCGCTGCGCGAGCCGCTCTTCCTCCTGATCTTCCTGTCGATCATGTTTCCTCCGCAGATCATGCTGCTCTCGCTCTTCCAGATCCTCGTGCAGCACCGGCTCTTCAACTCCCTCACGGGCCTGATCCTCGTCTACGTGGCCACCGAGCTGCCGCTGACGATCTACCTGCTGCGTGCCTTCTTCGCCCAGATCCCCACCGAGCTGGAGGAGGCCGCGCGCATCGACGGCTGCAGCGACTGGGCGATGTTCTGGCGGGTTATGTTCCCGATGGCGCTTCCCGCGGTGGCCACCACCGTCATCCTGAACTTCATCTACTTCTGGAACGAGTTCCTCTACGCGGTCGTCTTCATCACACGCCAGCAGATCCGCACGCTGCCGCTCGCCATCCAGTTCCTCGTGAGCGACCAGTACCAGGACATCGGCATGCTGGCCACGGGCCTCATGATCGCGACGCTGCCCGTGCTGGTCTTCTACCTGTTCCTCTCCGAGTGGTTCGTGAAGGGCATGACGGCGGGCGCGATCAAGGGCTGACGCGTAGGCTGGCGGCGTGTGGACCGTCGGCCACTCGACCCATCCGCTGGAGACGTTCGTGGCGCTGGTCCGCGCCCACGGCGTGACGACGGTCGCCGACGTCCGGAAGCTGCCGCGCTCGCGGCGCCACCCGCAGTTCAACGTCGACACGCTGCCCGATGCTCTCGCGGCCGCCGGCCTCGGCTACACGCACTTCGCCGGGCTCGGCGGTCTGCGGCGCGAGCAGCCGGACTCCATCAACCGCGCGTGGAAGAACCCCTCGTTCCGCGCCTACGCCGACTACATGCAGACGGACATGTTCGCCGCCGAGCTCGATCGGTTGGTGTCGCTCGGACGCCGCGAACACGTCGCGATCATGTGTGCCGAAGCCGTATGGTGGCGCTGCCATCGCTCGCTCGTCGCCGACGCGCTGGTGGCGCGGGGCGAACCGGTTCTGCACATCCTGACGCTCGAGCGCGCCGAGCCGCACACCCTCCGCGACTTCGCGCGCGTCGAGGATGGGAGGGTAACCTATCCAGGCGAACCGGAGCTGTTCTAACCCGGATTATTTGCCAACGGGTGCAAGACGTCGATCGCCCAGCCCACGTCCAGGCGTTCCCCCAGCCAACAAGGTATCGCCGTCCGCGCGTGAATACGAAGCCCCTGCGCCTCGTGCCGCGCTCGCAGAACGTGGACGGGGTCGTACGCCAGCTTTGGCGGAGACGGCACTTCGGGCAGCGGCCGGCCATCCGGGCGCCGGAATCTGAGCTCGCCGTTGGGCTCTCGCTCGATGTGGTAACCCTCCTCGTGAACGGCGCGGTGGTGCCGGCGACAGAGCAGGGCGAGATTCGAGAGCGTCGTGGGGCCACCGTGGGCCCAGTGACGGATGTGATGGCCCTGGCCGAGCCGAAGACCACAGCCCGGGAAGCGGCAGCCGCGGTCTCGATGGCGGAGCGCCCGTCGTAGCGCCGGAGGAATCGTCCGGGTCCGAGCATCGACCTCCACCACCCGGCCGTCCCGGCCGTGGCGCATCACTACCAGGCTGGCGTCGCACGCCAGGCGCTGGGACGTTCCCGCAGGAACGCGCGCACCGTCCTCGAGCACCGACTGGCCGGGCGCGTCGGCGTCCGCCAGGACCTCGGCATCGATGTGGACCACCACCTGGTAGCGCTCTCCCCGAGCGCCGGGGTCGATCCCGTGGTGGAGCGCCGTCTCTGCC
>Ga0137407_10002274_pt1 | contig 12663 bp, 8 predicted proteins | sample CZOMad2_2_16fung_FD_108410 | JGI IMG/M metagenome (GOLD analysis project Ga0137407, IMG submission 108410) | Vadose zone soil fungal communities from Angelo Coast Range Reserve, California, USA - CZOMad2_2_16fungal (Illumina Assembly) | ecosystem: Environmental > Terrestrial > Soil > Vadose zone...
CATGTGGCTGCAGGATCGCAGCGGCGGGTCGGTGGAGTTTCTCGATCAGAACGTCAAGGCGTTTCTCGACGCCGCGCGCAAGCGGCCGGAACTGACCGGGGTCAACTCGGTGTTCACCGCCGGGATCCCGCAGGTCTACGCCGATGTCGATCGGGAGAAGGTGCTCAACGAGGGGATCGCGATCGGCGACGTGTACCAGACGCTGCAGGCCTATCTGGGCGGCCTGTTCGTGAATCAATTCAATCGATTCGGCCGCCAATGGCGCGTGTTCCTGCAGGCGGAGGGTGAAGACCGCTTGACGGAGCAAGACATTGGTCAGTACTACGTGCGCAACAAGCAGGGAGACATGGTGCCGTTGTCCACGCTGACGAGCACCCGCCGGATCGCCGGGCCTGAGTACACCAACCGATTCAACCTGTACCGCGCGGCGCAGATCCTCGGCTCGGCCGCACCGGGATACAGCTCCGGGCAGGCGCTGGCCGCCCTCGAGGAAGTGGCGGCGCAGGTCCTCCCGCGCGAGATGGGGTATGGATTCGCCGACCTTTCCTATCAGGAGAAGAAGGCGTCCGGCAGGGCGGCGGCGATCTTTGCCTTGTCGTTGGGATTCGTGTTCCTGATCCTCGCGGCGCTCTACGAGAGCTGGTCCCTGCCGTTCTCGGTGCTCCTGTCGGTGCCGGTTGCGGTCCTCGGGGCCTTTCTCGGCCTCTTGCTGCGCAACTTCGACCTGGGGATCTTCGCCCAGATCGGTTTGGCGATGCTCATCGGCCTCGCGGCCAAGAACGCCATCCTCATCGTGGAGTTCGCGCGCGACGAGATGAAGAAGGGCCGGCCGCTGGTCGAGGCAGCGCTCGAGGGAGCGCGGCTGCGCCTGCGCCCGATCCTCATGACGTCGTTCGCGTTCATCTTCGGCATGATCCCGCTCTGGGTGGCGACGGGAGCGGGCGCGATCGCCCGGCAGATCCTCGGCACGGTGGTCATCACCGGCATGCTGGCGGCGACGGCGATCGCGATCTTCATCATCCCCGTGCTGTTCGTGCTGGTGGAGAGGTTCGCGAACCGGCGCGGGCATGCGGAACCGGCGGCGCAGCTTCCTACCGAGCCGGAGCCGGCGCCATGAAACGGCTGTGGCTGTTGGTGCTCGCGGCGGGCTGCGCGGTCGGACCGGACTACAAGCGCCCCTCGACGCAGGCGCCGCAGAGCTATCGTGGCGGCGCGGAGGCAGGCGGCGCCGAGTCGCTGGCCGACAAGGACTGGGCGCAGGTGTTTCCCGATCCGGTGATCGCCGATCTGATCCAGACCGCGCTGGCGCAGAACCAGGATGTCTTGATCGCTGCGGCGCGCATCGAGCAGGCCGGGGCGCAGCTCGGGATCACCCGGGCCGATCAGCTTCCCACGGTGGCGCTGGGGCTCGCGGCCGGACGGGAGCGCCTTGCGGCGACGAGCCTGACGCCCGTCATCCACACCAATGTGTTCCAGGGGAGCGTGGCGACGTCGTGGGAGCTCGACTTCTGGGGCAAGTTCCGCCGCGCCACCGAAGCGGCCCGCGCCGATCTGCTCGCCGCCGAATGGAACCGCCAGGCGGTGATCACCAGCCTCATCGCCAGCATCGCGGGCGGGTATTACCAGCTGCTGGCGCTCGATTCCCAGCTCGAGATCTCCAAGAGCACGCTCACCTCGCGGCAGCAGTCGCTCGAGCTCACCCAATTGCAAGAGCGCCAGGGCGCCGTCTCGCTTCTGGACGTCCGCCAGGCCGAGCAGCTCGTCTACAATGCCGCGCAGACCATCGTCGATATCGAGCGCCGCACCGAGCAGCAGGAGAATTTCATCAGCGTGCTGCTCGCCCGCAATCCGGGACCGATCCCGCGCGGGCGGAAACTGACGGAGCAGCCGCACGATCCCATCGTCCCGGCGGGGCTTCCGTCGGCTCTTTTGCAGCGGCGGCCCGACATCCAGTTGCAGGAGGCGCGGCTCATCGCCGCGAACGCGCGCATCGGCGTCGCGCGGGCGGCATTCTTTCCCTCGATTTCGCTGACTGCCAGCGGCGGGGCACAGAGCGCCGCGCTGAGCGACCTCTTCAAGGGCCCCGCGGGAATGTGGAGCTTCATCGGATCACTGACGCAGCCGATCTTCGCCGGCGGCAGGATCTCCTCCGGGGTCAAGCTGGCCGAGGCGCAGCAGAAAGAGGCGCTGGTGGTGTACCAGCAGACCATCCAGCAAGCGTTCCGCGAGGTCTCCGACGCGCTGGTCGCGTACCGCAAGAACCGCGAATTCCGCGAGCAGCAGGAGCTTCTAGCCATTTCGACGCGGGATGCCCTTGCTTTGTCGGACCAACGCTACCGGGGAGGGGCGGCGAGCTATCTCGAAGTCCTGGACAGCAACACGAGGACGTTCGCGGCCGAGCTCGGTCTGGCGCAGGCGCAGCTGAACGAGCTTCTCTCGCTGGTGCAGCTCTACAACGCCCTCGGTGGAGGGTGGCGGGCCGCGGAAACGACGGGGTCGTAGCCAGGGCCGGCGAATCCCCGGGGCCGCCCGGTCCGTCTGATGATATTACGCTCGTCATCTAAAAGGAGCCGATCATGGGCAAGCTCGATGGAAAGGTCGCCGTCGTCACGGGAGGCAGCACCGGCATTGGCTTCGCGGCGGCAAAGCGGCTGGTTGCCGACGGCGCCTACGTCTTCATCACCGGCCGGCGCAAGAGCGAGCTCGAGGCCGCCGCCGGCGAGATCGGTCGCAACGTCACGGCCGTCCAGGGCGACGTCTCGAAGCTCTCGGACCTGGACCGCCTGTTCGCCACGGTAAAGGAGAGCAAAGGCCGCATCGACATCCTCTTCGCGAACGCCGGCATCGCCGAGGCGGCCCCGCTGGGCGACATCACCGAAGAGCTCTTCGACCGGACGTTCGGCGCCAACGTCAAGGGCGCGCTCTTCACGGTCCAGAAGGCGCTGCCGCTGCTGCGCGACGGCGCCTCGATCATCTTCACCTCATCCATCGTCGGGTCGAAAGGAAATCCCGCCGTCAGCGTGTACAGCGCCACCAAGGCGGCGCTGCGATCGTTCGCGCGCACCCTCACCACCGACCTCAAGGACCGCAAGATCCGCGTCAACGTTGTCAGCCCGGGAGCGATCGACACGGAGGGGCTGCGCGGCCTCCGCCACACCGACAGCGACGGCCTGAACGACCTGTTCCGCGACAGGATCCCGCTCGGCCGCCTCGGTCAGCCCGACGACATCGCCAGCGCCGTGTCGTTCCTCGCCTCGGACGACAGCAGCTACATCGCCGGCATCGAGCTGTTCGTCGACGGCGGATTCGCGCAGGTCTGAGCGGTGCCCGACGTCATCATCCGCGAAGCCCTACGTCTCCATCCACCTGGCCGGCGCAGCGAGCTACGCGATCAATCCCGCGAGGGCGACGGCAGCGGCCGCCCAGTTGCGCAGGCGGCGCGGCGCCTGTCCGACCAGCGCCAGCGCCATTGCGACCCCGGGCGACCGCGTCGCGGATGCCGCCGCGCCCGCAAGCGCGGCTGCCCCCAGCCGCTCTGATTGGACCGCGGCGAGACCTGCGGCTAGAGCGAGCGCGAAGAGCGCTTCCGAGTAGGGATACGCGAGGAAGTGCGCGCCCGGCGAGCAAAGGAACAGCAACGCCGCGGCTACGCCGCCGAGCGGCAGCATCAGCAGCGCGGCAAGCAGCGCGCAAAGGTTCGAAACCGCGAACGCCGCCCAGAAGAAGTTCCATTGCTCCTCCCGAGCTCAGCCGCGGTATTCAGCACTACTGCCACGCTGATGTCGACTCAGCCGATCCGCCTCGCGCCTTTCGGCGGCGGTGGATTGGAAGGAAGCTCCACGGTCGCCCTCGGGAACGGCGGACCGGGACGTGCCAGCAAGTACCCTTGCACGAGGGAGACGCCAAGAGCGGCAACGACCCGGAGCTCCTCCGCGGTCTCGATCCCTTCGCACACGGCGCGCATGCCTTCCCCACGGCAATACTCGAGGAGGTGCTTGATGAGGCGCGCCGCGCGGCTGCCTTCCTCGATCCCCCGGATCATCGCCATGTCCAGCTTGACGAAGTCCGGCTCGAGCAGCGCCAGGTGGTTGAGACTGGAGTACCCGGAGCCGAGATCGTCGACCGCGATGCGAAACCCGGCCGCACGCAGCGCCGCCACGCGCTCCCGTGCGCGGGAGAAGTTGCTCACCTCCGCGGCCTCGGTGAGCTCGAGGACGACGCGCTTCGTCCAGGGTCGCAGGGCTGGCTCTGACTCGATCGCGTCCTGCTCGAGGAACTCGAAGGGATGCACGTTGAGGAACAGCAGCTTGTCCAGCGGCAGCTTGTGGATGGCTGCGATCTGGATCGCCCGCAGGACGCGTCCGAGGGTCGGTACCTGGCCGCTCCGCTCCGCCGTTCCCAGGAGATCGAGGACCGAGGTGAAGGCCGGATCCATCGGGCGCGTCAGCGCCTCCCAGGCCACCTCGGTACCCGCGGCCAGGTCCACGATCGGTTGATAGACGGACTGGAACGAGCGCTCGCGGATCGAGCGCTGCAGCGCCACCAGCTTGTCGGCTTCGTGCCGCACCTGCGCCGAATCCAGCCGCCCGCCCGCCGATAGCTCTCGTGACCAGCAGATGAGCCGGTTCCGCCCCGCTTGCTTTGCCGCGTCGAGCGACGTCGCGGCGGCGGCGATGAGCGTATCGGCGTCCTGCGCGTGCTCCGGAAACGCGGCGACCCCGACCGAGACGGTGATCCGCCGCAATCCGGGACCGAGCTTGGTCTGCTCGAGGGTGCGCCGGAGGTGCTCGGCGCGAGTGGCCGCGCCGGTGCGGTCCGTCTGCGGCAGGAGGATGGCGAAGGTGTCGCCGCCGAAACGCGCGAGCACGTCGCCACCCGCGAGGTATGCGGGCAGATCGGCGGCGCGCCCGCTGCGAAGCAGGAACGCGCCCAGGTCCCGGAGGAGAGCATCTCCGCCGGAGAACCCCAGATTCGCGTTGATGTCACGGAAGCGATCGATGCTGGCCAGGACCACCGCGCAGCGAGCACCGTAACGGCGCCCGCGCTCGATCTCCCTGCTTACGCTTTCCTGGAAGGAGGCGTGATTGTCGAGTCCCGTGAGCGGATCGCGCGTCGCGAGCCCCTCCAGGATGGCATTCTTCTCCTGCAGCTCCTTGAAGAGCATCCGGTAAGCTCGCCGCAGCTTGAGGCTCTCGATCGTCCGCTGCAGGCGGGCGCGGAAGTCGGCCAGATCGAACGGCTTCACCACGAAGTCGGCGACGCCGGCCTGGAGCGCTTCCACCGCGGACGAAAGCGTGGCGTACCCGCTGATGATCACAACCTGCGCGTCGAGGCTACCTTCTGCCACCTCGCGAGCCAGGGAAAGCCCGCTCCCATCCGGAAGGTTCTTGTCGATGATGAGCAGGTCGTAGCGTTCGCCGGCGAGCCTCTCGCGCCCCGCGGTGAGAGACTCGGCAGGGTTGGCCAGAAACCCCATTCCTTCCAGGACTTCGAGGACCACGGAGCGCACGACCTCCTCGTCGTCCACGACGAGCGCGCGCAGCCCCTCTCCCACCCTCTCCGGCATCCCTTCAGGCTAAGCGGGCATGCTTGCGACGACAACTTTCGTGCGCCGCGGGCCTCTGCTGGTACAGTCGGAGCAAATGCGCATCGGCACGCGCGCCCTCCTCATCATCGTTCCGGTCGCCGTGCTTCCGCTGGTCGGGGCAGGATGGATCGGCTTCGGGGTATCGCGGCGTGCGCTCGAGGAGCGTACGCGAGCGGCGCAGATCGCGACGGCGCGCTTCATCGCCGAACGCGTTTCCGCGGAGGTGGCCGCGAGCCTGCACGCGGCCAGCCTGGCCGCCAACGCCATGGAGTTCGCGCAACTGAGCGCCCAGGAGCGCCTCGGTGCGCTGCGCCTGGTTTTCCGGCAGATCGAGGGCGCGGTCGCCGTCGCGCTCCTGTCCCGCGACGGCGCGCAGGTCGCGCCGCCCGTCTATCTTGCTTCCCGCGCGCAGGAGCCGTCGCTGGCAGACCGGGAAGTGCTCGGGAAGGCCGACATCGACGAATTCGCCCGCGGCATTCCGCTCGACGCTGCGGTCCAGATCGGAGCCGCCGTCGGGCCGGCGCACACTTCTCGCGAAGGATCCCCGCGGGTTTCCGTCGCGGTGCGAACGCGTGGTGAGCTCGTGCTGGCAGTCGAGTTCAGTCTCGCACGGCTGGCGCCGCTGGTCGTCGACTCCGGTCTCGGGGTCCGCGGCAATGCCGCGGTGGTGGATCGTTCCGGACGCGTCGTGCTGGGCTCGAGCCGCCAGGCGGCGGCTTCCCGCGCGGATTCGCCGCTGGTCGAGGCCGCGCTGGCGGGCAGGCTCGGCGCGCTCTCCTTCACCGGCGTGGATCGCGTGGAGCGCCTGGGAGCGAGCGCCGAGGTACGCGACCTCGGCTGGGTGGTGGCGATCGACGAGCCGGCCGCCGATGCGCTTGCCGAATCGCGCGTTCTCGCGCGACGCACGGCGGCAGCCGTGGCGATCGCCCTCGCGGCGGGAGTTGCGCTGGCCCTTCTCGCGAGCGGCGCCATCGTGCGGCCGATCAAGGCACTGCATCGGGGCGCATCCGCGCTCACCGGCCGGGAACTCGGCCATCGCGTTGGAGCCGCCGATCGCGGCGACGAGCTCGGCGATCTGGCGCGAGCCTTCAACGCCATGGCGGCGGAGATCGAGCGCTGGGACCGCGAGCTCGGCGAACGGGTGGAGGAAAAGACGCGCGAGGCGCGAGAAGCGCAGGATCTGCTCCTGCGCGCGCAGAAGCTCGCCGCCGTCGGTCAGCTCGGTGCGGGCATCGCGCACGAAGTGAACAATCCGCTCGCCGGACTGCTCGGTCAGACGCAGCTCCTGCTGCTGCAGGAACCGGCGGACTCGGCGCGGCGCAAGAAGCTGGAGAGCATCGAGACCCAGGCGCTGCGGATCCGCGAGATTGTGCAGAGGCTGCAGCACACCGGTGACGGGGCGGAGTCCGCGCAGACACCGCTCGATCTGCGCGCGCTTCTCGAGGAATCGCTCGCCCGCAACGAAAAGGCGCTCGCCACCGCCGCCGTCCGGGTGGTGCGCGAGTACGGTCCGCCCCTGCGGATCTTCGGCGACCCGCGGCAGCTCGTGGAAGCGTTCTCGGAGCTGGTGATCAACGCGCGCCGCGCGATGCCGGCGGGCGGTCAACTGACGGTGGGATATCACTCCATCGACGGGCAGCTCGCGGCAATCCGGTTTGCGGACACCGGCCAGGGGATCGCCCCAGGCGTCCGCCCACGCATCTTCGAGCCCTTCTTCACCACCAAGCAGGACTGGAACGCGAAGGGGTTGGGGCTCACGATGGTGCACCGGGTTTGCGAGGAACACCACGGCCGGGTCACCGTCGAGAGCGGCCCGGGGAGAGGCGCGACGTTCACCGTACTGCTTCCCATCTTGCAGGAGCGCGCGCTCGCATGAGTCGCCGGAGCGCATACGCCGCCCGGGCGGCGCTTCTCCTTCTCACCGGCTGCGGCTGGTGCGCACCCCCTGCGCCGAAGCCGGTTGCGCCCGCATCGGCGTCGACGCCGGCGTACGTTCCGATGGCGGGTCCCGTCGCGGTCGAGCTGTCCGTGGCGCAAGGGGACGTGCAAGTCCGCCGGAGCTCGGGCGGCGCCTGGGGGCCCGCCGAGCTTCCTCTTTCCCTGGGATTCGACGACTCCGTCCGGACGGGGATGGGCGGCGCGGCGACCTTGAGGGTCGGGCACGACGGAACGATCGAGGTGCGCGAGCGCACGGAAGTGTCCGTCCGCCAGCTGCTCGCGAACCGCGCCAGGTTCCGACTGGAGCGAGGCCGCATCGGAGCGACGCCTGGTGGAACCGCGGTGGCCATCGAGTCCTCGGGCAGCAGCGCGGTGGCCGAGGCGACCACGGGCTCGTTCGCCGTATTCAACGACGGCAGGGGTCTCGTCGCGGTTGTCGCCGACACGGGAGAGGTGAAGCTCACCGCGAGTGGAGGAGACGCGGTGCTCGCCGCGGGCCAGGGAGCGCGGGTCGTCGGCAACTCGGCGCCGTTGCCCGAAGCGGTGCCGCGGTCGGTGCTGCTCAAGGTGGTGTGGCCGGAGGAGAAGGTGACGCGAGCGATCAACGTCACCCTCCGCGGCGAGGCCGATCCCGGCGCGGTGGTGGCGGTGAATGGCGTGAAGACGGATGTTGACGCCGACGGCCACTTCGAGGCCGACGTGCCGCTGGCGCCAGGCACGAACCATGTCTCCGTCACCAGTACGGATCGCTTTGGCCGCACTGCCGCCAAGGAAGAAACCGTGCGGGTGGAGCGCCGCGCACCACCGTTGAAGGCGGAGCACGAAGGATGGCAGTGATCGCGGTGGCGCTCGCGGCGGCAATTGTCCCGGCACCCATGGGGGTGTCGGCTCCGGCGATGGTGCGAGGTGACGGCCGCACCCCTGCGGCTGTCGACGTGATCGGTCCCGGTCCGCTCGAGGCAGAAGACCCTCGCTTTCCAGACGGCGGATCGATCTCTTGCGCGGGTGCGCCCGCCCTCTCCGCCAGTCAGATCCTCCCACCGCGCATCCTCGCGCCCGCGACGGCGACCACCGGGCAGCTGGCCTGCATCGCGCGCCGTCGAGGGGCCGAGGCGGCGTTTTCGCTGCGAGTCGAGCCTCCCGGTCCGGGCCTGTACGCTGCGATGCTGCCGGCGGAGAACGGTGGAATGGCGCTGCGACCGTTCCGGCTGCAGCCGGGCGGCAGCAGCATCGCAGCACGCTTCGTGCATGCGGCGGCGAGCGCCGGCGAAATCCGGCAGGCGACGGACGGCGCCTTGCGGCTCGCGCTGCCACCGGGACGAGCGCCTCGCGCCGTCGCCATCGCGCTGTTGGACGCGGATGGCGCGGGTGCTGCCTTCCTGCCCGTCCCCGGTCGAACCCGTTTGCGGCTGCAGTCGAAGCGCCGCTCGTCGCTCTCGGTCCGTGTGGCGGGCGCGGTCTTCGGCCCTGTGCAAGCGCCGGAAGGAAAGGCGAACTTGTCCGTGCTCGTGCCCCCAGGAACGCAAATCGGCGTAGTGCGCGCCGTCGATCAGTTGGGCAACGCCCGCGAGATCCCCATCGACCTGGAGACTCCCTTGCTGCCGCGCATCGCAGCCGTCGCGTCGGACACACGAGTGGTTGCGGGTGGAGAGCTCCGGGTCGCGGTTGCGCTCGCCGCACCCGACGGGGGTCCGGCGCAGAGCGCGGCAGTGCGGGCGATCGCTGGCCGCGGATCCCTGGAAGCGCCCGCGCCGAGCGGCGGCGGCCTCTGGCTGGCACGGTACCGGGCGCCGCGGCAATCCGGGCGCGACCGCATCGCCTTCGACGTCGAGGGGGATCCGTCCGCGGGGCACATCGAGCTCGAAGTGGAGGTGTCGCCTGGACCGGCAGCGCAAATCTCGCTGCAGCTGCCCGAATCTCCCGCGCGTGCCGGAGACGAGCTTGCCGTCCGCGCCGCCGTTCGCGACGCGATGGGCAACGCGCTCTCCCGCGTCGCCCTGGAGGCTTCCCTCGGTGGAGCTCCCGCGCGGGTGTCGTGGGAAGGCGCGATCGCTTCCGTCACCTGCGCGGTGCCGCAGCGGCTACCCTCCGATGCAAGCGTCGAGCTCGTCGTGCAGTCGAGCGATGCTGCTCGCGCCGTGGCCCGCATCGATGTGCACCCGGCCGAGGCTTCCACCGCCGAGCTCACCGCGGAGCCCTCCGGACGCACGGCCCGCGTGCGCGCGCTCGTACGGGACCAATTCGGAAACGCGCTCGGCCCGTCCGATTTCGTGTTCGGCGCGGATGGCGCGACCGTGGAATCCATCCAGTCGTCCGCGTCCGGCATCCCGGAAGCGAATCTGGAGGCGGCCCCGGGCGCTCGCGCTGCGGAGACCTGGGTAGCCGCCGGAAACCGCGTGCTGGCCCGCACCGCGATCGTATTCGCCCCGCCGCGCGAGGCGTGGCTCCTCTTCGCCTGGGGGCAAGGCGGCGGCATGTCGAATGGCGGCGCGCTTCGAGCGCCACGATTCGGAGCCGGCATCGGCATCCGGCGGCAATTCGGCCCCATCGAGGGTGCCTTGCTGCTCGGTGCCGATGCGTTCTCCTGGCGCGACGAGGTCCCCGTCGTGGTGGGCGCCGCACAGCAGCCGGTCTCGAGGCGCCTGTTCGCTCTATCGGTGCCGCTCCTCGCCCGCGCGCGGTTGCCCCTCGGAGGTCGATTTGGCATGTCCCTGGAAGCGGGCCCGATGGCCGTGTTCGCCTGGAGCTCGACGTCGAGCCAGGCGAGCGGCACGGAGCGGCTCGTCAGCATACGGCCCGGTGCCCGCGTGCGCGCCATGGTCGATGTTTCCTTCGGCCGGGGCCGCATTGCGTTGGGCGGGAGCGTGGGAACCGCGCGGCTCGTGGAGGGACCGATCCGCGGCGAGATCGAGGGACATTCGCTGTTCGCCGGTTACGAAGCGTGGTGGCTCGATATCGGTCCGTGAGGAGAGTGGATGGGCAAGGCTGAGAAGAAGGATGCCGCGTTGACGGTGGCCGAGCTGGCGCACGAACTGCGGCAGCCGCTCACGGGCATCCAGAGCAGCGCGGAGCTCCTGCTCGAATCGCACGGCGGCGATCCCGCCGTGCGGGTCCGCGCGGCGGCCATCGTTCAGCAGGTCCAGCGCATCCAGCTCCTCGTCGAGCGCGCCCGGCAGAAGGGAGTGCCGCCTCGAGGAGCTCGCGGCGACGTCAACCAGGCGATCGACGCGGCCTGGTCGCTTCTCGAGCGCGACGCCTCGAACCAAGGCGCGGCGCTGGAGCGCGATCTCGCGCCGGACGTCGCGGCGGTGCGCCTCGATCAACTCGCGCTGGAGCAGATCCTGGGCAACCTCCTGCGCAACGCGCTCGACGCTACGGCCGGCAAGCGCGGCCGCATCCGCGTATCCACCGCGCCGCTCGCGGGAGCGGTGGAAGTGATCGTCGAAGACGACGGCCCCGGGGTACCCGAGGACTTGCGCGCTCGTCTCTTCAGTCCGTTCACTACCGGACGCGCCACCGGCACCGGCCTCGGCCTCCACATCAGCCGTTCGTTGGCCGAGGAGGCCGGCGGCGCGCTGGATCTGCTGGAGAACGCTCCGGGCGCGCGCTTCCGCCTCCGGCTCCCGGCCGTTCCATGATGTAGGCGCGACGCGCATGCGCACCTCGAGAGTGGTCCGGGGTGTGGATGAGCCGCGTCTGCCGCACTGGTATTTTTCCAAGCGTGGGGGAACCGGCAGCTACCTTCGCGCGCCGCTTGGGCCCGGCGGTGCTCGCCGGCGTGGCCCTCGGTGGCTGCGTCTGCGGCCACCTCCGGTCGAAGGATCAGCTTTCGCTCGACGCCGTCGAGCCCGCCGTCGCCGTCGCCGGCGTCCGCACTCCACTGCTGCTGCGAGGCAACGGGTTCAGACCGGGCATGGTCACCGACGTGGATGGCAAGACCGCCACCGCCGAGTCGCTCTCGCTGCGGATCGGTCCGGCGGAGATCGCGGGCCCCGTCCTTCGCGCGGACGGAGCGATCGAAGCAATGCTTCCCGACACCCTCGCTCCCGGTATCTACGAGGTGTCGCTCTCTCTCGGCCAGCGCCAAGCGGCGGGCGCCGCGCTTCAGATCGTCGCGCCCATCGAGGTCGCGCTGGAGGCGCCCGGCGATCTGGCGAGCGGAGAGGAGCGGCCGTTCTCGGTCGAGGTCACTTCCCGCGCGCCCTCGGACGTCATGCTCGCCCTCGAAGGGCTGGGCGTCTCGCCGGACGGATCCGCAACCGCGAGCGGCCTCGTGCTGCCCGTCCTGGTCGGGCCCCAGGAGCCCGTCAAGGTCTTCGGAAAGCTGATCTCGGAGCGACCCGCGGCGATCGCGGACGCAGCGCTCGCCGTTTCGGTGCATTGGAGCCTGGGGCCGCTCTCCGGAACGGTAGACGCGGCAGCCAGCCTGCGCGCCCTCGGTGTTCCACGGATGACGGCGTCGATCAACGGGCCGGCGGAGATCGAGGTGGGAGATCAGCAGCCGCTCTCCGCGCGGCTCTGGGCCCCTCCGGACGTGGACCTCGCCCACGTCAACCTGGAGGTCACCGCTGGTGGCGGCGCGGCCCTCGCATCGAACCTCTCCGTCTCGGGAGCGGCGATCGCCGCCGGTGGCGCTCTTTTCCTCCCCGGGTCCATCCAGGGAGTGTCGGTGGGGCCAGGCTGGGTCGAGCTCGACGCGACGGCCGTTGCCCAGCGCGGCGACCCGCCGTCCAACGTATTGCAGCGGTACGCCCTCGCGATCCGCGGCGGACCTGCTCCGGCGCTCTCCGTGCCCTCGCTCCCGGCGATCGTGGAGGTCGGCGTTCCTCTGACCGTGACCATCGACGCGCGCAATGAAGGCGACGTCGATCTGGCGAACGCGCAGCTCACGGTGTCGGCCACCGACGGATCGGTGTCGGATCCCGCGGCATCCCTCCCCATCGCGGCGGGTGCGATCGTCCAGCGGACGTTCTCGGTAACGCCGTCGACCGCCGGCGCGCCGGTGCAACTCACCGTGGCGCTTTCCGGAGTGAGCGCGCTCTCGGGACGGACGTTCGCTGCGCAACCCGCTTCCGCATCTTCGGGCGCGGCGCGCAGACCAGCTGCGCTCGCGATGACCGCCTCGCCCTCGCAATCGC
>Ga0137407_10002276_pt1 | contig 12651 bp, 9 predicted proteins | sample CZOMad2_2_16fung_FD_108410 | JGI IMG/M metagenome (GOLD analysis project Ga0137407, IMG submission 108410) | Vadose zone soil fungal communities from Angelo Coast Range Reserve, California, USA - CZOMad2_2_16fungal (Illumina Assembly) | ecosystem: Environmental > Terrestrial > Soil > Vadose zone...
GGCCCACGGAAGGGTGAGTGGCCGGCCGCTAAACAGAATCAGGACGACCGGTTTGCCTGTAGCGACAACTTTTTCCAGCAACTCTTCTTGGCGGCCGGGCAGGCCCAGCCAACTGCGAGAAGCCGCTTCGCCAGTCATGGTTGGTGCATCTTCGCCCAATGCCAGAATTGCGATGTCGGAACTCTGGGCCGCCTTGACACCCGCAGCGATATCGCTGTCCGAGCCATTCAGAAATCCTGTGGCCATCGCATAATGCACGTTCGAATCACCAAGTTTTTCGGTTAACGCGCGGCGCAGAGTCACTGCATCCGCCGCTCGTCCTTGTGCTCCCCACGAACCGATCATGTTGCCGGCATCGTCGCCAAGCGGCCCTATCAACGCCACCGAAGAAATCCTCTCGGAAAGCGGCAGGATTGGCGAACCAGAAACCGTTTCGTTGCGCAGCAGGACAAGCGACTGCGCCGCGGCTTGCCTTGCGATGACCACGCTCTCGGGACGCAGCATGGCAGACGCTTCCCTGTTCTCGTCAGTGTAAGGATGGTCGAACAATCCCATCGCGAACTTCACTCTGAGCACATTGCGCGCAGCCTCATCGATATCACTCTGCGCGATCTGGCCGGACTGCACGAGCTCCAACAGATTGCGATGATAAAGATTACTGACCATGTCCATGTCCACGCCGGCGCGGAGCGCCTTGCGTGCCGCGGTGGCTCCGTCGTTGGCGATACCGTGAGCCTGAAGTTCACCGACCGAAGTCCAGTCGCTGACCACAAATCCCCGGAATCCCCATTCTCCTCGCAAAACCTGCTTCAACGTGAATGGATTTGCCGTCGCCGGAATTCCATTCAGGGCGTTAAATCCCGACATGAAAGTGCCCGCTCCGGCCTCTTCGGCGGCGTGAAATGGAGGCAAATAAAACTGCCGCAGCGTGTGTTCGGAAATTTCCGTCGAGTTGTAGTCCCGCCCGCCCTCCGCCGCCCCGTATCCCACATAATGCTTCGGGCAGGCCACCATGCTATCTGCCGCGTCCAGACGTTCGCCTTGATAGCCGCGGACATACGCGCGTGCCATCGCTGCGCCCAGATACGGATCTTCACCCGCGCCTTCAGAAATGCGGCCCCACCGCGCGTCTCGCGCGATATCTACCATCGGAGAAAATGTCCAGCGTACTCCCGCCGACGACGCTTCCAGCCCCGCAACGCGCGCGGCTTTTTCAACAATTTCCGGTTCCCAGGTCGCTGCAAGACCGAGTGGAATCGGAAACGTGGTGCGATATCCGTGAATCACATCCAGCCCGAAAATCAAGGGAATCTTCAAACGCGAATTCTCGACGGCAATTCGCTGCAGCGCATTTGTTTGACGCGCGCCGGTCACATTGAAAAGAGATCCGACCTGGCCCTTGCGAATCATGTCTTGGTCGTCGGTTCTTCCGGACGTCGGCCCGGTCGCCTGTCCAGCGGAATACTGGACCAGTTGACCTATCTTTTCTTCCAGCGTCATCTTTTGCAGAAGGGCGTCCACTTTTTCGTCGAGGCCAGGGGCATTCAACGGATTCGCGTTAACAGCCTCCTTTTTTGCTTGTGGCGTCGCCGATTGTGCTCGCGAAATCTGCGCCAAGAACAATGCAACGCACAGGAAGAAAATAAGTGAAAATATGGAAGCGCAGTTTCGCGCGCGATCGCGTTCAACGGTGTTCATAGTCCGATGGAGTTTAATGTGTAGGATGATCGCACCTTCGTGTGAAATGAGTGTCTGCACCGAAGGAAGTAGCGGCCATATGAAAGGGTATGCCGGGTTGCTCGGCCGCCTTCTTCCGCAAAACTATGCCAGCAGCTTACTCCATGAGCCACCGCAGGTAAATCGATTTATCTGAAGCACCCCAAAGGCCCTTCAGCCGGCATGCTTCACCGGAAAAAGCCTCCGTCCCGCGGCTTGCGGCCCGCTGTGACCTGTGCCAGACTACGCAGCCATTACCGCCATGACACGCTCGAAATCTCATAAGAGCGACACCTCGCAGGAGCTTCCCGAACAGAAGGTCAATCTCCGCGAATTGGCCGAACATTTGGGATTATCGGTCGCTACCGTGTCGCTGGTGATGAACCGGTCGCCCGCAGCCAAATCAATTCCTCACCATACTCAGGCTCGGGTTCGTGCCGCCGCGCGCGAACTGAATTACCGACCTAACGTCATGGCCCGCATGCTGCGTCAGCAGCGCAGCTTCACGATCGGCGTTATCGTGCCGGAAATCAGCGAAGGCTACGCTGCACTTGTTCTCTCTGGAATCGAAGACCATCTTTTACAGGAAGGCTACTTTTATTTTGTCGTTAGTCATCGGCATCGCAATGATTTGATCGAGGAATATCCACGTTTGCTGCAGCAGCGAGCAGTGGAGGGACTGATTCTGGTGGATACTCCCTGCCAGCCCGGCATCGCCGTGCCAGTCGTTGCTGTTTCCGGCCACAGGCATTTACCTGGTGTGACAAATATTTCGCTGAATCACAGCAAGGCGGCGCGTCTCGCGCTGGAACACCTGAAAAATCTCGGCCATCGAGAGATCGCTTTTATCAAGGGGCAAGCCTTTAGTTCGGATACCGAGATACGTTGGAAGGCGGTTCGCAACGCGGCTCAAGAACTCGGCTTGAGCGTGGACGACAATTTGACCGTCCAACTGGACAGCGAATCGCCCACGCCGCAGCCCGGTTATGAAATGGTATGCAAATTGTTGCGGGCGGCGGTGCCCTTTACCGCGCTTTTTGCGTTCAATGACATTTCAGCCTTAGGCGCAATTCGCGCTCTAAGAGAAGCACGCAAAAAGGTCCCGCAAGATGTCTCGGTCATCGGATTCGACGATATCCAAAGTGCCGCGTATCAAAATCCCGGTCTGACAACCATTCGCCAGCCCCTTCGCGAAATGGGAATGACTGCCGCCGAAACTCTGGTCCGGCGTATTAATGCGGCCAAAAACTCGGAATACCCAAGAAGCATCGTGGTTGAACCGGAGTTGATTGTTAGGGGCAGCACTGCACCTGCATCGTAGTCAGCCACGCCGCAAATTCACACCGGGGCGGTGAACCCGCTACGCTCAATCTTTTTCCTGCGTAACGATATGCACATCCACTTCCGGCGATTCGCGCAGGAATCGATGCGCGGCCGAAATATACAGGAATTTTCTCCACCCGCGTTCGATGGACCGTCCAAAAATTACCTGCGTAACGTGCTTCTCGCGCACTACTTTCGCAACCGTGTCCGCCACGCTTGTGCCCTTCAGCTCAATCACTTTCGCTCCCAGATTTTCGGCGAAACGCAGATTTGCAGCCACAGTCTTCTTGGCCTGTTCTAGATTGTCGCGTCCCGTATCCACGTGGATCACGTAAAGTTCCGAATCCAGCCTTCGCGCCATGCGCGCCGCGCGCGCAATTAAATATTGCGCGGAAGGGTTCGAACTGACGCACACCGCAATCCGTTCGCGTACTCCCCAATTTTTCTGGATGTCCTTCGCGGCCATGTAATTTTCCAGGCTGCGATCCACCTGCTCGGCAACCTGCCGCAGGGCCAACTCTCGCAATGCAATCAGGTTTCCACGCCGAAAAAAATTGTTCAGGGCCTGTTCGACTTTCGTCGGCAAGTAAACGTCGCCGCGTCGCATACGATTTTGCAAAGCCTCCGGAGTCAGATCCACCATTACCGTTTCGCTCGCGGTCATCGGCACCCAGTCCGGAACGGTCTCTCGAATCGCAATCCCGGTGATATTTCTGACGACCGGCGAAATACTTTCAATGTGCTGGATGTTCAACGTCGAAATCACATCAATGTTCGCAGCCAGCAGGGCTTGCACATCTTCATACCGCTTGCGATTTTTGCTTCCGGGAATGTTGGTGTGCGCCAGTTCGTCCACCAGGACCACCGCCGGCTTGCGCGCCAGTACGCCGTCCAGATCCATCTCTTCGAACTGCGTGCCCTTGTACTCGATCCTTTTTCGCGGCACCGCTTCCAGCTGCGTCACCAACTCTTCGATTCCCTTACGCCCATGCGTCTCGACAACTCCGATCACCACATCTTCATCGCGGCTGTGCCTGCGAATCGCCTCGCTGAGCATCGCGTACGTCTTACCAACGCCCGGCGCATATCCCAAAAATAGCTTGAAGCTTCCGCGCGTTTTTTGTTGAGGAGACGCTTCTTCCAGCCAATCCTCTGGCTTCTTGATCACTTGGACTTCACTCCCGTACCCACCGGCGAGTACGATAGAATTGGTAAATGACTCGTTCCGTCCGGCTTCGAACGGTTCGCAGCTTGCTCGCACTGCTGATCGTCGCCGGAATTACTCTATTTTTTCGCGAAGCCCTTCCGCGGGTAAACCAGACCACTGTCGCGCTTTCGTTTCTGCTTGCGATTTTAGCAGTTTCCGCCGTCTGGGGAATGACCGTCTCGTTTCTCATGTCGCTCGCGGCGATTCTTTCCTTCAACTTTTTTTTCCTGCCTCCGGTCGGTACGCTCACCGTCGCCGACCCGCAAAACTGGGTCGCGCTTTTAGCCTTCCTGGTTACCTCCACCGTCGGCAGCAGGCTTTCCAGCCGCATACGCCAGGAAGCCGACATCGCTAATCGCCGCCGCCGCGAAATCGAACACCTGTACGCCTTCAGCCAAAAGCTTCTCGGCGAAGGCAACGTGATCCAGTTGTTGAATGCCATTCCCAATCACATCGTCGATTCCTTTGAAAGCGGCGCCGCCAGCCTGTTCCTCGCCGATAAACAGAAATTTTATCGCTCCGGTTATGGCACCTTGCAGTTGGAGGAAGATCAACTCAAACTTGCTTACGAACGCGAAGAACCCTATGTGGATATCGCGAAAGGATTTTCCTACGGTCCAGTTCGCCTGGGAATGAAGTCCATCGGCAGTTTCGGAATTTCTGGAGCTCCTCTTACTCGTCAAACTCTCGAAGCGGTTGGCACTCTGCTGGGCATCGCCATCGAGCGCACTCGAGCCGTCGAACAACTCAGCCGCACCGAAGCCGACCGCCAGAGCGAGCGCCTCAAGTCCGCGCTGCTCGATTCCATTACCCATAATTTCCGCACGCCGCTCACTTCCATTAAAGCTTCCGTCACTTCGCTCCTCTCCGCTCGCCCGCCGCAGGGCAGCCAGCAGCGCGAATTGCTGGAAATTATGAATGAAGAGTGCGATCGCCTGAACAAACTGGTGGAAGACGCTTCGGAAATGTCCAAACTCGAGGCTGGCGAGATCGAGCTCGAGTTCCGCGCTGTCCCGGTGCAGGAAATGATCGACACTGCCCTCGCAAACTGCAAAACCTCGCTCGCCGCGCGAACTGTACGCGTGCAAATTCCCGCGGGAATTCCGCCGGTTCGCGCCGACTTGACTCGCGCCAAGGAAGTTCTCGTGCACCTTCTCGAAAATGCCAATCTCTACTCAGAAAAAGACAAGCCAATCGTCGTGAGCGCAGAAAACAACGGCAATTCGGTCATGTTCAGTGTTGCGGATCGGGGCCCCGGCATTGACACAATGGAGCAAGGCCTGATCTTCGATAAATTTTATCGCGGCAAAGATCAGCGCTCGGTCATCCAAGGTACCGGAATGGGTTTGCCGATTTCCAAAGCCATCGTAGAAGCTCACGGCGGCACCATCAGCGTGACCAGCCAGCTCAATCGTGGCTCGGTTTTCACTTTCACTTTGCCCACAGTGCGGCCGGGGGCCAACCACTGATGACCTCTTCCAAAATTTTAATTGTTGACGACGCTCAACAGGTCCGCCGCGTGCTGCGCACCGCCTTGTCCTCGGAGGGCTATACGATTTACGAATCAGCTACCGGTGAGGAAGCGCTCGATTCGATTCGCACCTCGGTACCGGACGCAATTCTTCTCGACGTCAACATGCCCGGCATGGGCGGTCTCGCTGCCTGCAGGGAAATTCGTCGCACGCTCGACATCCCCATCTTGATGCTCACCGTTCGCAACGCCGAGCGCGACAAGGTTCTGGCGCTCGATGCCGGCGCCGACGACTACGTCGTCAAACCTTTCGGCATGCAGGAATTGCTGGCCAGGATTCGCGCTGCGCTGCGCCGCCGCACTCCGCAGGGCAAGGAAACTTCGTTTGCTGCAAAAGATCTAACCGTCGATTTTGAAGCGCGCCTGGTCACCGTTCGCGGCCACGACGTGCATCTCACTCCGAAAGAATTCGAACTCCTGCGCCATCTCGTGCTGAACGCCGGCAAACCCTTGACCCATCGCCGCCTGCTGCAGGCTATCTGGGGACCGGACTACGGCGACGAGCCCGAATATTTGCGGGTGATGATCAATCAACTACGCAAAAAATTGGAATCCGATCCCGCCCGGCCAAAATTGATCTTAACGGAACCCTGGGTAGGCTATCGTTTCCAGGCCCCACGCGAATCCAAACACACCAAAGCCGAACCGCCAGAGGACTGAACGTATTTTCTGACAGCCATCGCCATGTGGAATACCGGTAGGGGTGCAGCCCGCTGCGCCCCAGCTTGCCGGAACGTTTGACTAAATTCTTCGCTTTGTCTTCCGAATGATTTTCATCGTCACCGCCTGAGGCGCTGTAATCCTGCCCCGCCTCACGCGAGAAATGAAACTAGTTCATCGGAAACGCCCCATCCAACGCGCGATTCAATTCCAGAACATTCACGCGAGGCTCACCCAATATCCCAAACTGCCGCGACCTCGTATGCGCATCCACGAACATGCGCAATTGTCCCGGCGAAATCTTCCGCGTCCTGGCAATCCGCGGAATTTGGAAATTCGCGGCGGCCGGCGAAATATCCGGATCGATGCCGGACGCCGACGCCGTCACCAAGTCGATCGGCACAGGCGTGCCGGGATTTTCCGCCTGTAATTTAGCGACATCTGCCGCCACGCGCTCCACCAACAAATGATTGGTAGGTCCCAGGTTCGAACCCCCCGCTGCTTAGCGGGTCATAGCTCGCACCGGCCGCCGATGGCCGCGGATGAAAATAGACATCCGATGAGAAAGCCTGCCCAATCAAACGAGATCCTTCAGATTGCTGCGCTCCCAACATGCTGCCATTCGCCTGCCTCGGAAAAAACATTTGCGCTAGCCCCGTTGCAGCCAGTGGATAACCAATTCCAAAAATTATCGTCGTCACCAGCGTGAACCACAGCGCGATCTTCAGTTGTTCTTTCATGTTTTTCCCTTACGCCAAATGCAGCGCACGGATCAGTACCTCAATCGCTTTAATCCTGGCAAACGGCGCAATCACTCCGCCGAGCCCATAAATCAACAAATTGCGGCGCAGCAACGCCGCCGCTCCTAGCGGACGGTACCGCACTCCACGCAACGCCAGCGGAATCAGCGCCACAATAATGAGCGCGTCGAATATCACCGCCGACAGAATGGCCGATTGCGGCGTAGCCAGATGCATCACGTTCAGCAAATCCAGTTGCGGCAGCGCCGCCGCAAACATGGTGGGAATCATCGCAAAGTATTTCGCCACATCGTTGGCTACCGAAAACGTGGTCAGCGCACCGCGCGTGATCAACAACTGTTTCCCGATTTCCACGATTTCAATCAGCTTGGTGGGATTCGAATCCAAATCCACCATGTTTCCGGCCTCTTTCGCGGCCTGCATTGGACGCAAAACTAACTGCCGCAATCAGCGACCCGCCAACCCACAACTTGTCATCCTGAGGCGATCCGTAGGATCGTCGAAGGATCTCAACTTTGGCATCCGCAATGTCTGCGCGTTCGCCATCTCCGAAGCGCACTCAACAGCTTCGCGGCATAACGCGCACCCGATTTCGCGTATCATGCGTCTGTGCGAGTCCTTATTGCAGAAGACGATCCAGGCGTTCAGCGCTTTGTCGCCAAGGGCCTGAAAGAACAGGCCTACGCCGTTGACACCGTGGCCACCGGCCCGGAAGCCCTCGAGCAAGCTGAAATCAATTCCTATGACGTGATTATTCTGGACGTTATGCTTCCCGGGCTCAGCGGTTTCGAAGTTTGCCGCCGCCTGCGCGAGGCTGGACTTAAAACTCCCGTGCTCATGCTCACCGCGCGCGATGCCGTCGAAGATCGCATCGCCGGACTCGATCACGGCGCTGACGATTACTTAACCAAGCCGTTCGAATTCCGCGAACTCCTCGCACGCCTGCGTGCGCTTCTTCGCCGCCCGTCAGAACTTAAGCCCGCGCAATTGTCGGTCGCCAACCTGACCCTCGACACCGCGGCGCAAGTCGCCACTCGCTCCGATCGCCACATTTCCCTGACCCACAAGGAATACGCGCTGCTCGAATATCTCGTCCGCAACGCCGGACGCATCGTCGGTCGCGCTGAAATTGCTGAACACGTTTGGGACGAACACTTCGATCCTTTCTCCAACTTGATCGAAGTCTACGTCAATCGTTTGCGCCGCAAAATTGACGCTCCCGGCGAAACTCTCCTGTTGCACACCAAGCGCGGCGCCGGCTACATGCTCGGTATCAGCGAAGAATCCGCTTCGTCTGAACAACCCGTTCCGCCGTCGCGCAACAAATCGAAATCGCCCGGTAAAAAGTACGATGTTTAGTTCCGTTCGCAGTCGCCTCACCATTTGGTATGCCGCTGTTCTTACCTGCACGCTTTTATTCCTCTCGCTCGTCATCTATTTCATCGTCAAACAAAGTGTCTTGGCTCGCACCGATGCCGGTCTCGTCGAACTCTCCGATTCCTTTCTCGCTACCCTCGCAGCGGAATTGACCGACGCACCCCGAGCCGAAGGAATTACTCCAGCTGCCCGCCAATCCATGCTTGAACATCAATATCCCGGGCACACTTTTGCCGTACTTACCACCAGCGGCGATTTGCTCGCGACTTCGTCCGATTTGCCAAGTGCTGTTCAGCGGGCTCACGCCGAGCCCACTCCCCGGCTCACCCCGCAGGTCGTGCAGTCATGCCTCGCTTCACTCGCGACTCCATCCAAATCGTTCCGCTCTTTTGGCGGCAAACACGGTGGCGCTCGCTGCTACGCACGAACCTTTTCCGCGGCGGGAAATTCCTACCATCTCGTAATCCTCGCCTCGCTGCACCCCGAAAGCGCGCTCCTGGAAAATATTCGCATCGCTCTTGGCTGGTTGATTCCTTTCACCATTGTCCTCGCCTCGGCCGGCGGTTATTTCCTGGCGCGCAAAAGTCTCGCTCCTGTTGACGATATGTCCGCGCAGGCCGATCACATCGGCGAATTCACGATTCATGATCGTTTGCCTATTCAAAATCCGCACGATGAACTCGGTCGCCTCGCCGCAACCTTCAACCGCCTTCTCGATCGTCTCGACGCCGCATTCGAACGCCAACGCCGCTTCATCGCCGACGCTTCCCACGAACTCCGCACGCCGCTCGCGATTCTCCAAGGCGAATCCGAAGTCGCGCTCTCGAAAGAAGTTCGCTCCACCGGCGAATATCGCGAATCGCTGGCCATTCTTCATCAGGAAGCACTCCGCTTGTCCGGGGTCGTGGATGACATGTTCACGCTCTCGCGCGCCGACGCCGGACAATATCCCGTGATATTCCGTGAATTTTATCTCGACGAACTCGCTTCCGATTGTGTGCAGTCCTTGCGCAGTCTGGCCGCCGCAAAATCCATTTCGCTCTCCAGAAATTTCGATCATGAGTTCCCCATCCTCGCCGACGAATCCCTCGTGCGCCGCATGCTCTTGAATCTTCTGGACAATTCCATCAAATACACACCAAACGGCGGCACGGTCTCAATTACCACCCGCGCGACGGCCGATGCCGCCGAAATTTCTGTAGCCGATAACGGCCCGGGAATTCCCAGCGAATTACAACCCCGCATCTTTGAGCGATTCTTCCGCGGCGACCAGGCTCGTTCCCGTTCGAACCCCCACAGCGGCGCCGGCTTGGGCCTTTCCATCGCCAAATGGATTGCCGAAGCTCACCACGGTTCTTTGCAACTCACCCGCTCCAGCTCCGCAGGTACAGTATTCACTGCACGCCTACCTAAATCTCCCGGCTCCTCTACACGAACTGATTAATCGTGCATTTATCTCGCCTTCGGTAATGTTTCTGCAGCCGATTCTGCGAGATCGAATCGCATTACAAAAATTGTGCATGTTCTCTCTCATCTTCGCCTGAGCACGCTGCGCAAAGTTTCGCTTGTAGTAGCGTTTATCGCTGCTTCGTCGCGTTCTCTCGCTCTCGCTCAGGAAAAACCGGAAGCTCCTGCGCCTCAACCAACCGCAAATGCGACAGCGACTCCATCCGATGCCAAAGATAATAAAGACAATCCGGTGCAGCTTTCTCTTTCCTCCGCTCTCGCTCTGGCCCGAAAAAACAGCACCGTCTACAACGCTGCTTTGGTTGAAGCCGGCTCCGCCGGTATCGATCGCGCCCTCGCTCGCGACGCACTCCTACCGCAAGTCAACTTCAACAACGAATATCTGTACACGCAGAGCAACCAGCACGGCGGTGTGCGCTTCATTGCCAACAACGCGGTGCACGAATACACCAGCCAGGGTAATGCGCACGAATCCATTGCCCTCGCCGGGCTGGCAAACTATCGCAAATTTTCCGCGGCTGCTGCGCTGGCGCGTGCCAAGGCTGAAATCGCTTCGCGGGGACTCGTGGTCACCGTGGCTCAGGCCTATTTCAGTGCGCTTTCCGCTAAATTCAAATTAGAGGATGCCAGACGCGCTGCCGACGAAGGCAATCGCTTTCTCAAGCTGACGCAACAACTCGAACACGGCGGCGAAGTTGCCCACGCCGACACCATCAAAGCAGAACTTCAGGCCCAGGATCGCCGCAGACAATTTCAGGAAGCGCAGCTTGCGGTATTGAATACCCGTCTCGATCTGGCGGTTTTAATTTTTCCGAACTTACAGGACAATTTCGTTCTTACCGACGATCTTCGCGCCACCGCTCCTCTTTCTTCCCTGGAAGAAGTGCAGCAGCAGGCTGCGCGCGACAATCCCGATCTGCGTGCTGCTCTTGAATCGCTTCACATGTCTTCTAGCGAAGTCGCTGCTGCCCGTGCCGAGTATCTTCCCTCGCTTAATCTCGATTATTTTTACGGCATCGACTCGCCGAGTTTCGCAACCCACAGCTTTTTTCAGGGCGAGCGCCTGGACAATCTCGGATCATCCGCCTTGGTTACCCTCAACATTCCTGTATGGAATTGGGGCGCAACACGCGATCGTATTCGTCAGGCCCAGCTTCGTCAGAAGCAAGCCAAGCTTGAACTTTCTTATTCCCAACGCAAACTCATCGCTGAAATTCAATCGCTGCATGCCGAAGCAGAAACCGCGCTCAATGAACTCACCGGCCTGGCACGCTCCGCTGAACTTGCCGCGGAAAGCCAGCGCCTCACTTCATTGCGCTATAAAGATGGCGAAGCTACCGTGCTCGAAGTCGTTGACTCGCAAACCGCTTATGTCCAGGCCAGCAACAATTATCATGACGGCGCGGTGCGCTATCGCGTCGCTCTTGCCAATCTGCAAACTCTCACCGGAGTGCTGACCACGCCATGACTTCGCGCCCTGATTGGCTCCGACGAATATCGCCGCAAACCAGGCTTTTCTTTTCGTCGCTGCCGTTTGCCGTTGCACTTTTTATTTTTGTGGGCTGTTCGAAGAAGGAACCTGAAGTCGTGCCGGAAGTTTCCGTGCAAGTCACTCCGGCAAAAACCGGTGACGTCTCCCGCATTGTCACCGCTGACGCAGTAGTTTTCCCGCTGCAGCAGGCCGTCGTTACGCCCAAAATCAGTTCGACCATAAAATCTTTTGCGGTGCAGCGCGGCGCTCGCGTTCATAAAGGCCAGCTGCTGGCGGTTCTGGAAAACGCCGATCTCTCCGCCGCCGCCACGCAAAGCAAAGGTGAATACGAACAAGCTGAAGGCGCTTACGTCACTTCTACGGCATCCAGTATTCCGGAACAGATTCAGAAAGCCGAACTCGACGCCGCGTCTTCCAAGGCGGCGGCCGACGCGCAGAAAAAAATCGTGAATAGCCGTGAGGAACTTTTCCAGCAAGGCGCGCTTCCCCGTCGCGAACTGGACGCCGCGGAAGTAGCTCTCGCGCAAGCGGAAAGCCAGTACCAGCAATCGCAAAAAGTTCTGGACGATTTGCGGCGCAGCGGCAAAGAGCAAGCCGTCAAATCCGCTGGCGGCCAGTTCAACGCCGCAAAAGGAAAACTTCTTGGCGCGGAAGCGGCCCTCAGCTATTCCTATATCAAAAGTCCAATCAATGGCGTAGTAACGGATCGTCCGTTGTACGCCGGCGAGCTGGCCACCGCCAATCAGCCGCTGCTTACGGTAATGGACAACAGCAGCCTGATCGCAAAAGCCCATATTTCACAGACCCAAGCCGTCGGCCTGAAAAAAGACGCCGACGCGAAAATTAAGATTCCTGCGCAGGACGACTCTATTCCGGCAAAACTCAGTCTGGTCAGTCCCGCGCTCGATCCCGGCAGCACCACCATCGAAGTTTGGGTGCAAGCGGCCAAACCGCCCGATTCGCTGCGGCCGGGCATGACTGTGCAGATTTCCATCACCGCAGCCACCGCGAAGGACGCCGTGATCGTGCCCAATAATTCGATTTTTCAAACCAACAACGGCACGAACTACGTTGTAGTTGCCGGCTCGGACAATATCGCTCACCAAAAAAATGTTCA
>Ga0137407_10002277_pt1 | contig 12643 bp, 8 predicted proteins | sample CZOMad2_2_16fung_FD_108410 | JGI IMG/M metagenome (GOLD analysis project Ga0137407, IMG submission 108410) | Vadose zone soil fungal communities from Angelo Coast Range Reserve, California, USA - CZOMad2_2_16fungal (Illumina Assembly) | ecosystem: Environmental > Terrestrial > Soil > Vadose zone...
CCACCGTTTGTGCCACAGGTGATTGTCCATCCCCCGCACGAAGCAGTCGATGCGGTCGGGTCCCCATGACACCGCGGCCGGCGCCCCGTCGATTACGCCTTCGAGATCCTCCCACCCTTGCCACGCCGAGCCGTCCCACCACTTGTGCCACAGGTGATTGTTACTGCCCTTCACGAAGCAGTCCAGCCGATTGGGACCCCACGACGCCACTGCCGGCCCCGCCGTGATGATGCCCGCAAGGTCCTCCCAGCTTTGCCATGCCGAGCCATCCCACCACTTGTGCCACAGGTGATTGTCCATCCCCCGCACGAAGCAGTCGATGCGGTCTGGTCCCCATGACACCGCGGCTGGCGCCCCGTCGATTACGCCTTCGAGATCCTCCCACCCTTGCCACGCCGAGCCGTCCCACCACTTGTGCCACAGGTGATTGTCACTGCCCTTCACGAAGCAGTCCAACCGATTGGGACCCCACGACGCCACTGCCGGCCCCGCCGTGATGATGCCCGCAAGGTCCTCCCAGCTTTGCCACTGGCCCGGGCGCAGTAGTCGATCGAACGCAGCCTTTCCTTGCACGATACCAGCGCCGGAATGCTGATCCCAGCCCGCTGGGCCGATATCTTTTGCGGTATCTTTGATGACGTCCTTGACTTCATTCTGAGTCAGCGAAGGACTGCCCTGTTTCAGCAATGCGATAACTCCCGCCGCAATCGGCGTTGCCGCTGAGGTGCCGGTGTCGCTGCTGAAGTACCCCTGAAAGTGAGTGACAGAGCAAAAATCTGGCTTGCGGGGATCCAGAGCGGCCGGGCCTTGGCTGCTATAGCCGACGAACTGTTCGTTCTTGTTGACCGCGCCTACCGTGATGACGCGCGCATCTCCGTTGGCGCCCCAGATGCTCCGACCAGGTCCTGTATCAGTGCCGCACCTGCCATCTGGGCACGTCTCACCGCAATTGCCCGCCGCGAAGAGCACTAGGATGCCTTCGTTGATAGCCTCCGCTACCTTCTGCGTGAAGATATGATTCGAGTCTCTCGCATAAACAGGATCCCAAGCTTCCCCGAAGATGCCCCAACTATTTGTCAGGATGTGTGGGGTGCCGTTCGCGCGGTGCTGGTCGATGGCCCACTGAAATCCGGCCAGAGCCGCAGATATGGTCGCGGCGATCGTGCCGCCCGAGATTCGGATGTCATAGATCTGAGCATTGGGGGCCATGCCCAACACGTCGTAAGCGCACATGTTGCCGTGATCCCCCCATGCGGCAGCTGTAGTGCCCCAATCCGAGGGGAATCCCCCAATCACTCTGTCAATCCTAACCGTCTCGCCCGCTTTAGGCACGCGACCGATCGCGGTAATACCGCCATCTACGACGCCCACGACTATGCCATCGCCTCGGCATCCCGAAGCCCAGATCTGATCAACGCCCAGGTATCCCGCTACTTCTGCGATCGTTCCCTTGGCGGCCAGCGGGTCGCAATCGCAAACTCCGATGGGACAGGGAGCAACGCTCAGGATCGGCGTCACACGTGGCGATCGTTCCCCCCCCTCGGAGACTGGAATTGCCAGAGGCGTCACGGGTGAGGCGAAAGGCCGAAAAACGGCACTGTCCCGATCCACTCTCGTGACCTGGGGGTGGGCCTTCAATTCTGCGAGCTTGCCCTGTTCAATGAAGCCGCGCACGACTACCAGCTCTTCGCCGATGGTTTGCTGCGGCGCTTGTCTCATCGGTATTGGCGCGTAGCTCGCATCGATCTGGAAGCCTGGGATCAATTCTGCTCCCAATCGTAAGGCTTGGCTCATACTTCCGCCTCTGGGCACGCGCATCTGAACAAGCACCGCTTGCTGATTAGACGTCATCTCTCCTGCGGGCATAGCACTCTTGGGCAACTCTGGCTCTCCTCTGGTACCCGCCATGCCTCCAGTCGCCGTCTGTCCCGGGCGTTCGCCCTGGGTCATGTCACCCGTTGGCATGTTCCCCGGTTCCGCCCTCATCGCCTCACCAGCCGCGGCTCTTTTCGAGGATCCCTTGTCGCCCGTTCGACCGACGTCCGTATCTGTCTGTCGTCTCTTGTCACTCACGTCGAAGCTCCTACTCTGCGAAGAGTTGCCAGCAGGCTGACTTTCGGGCAGGAGATCCGGGGTATCACGCGTGCCTGCGTGTCGCGTGTCCTTCGCGGCGGGTCTCACACAACGAGACCCGCCGCTGCCTCTCCACTTCTAGGTAGTCTGGCTTTTCCCTCGGCCCCACAGTACCACCCTATTGAGGAGTGCCCGGCGCTTTCGGCAGCCGGAACACTCCGCTATCCCCAATCTGTGAGCCACCCACGAAACAAGATCCCCTAGCCCGACTGGCCAGCCCTCGGCGGCACCGCGAGCGAACCGACCTGCAGACGGGGCAAATGGCAGGCTCGCTTCAAACGCGCGTGCCTCAGTGTCAGTCAGGAGACGAACATCCGAATTTTTCACCACGTCCCGCGCCGCGCGAGCGTTCGGTAGACCGGCGTACACCTTGGACCCTCGATACACAAGCAGCGAACTAATCTGTGGTGGGTACTTAGGCCGGTCAGAATGACCAACTCCAGTGGCCCGAACAACAGGCATCTCGATCCACGTCATGGTACTCATCGGTCGCAGCACCCAACGGCCCACTTGCACCACCAGCGGCAGTCGCAAGTCGAACACCCAGCGCACTTCACCACGCATCCCCCGCACTTAGCCACCAGGCACCAAAAGTACGCGGCCCACGTTCCGCTGCAAGTCACGAGCGCAGAGAGGCACGCCGATCCGCAGCGGTGGGTCAGGCAGGTCCTGAAGGCGCTCCACCAGCTTTCGGCTTCAATCACGTCTCCTGATACGATGGCAGCCCCGCCCATTTCCATGGCACCACTTGGCATGTCGATGTATGCCCCTGCAGGGCGTTCAGCGGCCGGGGCCTCGGCGCCCAGGCTGGCCGTGGGTGCGATCACCCACTCGCTGGCTTTGTCAAAATTGCCACCTGGCGCGTCCAGGAGAAAATCGTACGTGACGGCACCTTCGCCTGTCGTGATGGTCGTTGAGACGACGGCGCCTTGATCTTGGGAGGCAACTCTGGCATATGAGTGGCCAATAATTTCGAATTGTACCTTGCTGACGACCCGGGGTTCTCCTGCAATCAATTGCGTGGCGCGAATCTCTTTCGTGCCTTGGACAATCTGTCTGTAGCCTACCGCTTGTTCGGGAGCGTTTATTAGTTCGTAGCCGCGTCGACGCGCTTCTTCATTCAGCCGCTTCAGTGGCGCTCGAGTCTGAAGCCGCCCCCGAAAGTCCTCCAAGACCCGGCGCGAATCCAATACCTCGACAGAGTCTATGGCGATAGGTGACCTCGTAAATGTTGCCATCTTCTTTTCCCTCCCTCCTCCTCCCTGCACATTCTCAACATCTGGGAACGTTGCCCCGTGAGTGTCTTCACCTCCTTTCGCGCGGCCGACTCACACTTCAGAGTCGGCTTTGGAAACCCACACCGCGAACTGTTGGTATGAATCAGGTGCAGTCGCCTCAAGGAACTCGCGCGACCGACTGAGCGCCTCATCGCGGCTTCTCGAAAGACCGGAGACGTAGAGGAGCCAAGCCGCGTATCGCGAGGATTCGGATTCGAAAGCGACTTTAGGGGCTACGAGTGCCGCACGCTGGAAGGCATGATATCGAGAGTCCAGCCTACCGCTCCAGAGAACGATGGAAGAAAGGTCGCGCTTAAGATTTGCATAGGAATTGGGAGCGACGGAGGCGGCAAGCCGAAGAGCCGCAGAAGTACGCTCGAAAAATTCCTCGGCCCTTGGGATCAGTTCTGGTTCCCATACGGCTAGCAGGATGCCGTCATGGGAGCGACGTGGCAGGCGTCCGGACAACCGCCTTGCCAGTGCGCGCGCGGGCGCTCCTACAATCTTCGCCCAAAACCGATCCCAAGCTGAAGCCATGATGCTTCCGCCCGCTGTCGCCGACCGTTTCCACCGGACCAGGACGAAACCAACACTCCTGAACCCAAATCGTCTTGAGATGCGGGACCCATCCCAACTGGACGCCAAGTGTAGGACGCCATCCATGGCCAGTGCAATAGGATAATGTCTATACGTCATTGAACGGATGCCACGGAGGCTCATTCGTTCAGTCCTTCTCGACTGGATCCGCGTGCCGCCAAGGTCCGGATGGCTCATAGCTACTGGACCGTCGATGAGGCCGATCAAGATCTCGGTTCGACCACTCGTCCGTTGCATCAGTGATGTAAGCTTGACGAGATCGAGCGGGCTCATCGGCGCTTGATGCAATCCCGGAGTCAACGCCTGAGCCTCAGAAATCATTCAGTACAGAGCGACCGGAGTCGCGAGGTCGAGCTTGAAGTACCCCGACGCCGAGCAGGGAGCGCGGGCGGCACGAAACGTCCCCAGTTGACTGCACGGTACGGAAGGAGCCTGACCGAGCGGCGCACATGAGGTCCGCTCCTGCTTCGAGTTTCAAATGCTCTAATACTGGATTTTCTACCATCCCTCATCTCTCCGCATCGAGCTTCACTTCTCGGGACCACACGCCCGATCTGGTGCCGCCGTCGCAACGTGCGGGGATACCTTGCGCCTGGCTTGGCCAGGCACGCCTCAATGAGCACTCTTCTGAGCACGACGCTCTGATTAAAGTTAGAGCACCGGTTCAGCTCTGACTAGTAGTTTCTTGCCGAATCTCGATTACTTATTGCTATGGTTTCGGATCATCAATCGATAGGCGGAAGGGCTGGAGCCAGTGTAACGCTTGAAAACCTTATCGAGACGTTGGAGGTCCCCAAAACCGACCTTTTGGGCAACCTCGGAGATCGACACGTCATCGGTGGCTAAGAGGGCTTTGGCTCGTTCCAGACGTACATTCAGGAGATAGTCGCGGAACGTAACTCCCACGACCTCCCGGAACCTGTGGGAGAGACGATACTTGCTCATTCCAACCTGGCGCGCTAACGTCGACAAGGAGAAATTGTCCCAGTAGCGTTGCTGGATTAGTCCCATAGCCCTCTGGATAGGAGTACAGAGGGGGGCGCGTAGGTCTCTCAGCATTGGGCTCTCCCGCGAGGAATCACTTGTTACAAGGTCTTGCGGGAGGAGCCGGTGCACGACTCCGACGAGATCGACAGCGTTCACGGGCTTCTGAAGGTAATCCGCGACACCCAGTTTGAAGGCCGCGGCGCAAATCCACTCGGAGCCGTATCCGGTCAGCATGACTACCGGGAGGCTCGGACGGATGGATTTCAGTTCAGCCAGTACTTCGAGCCCGGTGCGATCCGGAAGCCGATGGTCCAGCATGACTAGGTCGACTGGCTCGTGGCACAGCCTCGCAAGGGCGTCCGCGCCCGTCGTTGCCGACCTAACCTCGTACTCTTTGCCCAAGAAGAATCTGAGAACGTCCGGAAGGGTCACGTCGTCGTCCGCCACGAGGATACGCCGCGGCGCTTTGGCCATGCCATTGCCGCTCCCGCGCCTTGGACAAGTCCCACGCGAGGAAACAGACTTCTCGACGGCTGACTGTGAGATCACGATCGGCTCGGCGAACCAGGTCGAGGCGGCCAACACCAACGCGAGCGTCCAGGTGGAGAATCTCATTGGTTACCTCCAGCGAGGATCCACGCGCCCGACGGTCCCCGGGCAGTCGACCAGAGAATCAATCCGCCGCAGGGCTGATACGTACGCCCGAAAAACACGAACGCCTCGGCGGGCATTTGCATGGTTGGCCTAGGCGTCGAAGAGTTGTCTCGAGAGCTCGGAGCATCGACGTCTCCCCTGAGACTCAGACACACAATCGAGTGGAGGACGCAACTCTAGGCGGCCCCAAACGGGCTGGTCAAGCCCTTTCTTACCCTTACTGCGTGGCGTAGTGCGAACTGCCACGCCTGCGGCACTGATTCAGCCCTCGCCTCGATAAAGCGAGCAGGCCCACCGTCGTCGCGGTCCGACCGGCCGCGTAGCGCTCTGCGTCAGACGTGCAGCGCTCGCAGAACGGGGGCGAAGCCATAAACACCGGCTCAGGGAAGCCGAGGACCTCCTCGAGCGGCAGATTGCGTGCGGACATCTCGGCCAAGTCGCTTCGCCTGCCATCTCCTCGGTCGCGCCTGCTCGGACACATCGAGGACGCACAGCGCCTCGGCAGCCGCGCGATCCAAGCATCTGCGCTTCGACTCGTGACGGCGCCCCAGCTTCTATGATTGCTGGCGGATATCGCGAGCCATCCTGATCGCGTCGATCCCGAGCAAGGCGAGACGTGCTATCGCAAGGCCATGACGGCCGCCGAGGCGCAGGGACGGCGGCCCGTCCTCGCGCACTGTCACCTTGGCCTCAGCAAGCTCTACGGGCGCACGGGCAAGCGGCAGGAGGCGCAGGAGCAGTTCACCCTCGCGACGAGGATGTACCGCGAGATGGACATGCGATTCTGGCTTGAGCAGGCGGAGACGGCGCGTGAGTCTTCATAGCTGGTCAATCGGATGCACGCTCGGACCTGTGTTAAACTGCTTGGCCTTATGAATACCCTATCGAATGCTCCTGTCGGCGAACACATGAACGCCTGTAAGCTGTGCGGCGAAACGCGGACTTTCTCGCGTACTTACACGGTTGTGGAAGGGCCGACGTACACGCTCAGGTACTTCACCTGCAAACACCCGTTGGCAGACGTGACGAAGGCGCAGCCATCATCGACTGTGCACCCGACCCATTGACTACCCTCCGTTAGCGATTCGAGCCGTCTCGCCGGCACTGAACGAAGGTCCGGTAGCCGGCCGCATGTCTTGTTCCTTGACGTTTAACGATCGCGCACGTTACCTTTGCGCGTCCCATCCGTTCTTCCCGCAGGGGGTCCGCGCAACATGAAATGTCCCCGCTGCCAGTGCGAGAACGATTCGAAGGCAAAGTTCTGTCAAGAGTGCGCCACCCTGCTGTCTCAGACCTGCTCGAAGTGTGGCAATGAACTCCCTTCGATGGCGAAGTTCTGTCCCGAGTGTGCCCATCCCACAGGCCGTTCGGCGGTTGTCGATCAAGGACGATTCAGCTCTCCCGAGACTTATACTCCGAAGCACCTGGCCGAGAAGATCCTCACCTCCAAGGCCGCCCTGGAAGGCGAGCGCAAGCAAGTCACGGTCCTCTTCGCCGATCTGAAGGGTTCGATGGAGCTGCTCGCCGACCGCGATCCAGAGGAGGCGCGCAAGATTCTCGATCCCGTCCTCACGCTGATGATGGAAGCCGTGCATCACTATGAGGGCACCGTGAATCAGGTGATGGGTGACGGGATCATGGCGCTCTTCGGCGCGCCGCTGGCCCACGAGGACCACGCCGTGCGCGCGTGCTATGCCGCGCTCAGGATGCAGGCGAGCCTCTCCGCGCTGGGGGAGCAGTTCCTGCGCTCCCCGGGTGTGCCTATCCAGTTCCGTGTCGGCCTCAACTCCGGAGAGGTCGTCGTCCGGTCCATCGGGAGCGATCTCCACATGGACTACTCGGCGGTGGGGCAGACGACGCACCTGGCTGCCCGCATGGAACAAATCGCGGGACCCGGGTCGATCCTCATGACCGCGGAGACACTCCGGCTCGCCGAAGGGTATGTCGACGTGAAGCCGCTGGGTCTGGTGCCCGTCAAGGGCGTGAGCGGACCCGTCGAGGTTTACGAGATCATGGGCGCCGGGCCGGTCCGCCGCCGCCTGCAAGCGACGATGGCAGCGCGCTCGCTGAGCCGCTTCGTCGGACGCGACACCGAGGTCGAGCAGCTACGTCACGCGCTCCAGCAGGCTGGCGAGGGTCATGGCCAGCTGGTCGCGGTAATCGGCGAGCCGGGCGTCGGAAAATCGAGGCTCTTCTTCGAGTTCACGCGGTCGCATCGCGCGCGATCGTGGCTGGTCCTCGAGAGCGGCTCGGTATCGTACGGCAAGGCGACACCCTACCTTACGGTCATCGATCTGCTCAAGGCCTATTTCAAGATCGAGGACCGCGACGATCAACACCAGGCCGGCGAGAAGATCACCGGGAAGCTGCTCACGCTGGACCGTGCGCTCGAACCCTCGGTCCCCGCCCTCTTGGCGCTGCTCGACATCCCTGTTGATGACATCGACTGGCAGGTGAGCGACCCGCGGCAACGCCGGCAGCGCACGCTCGACGCCGTCAAACGCCTGCTCCTCGCCGAGAGCTGCGTCCAACCCCTCCTCCTGGTCTTCGAAGACCTCCACTGGATCGACAGCGAAACGCAGGCCTTCCTCGACACCTTCTTCGAAAGCCTGCCGACCACGCGCATCCTCGTGCTCGTCAACTATCGGCCCGAGTATCAGCACACGTGGGGACGCAAGACGTATTACCTCCAACTTCGCATCGACCCGTTGGCGGCCCAGAACGCCGAAGAGTTGCTTCACGCGTTGCTCGGTCCCGATCCGAGTCTCGACCCGCTTCGGCGACTGTTGATCCAGCGGACGGAGGGCAACCCGTTCTTCCTCGAAGAGAGCGTACGGACTCTCGTCGAGACCGGGGCACTCACGGGCGAGCGCGGCGCCTATCGGCTGGCGAGGGCGGTGCAGACGCTCCTAATCCCGGCGACGGCGCAGGCGATCCTCGCGGCGCGCATCGACCGGCTCACACCCGAGCACAAGCGCGTGCTCCAGGCGGCCTCGGTCATCGGCAAGGACGTCCCGCTCTCGCTGCTCCAGGCGGTCGCCGACGAAGCGGATGAACCGCTGCGTCGCGCCCTTGCCGAGCTTCAGGCGACCGAGTTCCTCTACGAGACCCGGCTTTTCCCCGACGTCGAGTATACGTTCAAGCACGCGCTGACCCATGACGTGACGTACGGCACCCTGCTGCAGGACCGCCGGCGTGTGCTCCACGCGCGGATCGTCGAGGCGATCGAGCAGCTCTACGGTGACCGACTGGGCGAGCAAATGGATCTCCTGGCCCACCACGCAGTCAGGGGCGAGGTCTGGGAGAAGGCGGTTGTCTACTTGCGCGAGGCCGGCACGAAGGCACTCATGCGCTCGGCGAACGCGGACGCGGTGACGTATCTCACCCGGGGGCTGGACGTCGTCGCGTCGCTGCCGGAGGGCGCCGGCCGCGAGCGGCACGAGCTTGCGCTACTCCTGGCGCTCGGCCCCGCGATCCAGGCGGCGAAGGGTCTCGGCGCGCCCGAGGCCGAGCCCGTGTTCGCCCGGGCGCGCGAGCTGTCCGAGCGCTTTGGCGAGACGGCAGCGGCCTTTCAAGCGCTCTGGGGTCAGTGGATGTTCTCGGCCGGGCAAGGCCGCATGGAGTCGGCGCGCCGCATCGGGGAGGAGCTTCTCACCCTCGCCGGGCGTTCGAACGATCGCGCGCTCGTGCTCGAGGCCCACCACGCGATGTGGGCCACCTCTCTCTGGCTCGGCGAGCTGACGGCCGCACACAGTCATGCCGAGCAGGGAATGATCCTCTACGACCGCGAGCAGGACCGATCGCTGGCGTTCCTCTACGGTGGCCACGATCCCGGCGTGTGCGGTCGGACGTTCGCGGCGTTAACTCATTGGATGTTCGGCCGTCCGGTCCAGGCCGTGGCGACGAGCGAGGCGGCGGTCGCATTCGCGGAGCACCTCGCGCATCCGCCCACGATTGCCATCGCGCTGACCTTCGCGTGCATTCTGCAGTACTTCGTGCGAGATGCTCGGGCGACGGGACACTACGCGCGCCAGGTCATCGCCGTCTCGACGGAGCACGACCTTCCGCCCTGGCGCGCGGCCGGCGTACTATTCGAGGGGTGGGCCCGCGCGGCGTCGGGAGACGGCGTCGCCGGCGTCGCGCAGGTACACGAGGGTCTGGTGGCGGCCACTCAAACCAAGGGAACGCTCATGCCGCTGGAGCCGCTCTACATGTTGGTGCTCGGCGACGCACGCTTGATGCACGGCCAGACCGAGGAAGGGCTGACGGTGATCGATGACGCGCTGGCGGTAATGGCGACGCGGGGCGGGCGTGCCTTCCTCAGCGAATTCCACCGGCTCAAGGGCGAGCTGCTGCTGATGCGCTCGCCCTCGAATCACGGGCCGGCGGAGACGTGCCTTCGGCAGGCGCTCGACGTCGCGCGCCACCAGGGCGCGAACGCGTGGGAGCTGCGCGCTGCGACGAGCCTGGGTCGCCTCCTCGCGCGCGTAGGCAGGCAGAGCGAGGCACGACAGGCGCTGGGCGAGGTTTACGGCAGGTTCACCGAGGGATTCGATACTGCCGATCTCCGGAACGCAAAGACGCTGCTCGACGAGTTGTCAGGACCGTCGACGTAAGCTCGGCACACGCCCGCTCATCGCCCACTGCCACCTCAGCCTCGGCAAGCTCTACCGGCGATCGGGCAAGCGCGAGAAGGCGCAGGAGCACCTCACCACCGCGACGACGATGTTCCGTGAGATGGATATGGCCTTCTGGCTGGAGCAGGCCGAGGCGGACCCGGACACCTAGGAGGCGGTATGGATTTCGATCCACGCACCGATCGCGTACCCCTCAATGACCCCGACGAGGCAGAGCAGGCACGCGCTGGCGAAACGGTGCCCTCCCACGATGCGCGGATCCGACATCTCCAACGAGTTCCGCTCTTCAGCGGGTTCGACGAGGACGAGCTTCGTCGGGTCGCCGAGCTCTCGAGGATCGCCGAGGCCCCGGCGGGAACGGTGGTCACGCAGATTGGAGAGCCCGGCGATTCATTCTTCATCATCATCGATGGTGCGGTGGCGGTGCGAACGCCGGTCGGAGCGGGTAGCCAGCTACAGCCCGGCGACTTCTTTGGCGAAATGAGCCTACTCGATGGAGAGCCCCGATCAGCGACGATCGTGGCCACGACCGATCTCCGACTGCTCATCGTCGATCGTTCCCACTTCTGGCGACTGCTGGACGAGGCCCCGGACCTCCTCAGGCGGATTCTCACGATCCTGTCACGTCGCGTGCGACGTCTCGAGCAGACGGTCCAGGCGATACTCCGTGGCACGAATCCGACCTGACGCTGGCCGGCGCAACGGCCGGCGTTCCCGGAACGGTTCGGCTCCATCCAGGACGCCCGCGCCCACTGCCACGTCTTCTTCCCCTGCTACAACACAGAGCACCATCATTCCGGCCTTGGCCTGCTGCCGCCCGCCGACGTAGATCACGGTGTGGCCGAGCAGCGGTGGCGGCGCGGGCGACCGTGCTCGCTACGGCCGACGCCGCGCATCCGGGGAGCGCGTTGCCGACGGCCCAGGCAGCCGGCGTGCCCATGGACGTCCGGATCAATCCGCCCAACACGCTGGGGTGCTCGCACTCATCATCGAGTATCCGGCCAATCGGAGTATCCGGCCAATCGACTTGCCCACTAGGTCACCTTCGCGTAGCCTGCCCACGGTCGCTGCGCGATCGTCAGGCCCTTGAAAGGCGAGGAGAGGTCGATGCGGCAGGGGGAAAAGCCCGGGAAGAATAAGGCCGAGACGAAGCGCTCTGTCGACCGCAGGTCCCCCAGGAATGACGCTTCAGGGAGCCGCGAGCTCGAAAAGCGCCTGGCGGAGGCGCTGGAGCAGCAGAGGGCGACAAGTGAGATCCTCCGGGTCATCAGCAGCTCACCGGGCGACATCCAGCCCGTGTTCGATGCCATCGCGGCGAATGCGGCGCGGCTGTGTGACGCGGTCAACGGGCTCGTGATTCGCTTCGATGGACAGCTCTTGCACCTTGCGGCACACCACAACGTCGATCCGGAGCGACTCGCTGCGGTGAAGCAGGCTTATCCGCGACCTCCGAGCCGTGGGGCCTTGAGCGGACGCGCGATCTTGACGCGTGCCGTCGTCCACGTGCCAGACGTCAGCAAGGATCCGGAGTACACGCTTCCGGCTGCCACGACGATCGGGTATCGCAGCGTTCTCGCCGTCCCGATGATGCATGAAGGCGTCGCCCGCGGGACCATCCTCGTCGCCCGCGACGTCGTGGCACCGTTCTCTGACACGCACATCGCATTGATCCAGACCTTTGCCGACCAGGCCGTGATCGCCATCGAAAACGCGCGCCTGTTCAATGAGACGAAGGAGGCGCTGGAGCAGCAGACGGCGACGAGCGAGATCCTGGGCGTGATCAGCAGCTCGCCGACCGATATCCAGCCCGTGTTCGACACGATCGTCAGGAGCTCCGTGAAGCTGTGCGGGGCGACGTACGGCCTCGTCTTTCGATTCGACGGAGACGTGGTCAGGTTGGTCGCTCACCACAACGTCGACCAGGGGGCTCTTGATGCCTACCACAGCATGTGGCCTAGACGACCGGAGACCAATCAGTTAGTGGGCAGCACCATCCTCCAGGAGAGGGTTCTCCACGTTCACGATGTGGCAGCCGAACCCCGCTACACACTGGCCGCCGCCAACAAGCAGGCCCTCGACATTCGAACATTCGTCGGGGTCCCCATGCTACGGGATGGCAAGCCAATTGGTGTCATCGGCCTGTATCGTGACGAAATCGCACCCTTCTCCGATAGACAGATTGGACTCGTGAAGACCTTTGCATCCCAAGCTGTGATCGCCATCGAGAACGTGCGCCTGTTCACCGAGCTAGAGGGACGTAACCGCGACCTGACGGCGACGAGCGAAGTTCTGCGCGTGATTAGCAGCTCACCGACGGACGTCCAACCGACCTTCGATGCGATTGCCGCGAGTGCCACG
>Ga0137407_10002278_pt1 | contig 12640 bp, 8 predicted proteins | sample CZOMad2_2_16fung_FD_108410 | JGI IMG/M metagenome (GOLD analysis project Ga0137407, IMG submission 108410) | Vadose zone soil fungal communities from Angelo Coast Range Reserve, California, USA - CZOMad2_2_16fungal (Illumina Assembly) | ecosystem: Environmental > Terrestrial > Soil > Vadose zone...
CGCGCGGAGCGTGTCGATGCTGATGAGAAGGATGTTCGGAGCCCCCGCGCGAGGCGCCGCGCCGGGGAATGTCGCGCGCGCGAGGATCCAGACGGAGGGCGCGACGGCCGCGACCGTCACCGCGGCGACGGCGACCCAGCCGCGCCCGGACGCGCCGCGGCGCCTTCCGCCCGGCCGCCGCGACAGCGCGAAAGTCGCGAGGGTCGCGGCCGTCGCGCCGGCGAGGAGCGCCCCCCGCGCCGTCCAGTCGGGGAACGGCGTGGACGGGAGACACCACGCCGAGACGGTCGAGAGCCCCAGCACCTCGAGCGGCCAGCACCCGATGGCGACGACGCCGGCCCGGCCGGCGAGGAGGGCGGCGCCGGCGGCGCCGAAGCCGAGCCCCCACCCCGCCCCCGACGCCGTCCCCCACAGGACGATCGAGGCCGAGTCGAGGCGAGAATCGTACATCCTGGGGTCGAGGAGGATTCGAGCGGAGGCTTCAGCGGCGCCGGCGACGCCGCAGGCGAGGACGCCGAGGACGATCGAGCCTGCGAAGGACCTCAGCCAGCCGGTTCGAGACGTACGGCCTCCGGATCTCGTCATCGGGGCGATGATACTTCCGGAGGGAGGGGCGTTCCACCGACCTCCCCGCGCCGAAGGGCTCGGCGCGGGGGGCCGGGGAATCGATTCCTACGAGGCGAAGCCGAGCGACTTCGTGATGTAGCCGGTGACGCTCTTGTAGACGACGCGCGGGTCCTTGCGGATGTAGGCCGAGTAGCGCTCGGCCGCCCTCACGGGGTGCTTGACCATGTAGGTCATCCGCATCCTGAGGTTCTCTCGCGCGACAGCCCTCTCGAGCTCCTGCGCGGACATCTGCGGCGTGTTGAGGTTCGCCGTCGAGACGCGGAGCTTGGTGTAGTCGAACTCCTTCGAGAGGTACTGGTGCTTGAGCGACTCGTCGTACAGGGGCGAGCCGGGAATCGGGTTCGCGTAGAAGTAGAGCGTGTTGTCCGCGTCGAGCTCGCGCGCGAAACGAAACGTCTGGCGGAGCTGCTCCCGCGTCTCGCCGGGCATGCCGACGACGAAGAAGGCCTCCATCTCGATCCCCATCTGGCGGATCTTCTTCGCGAGCGGAAGGACGTTCTTGAGCTTCAACGGCTTCCGGATGATGTGCTTCAGGACGTACTCGTCACCCGACTCGATCGCCATGAAGAGCTTGTAGCAGCCCGACTCGGCCATCTTCTCGATGAGCTCGTCGTCGAGCGCCCACAGGGCGATTCCCGAGGGGGCGGTCCAGATGAGGTCGTACTTCCGGTCGATCATCATCTGGAAGAGCTTCATCGCCCGCGCCTTGTCGAGCGTGATGTTGTCGTCGTCGAAGTGGATCTCGCGGATGCCGTACTTGTTGACCAGCTCGTCGATCTCGGCGATGACGTTCTCGGGAGAACGCGCGCGCCACTGCTTGCCCCACGCCGCGTGGACCGGGCAGAAGGTGCACTTGGCGGGGCATCCCCGCGACGTGATCATCGGCGTGAACGGCGTGCGCCGCGTGGTGAGGTACGCGTTGCTGATGGCGAGGTACTTGTCCATCGGCAGCAGATGCCTCGCCGGGAACGGAAGCGAGTCGAGATCTTCGACGTACTTCTTGCGCTCCGCGCGGACCATCTTGCCGTCCTTGATGAACGCGACCCCTTCGAGGAGGTTCTCGTCCCCCTTCTCGAGGGCGCGGACGAGCGACATCGTGGGGATCTCGCCCTCACCGAGCATCGCGAAGTCGACGTCTGGGCTCGCGAGCGGGTGCTCCGGGATCGCCGACGGGTGCGGACCGCCGATCATCGTGACGATGTCGCGGCCGGCCGCCTTGATGGCGGTGCAGACGCGGATGGAGTCTTCGGCCGAGGAGGAGAACAGATTCGAAACGCCCACCAGATCCGGCTTGAACTCGGCGACGCGCCGCGTGATCTCGTCGAACGAGAGGCCGTACCGGATGATGTTGTCGCCGATCGGCTCCTCGTGGTAGTACCCCTCGACCACCGCGTCGATGATGCCGGCCTCGTAGCCTTCGCGCTCGAGAAGCGCCGCGATGTACGAGATCCCTATGGGTGGATGAGTTCCCTTCGACTCGGTCGCGTAGTCGGTGTGCGTCGTGAGCGGTGGATAGATGAAAAGGACTCGCCGAATCTTACGCGGGCCCTGGAATAACGACATTCGAAAGTCCCCCTTTCAGGAGATGGCCAGTCACTCCTAGCTTGGAAGCAGGCTCCTAAAATACAGTGCGCGAGGGCGGTTTGGCAACCCTGAATCCCCAGAAATCCCTTTCTGACGGGCCTTTCCGCCAAATAGGACCGAAATCGTCAGATCCACCCCTTCCCGGCGTACGCCTCGACCGTCGCCCGGACGCCGTCGGCGAGAGAGGTCCGGGCGCTGAACCCGAGGACGCGCCGGGCCCTCGAGGCGTCGTACGCGCGGTCCGAGGTCATGAAATCCACGCGCTCGCGCGTGAGAGGCACCTCCATCCGCGTCACCGCACGGATCGCCTCGAACCCCGCCCCCATCCCCCGGGCCAGCTTCTTCGGAAGGCTCGCCGAGGGGAGTTTTTTTCCGAGAGCGCGGGCGATCTCCTCGCAGAAGGCCCGGAAGGTGACGGGGGCCGGGTTGACCAGGTTGAACGCCTGCCCCGCCGCCGCCGGGCTCTCCACGCAGGCGACGAGCCCCTCGGTCAGATCGTCGATGAAGATCGGGTGAACGAAGTTCTGCCCCTCGCCGATGACCCGGAAGACTCCCCACTTGATCGCCTTGTACAGTCCGAGGAGGTGGCGATCCCCGGGGCCGTACACGAGCCCGGGGCGGGCGACGACGAGATCCAGCTTCCCGTCGGAGCAGTATTCCCGGGCGTAGCGCTCCCCTTCCCACTTCGTCTTCTCGTAGATGTCCGAAGGGGCGATCGGTCCTTCCTCCCCCACCGGGTTCCGGCCGGTGACGCCGTACACTCCCGTGGTCGAAACCTGGACCAGGCGCTTGAGCTTGAAGCGAGTGCACTCCTCGAGGACGTGCTTCGTCGCCTCGTAGTGGACCTTCCAGTAGTGCTCGTCCGGGAGCCCCGGGACGCGGAGCTGCCCCGCCACGTTGACCGCGGCATCGGACTTGAACCCCGCGCTGCGGAAATTTACAGGGTCGGTGAGATCGCACCTGTGATACTTCACCGACGGCCCTTCCGGGATCACCGGCTGGGTGCGGTTCACGAGCAGGTTGATCTGGTGGCCTCGCGCCAGGAGCGCTTCGACGAGCCGGCTGCCGACGAACCCGGTGCCGCCCGTGACGAGAACCCTCACATCTCCATCACGCGGCGGATCACATCCTCGGGGCGCGGGACGCATCCCTTGACGTTGGGAACGCCGTATTCCGACGCCAGCCGCTCGGTGCAGTCGCCGACGAGGAGGAGCTTCCCATGCCCGGCGGGGACGACCGCGTCGCGGCCCCGGATGAGGTCCACCCGATCGAAGAGCATCAGGCGCGCCATCTTCGGGATGAAGGTGAACCAGTACTTCGGGTTCCTCATCCCGAGCTGGAAGGCGTGCTCGACCGCGTGCTCGCACTCGGCGCACGCGCGGTGATTCTTCCAACCGTAAAAATTGGCGATCCGCTTCGGCTCGTTCTTCGGGAGCTCGAAGACGGTCCTGCGGGCCTCGAAGGCCGCGCCGAGGATATCGGGCTTCCCGCCGAAGTGGCCGCGCTCGACCGCGTAGGCCAGATGGCGCACCTGCATCGGATCGACCCCCATGAAGCGGGCGCATGCGAAATCGGTCTCGTAGATGTCGGTCCCGAGCGCGAGCACGCCGCAGGGCTTCGGGTTCCCCTTCGTCGGCCCGTCGCCGTCCATCCCGACGATGCCGTCGACCAGCGTCAGGTGCGGGCGCGCGAGGCGGGCGTATTCGGCGAGCGCCGGGTGGAGCCTCACCTCGAGGTGATCGAACTGCTTGTCCTCCGGGAGGAGGAGCCCCTTCTGGTTCTTGACCCCCAGCGTGACGATCGTGTGGAAGTGGGTTTTCATCTTCGCGCAGTTGATGTAGAGATCGGAGTCGAGCGCCACCTTGGGGAGCCGAAGGCGGCCGTACATCCACCTGACCTCGCGGCGCTCGACGTCGTTGAGGTTGAGGAGCGGCACGCCGAGCCGCCGGCACATCGCGGCGTACCCGGAGACACGGAACGACTCCTCGACGTTGACGCCGACCGACGAGGCCTCCCCCACCGCGATCTCGGTGACGCCGTGGCGCCGCAGGACGTTGATCAACGCCTCGATGACCGCCGGATGCGTGATCATCGCCGTGTCCGGCACGCCGGGGCGCACGATGTTGGGCTTGAGGAAGGCGCTCTTCTTCGATCCGATCGGCCCGCCGAGCGCCGCCAGCGCCGTCTCGAGCGATTTCTCGATCTCGCCGACGTCGTAGCGGCCGGTTTCCGCGAAGTAGACGCTCATGAGGGGATCTCTCCGTTCCCGCGCCGTCCCGGTGGGGACAGCACGACGATTTCGGGGGGACAGTCGAACCGCACGGGAAGATACGACGTCCCCAGGCCGCGGCTAATGTAGAGCATCGTGCCGCCGATGTCGTACCGGCCCATCACGAACGGTCCGCCTCCGATATTGCGCTCCAGGGAGCCGATCCACGGGAGCCGCACCTGCCCGCCGTGGGTGTGTCCGGCCAGGATCAGCTCGACGGGGGGCTGGTTCGCGCCGGCCACGGTCTCTCCCGTGCGGAATCGGGGGAGCCCCGTCGCGTCGATCGCGTCGCCGAACTGGAGGTACGCCGAATCGCTCCGGCCCGTGGAGCCCGGGCTGTAGATCCGGATCCAGACCCGGTAATCGACGCCGCCGGGGGCGTCGAACGCCACGTCGGCGAAGTCCTCCGGCGCGACCGAGGCGAAGGCGGCGAGCCGTCCGCGATCGGGACCGTCGGTGACGCGGCATCCCGATTCGTCGCGCACAATCCGGAAGGATCCGCGCGTCGAGGTGGACGGGGCGCACGGGTCGACGTCGACCTCCCCCGCGGCGTGCGGCGGCGCGCCGTGGCCGGGCGCGGGGAAGCCCTCGAGCTCCGTGGCCGACGCGGGGATGAGACGGATCTCGCCGACCGCCGCGCCGTCCTCGCGGCGCTGGAGTCGAAGCGTGTGCCTCCCGGAGGCGGCGAACGAAATCGAGGGGAGCGGCGCGCGCAGATGGGACCCGTCGAGCCAGAACCATCCCGCGCCCCACGGGCCCGACGCGTCGCCGGCGTTGAAGAGCATCGCCTCAGACCGGGCCTCGACGACGGCGGGGCTGTGCGCGAGAAGAATCGCCGGGATCCCCTCGGGAATCGAGCGGAGAGTCGCGGCCACGTCGTCACGGCCGAAGAAGGGATCGTCGGTCCCGGCGATCGCCAGCCGCCCGCCGGGCCCCTCGACCACCGCGGCTCGATTCCGGAGGACCGTCGCCCCCGCCGTCTCGAGGGCGGCGAAGATCCGGTCCTGTCGCCCCCTGAAGTAGTCGTTGTTGCCGGGAACGGCGAAGACCCCGAGCGGCGCTCGGATTCCGCCCACGAGCCGCTCGAGGGCGCGAACCCCCTCGGACGTGTCGGCATAGTCTCCGGTCATCACCACGATCGCGGGCGATTCGGACCGTACCGCCGCGACGAGCCGATCCTCGCGCGGACCGTAGCCATGCAGGTGAAGATCGGAGAGGTGGACGATGCGCCCCGGGCCGAGGGCGCGGGCGAGCGGGCCTTCGGGCAGCTCGACGGACGTGATCGTCAGGCGCCGCGGCTCGATGAGCGCGGCATCCGCGACGGCGGCGAGCGCGGCGGCGCACACGAGCAGCCCCGCGGCTCCGGCGAGCCGGGCCCATGGCATCAGGAAGGGGCGGGCCCCGCGCCCGTCGGCCCCGCGATCGATCCGGGCGCGACGCCGTCGCCGTCGTGGCTCCTGAGCATCGCGGCGGCGCTGAGCTTGAGATAGTTGACACCGGCCTTCGCGAGCGCGGTCGGCGAGAGCATGATGTTCGTGTAGGAGGCGTTCGCGAGCGGGCAGGCGCACTCGCGGTTCCGGATCGATCGACGGATCCCCTCCATCCGCTCGCCGCGCCAGATCGCGGGAAAGTCGTAGCCGTTCTCGCGAAGGCTTCCCGCCGACTCGCCGCGGATGCAGCACGGCCAGACGTCTCCGTCGGGAGAGATCTGGCACGAGGCCCAGCCCGCGTAGCACGGCGTCGTCTGCCGCTTCTCGCGGACCGCCTGCTTCGCGAGCTTGTAGTACTCGAGGCGGAAGCTCTGCGTGATCCGCGCGACTCCGTCGAACCGCTTCGTGCGCACCTGCGAGAGGAGGAAGTCGATCGCGCGCCCGTACTGGTCGATCGTCGGCGTGATGCCGGTCCCCAGCGTCTGCAGCTCGTCGCGCTCCTCGGCAATCTCGGTGATGTACGAGTCGGGGTTCATCGACGTGAGGCCGCGGTAGACGTTCGGGAAGTTCTCGACGTTGAATTTCGAGATGACGGTGTGGATCCCGACGGTGAGGTTGGGGACGTCGAGGGCCTTCAGCGATTCGAAGGTGCGCGTCGCCATCTCGAAATTGTCCTTGGTCTGGCGGATCTCGTCGTGCTTGGGACCAAGCTCGTCCAGAGAGACGTTGATGATGATCTCGCTCTCCGGGCACGCGCGCGCCATCTGCTCGACGCGGCCGGCGGTCGTGTCGGGAAAGGTGCCGTTGTGCGGGATGTTGATGATCTTCGGCCGGCACCGCTCGTAGACGACCTTGACGATGTCGACGATGTCCTTGCGGATGAACGGCTCGCCGCCGCTGAGCGTGAACCAGTAAGGGACGCGGCCGACCGTCGAAAGAAAGCGGTCGTATTCCTCGACGCTGAAGATCTTCACCTTGCGCTCGTAGACGTTGCACGTCTTGCAGCGCGAGTTGCAGGCGTAGAGGAGGCTCAGCGTGAAGTTGAGCGGAAGCGGACCCTTCCCCCCGATGTTCCGGAACGCCCAGTAGGAGGGGAGAACGGGAAGAAGACTACCGATGCCCTTGGACATCCTTCGTCGTCACCGCGATCTCCCAGACGGCGTGCGACCGCCCGGAGACGTAATGGTCGTAGGCCCCGAGCATTCGACCCGTCGCCTCGAGGGCGGCGGTTCCCAGGCTCCACGGAAGCCTCGCGGGACGCGAGAGCACGTCGGAGAGGAACACCCTCCCCACTCGCTTCAGGCTCATGGTCGAAGGGGCGTAGCCCGCAATCCGGCGCGCGGCGAGGTGGCCGGCGTGAATGCGGCGGCGCTGCTTCAGAAAGTCCGCCACCGTCTCGGGCCCCTTGTTCCGGATGATCGCTTCGGGGATGTACTTGAGCGTGAGTCCTGCGGCCGTGACCGCCGCCTCGATGCTGACCTCGTCGACCGCCGAGTCCTCGGGGATCCGCTTCACCACGTTCCGGAACGCGACGATCTCCCCCATCTTGGGGGCCTCGGCCGCGAGCTTGTGGTGGAGCCGCCAGAGCGTGTGCACCGCGTGGCCGATGAAGCGATCGTCGCCGTTGACCGGGACGACGTGGCCGCCCGTCATGCCGACCGTCGCGTCCTCGACCATGGGATGGATCAGCGACTCGATCGCGTCGTCCGCCGGCAGTGTGTCGCCGCTCGCGAGGATGCGGAAATCGGTGTCGGTCGTTCTGAGATAGAGATTGATCGCCCGCGCCTTTCCCTCGCGCCGGGCCTGGGAGATGAGCTTGATGCGGGGATCGCGACGGGCCATCTGCTCGACGATCGCCTCGGTGTCGTCGGTGCAACCGCTGGCGACCACGATGATTTCGCTCAAGCGGCAGGATTGCGTTCTCTGCGCCACGAGCGACTGAAGGAGGGCCCGGAGGTTCTTGCCCTCGTTGTAGGCCATCACGCCGACACCTACGGTCGGAAGTTCCCTGCTTCCCAAAATCTTGCCCCCTTTCCTGCCGTGCGCCGGAGCTCCCGCAGTCCGAGGCGCCGCCCGCGTTCCGGTCTCATCGCTGAGCCTGCGGACGCACTCGTTCTGCGCACTTCCGAACGCGACGAACCTCGGTGAACAAGCGGCAGGGGAACTCGCTCTCGCGACGCTACGATCGTCGAAGGGATCTCACCCGAGCCCCGCACCAGGGGACACAACTCCCGGGAACTCGGGAGTACCTGATACTTTCGACGATCCTGGGCCAGCAGCTTCGCTTGGTCACGGAATATACACACAGTCCCTCCAAAAAGCCAGCGGGACGGGGAGTTATGCCTGCGAGGGATGGATGAACCGGACAAATCGGATGAAATCGGGGCCTACATCTTTACTGTCGTGCCGTTCTGCTGGCGCTGCGGCCCCTTCGGGGCCTCCCGGGATCCGCGACCCGACCGCCCCGCACGGCGGCGCCGGCTAGAGGCCCGCAGGGGGTGGCGGATTCAGCCGGTAGACGATGAGGCGGCGGGAGGGATCGCGGTTGATGTCGTGCAGCATCGTCAGATCCGCGGGCGCGCGGGCCGGATCGAGCAGGCTCATCAGCTGCGGGCGATCGTTCGGGAACTCCGCCATGTCGGCGACGAGGTACTTCACTCCTTTCCGCCTCGCGTAGGCGATCACGCGATCGAGGTCCGCGTACGGGAGGACCTCGGCGGGGAATCCCGCGTAGAAAGCCGCGACGGGAGTGAGCGCCATCACCGGCCCCGGCTCCGCCCCCTCGGCCTTCAGCAGGCTGCCCGCAATCTCGTGCTCGGCCCAGATCGACGAGAAGAGCCTGACGGGAGGCGGGACGTGGACGAGGCAGGCCGAGACCACGAGGATCTGCAGCCCCCACGCGATGGCCCGATTCCGCAGCGTCTCCCGCGCCGGTGTGCCCGCATGGATCGACTCGCGCAGCCACAGCTCGACGCGCTCCCACCCCCTGGCCATCCAGGGAAGCATGAAGACGATCGAAGGGTACAGGAACCGGGCCTCGACGTACGAGAGGACCCACGAGCAGCCGGAGAGCGCGAACCAGAGGATCGTCCCCTGGCTGAACCTCTCCGTTCCGGAGCGCCACGGCCGCGACGTGACGCCGAGCGCGAGGAACCCGAGGAGAAGCGTCGGCAGCACGAGGCCGTACTTGATCGTGTCGAGGTAGAGCTGCCGCGCGTTCCGAAAGACGATCCACGCGAGGTACGACGCGTCGTCCTGGGACGACGCCCCCTGGGAAAGGGGCGACCTCTCCCCTTCTCCCCTGATCAGCCCGAGCTCGCGAAAGAGCGGCGTCGAGAGAAAATCGGTCCCCTGCTGGTTGAGGCCGAACTTCACGCGTTCGTAGAAGAGGCGCGTCCCGTAGTGCTCGGTCCAATGCTCGGCGAGCCCCTGCCTCATGATCGACTGATGCGCCTGCGTGAGCGCCACCTTGGGCGAAAGCATCCAGCGCCCCGTGGCTCCGTGCAGCCAGATCCAGTACGGCGCGGCGACGAGAAGACAGATCGCCGCCGGGATCGCCGCGGTGGCCAGAGCGCGGCCGAGCGGGCGCTTCTGAAGGCGCCATCCCCAGTACAGGACGAGCGCCGACGCGGCCAGGGTGTCGGGGAACCCCTCGGGACGCGTCAGGAACGCGAGCCCGAGAAAAACCCCGGACAGGCAGAGATTCGGGATCTCACGATCGCCGTGGGTCGCCTTCACGACGCCGAGAACCGCCATCGCCACGAAGAACGTGAACGTCGGCTCCGTCATGCACAGCGACGAGATGTGGACGAGCAGCGGATACGCCGCGACCAGCCAGGCCGTCCGGCGCATCGTGCGGCGATCGAAGAGCCGGCGCGTGATCGCCGCGAGCGGCAGGACGAGGAAGGCGCCCATGAGCGCCGACAGGACGCGCGCCGCGCCAAGGGAATGCGACGTCAGGAACTGGGTCGCCGCGAGGAGCAGGGGGTAGACCGGCGGCTGGATGAGATCGGGGAAACGGCCGTCGAGGCCGACGAATCCGAGCCCCGAGCGGATCCCCGAGGCGATCGTGATGTAGCGGATCTCCTGGGGGGCGCCGACGCCCGAGGCCCACGCGGCGACGAGCCGGATCGCGAGAGCGAGCGCAACGATCCCCGCGAGGAAGAGGCGATCGCCTCCTCCCGCCGCGCTCCGTGGCGCCCCCTCAGGGCCTCTGGTATGCTCCGCCGCCATGCCTCGTGCCGCTTCGCGCGAGATCGCGCGAGATTTTCTCTACCTCTCCGCGGCGCGCTCCGTTTCGCTCGCCATCAGCCTCGTCCGAAGTCTGATCATCCCCAGGTGGCTCGGCCCCACGGCCTACGGGATGTGGAAGACGCTCAACCTCGTGCAGTCGTACACCCAGTTCGCCGACCTCGGCGCGCTCGCGGCGCTGAAGCGCCAGATCCCGTTCCACGCGAGGCGCGACGATCGCGCCGGCGCCGCCCGCGATCGGGACGTCGCCTTCTTCGTGAACCACGTCGCCATCTTCACGGCCGCAGCGGGGGTCCTGGTCGTCTCCTTCCTGGTGCACGATCCGGGGTGGGCCCGGGCGATGCGCCTCTTCATCCCGCTGCTCTACGCCAACCACGTCCACACCTTCATGGAGCAGTTCCTCTTCTGGCGCAAGGAGTTCGTCTACGCCGCGCGCATCAATCTCGGGCTCTCCATCGTGGAGGCCGTGCTCGCGATCGCGGGCACGATCCGCTACGGCCTCGACGGCCTCATCGTCGGCACCTTCATCGGCTACGCGCTCGCGGCCCTGGTCCAGCTCCGGTGGATCCGGTTCGACATCGGATTCGCCTTCCGCTGGTCCACCTACGCCGATCTCGTCAAGATCGGCTTCCCTTCGCACGTCAACGGCCTCCTCTACAACCTGCTGATGAGCGTCGACCGGATGCTCATCCTTCCCGTCCTCGGCCTCGAGGGGGTCGGCCTCTACGGCCTCGGGATGACCGTCAACGACTACCTCTTCCAGTTCTCGTACGCCCTCGGCAACGTCATCTCTCCCCGGCTCGTCGAGAAATGGAGCGAGACCGAATCGATGGAGTCGATGCGCCCCATCGTCGAGCGCCCCACGCTCGTGATCGCGATGGCGACCCCCATGATCCTCGGCGCCGTCTACTTCGCCTCCGCGGGGGCCGTCGCGACGGTGCTCCAGAGCTTCCAGGAGGCCCTCGTGCCGCTGCAGATCCTTCTTCTGGGGACCTATTTCTCGTCGCTCCACAGGGGCCTGAGCTCCTTCTTCCTGGCCATCCGGAAGCAGGCCCGACTGCTCCCCGTCTATGCGGCGGCCATCGGTCTCAACGCGGCCCTGGTCTCCGCGGCCCTCACGCTCGGCTGGGGCATTCGCGGGGTCGCCGCCGCCACCTCGACGACCCTCGCCGCGTTCAGCATCTCCATCATCTGCATGGCGCGCGCGTTCTTCGTGCGGGGCGTCGCCGCCCACGTGTCCTTCACCGCAAGGCTCCTGGCCCCCCTCTCGTACGGCGCGGCCTGCGTCCTGGCCGGCGAGGCCGCGTCGAGGGCCGCCGGCGGCGCCGCCTCGCCGTGGCTCTCCGCGGCCGCGGGGCTCATCGCCTTCTGCCTTCTTTACTCGCCGGTCCTCCTCCTCGCGTGGCACTGGTTCGGCCGCGGCCTGCTGCCGAGGCGCCGCGCGGCCTAACGCGCCGGCCGTCGCCTACTGGATGTAACCCAGCGATTTGAGCTTGGCGCGGTACTCTCCGTCCATCTCGGGATCCGCGACGCGCACGGGACGGGAGCGCGGACCGTACGAAGCGACGGAGACGCGCGGCAGCAGCGCCGTCGCCGCCGGAGTGAACGCCGCCTCGAGGGCCTTCCCCGGCATCTCCTTGCTGATCGGAAGACCGAGATAGTAAAGGATTGTCGGGGCGACATCGTAGACGTGGATGCGTCCCGGCGAGAACCCCTGGCGCACCCCGCTCCCGTAGAGCGCGAAAATTCCGTCGGGCTTGCGCCAGTGGCTGGTGCCGTCGTAACGCCATCCGTGGTCCGACACCACGACGAGCAGGTCCCCCGGCCTCAGGAGCGTCATCTGCCGCCCGACGAGCGCGTCCATGCGCTCGTAGACCGCCTTCAGCATCGCCTGCTTCGCCTCGATGACGTCCTTCTCCACCTTCGCGTCGCGCGGCACGTCCATGTTCTCGCCGAAGACCGTCTCGGAGAGATGGTGCGACGTCGTGTCGCACCCCTGGAGGTAAAGAGCCGACAGGGAGTACTCCCGCCTGTCGAAGCGATCGAAGAGGGTCGTCGCGATCTGATCGCGCGTGTCCCAGAAGACGTTGTTGGTGACTTTCACGGCCAGCGGCGTCCCCTCCCCCGACGAGGTGGCCAGCCCCCCCTTCACCGTGTCCTCCATCACCGACATCACGTCCGGCCAGATGGCGGCCGGGTAGACCCGCTGCGCGCCTCCGGTGAGGCGGTGAATCCTCTCCGCGCTGATCTCGTCCCAGGGGATGGCGTAGTTCGAGATCATCACGCCCCGCTGCGGCTCGGCGGGGAACGACGCCCACCAGTTGACGACGAGCGAGTCCCGGTTGAACGCCGAGAGGATCTCCCACAGCGCTTTCGACGTCCGCGTCGTCGAGCTGACGGGTATCTTCGGGAAGACGCGGCTGTAGAGCGGCTCGAGGAAGTTGAAGTTGAGGCGCTGGACCGTCATGTCGAGGGCGGA
>Ga0137407_10002279_pt1 | contig 12636 bp, 11 predicted proteins | sample CZOMad2_2_16fung_FD_108410 | JGI IMG/M metagenome (GOLD analysis project Ga0137407, IMG submission 108410) | Vadose zone soil fungal communities from Angelo Coast Range Reserve, California, USA - CZOMad2_2_16fungal (Illumina Assembly) | ecosystem: Environmental > Terrestrial > Soil > Vadose...
CGTCGAGAAGCGCGGGGAGCTTCTGAATCTCGTCGATCACGATGGGGCGGCGCGGCCCTGGAGGCTTCGCCGCGTACCTCTCCCGAAGGAGCGCGGGCCGGCTCGCGTACTCGGTGTAGACGTCGGTCTTCAGGAGATCGATGAGCGGCGCCTCGGGGAGGTTTTCGCGGATCCACCACGACTTCCCGGTGCGCCTCGGGCCCCAGAGGAAAACGGAGTGCCTGGCCGCGTCGGGGAGGTCGAGGAGGCGCGAGATAATCTTACCCATCAGGATAGTATATTCGGATAAACTGCCCTGACAAGGCAAATTGTACGACGCGCTCCCCCGGCCGCCGCGCTCCCGAGGACCGCCTATTCCGCGCGCAGCGTCTCGACGGGGTCGATCCGCGAGGCGCTCCTCGCGGGGGTGTAGGAGGCGAGAAGGGCGATCCCCATCAGCAGGAGCGTGACGCCGCCCAGCACGGGAACGCGGCTCGTCGCGAGGCCGGGGAAGATCGAGGCGAGGAGCCGCGAGACACCGAAGGCCCCGACGAGGCCGAGGGCCGCGCCGGCGAGCGCGAGCTTCGCTCCGGAGGCGAGGACGAGGCGGGTGATGTCCGAGGCGAGCGCTCCCAGCGCGAGACGGATGCCGAACTCGACCCTTCGCTGGGCCATCGTGCGGGAGATGACGCCGTACATGCCGACCGATGCCAGGGCGAGGCCGATCACCGCAAGGAATGAGAGCATGCTCCCGACGACCTGCCACGAGTAGCGCGCCTTCTCGACCGTCGTCGCGGCGGGCTGGAGATCGCGCACCGGAAGATCGCCGTCGAGCGTCGCCATCGCGGCGCGGATGCCCGCGACGAGCGCCGACGGCGCGGCGCCGCCGGCGCGCACGGCGATCTGGTGGCCGGGACGAGGCTCCTGGGCCATCGGCTGGTAGAGCTGCCACGGGGTGGGGTTCTGGTCCGGGAAGATCGACTGGATGTCGGAGGCGATGCCGACGATCTCTCCCCACTCGAGCTTCTTCCCGTCGGCGCGGGCCAGGCGGCGCCCGATCGGGCTCTCGCCGGGGAAAAGCCCCCGCGCCATCGACTCGTTGATGACGAAGACCTTCGGCGCATCGAGCGCGTCGCGCCCGTCGAAGGCGCGCCCCTCGATCAGCCGGGTGCCCACGGCATCGAAGTAGTGCGGACTGACGCCGTTGATGGCGGCGACGGGCTCACGGCCGGGCTCGGGCGTGTCGCGTCCGGCCACGACGAACTTGCGGGTCTCGGCGAGGCCGAAGAAGGGCATCGTGTAGGAGACGCTCGCGGAGGCGACGCCGGGGATCGCCTCGAGCCGTTCGATCGCGAGGCGCTGGAACTCCGTGATCTCGCGCTCCCCCTTGTACGTCGCGGCGGGGAGGAGCGTCGTGCCGGTGACGAGATGGTCCGCGTCCCATCCGTAGTTTCGGCTGTTCGCCTCCTGGATGCCGCGCACGAAGAGGGCGGCTCCCGCGAGCAGGACCAAGGCCAGCGCGAACTGGCCCACGATGAGGACACCGCGGAACCGCCGGTGGCCGCGATCGCCGGTCGCGCCGCGCCCGCCGCTCTTGAGCGTCGTGTTCGGATCGAGCCTCAGGGCGAAGAGGGCGGGGGCGACGCCGAAGGCGATGGCCGTGAAGAGGCAGGCGCCGAAGGTCCACCCGAGCACGCGCCAGTCGACGGCGATGAAGTAGCCGGCGGCATAGGTCGATTGCCCCATCCTCGTCATCCAGTCGTCGGTCCACATGGTGACGAGGATCGCCAGGAGCCCGCCGGCAAAGGCCAGGAGAAGCGATTCGGCGAAGAGGGGGTGCAGGAGCCGGCCGCGCGAGGCGCCGAGCGCGGACCGCACCGCGAACTCTCGGGCCCTCGCCATCGTGCGCGCGAGGAGGAGGTTCGCGAGGTTCGAGCAGGCGATGAGCAGCACGAGGATGGACAGGCCGATCAGCATGCCGAACATCACCGGCCCCTGGTCGGGGGCCACGGCGACGTCGTTCGGGAGGGTGCGCCACGTGCTCCCGGCATTCGCGGCCGGGAACTCCGTCGCGAGGCGGCGGCCGAAGGCCGCGATGAAGCCGTCGGCCTCGGCGCGCGTGCCGTTCCGGCGCCCGATGAGACGGACCCAGGTGGCGCTGCGGTCGGCCCTCTCGCCTTCGGCGAAGGCGAGCGGCCGGTACAGTTCGAACGCCCCGAGGTGGCGCCAATCCTCGATCGACTCGGGGAGGACGCCGACGATCTCGCAGGGTTCGGCGTCCACGCGGACGACGCGGCCGATGATGCCGGCGTCTCCCGCGAACCGGTTCTTCCATGCGCGATGGCTGAGGATGACGACGCGGTGGTCCCCCTGGACCTCATCGGGGCGGAAGTTCCGGCCGAGCTCGGGCTTGACCTGAAGCGTGTCGAGGAATTCGGCGGAGATGCGGAGGCCGCGGGCCATGTCGGCGGGCTCGCCGGGGGCGGCGAGGCTCATGTCCGTGAAGGCGTAGGCGGCGATCTCGCCGTAGCTTTTCGCCTCGGGCTTCAGCTCGAGGTAGTCGGCGGGGGAGAGCGCCCCGCGCGAGCTCTCGTGCGTGACGCGGTAGATGCGATCGATCCGTCCGCTCTCGGGGTAGGGGAGCGGGCGCAGGAACACTTCGTTGAGCACGCTGAACGACGCGGTGTTCGCGCCGATGCCCAGGGCCAGCGTGATGACGGCGATGAGGACGAAGCCGGGTGTGCGGGCCAGCGACCGGATGGCGAGACGGAGGTCGATGAGGAGCGCGGCGGTTTTTTCGATCAGCATTCTGGGGGGCGTGCATGCTTCGCGCCAGAGACGGCCTCCGGGCCGGAATTCACGGTGTGGGAAGGGTTACGCGAGGCGCCGGTTCTCCGCGACGGCGGCTTCGTGTCCGGTGGTGACACCCGGGGATCCCGGAATCGGGACGAGCGAGTGGGATCCGCCGGGCTTTTCTCCATGCTCACCGCGGTCTCTTCAGCAGGGGTAGACGGGTCCTGACGCCCTGGGCGTGATCTTGCCGGCGGACGACTGGAGGACGATCCGGCCGTCGCGGACGACGAACGTGTCGGTGGCCAGCTCGTAGACGTTGTCGGCGGTCTCCGCGCTCCAGACGATGTAGGCGTGGTCGCCGTCGACGGCCTGGTGCTTCATCCGAAAGCTCGAGCCGGGCTTTCCGAACTCGGCGATCAGCGACTGGAAGAACGGCCGCATCGCGTCGGGTCCCTTGAGCGGTCCGTCCGGGGTGAAGAGGACGGCGCCGGGCGCGTAGTCGGCGAGGATGCCCTTGAGGTCGCGCTCGCTGAAAGCCTTCAGATGTTTATTGACGACGTCCTGGGTCGAGGTCATGGCTTGGCCCTCCGTCGCGGGGTCCGGTCGCTCGCTCGGTGCGTCACGGTCGCTGCGTGAGTCTTTCACGCGCGAACATCATGGCGATCGGACCCTGCGGGGCTATGGCCGGGCGTCGGAAAGAGATGACCGGGAGTCCGGAGCCGGTGCGGGCGCGACCATCATTCCCATCAGCTCGTTGCGCCGCTTGACCTCGCTCGCGTACGCCGCGCCGGATGTTCGCGCCGAAGACGACCTTTCCCGCCACGGCGCCGAGCCACGTCCCCTGGAGCTTCACGAGCGAGGGGGGCGTCCAGGGCGCGAAGCGCGCCTCGAACTCCGGCAGCTTCGCCCTGTACCCGTCGTGCGGGATGATGACGAAGACCGAGTGGGGATGGGCCTTTTCGAGGATCATGCTGACCGAGGGCGCCTGCGGATCGGCGAAGTTGCGCCAGGTGATGGGATGGTGGAGCAGGTGCCCGGCTCCGATGACGAGAAGGGCCTTCCGGTGACGGGCCAGCACCTCCCGTTCGACGACTCCCGCGAAATCGCGGTCCCGGCGGTTCAGGAACGCCTGGATCTTCTCCGGCCGCCGGACCTTCTCCCAGTCGATGGGGGAATCTCCCGCGAGGACGCGAAGCCGGCGCTCCCGCGGGAGGAGTCCATCGACTTCACGCACGGCGTCCAGCAGCTCCCGGCGCTGCCGCGGGTCGCATCGGCCGGGCTGCGTCGTGTTGCGCCAGACGAGCTGCAGCCGCTCGATCGGCACCGCCTCTCCGGCAGGGTGTGCCGGTTGAGTGTCCGCGAGTCGATACCTTCCGCCGGGGTCGGTTCGAGGGATCTTGCGGGACACGCTACGAGGCGAGGGGGGTGATGTTTCGTCAGAGCCCGAGCCGGGCTCGGGCTTCACCTGCGGGGTGTCGAAGGATTCCGCGGCGCCGATGCCGATGCCAGGCTCATTCAGATGCCTTCGAACTCCGTTTGGATCGGCTCGGATGCCTTGCTTCCGCGCCCGGTGGGCGCCGGGCGGACTTCGGCTTCGGTGACGTCCGGGCAGATCGCCTGCGCGATGATCCGCTGCGTGACCTCGGCGAGATGCGCGCGAAGCGTCTCGTTCAACTGCTCGAACTCCGGCCAGAGCGTGTCGTTCACGAAGCTCCGGGTCACTCGCGTCATGACGGTCGTCCTTCGCTGCCCGGGGTAGCGGTATGGCTTCAGGCCGTAGCGGCGAAGAAGGGCGATGAACAGCGACTGCGACCACGCGTCGGCAAGCGAAAACCGGTACTCGACGGGGGGCTCCGACGCCTCGAGCTGACGGAGGCGAGCGCGAATCCGTTCGAGCGCGTTGCCGGCGGCGACCCGCTCGCCGTCCGTCGACGGCCGGGCGAAGAGCGATTCGATCTTTCGGAGCTTTTCTACGAGTCGATCTTCCTCTTGCACCTGACCAACCCTCTTCTGTGCCGGCGAAAGCCGGCCTGCCGCCCGATCGCTTCCATCAGAAAGCCGAGCTCAACCTGGGAACCCGTGTCACAGCCTGTCACAGACCGATGTCACAGCTTGTCACAGCTAGCCGGGGGTGTCGTGGCGGTTGGGATCGGCCGGACCGAAGCCGACCTACCGCAGCAACGTCATCAGCCACTCATCGAGGAGGAGCCGCATGCGGGGTCAGCGCGTCCCGAGCGAGGGCGAGCGCGGCCACCGCGTGCTTGCGGGTCACCGTCGGGAAATCCTCGAGGAAATCGTCGACGCGATCACCCGCTTCGAGATAGTCGAGAAGGGTCTGAGCCGGCACCCTGGTTCCGGAGAAGACGGGCGTCCCGCTGAGCAGGTCGAGCTTGGAATCAAGGACGGCGGGTTGCGCGCACATCTCGTTTCTCCCTGGTCAATCTAGCTCGTGGTCTGGGGACTTTCATGCCATGCGCTACAGGTCTCGCTCCGAGAACCCGCTTGACTCGGGATCGCGGTGGACCCCGCCCGGTCGACCAGGCACATGAGGGGAACACCGACGACGTGCCGGGTGTCCCGGTCCTTGGCTGTCTTGCGGTGCTCGACTAAGTTGTGGAGGGAGAGGAGGCTAAAAAAAAGAAATCGGCCCGCCTTTCGGTGTTGGCCCGCCTCCTGAACGGAGATTCTATTTGTAGGTCATGAGCCGGCCAGGCTTTTCAGGTACCGTCGGGTGAAGTCCCGAAGGATCTGTTCCGCCCGCTTCGCGGCCTCCGCCCTGGATTCCTCGCTCAGATTTGGCTCGACCGCCGCCAGGCCTTCTTCCACGCGCTTCCAGCCTTCGGTGTCCGTCTCATGTCGACGCGCCCTGAGGACGAGAAACCACGCGTCGGCGCTCGCAAGGTCCTTGGGCACGCCGTCACCTTCCCGGTACCGCCGCGCGACCTCGAAGACCGCAGGCAGGCCGCCGCTCTCCGCACCCTTCAGGAACCAGCCGAAGGCGGCCTCCGGGCTCGCCTCAGCTCCCTGGCCGAGGGCGTGCATCGCGCCGAGGTTGTACATCGCGTCCGTGTCGCCATTCTCGGCCGCGCGCTCGTACCACTTCAGGGCGAGGGGGAGGTCCACGGGGCCGCCGCGTCCGACCCGATAGCTGTGGGCCAGCTTGTACTGCGCGTTCTGGTATCCCTGTTCCGCCGCTTTGAGATACCACTCGTTCGCGGCCGCGAGGTCCAGCGCGACTCCGCGGCCGGTGCCGTAACAGATTCCCAGGTCGTACTGGGCCGGGGCATATCCCTTCGCGGCCGCCTGGCCGAAGCGTTCGACGGCCTGCTTGTCGTCCTTCTCGGTGTTCCGGGCGAGAAACTCCGACCCCTCGCGATGGATCGCCACGACCTCGCTCGGCGCCTCCATCGGGGTCGGGGCGACGGGATTCCGCTTCGCCGCCTCGCCCAGCAGCGCGTCCAGGAGCGCGGCATCGCGGTGCAGCAATGCGATGGCGGGGTTGTCGTCCGAGGCGATCGTCAGATCGTGGGTGCCGAGGCCCCTGACGGTGGGAGCGGCGCCGTCGGTCCCCGAGACGAGGAAGACATTGTCGGTCCCGAGGTCGAAGTCGTGGCCCATGATTTGAACGGTCCGCGTCTCGGGCCAGTAGGCCACGCGCACGAGTTGGGAAGGAATCTTGAACTCGATGGTGGCCGGGCTCGCGTTGACGGCGAAGTTGAAACCGGTGGTCCTGTCATGCCATCCGGGCGTCCCCTCGAGGTAGACCATCAGCGTCAGCGTCTCTCCGTCCTGGACGGCCCTTTGAGTGAACCACGCGGAGGCGTGCATCGGCGAAACCGGGAAGCCGCCGGCGCCGATCGGTCGCGGTCCGGGGACGTCGCCTCCGGCGGCGAGGGTGGAGGCGAAGAGGAAAAAGGCGGCGACGCGTGCGCGTGAGATTCTTGCCATCAGAGCCCCAGCTCGGACAATCCCTTGTGGTCGTCCGGCCTGCGGCCGAGCGGCCAGTGGTACCTGCGCTCCGTCTCCCGGATCGGCATGTCGTCGATGCTCGCGATGCGACGCCGCATGAGCCCGTGCTCGTCGAACTCCCAGTTCTCGTTTCCGTAGGGCCGGAACCAGCTCCCGGAGGCGTCGTGCCACTCGTAGGCGAAGCGCACGGCGATCCGGTTTCCTTCGAAGGCCCAGAGCTCTTTGATGAGGCGGTAGTCCAGCTCCTTCGCCCACTTCCTCTTCAGGAACTCCACGATCGCGTCTCTGCCCGAGATGAACTCGGCGCGGTTGCGCCACGCGCTGTCGATTGTGTACGCGAGCGCGACGCGCCCGGGGTCGCGCGTGTTCCACGCGTCCTCGGCCATGCGCACCTTCTGGATCGCCGTCTCGCGGGTGAAGGGCGGGAGGGGCGGGCGGATGCTGGGGTCGGGGGGCATGGGGGGCTCCTTGGGATTCCGATCCATTCTATCTTCCCAATCGCGTTCGGGCCGAAGCCGAGTGACCTGCCTCCCTCAAGCTTCGTGACCCTCTCAACACCGAACCCGCCCGGGGAATCGTAGGAGCCATCAGTCTCGAAGCGACCTTGACCACCCCCTCCGCTGATGATCGCCCCGGCGACTCCGCCGGCACGAGAGCTCGGTCTCTCACCACGAGCACCCACCAAATCCCTTCTCTTCCTGCCGAGCCTGTTTCGACCGAGGTTCTTAGGGTTGTCGCCCGAGCACGAAGTCCTGTAAGACCCGCGCGCTATGTGCGCGCGCCGCGGCCTTGTCCGTTCCCTCGTAGCACAGGCTGGAAATGCAACGGAGGGATTTGCTGGAGGCGCCTTGGCGAACGACTACGGAATGGATCCCGGCAGCGTCCACAGTTCCAAGGATCTCGTAGCACTTGCTTCCGGCAGTCGCCGTCCAGCGGATTCCGTCAGTGAGGAGCGCCTCCTGCCAGTTTACAAAGGTGGACAGTTGCTCGATCGCGTGGCGAAGATCTGCGGCGGACTGATACCGCTTCTTTGGGTCGACATTCAAGGCTCTGTTGATGACGGTGCGCACTTGTCGAGGGATGAAGGCCCGGTAATGCGTGCGGTCAGGAAAGGTGCCGGCAAGAATCTCTGCTGACAGGTCCGGTGGGCTAGCGACAAACATGTCACCATTGACCAATCGAAAAAGAGTCGCTCCGCAGGAGTAGATTTCGCTCTGCACGGTCGATGGAGAGCCAGCGAGGACTTCTGGTGCAGTATGGAGGGTGTATAGATAGCCCTTCATACCGATCGTCATGGGTGAGATTCCTGCCGGCAATGCAAGGCCGAAATCCGACAACTTCCCCTCATCGTGATCCCCGATCAGAATATTGGCGGGCTTAATGTCTCGATGAAGGATGCCCTGGTTGTGCGCATGCTCGAGACCGCGAAGCGCGTCGATCATCACTCGTTTGACCCGCGAGAGATGTACGTGGGAGCCACTGGCCTCGTCGTCAAGGCTTCGCTTCTTCAGGAATTCCATCGAGACGTAGACACGACCATCGGGAATAAAGCCGGTGTCGATGACTCTGACGACGTTTGGGTGCTCGGCAGCCTTGAGGGCCTGTGCCTCTTGGAAAAAGTTGCTGGGATTCGCGATTCGATCGGGTGGTATAAGCTTCACGGCACAGGTCGCGCCCAGTCCTCTCTCAGAGGCCAACCACACTTCCCCGAAGTGGCCAGCGCCAAGACGCTTCTTGAAATCGAACCCGACCGCCACTAGGGGAGTGCACTCCAGGCGCAAAGCGCGGCTTCTTGCAGTTTATCTGCCATGTCGACGTAGCCCGCGAGCTGGGACTTGTCCATGGTCTTAAGATAGCGGGCTCTTCCTTTGAGGCCCAAGTCCTTCGCAAGCGATCCTTGTCGCTTCTTGTGTACAGTACGGATTCCAGCGTTCCCCGCGGCAATAGCCACAGCCGCTTCGGCTTCGACGCGGTCCTCGTACGCAGTCCCCTTGGCCCGCCCTTCAAACTGTCGAATGATGACGAGTCCCACTTCGTTCGCCTTGAGGAGAGCTTCGATCTCGCGCACTATCCATGTCAAGCGCTGAGGGCTTGAAAAGTTCTTGGGAAAGGTGCGCGTCCCTGACGCAACTACGTTGGGCGTCTCCCTTGTACCGGTCAGAAAGACATAGGAGACGTCAGAATTGCTGCAGCGTACGCCGAGCGCAATCACTTCGGTCTCCTAGGACTGTCGTGTGGGGTAAGCAGGCGGGTACGGTGCCCACGCCACTTACGAGTATCAAAGGCGGCGCTGCGAGTGCGACCATCTACCGATATCCGCGCTCACTGCTCGTGTCCGGTTCCTTCGTTGTCACTGTAGTCGATTATGACAAGAACACTTTTCGCAGTATCGTACAGAACTTGAATCGAGTACACAAAGATCGCGGCGGTGGTCGAACCGAATGCAACCTTCGCTAGTGGAATGTCCGTCACGTAAGTCGACTGGGACACGGTCAGCACTATGATCGAGGCGACGAGTAGAGCGACTTGCTCCTTAATCGACAAGAGAAACTGATCTCTGCTCTTCTTGAACGCTTCGCCGTGACCGTGCTTGTCGACGAGATCACGAATCTTCGTCAAGACGATCCCCATCGTAGCCGAATTCACCGCGAGTAACGCGATCTGAATGTTGATCAAATTCGCGCGAAGAAACTCATCGAAGTACTGACTGCCGAACCATGCTTGACCAAGCTGGCACATGAATCCCAAGCCGAGCGAGATTAACGATGTCCTGATGACTTGAGTGATCACGTCAGTAGCTCTCTAAGAAGTTTGGCGACATCATCCGCGGAACCATGTAGCGCCGCCTCGTCTATCGTGATCTCGCGGACAGTACGTGACGTGTGGACTGTCTTCTTGATTCCCGCAAGGCGAAGAGCAATGTCTCCACCTCCTTCGCTGCTGTACTCGACGAGAGCACTAACGACAGCATCATTCCGCTCGAGTTTGAGAGAGGAGGCTGGCCCGGATGTCAGTGCGACCTTGCTCTTGATGGCATTAGTGCGCTTCGCGAAGTCACGAAGGTCGCCGGGCAAGACCCCGGAAATGTTTGCCATATTTGGCGTGATCAATTCAAAATCGACGCCCTGTACTTTACCCGCATATTTGTCGATTAGATCCCAGAAGACTTTCTTCTCGAATTGCGCCTCCCAGAGCGCCGTGAGATGGTATCGCGAGAGCACGGGTTCGAGTGGTTCGAAGATGAGTTTCAGGACCGAAGTGGTGTCCTGAAACGCAGTCGAGCGATGTTGAACGGCGACAATCTGCTTGTCCGGGGCGTTCCAGATCACCACTAGAATCTTCGGCCAATTGTCGATCACTTCAGTAGTAAACTGACGTGTTTCGTGCTGGAGCGAACGGTTCGCGGCAATTCGGTAGAGTAGAAAATCCCCCGCCGTTGCGAGAGCCTGCGTTACGGTCTGTGCGCGGCGGGCCATAAAGGCGCCTGGCCCGCGGAGTGCGTCGGCCAGTATCTCGTTCTTTCGGGCGAGAAGGTCCTCGATCGTCTTTGGGCCATAGAGGTCGCCCTGAAAGTAGCGGTCAAGTGGTAAGAGTTGATACCGGTATAGATGGAAACGGGCAAGAGGGCGAGGCATTCAACTACCTCCTAGTCGTAACGGAGCTTGCAAAACCGGAAAACCCGCGGCCGGGTGAATGGATCGAGCGGCGCGGTGTGCTGCCGAAGAGAGGCGTCGTGACTGTTTCGTCGGATAATGAGCGGTGTGGAGAAGGGGGGGTGCGGTTCAAGGGTCTGGCTGGGTCAATTTGTGCTGGAGCCGGTGTCTTGGCGCGTGCGAGGCCTATCTGGGTCAAGAGTTTGTTGGTGAGCCGAAGATAGCAAGCCCTCGGCCGCGAGTTCATGTGGCGGAGGTGGTGGACGGGACATTGACGCGACGGCCAGCCGCACGAAGTTGGGACGCGGAGTTGCACGCGGTTTGCGATCGTGGGGAGAGAAGTGCCAGGGTTCGGATAATCCGAGGTGAGGCTTGAATGTAATCGCTCGGTCACGCGGGGCCTCATGAGGGGGATGAACCCGGAGGATTCCCCGCATGATATCCAAGTCCCCGTTCCTGAACAAGCGCGAAGCTCGAAACCTCAGTCCCTCACCACCCCCGCCCCCGGCGCCTCCACCGGTGCCAGAATCCTCAGCAGCTCTTCGCGCGTGAGCGCCTTCAGCCCCAACGCCGGATCCGTCTCGACGAGGTAATCCGCCAGCTTCCGTTTCTCCCGGATGATCTGATCGATCCGCTCCTCGAGAGTGCCTTTGGTAATGAGCCGGAAGACCTGCACCCCGCGCATCTGCCCGATCCGATGCACCCGATCCGTCGCCTGGTCTTCCCGCGCCGCGTTCCACCACCGGTCGTAGTGAATGACCACCGAAGCCGCCGTCAGATCGATCCCCAGACCCCCGGCAAGCAAGGAAGCCACGAACACCCGGCAAGTCTCGTCTTCCTGAAAAGCCCGAACCGCCGCCCCGCGCTGACGCGTCGCCCCCCGAAGCCCCGAGTGCTTCACCCCGAGAGAATCCAGATGAGCCTCGATCATGTCGAGCATCTCGAGGTACTGGCTGAAGACGACGACCTTCTCCCCGGCCTCGAGCGCCTCCCCGAGAACTTCCTTGAAGACCTCGAACTTCCCCGACGTCATGTTGCGAGCCGGCTTGCCATCCACCACGAGCGCCGGATGATCGCAAAGCCGCTTCAGACGAGACAGGACCGCGAAAACGTGGACGAAGTCCACCGGAGCCCCCGGATCCTTGAGAGCATCCAGCACCCCCGACTGAGCCGCCCGCGCCAGGATCTCGGAATACAGGACCGCCTGATGCGGCGTCAGCTCCGCCCGACGCTCGTCCTCGATCTTCGCCGGAAGGTCGGTGAGGACCTGCGATTTCAACCGCCGCATCTTGAACGGCTCGATCGCCCGCTTGAGAGTCTCGAGAGCCACACGATCCCCGGATTCAATCGGGCGCGCGAACTTCTTGCGGAAGGAATCCGCCGAGCCCAGATACCCCGGAAGAGCCCAGTCGGTGATCGACCGCAGCTCCTCTATATGGTTCTCGATCGGCGTCCCCGTCAGGACCAGCCGGTGCGACGCCTGGAGCTTGCGGGCCGCGCGGGCCGCCTTGGTCGAAGCGTTCTTGATCTGCTGCCCCTCGTCGAGGATGACGTGCTCCCAGGCGATCGGCGACAGGTGATCCATGTCGCGCGCCAGGACGCCGTACGTCGTCACGACCAGCTTACGGGTCGAGAGAAGCTCGCGATCGCCCTCGCGCTCGTGGCCGTGGTAGACGAGAGGATCGAGAGAAGGAGCGTGCGCCTTGACCTTCGCCTCCCAGTGATCAAGAACCGAGCGGGGACAGACGACGAGGCTGGGCCCCGGCTTTTCGTCTTTAGAGGCATAGACCGCCAGAAGCAGCGCCATCACCTGGTGCGTCTTCCCGAGCCCCATCTCGTCGGCGAGGATGCCGCCGAGCCGCGCCTCGCGCAGGAACCAGAGCCACCGGTAACCATCGAGCTGGTACGGACGAAGCTTCCCGACCATGCCGACGATCTTCGGGGCCTTGACGGGAGGGCCCTCGCGGCGGAGGAAGGCCTCGAACCTGGCGACGGCGGGGTCGGCGACGACCTCGATCTGCGGCCCCCACTCGGCGCGCTTCCTGAGGTAGGCGATCTTCGAGGCGCGGATGCGGCCGTCGATCAGCTCGGCCCCTTCGGGAATCGCCGCCGCGCTCAGGTCGACGGGCTCGACGGGGGGAAGGCCGACGCCGATCGGGGCGGAGAGGACGCGCGGACGCGCGCCCCGGGTCCAGGCGGCCCCGCCCCGGATGAGGATCCAGTCGTCGCCTTTCCGGAGGAG
>Ga0137407_10002281_pt1 | contig 12634 bp, 13 predicted proteins | sample CZOMad2_2_16fung_FD_108410 | JGI IMG/M metagenome (GOLD analysis project Ga0137407, IMG submission 108410) | Vadose zone soil fungal communities from Angelo Coast Range Reserve, California, USA - CZOMad2_2_16fungal (Illumina Assembly) | ecosystem: Environmental > Terrestrial > Soil > Vadose...
CCTTTTTCCTGGAAGCCTTCGATCCGCCGTCCGGTACCGTGCTGCTTCTCGGCTTTGCGAACCAGAAATCCATCTATGTCGCCGCCGGCCACGCTGACCGCGACCACAATTGGATCGGCGCCCATGGTAAGGCCGCCGATGGCTTTGGGCTTCCATCCGTGAGCCCGGATCTCGTCCAGAAAGACCTGCCCAGTCAGGCGCGCACCCTTGGCGGCGAGAGTAGTAGTACGGCAGTCGATGTAGTAGTCGCTGGTGGTGCCGGACGAGAGCTTGAACTGCCCCAGCCGGAACGACTTGGCCGCCAGCAGACGTAGCAGAGCCTGACGCGCGGAAGACATAGAAGGCCAACATATCACGCTTGGTGTGGACACTTCTGCCCGCTTCATTTCGGGAATCATTTCTGAAAAGGTCATTGGGTCACGCGCTCCAAATGGCGGAAGTGATCGGTGCCCAGGTAAAGGAGAGTGAAGAGTGTGAGGTTGTAACCCACGTGAACCAGCAAACCTGGCGTGATGGACCGGGTCACCACGCGCGTGAGGGTCAGGACTAATCCCACCATGAACAGAACCAGCAGAGGCCCCCAGGCTTGGCCGAGTTGTTCACCGTGAACCATGGCAAAGCCGCCGCTGGTAATCAACACCGCCAGAAACCTGCCCCATCGTCCGGCTACCGAGGCGTCGACGGGCGGCGCCATGCCGATTAGCCCAAGCAGGCTGGCGAGAACCACAAGGGCGATCGTCGCCGATTCGAAGGCCTGATGGCCAAGCGATTGCGACGCCACCCCCCAGGCCACCAGCGCCGCTCCTGGTAGCAGGACGAGATGCGCTTGCCCGCCGGCCTTCATGCTTCGCGCCACAAACAGCGCCGCTGTAGCCAGAAAGACCAAGACCGCTAGCAGCACCGACTCCGCCCGTGGAAGGCGGTGTTCGAGCAATCCCCACCCCGCAACAATCAGAACCCACACACAGCCCCGGCGAAGCTGGCGCGGCGTCATAAACAGGGTCTGCAGCCATCGATCCAGCACCGGGTAGAGAAAACCGCGGAACAGCATCTCTTCGGCGAATGGCGCCACCGCCACGCCGAAAATCAGCATAAGGTACGCGCCTTGCCGGTCCTGAAAAAAACGGTCCATCGGGAGAGACTTGGGAATCGGCAGCAGCCGCGAAAGTAATCCCAATCCCAGAGCCAGTAAGCCACCGCCAACCACGTATCCGAGCCACCAGTCGCTTGGCCAGCGCCAGGCCACAGCCTGCCAGAAAGGGCGCCGGCGGTGACGCGTCACCACCACATACATGGCTGCAAGCATGGCAAAATACGCCAGTGTCATACTGGGAACAATCACCAGCGGTCCAGGGTTTTTGCTCAGCTCGGCGGGGGAAATGGCTGATGAAGATGAATGAGGGCCATGCAAAGCGAAGATGAAAAATAACGAGCTGAAAAAGAACAGCGATACCAGCAGCACCAGCCCGATCAGGAGGAGATCGATACCGCTCCACGGCGGATTTTCAGCCCCCGGATTGATCGGAATCTCAGGCGGCGTGACTACCGGTTCCCCCGGTGGCTCGATCTGCATTTCGGGAAGAAGATGATCTGATGAAGGCAATTGGTTTGTGTACCTGGTGGAACCCAGCCCATTAGATGCTCGTTGCCGCTTCCGCCACTCTATTCATTCGAATTACGCAATCGAACTCTTTTCCCGCAGCGCCATGCCCTGGCCGTTGGCAAAATATCCGGCCAGCGCCTGCCCGGTGTAAGACTTCTTGTTCCGTGCCACCTGCTCAGGTGTGCCCTGGGCCACGATCCGTCCGCCTTCCTCTCCGCCTTCCGGACCGAGGTCAATGATCCAGTCAGCGTTGCGGATCACGTCCAGATTATGTTCGATGATCATAACCGTATTGCCGAGGTCAGTAAGGCGGTGTAGCACTTCCAGCAATTTCTTCACATCCGCGAAATGCAGGCCGGTGGTCGGCTCGTCCAGCAGATACATGGTCTTTCCGGTTTGCCGTTTGCTCAACTCGCGGGCCAGCTTAATGCGCTGTGCCTCTCCGCCGGAAAGCGTGACCGCCGATTGTCCCAGGTGAATATATCCCAGGCCCACATCCACCAGCGTCTGCAGCTTCTGCCGGACCTGCGGGATATTCTCCAGAATTGGCAGGGCGTCGGAGACCGGCATTTCCAGCAGATCGGCGATGGATTGCCCTTTGTATTTCACCGCCAGCGTCTCGTGGTTGTAGCGTTTGCCTCCGCAGACTTCGCACAGGACATACACATCCGGCAGAAAATTCATCTCAATCCGGCGCTGCCCTTCTCCCTGGCAGGCTTCGCAGCGTCCGCCGGATACGTTGAAGGAGAATCGCCCCGGCTTGTAGCCCCGCTCGCGCGATTCCGGCAGCATGGCGTAAAGATCGCGAATCTGGGCAAAGACTCCGGTGTAGGTAGCCGGATTGGAGCGCGGCGTGCGGCCAATCGGCGACTGGTCAATGCGAATGACTTTGTCGATATTTTCTGTACCCGAGATGTCTTTGTGCGCCCCCGGTTCTTCGCGCGAGCGGTAGAGTTTCTGGGCCAGGGCGCGGTAAAGAATATCATTCACCAGCGTGGATTTACCTGAACCGGAGACTCCGGTCACAACCGTCATCACGCCCAGAGGAAAGGTCACGTCCAGACTCTTGAGATTATTCTGCCGCGCCCCCAGAACCGTGATTGCCGCTCCGTTGGGCTGGCGGCGCTCCGACCGCATCTCGATGCGCGCCCTGCCCGAAATGTATGCGCCGGTGAGCGATTCGGAGATCTGTACGATCTCCTCCGGAGTTCCATGCGCCACCAGGCCACCGCCATGTCGGCCTGCGCCCGGGCCAAGGTCAATCACATAATCGGCCCGCCGGATGGTTTCTTCATCGTGTTCAACCACCAGCACCGTATTCCCCAGGTCGCGCAACTCTTCGAGCGCCTGCAGCAACCGTCCGTTGTCGCGGTGGTGCAATCCGATGGAAGGCTCATCGAGCACATAGAGCACGCCGCGCAGCTTTGATCCGATCTGCGTGGCCAGGCGGATGCGCTGTCCCTCGCCGCCGGAGAGCGTACTCGCCGACCGCTCGAGCGAAATGTAGCCTAAGCCGACCGTATCCAGAAACTGCAGGCGCTCCACAATCTCGTGGACGATTCGCCCCGCAATGATCGCTTCACGTCCGTTGAGCTTGATCTTCCGGGCCGTCTCCAGCGCGCGTGATACCGGCAGCGCCGTGAAATCGGCGATGGACATTCCATTCACCCTCACCGCCAGGCTTTCCGGACGCAACCGCTTGCCCTGGCAAGCTGGGCAAGTTGTCGCAGACATGTAGTCCAGTAGAAATTCCCGATAAGTGTCGGATGTAGATTCTTCCACGGCTTGCTTGAGATAACCCAGAACCCCGCGGAAGCCGGTCTTTCCAGGTTTCCCGTTTGTCCCGTTCTTGCCCGCTTCGCCGTACAGCAGCAGGTTCTGGATCTTCTCGGGAAATTTTTCGAACGGCGTGGCCAGATCGAATCCGTGGGCCACTGCGGTGATTTGCAATTGACGGATGAGGTTCTGCGACGCCGAGCCTGGCCCCAAACCGCCTTCGAGCAGCGGCTTGGACCAATCGGTGATCACCCTGGCCGGATCAAATTCATAGCGGCTGCCCAACCCGTGGCACTCCGGGCAAGCACCGTAGGCGCTATTGAAAGAAAACGACCGCGGCTCCAGTTGCGGCACGCTGATCGCGCAATCTGGACATGCCAGTTTCGCCGAATATAGCTGTTCGTCGCCGCCCACCACCGCAACTTGCACCAGCCCGCCCGCCAGCTTCATCGCCAACCCCACCGACAATTCCAGCCGATGCTCGATTCCGGGCTTCACCAGCAACCGGTCAATCACCACCTCGATGGTGTGGTTCCGACGCTTGTCGAGCGGGATGTCGTCATCCAGATTTACCAGTTCGCCGTCGATTCGCGCCCGGGTGAAACCGTGTTGCACTAACTTCTCCATCTCCTTCTTGAACTCGCCTTTGCGTCCGCGCACGATGGGCGCCAGCACCATCACCCGGTCTTCGGGCGTCAGGCTCATGACGCGCTGCACGATCTGCTCCGCCGACTGACGCGCGATCGCTCTCCCGCATTTGGGGCAATGCGGCACTCCGATCGAAGCGAATAAAAGACGAAGATAGTCGTAGATTTCGGTAATCGTCCCTACGGTGGAACGGGGACTGCGGCTGGTAGTTTTCTGCTCAATCGAGATCGAGGGGCTGAGGCCGTCGATAGCGTCTACGTCTGGCCGCTCCATCTGGTCCAGAAACTGGCGGGCGTAGGCGGAAAGCGTCTCCACGTAGCGCCTCTGTCCTTCGGCATAGATGGTGTCAAACGCCAGGGAAGACTTGCCTGACCCACTGAGCCCGGTAATCACTGTCAGGGTGTTGCGGGGGATTTCGACGTTTATATTCTTGAGGTTATGCTGGCGCGCCCCACGCACCGAAATCTTGGTAATAGGCATGAATTCGCGAAAGTAAAGACTGTCCTTCCGTAATATGGACGGGTCACCAGAAATGTTGGAAAGTGGGTTTGCGCAACTCTACCCATGTATCCTAGTTGCTAACAGCGACTAGCGTCAACGCGAGTAGAGTGGTTGATCCCGAAGCAACGGATCGCGCAAAACGGGTTCCGGAGCGATTCTCCGGTACTTACAGGAAAGTAGGCCGAATTTGGGTACGCTGCTGGTCGCTTTCGTAATTTCCTTTACCGCCGTCACGGTCGTACTGGTAGGCATTTTCGCCGCCTACGCCGCCGTAACCGGCATCCTGCACGCCTTCGCCTACGGCTCACGCCAACGCACCACCCGCACCACCATGCTCGTACCCAGCCAGAGCCAAGCCAGCGGAGACTGACTCGGGTGTCGGGCTCCAGACCTCAGATCTTGTTTTGTATGGTAGAGACGTAGCCAGCTTCGTCTTACGCCCGAGGTTCGGCGCCCTACCCTCTTGAAGTCGAGCTTGACCCCCGATTAGCGCGGCGCCTGTCCAGGAGGAGCGCCCTGACCTTGCTGCTGCTGTTGTTGCTGTTGTTGTTGTTGTAACTCTCGCAACAGTTGCTCCGGAGTCTTTACCTGAGGCTGGCCATTGGGCGGTTGCGGTTGGCCCTCTTCGTTGGCAGAGTTCTCCGCCCCGTCTTCGGCTGGCTGTTCAGACATGTCCACGGAAGGTTGTGCATCGGGTTCCTCCATCGGAACCGCGGCAGTATTGTTCTGCCCCGGTGGCATCGGCGCCGAACCGACATCCGGCGCACCTCCCGACTTCGAAGTCAGAATAACCCGGTCCACCTTGTCGGGGTTGGTCGGAGACCCCAGCATGACGTAGTTAAAGTGAGATCCATTCAGCAGCGATGCCAGCACGTTGCGTGGCGCCCCCGGGCCCAGGTGGGTTACCACTCGCTCGGTCGCGTTGGACGGAATCTCCACCGCCGCTCCGGTTTGGGTTCGCACCGCGCGCAGAATGTCGCTCAGGGTCGAATTCTCCGCCACAATCGTCAGCAGTCCATTGCTGAAGCTCACTTGGGGGGGGACCGCCGGCATTTGCTGCAGCGTGGGTGGCGGCGGTGGCGGCACATCTGGAGGCGGCGGCGCAGGCTGCTCCTGCTTGACGGGACGCTTACGCGCCACGTGCTGCTGGGCTGCATTCGCCGCATTCACCACGTGAAACAGGAATAGCGAAAGCAGTAAAGCATGGACCAACACGGTTTTGGAATACGGGGCTGGCATGAACGAACACCAACGGCACCTGCTTCGCGGCCACCCAGAGGCTTGGATGCCGATCCTGCCCTACCTGATTGTAGCATCGGCAGACTACCCATCCGCCTGGGACATTCCACCGGCCAACCCATTGGCCTGCGCCACCGCGCTCCCAAGATCGAGTTTCCCTGCTTCTGCCTCTGGCGCTATGATTGTCCCCGTTCTGGGAGGAATTGACATGAACGGAGCGAACGAGAGACCACAGCTGGTATCACTCTTCATCGCGGCGTTGCTAGTGATCGGTGCGGCAGTTGGAGTCCTGAGTTTGAGCACACGCTTATCTTCCGCCCAATCCGACGCTCAATCCAGTCCAGGAGGAAACCATGCTGCCCCCTTCTCTCATTCTCTGCCACCGATGGATGGCAGCCACCTGCGTGCCATTGTCGTCGAAGTGGTCTATGCGCCGGGGGAGGAATCCAAGCCGCACAGCCATCCCTGCACCGTGATCGGATACATTGCCCAGGGCGCCATTCGCCATAAGGTAAAGGGCGAACCCGAAGCCGTCTACAAGGCTGGAGAAAGCTTCTACGAGGCCCCGAACGGGGTCCACGAGGTATCCGCGAATGCGAGCGACAAGCAACCAGCCAAGCTGATCGCATATTTCATTTGCGACCATGACACCCCGCTCACCGTGCCGCCGATAGATGAACATGCCGGACACGAAGCCAAGTAGCTTCTAGGTTGTAGAAACAAGCTAGTTTTCCATCCATCTCAGGTACTCCACAGCCTCTTCTGGGAAACAGCCCCTCAGCCGCTGGAAGCCGCCAGATCCGCCGTTGTGGCACGATTGAACCGTGCCCTGCCCGATTTCTTCGCGGTTCGGTTGCGGTAAGGCTGTATTCGTGTCAGTCCCAGATTTTTTCGCGGTCGTCAATAATGCAGGTTAGAGACTTGGTCTACGCTACTGCCGGGGCGCGTAGTAGCCTTTGCGGGCGCGGACCTGCAGGTCTTTCTTCAGGGCGGTGATTTCGATCGAGCGGTAACGGCCGTCGGCGTCGAAGTTGGCCGGACGGTAGGAAACCACATACTGACTGCGCAATTCATCTTCGATCGCGGCGAAAGAATTCTTGATGTCCTTCATCTTGAAGGGGAAAAATGCCCGGCCGCCGGTCGCATCCGCGAGCTGCTGCAAGGCCTTGTCGCCGCGCAGAATCAAGCCACTGTCATCCGTCGAAATCGCATAAACGATCACTTCGGCGCGCTGCGCCATTTCAATAGCCAGCGCCCGCGACACCTCGCTCTGGTTATCTTCGCCGTCGCTTATCACGATGATGGCACGCCGCACCGGATGGTCGCCCCGGTCCTTGCTCAACTTTTCGCGACAGGCGCGATAAATGGCGTCATAAAGCGCGGTGCCTCCGCCGTTGTGCAGACTCCTCACGGCCGTTTCCAACAGCCGGACGCTATCGGTGAAATCCTGCGTGACTTGGCTGTGACTGCTGAAACCCATAACAAAAGCTTTGTCGAAATTTGCCCGCAGGGTGTGCTGCAGAAAGCTGACCGCCGCTTCCTGCTCAAAATCGAAGCGGCTATGCACCGAGCCGCTGGTATCCACCAAAAGTCCCAACTCGAGGGGTAGATCGGTTTCGCGGCGGAAATTCACAATCGATTGCGGCGGCTGGTGGTCATCAAGGATGTTGAAATCACCCTGGTTCAGATTGCGCACGAACTTGCCATGATGGTCGGTGGCAATGAACAGCACATTGACCTCATCCACTCGTTTCTTGATGGTGAGGATCGTATCTGAAGGATCTGTGCCCGTGGTGGCGGAAGCTTCTGGCGCAGCCAGACTGGATGGGGCCATGCTGGACGACGGTGGGGCCATACTGGAGGACGAAGACGAAGCCACAAATGGAGTCTGCGCCCGCGCCGGCAATCCTCCCATCGTCACAACCACCGCGAACAGGCACACAGACCACTTCGTGTAGTTCATTCCCATCCCATCCAAATTTTTCACGCCTAACATCGCCAACAGCGTGCTCAATCAATTAGATGCACGTATAAGTGCACGTGTGGGGCCTAAAACCCCGGTTGCTGAACCTACGGCTTCTAATGTCCGACTCTAGGGGACTTCCTGAGGGAGTGCCAAGTTACAAAAGGAGCACACGTTTGGTCATGAAAACAAAACACGTTCCTGCTTTGGGGTCCTAGGGTTGACTTTGCGAGCGCATTCGATCCGATCGGAGCGGTACCCTTGACTGGATTCCCCCGATTATAGGATAAAGGGCGTCCCAAAATGGAGGCTTCATGAAGACCCTGCTGGCAGTGCTCCTCGCTTGTACCATTGTGCTCCCCGCATTGGCCGCGAACGACGAAAAAGAAGAAGATCGCGTCAAGGAATCGGGAGTGGTTCTGAAAGAGATCCTCAATATCCCGGACGACATCCCCCAGGACTTGCTCGACAAAGCTGAATGCGTGGTTATTCTGCCCTCGGTCAAAAAAGGCGCGTTCGGAATCGGCGGCAGCTACGGCCGCGGGGTCATGATCTGCCGCAACGGCCAGCACTACACTGGACGTTGGGGCGCACCTGCTCTCTACGCTCTCGAAGGCATCAACATCGGTTTCCAGTTAGGCGGCCAGGCCACCGATTTCGTGCTGCTGGTGATGAATCCCAAGGGAGCCGAATCGTTGCTGACCAGCAAAGTTAAGTTGGGCGCAGACGCCTCCGCAGCAGCGGGCCCAAAAGGACGCACCGCCGAGACCGCCACCGACGTAGTTATGAAGGCCGAAGTTCTCTCCTACTCGCGCTCCAAAGGCCTGTTCGCCGGCGTCTCGCTGGAAGGATCAACCCTGCGCTCGGATGGAAGCGCCAATGAAAAACTGTACGGGCAAAAGCTCAACGCGAAAGACATCATCCGCGGCGGCAAGGTAAAAGCCCCGCCATCGGCAAGCGAACTGATTGCCCTGCTGAACCGCAAGTCGCCCAAGAATAAATCCGAGCCCAAGTCACTGCAGTAGGGGGCCGTGTTGGTGTGGACCGTGTGGGGCCGGGTCGGAGCCCCGCCCTGAGCGAAGTCGAAGGGACCCGGCCGGGCCGAACAAGCTCGGCCGTCAGCATGAAGCCAAAATCTCCCAATCTCATCCGCTGCAGTTGGGCCAGCAACCCGCTCTCCATCCGTTATCATGATGAAGAGTGGGGTCTGCCCCAGCACGACGACCGCATCCTGTTTGAATTCCTCCTGCTTGAAGGCGCGCAAGCCGGCCTGAGCTGGGACACGATTCTGCAAAAGCGCGAAAACTATCGCGACGCCTTCGATGGATTCAATCCTGAACGCGTCGCCCGCTACCCCCGCCGCAAGATGCAGAGCCTATTGCGCAATCCCGGCATTGTCCGCAACCGGCTGAAGATCGCCTCCGCCGTAGAGAATGCCAAGGCTTTTCTGAACATCCAGAAAGAGTTCGGTTCGTTCGACCGTTACATCTGGCAATTCACAGGCGGAAAGCCTCGCGTGAACGCCTGGCGCTCAGGCGACCGGGTTCCGGCAAGCACAGCGGAGTCCGACGCCATGAGTAAAGATCTGAAAAAGCGAGGCTTCAACTTCGTTGGCTCAACCATTTGCTACGCGTTCATGCAGGCTGTGGGCATGGTGAACGATCATCGGGTGGACTGCTTCCGCCATGCACAGGTCAACCGGGCAGGACGCCGGCCAGCGTAATTTCCCGTTAACCCCTACTTCCAGCCTAGCAATTCGCGCAGGGTCAAGGGGACATGCCGGGACACAATCTGTTTTCCTAGCAGACAACGGTTTAAACGGAATTGGCAGGTTCTGGGGGCTTGACAAGATTTCTCTCTAAGCCCGCTTTACGCACCACTCCATGACCGCAGACGCGGAATCCAGCGGGGGACATTCGCACAGAATTTCTCATACTCCGCGCCAAATGTGCGGCGCAGTTTAGGTTCTTCGTAGCCAATTACAAAAAGGTGAAAAGCCAGGCAGACCAGCGCCCCGTAGCTCAGCACACGGGCGTTTCCCAGAAGCAAGGCCTGCCCGGTTATCACGGAAACAACTCCGACATACATGGGATTGCGCACATAGCGATAAAGGCCGGTCACCACGAGGTGTTGAGTGGGGAAGACGGGAGCGGGCGTGCCCACCCCTTGCAGCGCGAACCGCGCAAACGAGTCGAGGAGCATCGGCGTTCCCAGCGCGATCAACGCGGCGCCGGCCACACGAAACCAAGTCAGCCCTAGAAAAGGCGGCTGCAGGTGCCAGCGGGAAATCCACCAGGGCGCCAGTCCGGCGACACACCCCGGCGCCAACCCGAAAAACAAGACCGATCCCAGGATTGCCCACAGCCGCCTCATTGGCACGCTCCTCCCCCCTAGTCTCATCCCATTCCCTGCCCCAGACAACCCAACCCGTGACCATCCGCGGACCGGCATTTACAAGGTGGCGGGGATGCTCTATTATTTGACTAAGGCAACTATATACTTGCTTTTATCAGATACTCTGGAGAGTCGAAGCAATGGCCGCCCAGCCGACGACACGAATCGAGCAGAACATCGACGCAGTTCGCGGCTTCAACCGCTTCTACACCCGGCAAATCGGCGTGCTGCGCGAAGGTCTTCTCCAGAGTGCGTTTTCGCTCACCGAAGCCCGCGTTCTGTACGAGATCGCTCACCGGCAGCTGCCCACCGCCACCGAACTCCGCCAGGAACTCGGACTCGATCCGGGATATCTCAGCCGCCTACTGAGCAAACTCGAAAAGCGCGGCTTGGTCGCGAAGTCGGCATCGCGGTCCGATGGCCGCCAAAGCCTGCTCCGGCTGACGGCGCGGGGCGGAAGAACATTCGCCACCCTCGACGCCCGCCAAAGCGCGGAGGTCGCAGCCCTATTGCGAGCGGTTCCGCCCACCGGACAATCCCGGCTGGTGCAGGCGATGCGATCCATCGAGACAGTGTTCGGTGCCCGTCCTGCTCCCACTCCTTACATTTTGCGATCCCATCAACCCGGCGACATGGGTTGGGTGGTCCACCGCCACGGCGTTCTCTACGCCCAGGAGTATGGGTACGACGAGCAATTCGAAGCCCTGGTGGCTGAGATCGCGGCCAACTTCATTCAACACTTCGATGCGAAGAAAGAACACTGCTGGATCGCGGAGAAAGACGGTGAGATTGTTGGCTCCATATTTCTGGTGAAGAAATCGAAAAGCGTCGCCAAGCTGCGACTGCTGCTGGTGGAGCCGTCGGCGCGCGGACTGGGCATTGGCAAGCGCCTGGTCGACGAGTGCCTACGCTTTGCGCGCCAGGCGGGCTATCAGAAGATGGTGCTGTGGACGCAAAGCGAGCTTCCGGCCGCCCGGCACATCTACGAAGCGGCCGGATTCCGATTGGTCGAGGAAAAGGCTCACCGCAGCTGGGGACGAGACGATCTGGTGTCGCAGATCTGGGAGATGAAACTGTGAAGGGCTTGTCTCGTGCGTCCGTGTGGCTGGCGCCGCATGAACGCGGGCGGGAGGGCCCGCACCACACGATCGCGAGCGAGGCCTACGCCTCTTTTTTCAGCTTTGGCAGCTGATAGGTTCCCGGTACCACACGCAAGGCGATGCTCAGGCGGTTCCAGCCGTTAATTGCCACCACTGCAAGCGTCAGATCGGACAGTTCCTGTTCGCTGAAGTGTTGACGGGTTGTCTCGTACACTTCATCCGGCACGTGCCCCTCCCTGATGTTCGTGACCGCTTCCGCCCAGGCCAGCGCGGCCCGTTCGCGGTCGCTGTAGTAGGGCGTTTCGCGCCACGCGTCGAGTGAGTACATGCGTTGCTCGCTTTCGCCCTCCGCCTGCAAATCTTTCCAGTGCATGTCGAGGCAAGAGGCGCAGCCGTTGATCTGCGACACCCGAAGCTTGATCATGTGGAGCAGCTTTTTTTCCAGACCGCTATGGCTCAGGTACTGTTCCAGGCCTAACATGGCCTTATAGCCTCCGGGTGACAGCTTGTAGTAGTCAATTCGTGCCTGCATCAGTCCTCTCCTTTCAGGCATCAGCGTCTATAAATTTCGATTCGGGAGCCTGGGTTGTAGCCGCACTTTCTTCTCGGGAGAAAACCTGGATGAAACTCGATAGTCTGGCCCCCGTGCTGTGGGTTGGCGACATCGAACAAACCATCGCATTCGATCGGGATGTGCTGGATTTTGATTGCCCGGACCGAATGGACCAACTGGGTTTCACCGGGTCGCTTATTTTCGACCAGACAATATTGACCGCCTATGGGAGCGGGTGAAAGACAAGGTTCCTGTTGTTTATCCAATTGAGAATTTTAGTTATGGCATGCGTGAGTTTGCCATCCGCGACAACAACGGATACATCCTGCAGTTTGGCAAGCCGTTGAATCATCCGTGAAGTTGGCCCGTCAAGAACATCACGCCACCGCATCCGCGGCGCGCTCCGGCGTAAACGGCACCGCGACTCGCAGCGACGTGCCATGGCCGTCCGATTCCACCTTCATCATGCCACCTAACTCCCGCACTCGCTCGCGCATGCCGCTGAGCCCGACGCCCATCCCCGCGCCCGTCTGGTCAAAACGCGCGAGCAATTCGGGCCGCATCCCGCAGCCGTCGTCTTTCACCTCCAAAATGAGTAGCTCGTTTTCCTGATGGATCAGCACTTCGGCCGAGGACGCACCGGAGTGCCGATGCACGTTGGTCAGAGCCTCTTGCAAGACGCGGAACAGAACCAGTTCAATCGCCGGCGGCAAGCGTGGCAAATCACCGGGTGCGTTCAGGCTCAACCGGATTCCGCTGCGCTTGCCCAGGCTGTCCACGAACCACCTGGCGGAGGAAACCAGCCCCAGTTCGTCGATCGTAGGAGGATGAAGAAGGCAAGAGAGAGTGCGCACTTC
>Ga0137407_10002285_pt1 | contig 12617 bp, 9 predicted proteins | sample CZOMad2_2_16fung_FD_108410 | JGI IMG/M metagenome (GOLD analysis project Ga0137407, IMG submission 108410) | Vadose zone soil fungal communities from Angelo Coast Range Reserve, California, USA - CZOMad2_2_16fungal (Illumina Assembly) | ecosystem: Environmental > Terrestrial > Soil > Vadose zone...
CAAGCACCGGAACCGACAAGATGGTAAAGCCCCGGATGTCCCAGGGCGAAACTCTTAAATCATCGGCCGACCTATACGAGCATCACCGCGCAAGAGATCGCGGGGAACGCTGGACCCGAGCGACCCAAGAGGGTCTGCTAGACTCCCGCCCGCCAGCCTCCACCGAGGTGGCCATGCGGCTGATCGGGCTCGGGGCCATTTTCACAGCCGGCCTGACTCTCACGCCACTCGGCATGGCTGCGGCCCAGCTGCCGGAGAAGGTGCCCCGGGTCGGTTATCTAAACCCCGGGTTCCGCCTCTGACCCATTAAGACAGCGCCGTTTCGACGCCTTCCGCCAAGGCCTGCGCGAGTTAGGCTATGTGGAAGGTCAGAACATCCTCGCGGCCGAGCGGACTCGTCGCCAGCCTTGCGCGGCCCGGGGGGGAACGTCACCTAGCAGCGAAGCGACGGATCCCGGCCATATACGATGGGACGGTCAATGCTCAAGAGGGCGGACTCATGGCCTATGGAGCGAACCGGGAGGAGATGGATCGCCGCGTCGCCGCCTACGTGGACAAGATCCTCAAGGGTGCGAAGCCAGGCGACCTCCCAGTCGAGCAGCTAACGAAGTTCGAGTTGGTGATCAACCTCAAGACCGCGAAGGCGCTCGGCCTGACGATCCCGCAGACGTCGCTGCTGCGAGCGGACCAGGTCATCGAATAGCATGTCCGGCCAACGCGGCCAGCTCCTCCGAGTAATCACCTCGTGGCCTGCCCGAACTGCCTTCACGATCCTTGTCGTCGTCGGGGTAGCGGGATGTGTCCCGGTGGTCCGAGAGCAGTACTACAACCCTGAAGCAGACGGCGCGACGGTCCGACCGCTTGAAACTCGAATGACCATTCAACCTTCTGGCGATGAGGGAGAAGTGCGCGTCATCGACCAAGGATGGCAGACAAGCCCTCGCGCCGCCTAAAACCGTGACGGTGACATTTCCCAGGTTCCTCATCGGCGACCGCCTGGTAGACGCGCGAATGATGCGATTCCATCTGGATCGCAATGTCCAATTCATGGCTCCGATCAACTGCTGAGGCTCCAAGGTAGGCAAATGGTCGCGTGCTCCATGGCTCCCCACTACCGAGCCCTCACGTGGCTCGATTCAGGGCGTCGCTTTGGCACCGTCCCCGTTGGAATCGCCTCTCGTGCCTTCTCCCGGAGGAGAGGCCCGCCGAGCATATCCCGATCTCCTCGGCCAGCTTACGGCTTCGGCTCCTTGCTCCAGTGTGCGGAGAATACGTAGCAGCCGCCTTGCCAGCGAACGGAGTGCTTGTCGTTCACGGTGTGCCGAACCTTCTTCATGACTAGGCGGCTCGCCCATTCGAGACTCCTCATCTCTGGTATGCCAGAGGGCGTGTTGGCCATACAAGGAGGGAATCCCCCGAATTCTCCGGAGTAAACCCTATAGTTGGTGGTTTGCTCGGCAAGACAAACGGCAACGTTTAAAGGGGTCATGGTTTGAGTCCGAAGCACGTCTAGAGGTGTGTTGGATTCTCCCTCAAACGTGGCGAAGGAGCTTTACGTCAGATCGACAGCCGCCCCCTGGGCGCTCTCTCCCTTGGTCCGCTCGGACTCCCACGCCATGAAGCATCTGGGGTGGAGATGGTATTTGTGTAATTCGGGTACTTTGCCCTCCGCCTTGAACTCAGGCTCAAGCTCCATCTCGTTCCGGCGCAGTGTTTCGCCGCAGATCGCGCACACCTCACCGCACCCGGGACCACCCTTGATGCTATCGGGACTTCGCGCCGGCAGCTTTCCGTTCCTGATCGCTTCGCGGGCCTTCGCTTGGAGGGTCAAATCATCCGGCATGTCGGTGGACCTCGACAGTACCGCAGTTTACACGGGTATTCGCCATAGGTCCTGGAAATCGCGGCATATTTATCCGGAAATGGCTCGCGGCGCTTCACCGCGCGGCTAAGCCAAAGAAGCGCCAGAAAGCCACACAACCTCAGCTCCCTGGCATGCCGCCGCCCCCACCGCCCGGGACCACTCGCGTCCTGCCCATGCAGCTCCAGATCGGGGATCGGATAACTGACTCAACTGGCGAGTGGGAAGTAGTCGGGCGGCCCTACACTACGAGACACCGCTGGAGGTGTTGGATCGGCGGCGACTACATCTGCGGGGCATGCAGGAAGGAGAAAGGCGTTTAATGGCGTCCGCGCGACTTTGGCGTGGCATGGTTTCGCATTCACCAGAGTGGCGCGAGGCCTTCCTACGTCTCGCGGCAGAATCACCAGAAGGTCGAGAGCTGGCGCCCGCCTTCGACGGCAACATCCTGAGCTTTGACTCTCTAGGGCAAGCCCGTCGCGCGATTCGATTGGTCAAAGACCTGATGATTCAGACGAGCTTCTCTGTCGAGCACCGGGCATGCGGCGAGCTCAAGACCTACGTGGGCGATACTCGGGTTTCGATGACCTGTTCGTGCGGCGCCGGAATCGTTCGGAAGCTCACTGGCTAAGGCACGGGCCTACGGGGAGCGGGAGTGATTACCTGCAACGCCACCCTCGAGGCCTTCATCCGCGAGCTCGAATACCGAGTAGCGCCTTTCCGGAACACTATGGCTTTCGGCGTGAATCGCACAACGGTGTAACCGAGCGAAGAAACCTGGCCTTGCCGAATCCGCCGCATTCTCCTGTGGCGGCGCTCGTCGGCCACGGGGGTCTGCGCCGCTCGGCGATCCCCCGCCCGTCGCTCCATGATCACCTTCACAGTACGCATGCCGGCGAAAGCCCGCTGGAGATGGTCGTAAAGCGCCGTGTCGTTTGGACGCACGACGATGAGCACTTCGGCATCCGGAAATGACTTCGATGGAAGGAGTTCGAGAAGCCGTCCTTGGTGATATGCGCAGATGCAGTGTGTTGTCGCGGGGTTGTAAAACGGCTCGCGCTCACCTAGATCGCCAGGCCGGCCCTCGCTCTCGCACCACGCGCAGATCGCTTTCATCTAGGCGATGCGACTGTGCCAATGCCGTGCCAGCCGAATTCGGGGTGAACCTCGTCGAGAAGATCCGGGGGAATGCTTCGCGGCTCGCTGGTGCGCGTCGTGGCGTTCGGCTAGCCGCTGCTCTACGTCCAGGCTGGCGCAGCGCCGCGGCGCTGCGCAAGGTCTATGCGCGGTTGATGGACACGGGACTCGGAGTCTCAGGGCCACCCACTAGAACCCAGGCGCAACCACGCCTGGCGGAGGGGCGGCTAACTCGTTGATCCTGCGTCTAATGCGCCCGCCACTGGAACATGTGATAGAAGTCTCAGAGTGCGTCCGGCCTCACGTCGCTGGCTGATCGTAGCCGCGCTGTTCACGGTCACCTACGGCGTCTCGACTCCGCTCGCGGCCTATGGCGTGTTTCTGCCCGTCTTCGCCGAGACGTTCGCGTGGAGTCGGGGGGCCATCTCCACCGTGCTGTCGGTGAATCTGCTGCTCGGCGGCGTCGCCGGCTTCGGGATCGGCGCGCTCGCCGACCGTCACGGCCCACGGGTGATGCTCGTGGTCACGGTAATCCTCGCTGGCTCCGCCTTCGCACTGGTCTCCATGGTCAATGCGCTGTGGCAGCTCTATCTGCTCGTCGGCGTGCTGGGCGGAATCGGGATGTCGAGCTTCTATCTGTTGTCGACGACGACGGTCACCCGCTGGTTCGACGAGTATCGCGGTCTGGCGTTGGCTCTCGTCCTCGTGGGCTTCAACCTCGGGTACATCACGGCGGGGCCCCTGTCGGCCTTGCTGATCGCGAAGGTCGGCTGGCGCGCCGCTTACGCGCTGCTCGGTAGCGCGAGCGTCGTGGTCACGATGCTCGCCGCCCTGACCGTACGCTTGCCGCGCGCGCGCGAGACACCCCAGCCGCGAACGCCGGACCCGCGCGTCGCGGCCACTGCGGAGTTGACGCTCGCCCAGGCGCTTGGCGATATGCGCCAGTGGTACCTGAACGTGTCCTGGCTGCTCCTCGGCGGCCTCTCGCTGATGGTCTCGGTTCATATCGTTCCGTTCGCCCACGATCAGGGGATCAGCCTCGCGGGCGCCTCGCTCGCGCTCACCGCCTACGGCATCGGCGCGGTCTGCGGACGGGTCGCGTCCGGCGTCGTCTCCGATAGGATCGGCACGTTCACCACGATACGCCTGGGCTACTCGCTGCAGCTGGCGGCCCTGCTGGCGCTCCTGGGACTGTCTTCTCGGGGCGCGCTGCTCGCGTCGCTCGTCGTGCTCGGGGTCGGCTTTGCCGCGGCCGATACCATGCTCGCCAAGGCCGTGCCCGACGTGTTCGGAACGCGCGCGCTCGGCGCGATCCTGGGCGTGCTGAACCTCGGCTGGCGGTGCGGGGCCGCGGCGGGGCCGGCGGCCGCGGGTTTCCTCTACGACCTGACGGGCTCGTACGCGATCCCGTTCGGCGCCGCGCCCCTGGCGGTACTGGCGAGCTGGGGGCTGTTCGCGTTAGGCTCATCGCGCCGGCACGCCTGAGCGCCGGCGCCACGCTTGGACAGGGTAGGGTGACCGTCAACGAAGGAGAGGCCCCGATGGATTGTTGTGCTCACGAAGGACCCGGTGGCGGAGACGCGCGGTTCGACATCAAGAAGGTCGCCGACGGCGTCTACGCCGCCGTGGCGTCTCCCGCGTACAAGGTGAATTGCAACACGGCGATCATCGAGAACGCCGACGGGGTCATGATCGTCGACACCCACTCGAAGCCGTCGGCCGCCCAGGTGATCATCGAGCGGCTGCGCGAGATGACGAAGAAGCCGGTGCGCTATGTGGTCAACACGCACTTCCACTGGGACCACTGGCACGGCAACGAGGCCTACCCGGCGGCGTATCCCGACGCCGAGATCGTCAGCAACAACGTCACGCGCGAGGCCATGCTGAAGAAGGGGCTCAAGCGCATCCAGGACCACGTGCGCCAGGTGCCGGGCGAGATCGCCAAGCTCAAGGCCGACATCCAGGCGTCAAGCCCCGCCCAGCGCGGCAAGCTCGAGACCGATCTCCGGCTCGCCGAGTCCTACCTGGCCGAGGTCCGCGCGCTCAAGCCGGCGCTGCCCACGATCGCCTTCGAGAAGACGATGAAGCTCTACCGGCGCGACCGCGAGATCCAACTGCTGCACCTCGGTCGCGCCCACACCGAGGGCGACGTGTTCGTTTATCTCCCGAAGGAGAAGGTCGTGATCACCGGCGACGCGATGATCGGCTGGACGCCCTACATGGGCGACGGCTATCCCGAAGACTGGGCCGGTACGCTCGACAACCTCGCGCAGCTCGACTTCACTCACATCATCATGGGGCACGGGGATGTGACCGGCCGAGAGTGGCTCAACACCTTCCGGAGCTACGTGCACGACATGGTCGAGGCCGTCCGCCACGAGGCGGCCACCGGCGCCACGCTCGACGAGGTGAAGCAACGCGTCACCGCGAAGCTGGCGCCCCGCTACGAAAAGCCGTTCTCCGCCTACGGCGAGTATCGGCCGTGGCGCACCGGCCTCGCCGCCAACATCGAGCGCACGTTCGGGATGGTGAGCTAGGGCCGGGGGCGGCGAGTCCGGCCGCTGGCCTTATCGCACGGCGTTAATCCTCCCTGCCCGAGTCGCCCCCGCATCCCGGCCGGTCGGCGTCCTGGTCGGAATAGGCCAGAGCGCCTATCGACACCCCCGCCGACGGGTTGCACCCTAAAGTTCGTAGCCAGTGTGGGCGTGGCGCCGGTCGGCCGGCGCGTTAGGTCTCTAACGCTGAGGGCGACGACGATGATGAACCGACTATCCCGCAGACACTTCATCGCTTCGGGTTTGGCGCTCCTCTATTCTCGCGGGTCGCTGGCGCTCGCCAAGGGCGACCCTAAGCCGACGAAGCCGCCGAAGAACGGGCCCCCGTCTTCCGGTAACCCATTCCAGGGGCCCTCCGGCGCAGCGGCCGGGACGTTGTCGAGCCCAGCTGCCGTCTCGCAGCCCGGCATCGGGTCGGGAGCCACCACCCTCGTGCTGTACGACGTCAGTGGCGAGTTCGGCTGGCTGGGCGAGCTGTACGGCATCATGGCCGCCAACCTGGTCAGCCACTTCGGCGGCTGGACCGCCCAGCCGGTGGATCGGTACTTCGCCGGTCAGATGAACCAGTACTCCGCCGTCGTGTACGTCGGCTCCACCTACGACGAGCCGCTCCCGGTCGCGTTCCTCGACGACGTCCTGGCTGGCCGCCGACCTGTGGTCTGGGTGGCCGACAACATCTGGCAGCTCACGAATCGCTGGGCGGCGCTCAACCCGGGCGGCAGCTTCGCCGCGGCCTATGGGTGGATGTGGTCCGCGTTCGATCTCAGCACTGTCGCCGAGGTCCTGTACCAGGGGACATCGCTGAGACGCTACTCCGCCAACGCGGCCGGCATTCTCGACTACAGCGAGTACAATCCGAGCGTCGTGCTCGCGTCCGCGGTCCGCGCAGACGGCACGAGGTTTCCGTGGGCGGTCCGCTCCCGAAATCTGACATATCTCGGAGAGAACCCGTTCGTGTTCATGGTGGAGGGCGACCGGGGCCTCGCCTTCGAGGACATCCTCTTCGACGCGCTCGCGCCGAGCACCCTGGACCGCCACCAGGCGCTGGTGCGCCTGGAGGACATCACCCCGGCCGATGATCCCGCCTTGCTGCGGGCCGTTGCCGATTATCTCTTCAGCCGCCAGGTGCCGTTTGGCTTCGGCGTGATCAGCCACTACCTCGATCCCTTCGGCACCTTCAACGGGGGAGTCCCCGAAGACATCCGGCTGCGCGATGCGCCCGATCTCGTCGCCGCGCTCAAATACCTGCAGCAGCGGGGCGGCGTGATGATCGAGCACGGATTCACGCACCAGTACGCCACCGTGCGCAATCCCTACAACGCCGTCAGCGGGGACGACTTCGAGTTCTACAGGGTCGTGGAGAACGCCGATCATACGCTCAACTTCGTGGGACCGCTGCCCGAAGACTCCGAGAAGTGGGCGCATGACCGCCTGAGCGATGCCGAGAAAGAGTTCAAGGCCGCCAAGCTCGCCGTCCCCAAGATCTTCGAGTTCCCTCACTACTCCGCGTCGGCGGCCGACTACCGGGCGGTCGCCAAGGAGTTCACCACGCGCTACGAGCGATCGCTCTATTTCCGGGGCCTCTTGTCGGGAGGCGCCATCGATCACAGCCGCTTGGCCGGGCAGCGATACTCGTACGTGGTGCGAGACGTGTACGGGAGCAAGGTGCTGCCCGAGAATCTCGGCTCTATCGAGCCCGAGGTTTTCTTCCAGTTCCCGCAACGCTTTCCAGAAGACATCCTCGGCGATGCCCAGCGCGTCAGGGTCGTCCGCGACGGGTTCGCAAGCTTCTACTTTCATCCGTTCCTGGACATCGGGTACCTGCAGGAGACGGTGGAGGGATTGCAGGCCGCCGGATGGACGTTCGTCAGTCCGGCTTCGCTGTGACGCGCGACCGGACGTAGGCCTGGAACAGGCGCTCGGCGTCCGGACCGCGGAGCGGAGTCATGTAGTCGGGGATGCTGAAGGCGATGGGGCCGCGTGCCGCCGAGTAGGTCGAGGCCAGGTCGATCTGCCGGGCGACCCGTTCGAACGGTGCCGGCACCGCCTTGAAGCCGGTAGGGTCGTTCAGCTGCTGGAAGACCTCGACGATCACCTGGAGCTCGCGGCCCGTCGTCTGGGCCGCCTCGCGTGCTGCCGCCAGATACAGGGGAAGGAAGGACAGTCGCTGTTTCCCGGCCCCGATACCGTCCTGGAACATCATCACATCGATGGGGGCGGCCTGGAGCAGGCTCGTCCAGAACGCGCCGAAGGTAGCCGGCGCGCTCTCCGCATTGGAGAACCCGGAGACGGCGACGGAGGCCTCTGGCTTCAGGGCTCGCACGCTCACGGCGAGGCGACCAAGGTACTCGAACAAGGCCGACCGCGCTCGCGGGTCTTTCCAGGTCGCATCCTCGATCTCCTCGGTGATGTACCAGCCCCGGAACGATCGGTGGCGCTGGACGAGTGGGACGAGGTCCCTGGCCACGGACTCCGAGCGCGTCTGCAGACCCCGAAGGTAAACCACGACCGACGCCGGGTCACGATTCACCTTGGACCAGAAAGCCGAGTCGTGCGCGAGCCCCACTCTCACCGTCATGCCGAGCTCATCCGCGAGTGTGAGGATCGTCTCGAGCGGCGGCTGAGCCACCTGCGTGTATCGGGCGGTCGGATAGAACGCCACGTCGTCGTACACCGTCCACTGGACGACGATCTCCAGGGCGCGAAGCTGAGCGAGATATCCGAAGAGCCGCCGCCACGAGTCCTCGCTCCATGATCCGTGGGCCTGAGACAGCTGGATGAAGGTCCCGTGGAGCCTGGGCAGCGGTGTCTGCGCCAGTGACGCCGCGCCACCGGAGAGCGCCACCGCGGCGAGACCGATCCAGAGCCGAAGCCGCCGGGCCGGCATCGTCAAGCGCGCCTGCCCTCAGAAGCGCAGCACGCCGGTGAGCACGAGTCCATGGAAGCTTCCGTCGGACGCGGCGCGTGGGCGATTGAAGAACTCGCCGGCCTTGTACTGGATCAACAACTCGACACTGCCTCGGTAGCCCTCGTACCGCGACTCGCTGAACAGATACCGGAGCGAAACGCCGCCGCCGCCCTCCACGAAGGAATCCGAGGGGCCACGGGAATCCTGATACCGGGTGTCGACGACGACGTGCGGCGTGAGCAGGACCTGGTTGGCGATCCTGAAGGTGACTCCTTGCCTGGCTTCGCCGTACAGGACCCACAGGGAGCGCTCCACGAAGTAGCCGACGTCAGCGAAGACCGTCGTGTAGTTCCAGTGCGACCAGTCGGGTTTGCCGAGCAGCGGGTGGTGCTCCCAGGAATACAGCGCGCGGAGGAGCCAGTCGTCACTCGCGTTCTTCCCGATCGCGAAGAGCCGTTCGGCGCTCAGGAAGAGGTTCTGAGCTCTCAGCGGCTTGTACCGAAGGCCGACGCCGGCCTGGAGCGAATCGTCATCCACCTCGAGCGATTCGGGTCGGAAGCTCCACAGCAGGCGCGCGAAGACCTGGAAGATCCGCTCGTCACGGAAGCCGATCACCGGGGGCTGATACGCGACCTCCACGCCGCTCTGCGACGGGAGCGTCCCGCCCACGGCTCCTCCCGACCCCGTGCTGGGCTGGCGCGCGGAGGAACGGTAGGTCAGGTAGGCCGTCGCCTCGAACCGCTTGTCGAGCCGCGCCACCTCTTGTTGCAACCGCGTACGTTCCTCCGCGCGGTCGCTCTCGGGTCGGGGATCGCGTGGCGCGTTGTCGATGGCCTTCTTGAACCATTCAACCGCTCGGGGTGTATCCGATAGCGCCGCATAGATGTAGCCCAGCTCCTGGTAGAGCGGAAGGCGGTCGGGATCCCGGGCGAGCACCGTTTCAAACACGCGGGCCGCGTCGGCCAGGCGCCCGGCATCCTTGTACGCGTAGCCCAGGGCGACCGCGTAGCCGAGGTCGTCCGGGGCGAGGGCGTGCGCTCGCTCGAGCTGGTCGACGGCCTCTTGGTAGCGCTTGAGATCTCGAAAGGCGAGACCGAGCGCATAGTGCCGGTGCGCCGACGGCTCCAGCGCGTTGGCCTCCTCGAGGGCCGCGATGCTGTCCGTCGGTCGTCCCTCGGCCCGGAAGAGCTCCGCGAGCTCGTCGAGCCGTACGGCGCGGCTCGCCGGCGACAAGCGCTCGGGGGCGATGCCCGTCAACGTCTGCCGGGCCCGACTCGTGTCGCCGAGGAGGCGCTGGGCACGGCCCAGCCGAAGCGCGATCTCCGGGTCGTAGCTGAGCGCGAGTGCGTGCTCCCACGCCTCTGCCGCCGCGGCGTTCTGCCCCTCAGCGGCGTAGAGGTAGCCCAGCGAGCCGTAGACATCCTTCTGCTCGGCCGGCGGGAGCTCCCGGAGTCGGACCAGCGTCTGCTGGAGCCAATGGATCGCGACACCTGGCTTCTTCAAACGCTCGTAGCAGCGCGCCAGGTAGATGAAGGAACGGGGCGCCGGGGACTGGCGTACCGATACCTCCAGCTCGTTGACCGCCTCTTCGCAACGATCCAGCGACAAGAGCGCGAAGCCAAGGTTCTGCCGGATCTGCCAGTGGTCTCGCCCGGCAGCGATCGCCGCGCGGAAGTATCGCGCGGCCTCTCCGTAGTCTCGCCTCTGGAGCGACGCGACGCCCAGACGCTCCAGGATCTCGGCGCGCTCCGTCGGGGGCCGAGGGGGCGGCTGCGCGTGGACGACGGCGGGCATGACGGACACGAGTTGAACGACGAGGCCGAGAGCCCAGGCGTGACCGCGCAACCAGGGTGGAATTCGTCCGGGCGTTCGCCCAGCGGGGCGGGTCACGGCGTCGCCCGTTGCTCCGTGAGCGCCAACGCCCGCTCGAGATATTTGACGGCATCGTCGAGCGCGTCCAGCTTCATGCACGTCTCGCCAAGCGCCATGTGGACGGCGACATCCTTCCGGTTGTGTTCGATCGACCGCTCGAACTTCTCTCGGGCTTCCCGATATCGTCCCTGGGCATAGTAGATGAAGCCCTGTCGCTTGTACGCCTCGCCCTTGACCTGGTCCGTCCCGTTGCTGGCCGTGGCGGCGGTCAGATGACCCAACGCCGCGTCCCAACGCCGGAGGGTAGTATAGAGCGTTGCCACCTTCAGATGCGTCTGCCCGCTCGAATCGCGGTCGGCCACGACCTCGAGCGCGGCGGCCGCCTCCGCCCACAGTCCGGCGCGCTCGAGGGCATCGGCTACCGTGGTCATCGTGGGCAGGTCGGCCCGGAGCTTCGCCGCTTCGCGGAATGTCTCGACCGCCTCGGCGAGCTTGCCGAGCTTCAGGTACCCATGCCCGAGCGCGATCAAGACCCTGTGGCGATCATCGGGACTACTCGTTGCCGTCGCGAGCTCGCTGAACTGTCGGGCGGCTGCGGGGTAGTCGCCGAGCGCGTAAAGCGCCTGGCCGAGCCGCTCGCGGTCTTTGACGCTACCGCTGGCCTCCGCGGTGGCTCGAAACCATCGGGTCGATTCCTGAATGTCCTTTCGCGCGTAGGCCACCTCGCCGAGGCGACGGAGGACGGCTGCGTTTCGAGCGTCGGTCTCGAGGATCGCGAGCAGCTCCTGCCGAGTCTGGCCCCAGTCATGGCGCTTCTCGGCGAGCTCGGCGCGCGCTTCGCGCACGCGGAGCCGGTCGGAGACGTCCCGGGCCTCGGCCAGCGCCGTCGCGAATACGGTGCCAGCCTCCTCCAGTCGCCCGAGCTTCTGGAGCACGCGGCCCCGTTTGAGGTAGTGATCGGCGCTCGGCTGGACGGCTACGAGGCGATCGGCGGCAGCGAGAGCCTCCCCAGCTGCTCCGTGCTCGATCCCTAGATCGACGATCATCGAGAGGGCGAATGTCCGATGCTCAAGTGCCGCACCCTGCATCTCGGCCACCGCGCGAAAGTCCCGGATGGCCTCCGCGTGATCGGACCGAGCGTGCCTCGCCAGGGCCCGGTGGAGCAGCGCGGGGGCGAATCCTGGGCGGGCCCGCAGGAGCGTATCGGCCTCCTGGATCACCTGGGCGTGGGCGTCGAGGCGATGGAGCAGAACGAGATAGTGGAAGCGGACCTCGAGGTCCTGGGGATCGATCGAGAGGTAGGTTGCGAACTCCGCCTTCGCCTGTTCCAGCTTGCCCGCGGCAATCATCCGGTAGGCGCGGTCCAGGTGCGGATAGCTTCGGAACCGTCGGATCTCTCGCTGTAGCCATCCCTCGTCGCGGACCACCTCGAGCGCCCGGCCGAAGCGGAAGGCCTCGGGGGCCTTTGGCGGCGGGGGAGTGCAGCCAGTCATGGCGATGCCCAGCGCCAGCACGCTGCCGACCGCCACCCGTCGCATCAGGCTGCCCTGAGTTCGGCGCGCCGCCGTAACTCCCCCTCGGACGGAAAAACGTGCCCCGTCTTGTCCCAGGCGATCGGCCGCCCGGTGATCAGGTGTCGCGCGAAGAGCCGGATGGCCCGGGCGGTGGCGGTGAAGTTCACGACGTTGCTCCAGACCTGCCGCGGCACCGCGAGCAGGGCCTGAGGCCACCCATACAGTCGCCGGACGCAGAACGAGCGCAGCACGAGCCGCTCGAGCATCAGGAATCCGTTCATCCACATGACGTACCAGAGCCACGACCCGGATTCGACCATCGGTGGATAGCGGTACGCGTCGGGGACCAGGGACGTCGCGATCCACACGGCGACCACGAACGCGACGGCGACATATCCGGCCATCACGACCTGATTGGTGACGAGCCCCTTGCGATCCCGGAACAGCGCGTACTTCGTCCAGACGTCCCCCCGCCACCCCAGCCCCGTCCAGCCCTGCATGGTAATCCCGACGATCCACCGCGACTTCTGTCGGACGGCCTGCGGGAATCTGGCCGGGAAATATTCCCAGGTGCCGATGCACTCGCGCGTCGGCGCGTGGCGGAGGCGGCCGCTGAAGAAGCCGCGCTGCGTCCCCGGCCGTTCGAGGGCCATGTTCACGAAGATCTGGCTGAGCCCGTAGGCTCGAAGCCGCATGCCGATCTCGTAGTCTTCCGTGAGGGAGTCGAGGCTGAATACCTGGTTCTCCGAGTCCGCGGCGACGAGTCGCAG
>Ga0137407_10002286_pt1 | contig 12615 bp, 16 predicted proteins | sample CZOMad2_2_16fung_FD_108410 | JGI IMG/M metagenome (GOLD analysis project Ga0137407, IMG submission 108410) | Vadose zone soil fungal communities from Angelo Coast Range Reserve, California, USA - CZOMad2_2_16fungal (Illumina Assembly) | ecosystem: Environmental > Terrestrial > Soil > Vadose...
ACTACCTAAAAACAAGACAGGAATTCAATGGCAAATCAGGGTGCGTAGGTTTTTGCTGGGGAGGTGCTATGGCCAATCAATTGGCTGTAAATGTTCCTGACCTGAAAGCTGCTGTTGCGTTTTATGGACGTCAGCCTGCAGCCGCAGATGTTCCGAAAATAAAAGCTGCTGTGCAATTGCATTATGGAGGATTGGATGAAGGTACCAATGCCGGCATACCTGCATATGAAGATGCGTTGAAAAAAGCGGGAATAAAATATGAGTTGTATGTATATGAAGGAGCGCAGCATGCATTTCACAATGATACTGCGCCTACGCGCTATAATGAAGCCGCTGCCAAATTAGCCTGGCAAAGAACGCTGAAATTTTTCGGGGATAATTTAAAATAGATTTCAGCCATTACCTGCTGCATACTCCGAATTAGAATTGGACATCTGATCGAGCCAAACTTCTAACCCCAAATGATAACCGATATCTATGTACCGGATGATTCTTCTTTCGGGCTCCTGCTCTGTTTTTGCAGGCCTCATCATGATCTCAAAATAATGAAGTTCGGTTCTGACTACTTCGTAGGCTTTTTCACCAAAAGCAGTTACGGCAAGCGGCGTGATATGCCGGATGATATCGCCGAGCGATACGTTCTCACCTGGATTCAAGGATTTCCACATAATATTGGATTTTTGGTTTTAAAAATTCCTTGCGGAATACGGATAATGCTATTATAAACAATTGCAAAACGAAAGGCTGTACGCCGATCGGGAAAATAATGGGTTAGAAAACTGAAGTCTATCTAAAGTGGCCAGTATCTCATTTGCACGTAATCTATAATGCATTGTTAAAATACAAAAATAATACCAACGACAAAAAAATAAACGCGGAAAAATGAACTCATGTTATGGAAAAATAAAAAAGTTTTGCACATTATCGGATATCGTTAGTTATTGCACTTAGGTTTCCAAATATGAGACATCTGCTTATATTAAAGCTCTGTGAACGATGAGAAATTTCGATTGCGTGCTTAGTAAATTTACTTAAGATTAGATCGGTTTTCGATCTCACCCTCTGTCTCTACCTTTCTTGTGGGCAAGTCTCTCGCTTAACCGCAAAGACGCCAGGACGCAAAGTATCGCGAGGAATTTCTTCGCGTTGCCTCGCGTCCTGGCGTCTTTGCGGTTAAGCGAGAGACTTGCCAAACGAAAAAAGCAGAGAGAATGAAGGTGAGATTCATTCGTGTCTTTGCAGTTTTGTGCCAAAATTTTATTCCTGTTTCATGGTGCCATATTTAATCCCCAACAAGGCAAATGCAACCGTCAATGCAACAAAAATAAGCTGGTAAATAAATAAAAAAAGAATCGTGGTCCAAAGTAGTGGCGCAGTTGAAGAATCCTGGATTACTTTATATACATCATCCCTGCCCCATTGCCTGATCAGTTCGGATTTGCTTCCGCCAAATTCAGCAAGTCCTCTCTGCAATTCTCCATTCGACCATAATGGAAAGAAAAGTGACTCGGTATTATCAACAGGAACCACCAGCCATCCAAACAAAAAAAGATATGCAACAAAGGATATGAAAAAGACGATGATGGATACCACGCATAATTTTGTGATTTTATATACTGACCAGGAAACGATTTTTTCTTTATTCAGCCATAACAATAAAAGTGTGAGCACACCAAGAGATTCAATCGTACCGGCAAATAAAAATTTGGATGTATTGGGAGGCACGCCCAGGTTACTCATCAAAACCGTAATTCCGGGAATGACGGCGAAAATACCGGATACAGTTGTAAAGAGCGTTTTGAGTTTTTCCATTTTCAAAAATTAACAAAAATCGTTTCGGTATTCTGAATCGTTTCCGGTTTTGTAAATAAAATGGTTTGTTTGAATTGATCACCCAGTTTGAAAACGATAACATATACAGTCTGATCTATTTTTACAATTGTATTCGTAGTGGATGTACTGACCTTGAATTTCCAGAACTCTGAAATATTTTTTTTCCAGTCTGTTTTTTCGATATTGCTGGTCCAATACCTGTTCGGGAACATATAAATTTCAGCTCCGGCGGGACTTGAATTCAACTGCAATGTGATATTACTTAGCTTAACACCTCCATAATCGTATCTCCTGATCGTATCTCCATTGGGGTCATGCCATTTCCCCGAAACAAATGCAGCGCAATAAATCATCTTCCTGGATTCATAAATGTGCCTTGGAGTATTGGCATTGACCAGGTATCCCAATGAATCTTTGTCCAGTGGAATAATTTCATCCGATTCCCAATCAATATTTGAATCACTATAATGTAATTTGAAAAATTTGATATTATCGTAATCCCTCAAAGCTGAAATTGAATTTGAACTGATATTGACATGGAGAAAACATGATATCAATGAATCATCACTTTTATCCTGGGCGGATAAAATGCCAGGATTGAATATGAAAACGAGGAACAATATCCCGCAGAGGTTTTTTTTCATAACGATAGGAAGATTTAATACCTAAAATTATAGATTAGTTTTTGAATTGGAAGGAATGATCTACCGCCGGGCTATCTGATCTAAAACAAAGCTTTTTCGAATGGCATATCAAAAATAATAGCAGCGAGTTTATTGCTCATTTCAGACAGATCGCAGTAAAAGTTATTACTTAATAAAATGATGCATAGATCATCGTTCGGGAATCGCTGAAGACTTGAAACAAATCCTGGTATACCACCACCATGAAAAACATTCAATCTTCCATAAGCAGTATCAATGAACCAGCCATAACCATAGTTCGATTTAAAAGGAGTGATTGCCTGTTGCAAAGTTTCCGGGCGAAGGATTTTATCGGTATAGAATGATCGGTCCCATTTATATAAATCCATAACAGTTGAATAGATGGAGCCGCAGCCGATCTCAAAAGATGAATCAGCTGCATGTGTTGAAACAGGTTTCTTTTTATAAATATTAGTATAGCCTGTTGCTTTGCTTGTATCAGCCAGGTTTCTGAAATCAAACCCGGTATTATTCATTTGAAGTGGTTCAATAATAATATCCCGTACAACTGATTCATATTTTTTATTCGTGACCTTTTGAATAATATAGGCCAGTAAAATATAGTTTGAATTGGAATAGGACCATTTTTCTCCCGGTTTAAAACTTAATTTTTCATTTTTAAAATAAGCAATCAGCCGTTCGATTGGAATTGATTTTGAGTAATCTTCTTTATCCATACCTTTTATAAAAAGATATTCAGCGATTCCCGAACTATGAGTCAGTAAATTTTTGATGGTGATTTTATCTCCCTGCGGATAATCCGGAATATATTTATTAAGCGGATCATCCAGCTTCAGCAAACCTTTGTCGAGCAGGTTTAAAATAATAGCTGCCGTAAATGGTTTTGTGATGGATCCGATCCTGAAAATAGTAGTCGTATCATTCGGAATACCTTTCTCTTTATTTTTATAACCATAACCCTTATGCAGCAATATTTTTTCTTTGTAAACAATAAGCGCCGTTCCGTTAAATTTATTTCTGCGGTTGGTGATGCTTAGATAATGATTTAATTTTTCTGTAATATCCTGGGCGGAGATAGAGAGCGTGATGGTTGCTAAGAAAAGGGATAAGACGATTTTCATTACGTTCTAAAATTATTCCGTTGAAAATATTACTAATTATAATAAAGTAGTTACTGGGAAAATGTTTTAACGCAACCTTGGGACGCCCTTTCGTGTAAGACCAGCCCGGTATCAGTAGCTAATATTTCAGAAGCATCTGATGATTAGGGTTTGAATGCGTTTCTGTAATTTTAAAAAGTAGCTTCCTATCACTTCAAACCCGGTTTTTTTATAGAACCTAAATGCCCGTTGGTTTGACGGGCTCACCGCTCTTCGTCATTTCGAACCCCGCCACAGAGATTTAAAATATCAGGACTGTTTAGCGGGGTGAGAAACCTAATCGAATTTATCAGACATTTCTTAGCCTCAGATGCAGAGCCCCACCCGCGAAGTAAAAAATTATCATCTAACTGCAACTTTACAGAATTCTTTGCTTAATTTGATTAACCAAATTCAGGATAATTATACGCATTTTTATGAACCACGATGATGATATTTTACACAACTTTGAAATTACATATACATTCAATGGAAAAGTAAAAGATGCATTTGTAGAACGTACAAAAAATAAATTCGTCGTTTATATAGATGATCCAAGCATGGAATTTGATTTTGAAGAAGTGAAAAAAGGCGACTTAAGGTATCATGGTACGGAAGCTCCTGATCTTGTGAATGCAATTAAGAAGGCTTTGCAGATGCATATATCGTAAAATAAAAATCCCCCGACACGATGTGAGAGAATAAAGTGAATAGCCAATTATTTAATAAGTTGAATTCCTGTATTGCGACGGCGAGTCCTGCGTAAAATTCCTGGTTTTGTCTCATCCTGAAATAAGTTTATGACTGTATTTGTATGACAGGCATATTTCAGCTTGCCATAGCAGGTCGGGCATTACGCGATCTGTGCAGTTTTTTTCGGATCACGCGGACGAGCACATACATCAAAATAAGAAGGACAATGGTTATTATGATCGGGTAATAAGACGGCATGCCGGTCATGGTGCCCTGCCATCCAGCAAATTCCCACTGGCCCTGGCGAAAGACCCAGAGCTCGGTATAGAGAACTTCTGCAACGAGGATCGACTTCAGGTAAAATTTTGCTTTCCCGTTGATGATGCCAAGGTTTCCGGAAACCCTTATTTTCTTATCGGATAAGGCGGCAGTCGACCCTTTGAATTTTCCGAATGTTTTCATGACCGTCTCTTTATCCTGCATGACTCCATCCGCATTGATGGTAATATAATCATGCGCAAAGAGTTTCTCCGCGGCTGGCTTATCGCCTTCTGTAATGATCCTGAACATTTCCTTTTCCATTGTGGTCAATCCCTGTGCTACCGAAGCAGATGGAATGAGTTCCTGGCCACGCGAATCCTGGATAATTCCTGTACAAAATAAAAAAAGAAGCAAGGTGTTTCTGAGATGAGACAGATTGGTTCTGTACATAGCATTTGGTTTAGTGTTTTAATAATGTTGGCTAAGAAGTATGCATGAGGAGGGATACCCTGTTAACTGAAGATAGGAAAATATTCCGGTGGGAGCGACCCATGCACCAGCGCGAGTATGTAGGAATGCCTTGTGCGCTGGCATAGTCGTGCCTGGCTGCATGAGTACGCTGGCACGAGTTGTTCGCCGGGCATTTCATGTCATGATACGTATCTTAATTCGCCCGTTGAACCACTTGCGCCGGATTCGGGGATAAAATAAAAATTAATAGTTGCTTCAAAAAGTTTGTTTTAAAATAACCGATACTAGGATTTCCACTCCATCTAATTCCATTAAAGCTAATAATATAAACTCTCTTTAACTTTGTTCCTGCATGGAACGGATCACTACCAATAATATATCAGACCTTCAACCAGGTACTACAATATACCAATATCCACTATCAGGTAATACCAAAGTATTCTTTAACCTCTTCGATAAAAAAAATATTAAAAAGTATGAAGTAATCAACGTATTGAAATTAACTGAACAGGTGGAAGTAAAGAATAAAACTTATAAGACAATAAACTTTGATCATCTTATTAGCGGGTATTATTGGATGAAATGAATTCAAACCACGATCAATATAAATACGCTCATTATATGCAGGAAGATAAAATATTAAAGAGAATACAGGAACTAACCGGCATCACTTCATATGTAGAATTCAATAAGAGAAAGAAGGCAGATGGAATAACTTATACATTATATGGTATACCAGATGACAAGGGAGAGATTATACCAGTATTCCTTCCAATGACTGAAGAAGAATTACAGGAAAAGGTAAAGGAGGAATGGAGTAGAATGGCTTGACGCATCTCAGGCCTTTGACTTTATTAACAAAAAAATTTAAAATTTATTTCTATGCCAACTATATCATCTTATACAGTAGTAACAGACACGAATATTGGAGTATTAATACAAGAGATAAACAATCTTATCCAACAAGGCTGGATACCATCAGGAGGAATATGCAAGAGTGCGATTAAGATAAAAGAAAATGTAAATATCGATTATTGGTTTTCCCAGGCGATGGTGAAGCCGGTATAAGTGGGTCATATCCCTCCACTGGCGTAAGCGTTTCGCAGGGCATTAGAGCATTAAAATTATTTTAAAATTACACTCTGCGGACTACTTGTGCCTCTATAGCAAAATGTTTTAATGATTTCTTTTATACTCTTTCACTATTTCATAAAATTCATCCAAAGAAAAAATTTCTTCAGGTTCTTCAGCAACCACATCGTTAGATATTAATACCTCATTCTTTTTGGGATAAATAATTAAAGAAAATACATTAAAAGTAAGTTCCGCACTTTCAACATTATTGATCCTGCTATTTTGAATAGTATCCAATATCCGGTTTTTTACACTATCATTCATTTCAAGATTTAAAAAAGGATCTAGTAGTCTTGACATAAGAACAAGTTAATGTACGGGAAAAATTATTTGAAGAACCGTCCAGTCCATTGCATGAACATCAGGATGAATAAATATAAAATCAGGAAGTGGATCGTACTGGGCTCGAACCAGTGACCTCTGCTCTGTCAAAGCAGCGCTCTGAACCAACTGAGCTAACGATCCAGGAAAATGAGAAATAAGGAATGCAAAAGTAATTAAATCTCTAGATTCCGCGACGCTCCATTTCTTTTTTTATAAGACTTAGCTCACGACCGGTTTGTCCGCTCATGGAACTATTTTCCTCTGCACGACGCATGAGATAAGGAACCACATCTTTGATAGGACCAAATGGTAAATATTTGCTCACTGCACAACCCGCTTTGGCGAGATTGAAAGTGATATTATCACTCATTCCATATAACTGCGAAAAATGAATATGCGGATGATCGGGTGGCAATCCCATTTGCTGCAATAATTGCGTTGCATATAAATTGCTGAATTCATTGTGAGTGGCAACGATCAGTCCGACGAAACGGATATGTTCTATGCAAAGCGCAACGCTATTATTATAATCCAGGTCCGTTGCATCCTTGTCAGGTTGTATCGGGGAAGGATATTGCATTTCGGCTGCGCGTTTCCGTTCCTTCTCCATATAAGCGCCTCGTACCAGTTTTACACCAAGCATAAACTTGCGGATTTCGGCGGCTTCGAGAGAATCTTTCAGGAATTCCATCCTGTCCGTCCTGTATAATTGCACCGTATTATATACGATGATTTTTTCTTTATTGAATTGTTCCATCATGAGGAAGGTCAGCACATCCACGGGATCCTGTATCCATGTTTCTTCCGCATCCACGAGTACGCCGATATTTTTTTCGAAAGCAACACGGCAAATGCGTTGCATGCGATGATGCACGCGCGACCATTCCGCAGCTTCTTCTTCCGTAAGAGATTCAACGGCCCTGGCATATCTTTTCATCAGGCTGCCCGGGTTCAGCTCAACTGAATGATCCAGTTTTTCCAGTAAACCATAACGCGCGAATCCTGTAATCTTGATGCTGATAAAAGGAATATTCGGTTGCGTGGAAGCGTAGTTGATCACGCGGATAAATTCTTCGCAGGCATGATCGAAACCGGTTTCGCCATCATCACCACCTTCAACCCCATAATCGAGGATCACCTGCACATGATATGCGCCGAGTTTCCGCGCAACAGCCGCAGTTTCCTCCAGCGTTTCACCCCCGACAAATTGCGAGAAAATCGTTTTACGGATCAGTCCTTTTACCGGCAACCCATTGCGTATAATCCATGGCGTGAGTTTGGTTCCCAGTTTTACCAGAAAGGAAGAACCCATGGATGAAAAAAGGAAATTTGCCTTCTTCAGTTCTTTGTCCGACTTATAAGCAAATGCATTCTCAGTATTATCGAAAGAAATCAGATTTTGTGGCTCAATCATACAACGCGTAATGGATTCCGGCAAATGTATGAAGGAATTTTTATCGTTCATACAGTAACATAACGGTATAAGTATTGGATATTTTCTTACTTTCGGCTCCAATCATTTATTATGAAAAATCTAAGCTGGCTCTGTTTATTATTCCTGGCGGTGTTTTTTTCATGCAATAATAAACCTGTCTTTGATACCATCATCCGCAATGGAATGATCTATGATGGTAATGGCGGCGAACCCTACCCTGCCGATATCGCCATCAATGCAGATACGATCGCTTTCATCGGCGATCTGAAAAATGCCAAAGCAAAAAGCGAAACGGATGCAAAAGGCATGGCCATTACTCCTGGTTTTATCAATATGCTTGCGCAGGGAACGGAATCGTTGATACAGGATGGCCGTGCGCAGAATGAAATACGCCAGGGAGTGACGCTGGAAGTTTTCGGAGAAGGCTGGAGCATGGGACCAATCAATGCCAAAATGAAAGCAGAAATGCAGAGTGACCAGCCATTGATCAAATACAAAATCAGTTGGAACACGCTCAAAGAATATCTTGATTTTCTCGCGCAAAAAGGTGTATCCTGTAATGTTGCTTCTTTGTTGGCGCAACCACGATACGTATGTACGTTATAGGCGAAGACAATCGCGCACCAACAGCTTTCGAGCTTGATAGTATGCGGTTGCTTGTGAGGCAGGCGATGGAAGACGGAGCGCTCGGTGTGGGATCATCGCTGATCTATCCTCCCGCATTTTTTGCAAAAACAGACGAACTGGTTACTTTGTGCAAGGAGGCATCTAAATATGGTGGTTCTTATATCAGTCATATGCGGAGTGAAGGAAATAAATTATATGAAGGCGTTGAAGAACTGATCAGCATTGCGAGACAGGCAAATATTCATGCAGAGATATACCACCTGAAAGCAGCAGGTAAGGACAACTGGAATAAAATGGATAGCGTGATTCGCAGGATTGAAAGAGCAAGAAAAGAAGGATTGGATATCACGGCAAATATGTACACTTATACTGCCGCCGCTACGGGATTGACAGCATCCTTCCCACCTACTCTGCAGGATGGTGGCTTTGGCAAACTCTGGAAGCGTTTGCAGGATCCCGTTATAAGAAAGCAAATGAAAAAAGCCATGAACAGCAATGCAGTTGACTGGGAAAATTTTTATTATGGTTCGGGCGGGCCCGATAAAATATTGATGCTTGGATTCAGGACAGACTCATTGCGAAAATATCTTGGCAAAACACTGGCTGAAGTTGCGAAACTAAGAGGAAGCTCGCCGGAAGAAACAGCGATGGACCTGATCGTGCACGATAGTAGTCGCGTTGATGTTGCTTATTTTTTAATGACCGAAGAGAATATAAAAAACCAGGTTGCATTACCCTGGGTAAGTTTTGGATCTGACGAAGGGACTTATGCACCTGAAGGCGTGTTCCTGAAAATCCATCCGCATCCAAGAGCATATGGAAATTTTGCAAGGGTGATTGGTCATTATGCAAATGAAGAGAAAGTGATATCCGTTGCAGCTGCTATTCATCAATTGGCAAAACTTCCTGCTGATAATTTGAAAATAAAAAAGAGAGGAGAACTTAAAGTAGGCAATTTTGCAGATATCCTTGTATTCGATCCTGCAAAACTGAAAGACCATGCAACATACGACGAGCCTCAACAATATGCTACAGGAATGCAGGATGTTTTTGTAAACGGAGTACAGGTATTGAAAGATGGAGAACATACTGATGCAAGACCGGGAAGGGTGGTTTTGGGGCCGGAAAAAGGTAAGTGGTGAAGGGCTAGTGGCTAGTGGTGAGTGGCTAGTAATAGAATACTAGCCACTAGCCACTCACCACTAGCCACTAGCCCCTCAAGAATTATTTATAACATGAAAATTACACAAACAGAAATATACAAATTCAGCATTCCCATGCATCCCTTTACGATTGCAACGGGAACGATGAATTATGCGCAAAATATTTTTATCAGGATACATACGGATGCGGGCTATTATGGAGTAGGTGAATGCTCTGCCTTCCCCATGATTGTTGGTGAAACGCAGGCGACCTGTTTTGAAATGGCAAAAGATTTTGCAGCGATATGGAAAAATAAAGATGCGTTGGATATTGTGAGCCGTATGAGCGAACTGGATATCCATACTGCTTTCAACACAACGATTAAAAGTGCATTTGATATGGCGCTGTATGATCTTGCAGCAAAAAATGCCAATCAGCCGCTGTATATTTTTTTAGGGGGAAAGAAAAAAGAAATTGAAACAGATCTTACCATCGGCATCGATTCACCCGAGAATATGGCGCAATCTGCCATCGCATTCAAACAAAAAGGAGTGCGGATAATCAAGATCAAATTGGGGAAGAACGGGAAAGAAGATGTGGAAAGGGTCAGGCAGATCCGTGATGCTGCAGGAGAAGAAATCATTCTGCGTATCGATGCAAACCAGGGTTGGGATTTTGATACTGCCGCATGGGCCTTGCAGGAAATGGGGAAATACAATATTCAATTTTGCGAACAGCCAATGAGGCATTGGGATGATGATCGATTGCCGGCATTAAAAAAAATATCTCCTGTCAGGATTATGGCTGATGAAAGTGTTTTTGATCATCGCGACGCGCAAAGGCTTATAAAAAATAATGCCTGCGATTATGTAAACATTAAATTCGCAAAGTCAGGTGGCATATTGGAAGCAGGAAAAATAGATGCAGTCTGCGCGGAAAAAAATATTCCATGTATGATGGGAGGTATGCTGGAGAGTCGAATCGCTTTGACAGCCTTTGCTCATTTCGCATTGGCGCATGATAATATTATTTTTTACGATATGGATACCTGTATGCTTGGACATAAACAGGATCCGGTTATCCATGGCGTAAAATACAGAGGCTACTTCCTGGAAATTCCTGATGAACCCGGAATCGGAGCCGATGCAGATGAAAACTTTTTGAAGAACCAAACTTCTGATTTGATCTGATTTATTCTGATTAGACTTCTGATTTATATACTATTCATCAGAAATAAAAAATAAGTATAGATCAGTTATAAATCACAAATAAATCAGAAGTCTAATCAGAATAAATCAGATCAAATCAGAAGTTATGAAAACCCCGAAAGAATCTCACATCACTATGACAGAATTGGTATTACCCAATGATACCAATGTTCACGGCAATCTTATGGGAGGCCGGTTGCTGTATTGGATGGATATTGCTGCGGCTTTGGCTGCAGGAAAACATTGCAACGGTCCCGTAGTGACTGCTTCCGTTGACAATATTTCTTTTGAAAGTCCCATCAAGCTGGGCAATGTGGTGCATATTGAAGCAAGGCTGAGCCGAACATTCACCACATCGATGGAAGTGCACCTGAATGTATGGGGAGAAGATTATATGCAGCAATACAAATATAAAAGCAATGAAGCATATTATACATTTGTTGCGCTTGACCCTGACCGTAAGCCCCGTGCGGTTCCGGCGATTGTTCCCGAAACTGAAGAAGAAAAGAAATTATATGAGGGCGCATTGCGTCGAAGGCAATTGCGACTGATCCTTGGCGGGAAAATGAAACCCCAGGATGCCGAAGAGTTGCGGGCGTTGTTTTTTTAAACCCAATTAGCACATGATCCCTGGTCATCGATCAAAAAAAATTTTATTGATACTGAACCTGCTTGTACTTACAGGCATATTGATTCACTCGATATACAGGGATATACAACTCGAAAAACAATACCCTGGCGATTTGCGAAACCGGGTAGTAGGTGCGCGCCTGCAAAAAGACGGAATATCACCGTATTTTTATAAATGGAAGAAAAAGGATGGTGCCAGGTATTTAGATACCCAGAATAATGACAGCCTGAAAGTATCGAATATTACAGCAAGCCCATTTTTTCACGAATTATTGTACCCGGTTTGCAATCTCCCGCAACGAACGATTTCAAAAATATGGTTATGGTTCGAATATATCATGCTGGCATGCATCACCGTGCTGTTCATCAGTCTTTCAAAAAATAATTTACAGCAATTGCTGATTGTAAATATAACGGTCATATTTACCCGCACAGAAGCATGGAAGGCGCTTATTGCCAATGGCCAGATATATCTTTTTATTGCATTGCTGATTGCTGTTGTTATGTACGGATTGCTGAAAAGTGAAAAATTAAATCACCTGTTAGCCGCCGCAGTTTGTGCAGCCATGCTCATATTGGTGAGGCCAATTGCGCTGATACTATTTATTCCTTTTATTCTTGTTTATAAGAAAACATATAAATTCATTGCAGCAACCGGCGTCATCCTTATTGTGTATGGCTTATTCGTGCTCATCAACCAAAATGAAAAAAATTACTGGACCGATTATTATACAGGTTTGCAGGAACAGGTAAAACTGCACCAGGATAACCATCCTGCTTTGCAGGAAAATGAACCGCTTCCTGCAATCAGTAATCTCGAAGGATTTGACTGGAATGAAATCAGGAAAAGTTATAAAGAACATCCATATCCTGTTTATTCAGAAAACGGGAATGTATTTGTACTATACAACCTGGCTATGCATAAAAAAATTTCCGTTGAGCTGTTGTCAATAGCATTTATCATAACTACTGTTTTACTCTCTGTTTTATTTTTTCTCCTGAAAAACAAAACTGATTTACAGCCTGAGCAACTCATATTATTTTCTTTTTTA
>Ga0137407_10002288_pt1 | contig 12611 bp, 2 predicted proteins | sample CZOMad2_2_16fung_FD_108410 | JGI IMG/M metagenome (GOLD analysis project Ga0137407, IMG submission 108410) | Vadose zone soil fungal communities from Angelo Coast Range Reserve, California, USA - CZOMad2_2_16fungal (Illumina Assembly) | ecosystem: Environmental > Terrestrial > Soil > Vadose zone...
AAAAGAGCGTGTCCTGTTATAGGAAGGGAATACCCTCATGTGGGGTCTCACGTCAAGGTACCCTCAGATGGCATCAGCAATCTCTCGGTTCCGCAGAAAATCTTTCTCTTAAGGTCTATAGATACACCCAAGGGTCTACAGGAATTACTGAACAATTTACAAGGGAATATCCTGCAGGGGCATGGGCGAGATAGATCTGTTCACATCTTCTTGCACTTCAACGGCGATCGAAACGCTGTCAAGAAGTGGATCAACGACCTCGCTAATGCTGAACGCATTACCTCTGCACAACAGCAACTCGATGAGAATGAGCAGTACCGACGGTATAGAATTCCAGGTCGTTTATTTATGAACTTCGTTCTGTCAGCAAAGGGCTACGAATACCTTGATCCCATGTTAAAGGGCAATCCCCGCTTTCACGATAGTGCGTTCCGCTTCGGTATGAGAGCAGCCCAACATCGATTGAACGACCCTCTGGAGAAAACCTGGGAGGAAGAATATCGGAAAGAACTCCACGCCATGATCCTGCTCGCCGACGATAATGAATCTTACCTGCTGCGGAAAACACGAGAGCTGCTTGCTGAGGTCAAGGCACATGCGGAGATCTGCGCTCTAGAACATGGGAGGGTGATGCGAAACACGCAGAAATATCCCGTAGAACATTTCGGCTATATAGATAGCGGCAGCCAACCCCTGTTCTTCGAAAGTGCTATTGAGCGGGAAAGGCAAGAAAGGGACGGAACGGACGTTTGGCCTCCCGGCGCTGGTCCAGACCTAGTGCTTGTGCCAGACCCATATGGGGAAGAGAAGGATAGTGCGGGCAAAGTTGTGCATCAGCATTCTGGCAGCTACCTGGTGTTCCGCAAACTCGAGCAACATGTGCGTGACTTCAAGGAATATGAGAAAGAACTTGCGAAAGCCTTAGGCCTCACCGGAGAGGACGCGAAGCGAGCAGGAGCGCTCGTGATGGGACGCTTTGAAGATGGTACTCCAGTTGTTCTCCAACGCACTGCAGGCCTGGTGGCCCCCGTGCCCAATAACTTTACCTACGACGCAGATCCCCATGGACAGAAGTGCCCCTTCCAAGCCCATATTCGCAAAGTCAATCCACGTCAGAAGGGTTATAAGTTTCCGCGCATCGTCCGTCGTGGGATCACCTACGGCCACCGAGAGAAAGAACCGAAGGACAATCCAAGTCTTGAGGAATTGCCAAACGAAGACGTTGGACTACTCTTTATATGTTATCAAAGGAATATTGAGAAGCAATTTGAGGTCCTGCAATATTACTGGGCCAATGACCCACGCCTCCCACACGGGCAGAACCCAGGAATCGATCCAGTGATCGGACAACCTGGTGGGATGGGAGCGGGCGAGCAAAAATGGCCAATGCAGTGGGGGGATTCAACCGCGAAGCCTAAGGCTTTCGATTTTCATGGTTTTGTGACTCTCAAGGGAGGCGAATACTTTTTTGCACCTAGCATCTACTTCCTAAAAAATATTCAAAACATATTACCCGCGACATAGGCTGAAGCAATTCTCTTCTTACATGTCCCACGCGACTATGTCGCTGGAAAAACCACGCCGTCCTCGGCAGGAGCTACTCTCGGTATACATTGATCCCGCGTATACAGCGCTGTAGCTCCCTGAGGCGCATGGTCAGATTCTGAGAGCCTCTAGAGAGAAATTGACCGCGCCTCAGGGGTTCGGCCCCGAACGATCGTGATAGAGCGCATTGCCTGGATAAAATGGTGAGTATGGTGTGTCCGGGCCTTTAGGTCGTTGTACCCCCTTACCGTTCGTCTGCATAAAATTCATAAACGCCTCTTCTGCCTTTTGCTTAATCTGCTCGAAGGCTTCATAACCGTTAAAATTAGCCAGTTCACAAGTGAGAGCCCAGCCAAGAATTGTGCGTCCTGAAGTGCCTGCTGTGGCATCTAAGGCATCTAATTTATTAAGATCTGCTTGATTGAGGAGCTGATTGAGGAGTGGAGCAGAGGTCAGATTCGGCGAATTAAGAGGGTTTGATGGGCCGGTGGGTGGGTCCCCCGTAAGCTGCTGAAACACCTCGCGCGCACGTTCCCTGAGCCTATCGAAGGTCCTTTGATCGAGATTTGTGGCGCTCAATTGAGAAATATTCACGGCGCTTGGAGGACCGGCTGCTGTTGGATAAGAAGCAGGCAGGAGCCCCTGCATATGCCTTCTATTAATATGATTTGCAATTGCCAAAGATGCATTTAGCAAAGTATCCTGCGAGTTGATCACTTCCTGCCTGACAATTTGCTTAAGGTCCTCAAGTTGTGTTGGGGTGAGCTGTTTGAGGTCCTCGGCATGGAATAGCTGGAAGATGACTGACATGATACTACCCTCCGGCAAGTTGATCACACTACAGTCTCAGGCAACCCAAGAAAGAGCTCAGCCGATTCTATAGGCAAAAAGCGTGTCCTGCCACGACCAGGGTGCTTACCAGGGCCCTCCCCTCAACGTTGTGCAGATCCAGCTCAACTGTCCTACCAAGGCGTGCATCGTGATGCTGCCTATTGGTCACGGCATCAGAGAGAGACAGCATGAATCTGTCAAGCGCCATGGCGATGTGTGTAGCAATCTGCCCCCATATAACGCGTTCCGGCTGCGCTAGCGCACGATCAGGTTTCGGCGCGTCTCGAAGCGTCTAAAGACGACCGTTAGGGGGCTTACAGAGCACGCATCAGCTGTGCGTACCCCGCAAATCGGGCAATGTCGCCAGGGCTTGCTCTGGGCGAGTGCTGAGACATCCAAGCACATATTGAAAATCGTCCAGCATGCGACTGATGGTCGCAGCGTCGAACAGGTCGGTCTTGTAGAGGCACAGCCCGGTCAGTCCCTGTGGCCTTTCGCGTAGCGTCAAGATGATATCGAACGTCGTAAGCGCCACATCAGGGGCCCACACATTCTGCTCCATGGGTAGGAAGCTGAGCGCATGGGCTGCACACTGCTGCGGCTGTACCATGGCGTTCTGCCAGATCACCATCGCCTGACACAATGACGCACGCTCGATGTTCCGCTCACGTTCCAGCGTCCGAACCAGATCTTCAAAGGGGAGGTCTTGGTGAGTATAAGCTGCCAGGGTGGTCGCACGGACCCGCTGCAGCACCTCCCAACACGTCGGGTTTCCGCCAAGGTCAGTGCGTAGAATTACCGTATTCACGAAAAGCCCAATCATTCCCTCAGTTTCCTGGCATGTCCGATTGGCAACGAGGGTGGCCACTCGGACGTCCTCTTGGCCTGTGTAACCGAACAGGAGCATTTTGAAGGCCGCGAGACAGGTCATAAATAACGTGTTGCCTTCCCGATGACTCAGGCCTTTGATCGCCTCAACCAGCCCGCTGGGCAGTTCCAGAGGCTGGCGTGCCGCGCGCAAGGACAAGGCTGTCCCTCGGGGGCGGTCCGTCGGCAGTTCCACCACAGGTAAGGGATCATGCAGTTGCTCTTTCCAATATGCAAGCTGGGCTTCCATCACCGCATCATGCTGCCATTGGCGTTGCCAGGAGGCGAAGTCTGCATACTGGAGGGGCAAGGCTGGGAGGGGCGACGGCTTACCAGCAGCAAAGGCATCATACAAGACAGCCAGCTCATGCACAAGCACGCCAAGTGACCAGCCGTCGCTGATGATGTGGTGCAGGGTCACGAGCAGATAATACTCCTGCTCGTCCAGCCGCAGCAAGCAGCCCCGCAGGAGAGGGCCCCGCGCCAGGTCGAAGGGGCGTCGGCTTTCTTCCTGCACGAGGCGTTGGGCTTCATCCTCCCTCTCAGGCTCGGACAGCGTATAAAGATCTCGCACCACGAAGGGCATATGCGAGGTGGAAGCGATGACCTGCGCCAGTTGTTCGTCAACGGTGGCGAAAGTAGTCCGCAGGGCTTCATGGCGTCTGAGAATCTCATTGAAGCTTTGCTGCAAGACCGTAACGTTGAGCCTACCAACCAGACGTAGGACATAAGGGATGTTGAACAAGGGCAGGCCAGGTACCACTTGGTCGAAAAACCAGAAGCGTTCCTGTGCAATGGACGCGGGCAACACCCCCTCCCGTGGTATGGGCATGATAGCCGAGACGCGCAGTTCCCGCTCAGTACCATCCGCTCTCGCAATGATAGCGGCCATAGCGGCCACAGTAGGCGCCTCAAATAAGCTGAGGAGGGACACCTCGACCTGTGTGGTATCATGGACACGCGACAGGAGCTGCATGGCGAGGAGGGAGTGGCCCCCTAATTCAAAGAAATTGTCGTGGACGCCGACCTGTTCTAGGCCTAGCAGGTGGCACCAGAGAGCCGCGACCTTTTCCTCAATGGGGGTACGCGGTGCGACGTAGAGGTCTTCGAGGGCAGGCCTGAGTGGGCCAGGCGCGGGGAGAGCCTGGCGGTTCACCTTACCGCTGGGCGTCAACGGCAAGGTCTCGAGCATCACAAAAATCGCTGGTACCATGGCAGCAGGAAGCTTCTTTTCGAGGAGACGGCGTAGTTCCCTGACGGTAGGCTGTGGCTCCTGGGCTGGGACTACGTATGCGACCAACCGCGGTTCCCCAGGAACATCCTCACGGGCAACAACCACCACCTCCTGCACTGATGGGTGTTGTGTCAGCGATGCTTCGATCTCCGCTAGTTCGATGCGAATCCCACGGAGTTTCACCTGGTGGTCCAGACGCCCAAAGTATTCGATATTACCATCCGAGCGAGAGCGCACGACGTCTCCGCTTTTGTAAAGGCGCGCTCCCGCCTCTTGGCTGAAGGGATGCGGGATAAAGCGCTCGGCAGTCAGTTCAGGATGGTGGAGATACCCACGGGTCAGTCCGGCTCCTCCAACATAGAGCTCACCAGGGATGCCAATGGGCACGGGCTGCAGATGCGGATCAAGCACATAGAGCTGCGTGTTGGCAATGGGGAGACCGATGGGGACGGGTGCGAGCCCAGCGGGTGCCAGACTGGTGTCATACCACGTCGTGTCGTCAGACGCTTCTGAGGCACCGTAGAGATTGATCAGGCGGCTATGTGGCATACACTCCCGGAAGCGTTGTACGAGATCGCTCGGCAGGGCTTCTCCCCCAGCAAACCAGAGCTTCAGCCTGGGCAGCTGATCCTGGAGGTCAGAGTAGGTGTCCAACAAAGCCCGTAACAATGAGGGCACCAGAATGAGGCGGCTCACATGGTGTATGGCCAGTGTCTGGACAAAGCGCGGGAGCTCTTTCATGACCACATCGGGAATGAGCACTATCGGTATTCCCTGTAGCAGCGGCCCCCATAGTTCCTGCATGGAATCTCCAAAGCTCATGGAGGTTTTCTGGCAACACACCTCGTGACTGGCAAAGGGATATGCCTGCCACATCCAGGCTAGAGCGTTGAGGGTAGCACGATGCACTCCGAGGACCGCTTTAGGCTGCCCTGTTGATCCTGACGTATACAGCAGGTAGGCCACGGTGTCGGCCGTTGCTCCACTGACTGGATTATGGTCACTGTACTGGGCAATAGTGGGCCAGTGCACGTCCAGGCAGACTATCTGCGCTCCATTGGATGGCAGCCCTGCCGCGAGATGCTCCTGGGTCAATACCACCGAGGGCTGTGCATCCTCGAGCATGAAGGCCAGGCGCTCTGACGGATAGGTAGGATCGAGTGGCAGATAGCCTGCTCCCGCCTTGAGGATGCCCAGCAGTCCCTTCACCATGGCCAGGGAGCGCTCAATGCAGAGGCCTACCACCACCTCCGGTCCCCCACCGAGCGCCCGCAGGTAGTGCGCCACCTGATTGGCGCTGCGATTTAGCTCGCAGTATGTGAGGGACTCGTCACCACAGACCACAGCAATGGCGTCGGGAGTTCGAGCGACCTGCGTCTCAAACACATTATGGATGCACTGATCATCAAGATAGGTCGCCGTGGTTGTGTTCCACTCCATCAGTACCCGATGGCGTTCATCAGCGGTCAACAGGGGGATCCGCGACAGGCGCTGCTCCGGATCAGCCACAATGCCTTCCAGTAGAGTCCGCAAATGTCCGGCCATCCGGGCAATCGTTGCCGCTTCGAACAGGTCAGTACTGTACTCGAAGCGACCGCGCAAGCCTTCCGGTGTCTCCCAGAATTCGAGCGTCACATCAAACCGCGCCGTTCCAGGATCAATTTCCAGGGGACTCACAATCAGTCCTGGCAGCTCCGGGGTCTGCCCCGGCATATTGTGGAAGACAAACAACACCTGAAACAGCGGATTACGGCTCAGGTCTCGTGGCGGGTGGAGTTCTTCTAACAGCTTCTCGTAGGGCAAGTCTTGGTGCTCATAGACACCTAGAGTGACCTTGCGCACGCGCGCGAGCAAGGCGCGAAAACTGGGATCCCCAGAGAGATTTGTACGCAGCACCAGGATGTTGACAAAGAACCCGATCAAAGCCTCAAACTCGGCCCGATTGCGATTGGCGATGAGCGTGCCCACCACGATGTCGTCCTGCCCGGTGTAGCGGTGCAGCAGGGTCTGGAAGGCAGCCAGCAACGTCATGAACAAGGTAACCCCATGCTGCTGACTCAGCGTCCTGAGCGCTTGGGTCAGCGGCAGTGACAGAGTCAGAGAGTGCCTGGCACCTCGGAAGGTTTGTACAGCTGGGCGCTGATGATCTGTGGGCAACTGTAGCATAGGTGCGCCGGCAAGCTGTTGCTTCCAGTAGGCAAGCTGCGTGTTCAGTCCCTCTCCCTGCAGCCACTGCTGCTGCCAGTGGACGAAGTCCACGTATTGTATGGAGAGCGGGGGAAGTCGCGATGGTTGTCCAGTCGTAAACGCGTTATAGAGTTCGACCAATTCCCCCCAGAATACCCCGTGAGACCAGCCGTCAGAGACGATATGATGCATCATCAGCAGCAACACGTGCTCGACGTCAGTGAGCCGGACAAGGCTGGCACGTATCAAAGGTCCCTGCCCCAAATCGAACGGCCGCTGGACTTCTGCCTGTACCAGTGTGTATAGCTGCCTCTCCCGCTCACCCTCAGGAGGGTCGTGCAGATCCACAATCGACAAGGGGAAGGCAGTGGGCGGCCAAATAACCTGGAGCGGCCAGCCTGCAACGTCGGTAAAAGTTGTGCGCAGGACTTCGTGACGCCTGACGATTTCCTGAAAGCTCCGTTCCAAGCCTGCTACCTGTAGGGGGCCGTCTAGACGGATTGCTTCCAACAGGTTGTAGGCATGCCGACTGAGCCCTAATTGCTCAAGGAACCACAGGCGTTGCTGAGCATAGGACAGAGGGAGAGGGCTGTCTCGTGGCACGGAGCGCAGGGACTGCTCTGATACTATAGGCATGGCCTGGAGCACAGTCGCAATATGCCTGGCAATATCCGCGACTGTAGGTGTCTCGAAGAAGGTGTGGAAGGATACCTCGACGTGCGTCACGTCGCGTATGCGCGACAGGAGTTGGGTGGCCAAGAGGGAGTCGCCTCCCAACTGGAAGAAGTTATCGTAGCTCCCTACGCGCGCAAGATCGAGCACTCTAGCCCAGAGCCCTGTCAACGCCTCCTCGATCGGCGTGTGTGGCGCGGTGGAAGCAGTGTCGAGGGCCGATCGGTCACGAGAAGGCCCTGCCAGGCTGAGCTGCTCAGCCAAACTGCGACGCAGCAGTTTACCGGTCGCGCCTACCGGTATGGCCTCAACGATGAGCACCTGACTCGGGACCTTGAAAGCCGCCAGGCGCGCACTAACGAACCGACGTAGTTCCTGCTCCGTAGCAGCGGCGGTCTGACGCAAGACAACGGCTGTGGCGACATCTTCACCCCATCGGCCGTGGGGCACCGCAAAGGTTACTGCTTGCGCCACGGCGGGATGCTCCATGAACACCTCGTCCACTTCCTGTGGCGCAATGGTCTCCCCGCCACGGTTGATGATCTCTTTGAGACGGCCTGTGATGAACAGGTAGCCATCGGGATCCAAGAACCCCTGGTCGCCAGTCCGGAACCAGCCATTCGTAAAGGCGTCCCTCGTGGCTGCGAGGTCGTTATCATAGCCCTGTATAACGTTCGGGCCGCGCACGACGATCTCGCCGATTTTCCCCACCGGCAACAGCATCCCTTCTTCATCTATACTCGCAACTTCCAGACCTACTGCTACTCCTACAGAACTTGCCTTCCGCTGCTGTGGCGGCAGTGGATCAGAGGTTATGCGACCAGAGGCCTCGGTTAGGCCATAGCCCTTGAGCACAGGGGCATTGAATACCTCTTCTAGTTCCGTGAGGACCTGTAATGGCAAAGGGGCAGCACCTGAGCGAATGAACCTCAGCGGGAAACGGGCAATAATGTCACGGTGCTGGGCAGCATGCATGAGGATCTCTTGATGCAGAGCAGGGACCGCAGCATACCATGTTGGGCAAAACTCAGCCATCGAGGCAAAAAATGTCGGGACAGAAAACCCAGGGGAACAAACAACACTTCCACCGGCAGTCAATGAGGCGAGGAGCGTGCCGATGAGGCCATATACGTGAAACAGGGGGAGCACATCCAAGCATCGATCGCTCTTGGTAAGCGCAAGTGCAACCCGCCAACTATCCGCCGCCGTGCAGATATTGCTGTGGGTAAGCGGTACCATTTTGGGGTGGGTGGTTGTACCCGACGTATGGAGCACTAATGCCACATCGTCGGGCGACGCAAACTCATGGTGTATGAGGGTGTTATGTGCGTCTCCGATGAGAGTGAAGAAGCCTGTTTCGGCTTCAAGCATGGGAGCCAGTTCGATAACGCAGAGGCCCATCCTGTGGGCGACAGTACGTGCTGGCGAAGGCACTCCCGCTTGCACAATCAAAGCTTTCGTACGGAGATCAGCAAGGTATATGGCAAATTCGTCGGCGCTGTAGGTGGGATTGAGTGGCGCACATGTCGCACTCGCGGCCACAGCGAGGAACGCCACAGCCATCTCTGGTCCGTCCGGAAGTACCACAGCCACCCGATCATTACGGCGGACTCCCATGGTACGTAGCGTCTTCCCTACATAGCTGATTTGCCTACGTAAGCAGCCGTAGGTGAGAGGATGACGCCCAGGAGCGAGAATGACTGTGGCGTCGGGAGCGTGTTCAGCCTGGTATAACAATATCTGAGGGATAGACAGCAAAGGGAAAGTAGAAGAACTTTGAGAGTGAGAAGGCATCAACAATATAGGCTTCTCCTCACAACGCAGGATGCGACAAAGCTGTACACGAGCGCTGTATCACGCACCACGCATCTCCCATCAAGGTAATGTATCAAGCAAGACTCTCGCACTGCTCAGGTCTGGGGTATCAAAGCCCTCCGTAAACCAGCTGTAGGTTTCCTCAAGCATGGACCGTGCTGCCGTGCGTTTACCCTGCATCTGCCACAAACGAGTTAAACTCATCACCGCGCGGAGTTCCTGAAACTTTGCGTGCTGGCGGCGGGCAACATCTATGGCCCGACGGAAGTGCATTTCCGCCTCACTGTGGCCAGCTCTAGGAGGGATGCCCGGCACCTGCTGCTGAAGAGCATGCTGCAGCACCAGATCGCCCTGCAGCCGATGCAATTCTGCTTCGTAATGACGTTCCGCATTATTGTGCAGGGTGGCGAAGGCCTCGGTCAAGACCCGCAATCCTTCTTCAGTACGTCCCACCTTCCCATATGCCTCAGCCAACCTCGCGAGAATTTGTGTCTTCCCTAGCTCATTCTTGTCAGCCAACCAGGCGCTATGTCCTTGCTGGATCTGTGTTATGCCTTCCTCCACCATGCCTTGCTCCGTTAAGGCCCACCCCCGCAAGAGCACTCCTCCGGCAATCCACTGGACAAACCCGTGCTCCGTGGACAGGGCAAGCATCGCTTCGGCCTGCTCTTGAACTTGCCGCGCCTCCCGGCGGCATTGACGAAGCACAGCGGCAAAAAACAGGGCGAACGCCAGGCTGGACGCGTGAGACAATTCCTGAGCCAGGGAGAGGGCTTTCTGACTCATCGTCAAGGCTTGGTCAGCGTATCCAAGCATCCACAGCGTCCAAGCCCCCCGGGACAGGCACACGACTCCAGGGTCAGTACCACGGCTGAAAGCGCGCGATCGGCAGAGATTGGGATCATAAAGAGCTATGCCCTGTTCCAAATGCACTCGGGCAGAGAGCCACTCGCCGAGATGGATTAAGGTTGATCCTAGTGCAATATGGGCTTCTTGGAGGGAAACGGGGTCTTGCAGATGCTGAGCGAGGGCAAAGCATTGTTCTGCAAGATCTCGGGCTGTGAGCAGTCTCGCGTGAGAGAAATAAAACCTCCATAGTCCAATCAAAGCAGAGAAGCGTTGGGGACTGTTGCCTACTTCCTGGCACAGCTCTTGTGCTCGGGCGTATGCGTGCGCTACTTCTGGGGCTGCAGACCCTTTGATCAGTAGAAGCGGTGCACCTATGGCAAGCTGCATCGTGAGTTCTTGCTGCACACGCTCTGGCGTTTCCGGGAAGGCCTTGAGCAGCTCCAGGCCTTTCGTGAAGTGGTTGATCGCCTCAACATTGGCCGAGCCCTCGACAGCAAGCTGACCGGCTCGCTGCCAGTAGGGCAGCGCCTGCGCTGGCAGGCCTGCCTCCGTGCAGTGATAGGCCAGCAGCTCGGGTCGGGTCTCAGCGATCTCGGGAAAGTGCTGCTCCAATACGTGCACGGTCTGTTGATGATACTGCTGCCGTTTGCTCTTGAGCAACGATTGATACGCTGTCTCCTGGATGAGAGCATGCTTGAAGACATACGTCACTTGCGGTGGCACGCCTCGCTGATGGAGCAGTTCGGCGTCTACAAGCTGTCTCAGGGCGTGCTGCAATCTCTCCTGCTCCCAAGGGGAGACAGCTCGCAGCAGTTCATAAGGGAAGGTCCGTCCTAGAGTGGCTCCCAGTTGGGCGACCTCCTTAGCGTTGCCAAGCCGATCCAACCTGGCCATCAAGGAGTCATGGAGAGTCGTCGGGATGGCCAGCGAGGGGAACGGGCCCCGTAGCTCATAATGGTCTGCCTGTTCTCGCAGCAGACCAGACTCGAGCACCATCTTGGTCAACTCTTCCACGAATAGTGGCACCCCATCGGTTTTGGCCACGACTTCCTGGCGCAGTGCAGGGGGTAAGCGTTTCCCCCCTGTCACCCGGTCGATCATCTGCTCAACCTGCATCGGAGGCAGACGGCCCAGCGTGAGGGACGTCACATGCGCCTCAGCGCTCCATGGAGGATGAAACTCCGGACGGCTGGTGAGCAGGGTCAAGATGGGGACGGTTGGCCCCTGGTCAACGAAGAGGCTCAGCAACTCCAAGGTCGAAGAATCAATCCAGTGTAGGTCTTCAACGATGAACAGCACTGGCTGCTGTGCCGCGCGGGCCTGCAACAGTGTCAGGATAGTTTCTAGGGTCTTTTGCTTTTGCCGCTGTGGCGTGAGCTGCAGCGGGGGATAGCGGTCAAGGAGCGGAAGAGATAGTAAGGAGGCCAGCAACGGCACCACCTCTGGCAGCGACACGTCATACGGCGCCAGGGCTGCCTCCAGTTTGCATAGCGTCGCATCAGGTGCCTCGTCACGCTGCCACTGCAACAGACGGCGACCGAGGGCGATCACCGGATACAGGGCGCTGTGCTGGGCATAAGGCGAACAGCGACACTCCAGCCGTGTATATGGCTCACCTACCAGGCGATCTTGCAGGGCCCGCACCAGGCGTGACTTGCCAATACCCGCCTCCCCACTCAGCACGACGACCTGCCCCTGACCCTCCTTCGCAAGCTCCCAGCGCTCCAACAGGAGCTTTACCTCCCGCTCACGACCTACAAGCGGCGTCAATCCACTGGCGCTGACCGTGTCAAGGCGACTCTGAACCCCACTCTCCCCGAGGACGCGGTACACGGGCATTGGTGCAGAGAAGCCTTTAAGTGTCTGATTCCCCAGCGCCTCACAGACAAACCACCCCTGGGCGAGCCGCGCCGTGGTGGCGCTGATCAACACGGTATCGGGTGGGGCGAGCCCCTGCAGACGGGCAGCCAGATTGGGGGCCTCTCCCAGGGCCAGACGTTCATGCCTGGTACCTTCTCCAATGTCTCCTACAACCACCAAACCCGTATGAATCCCTATACGCACGGCGAGGCTGACCCTCTGCTCCTGCTGCAAACGCCTCTGCAGTGGCCCGAGAGCCTCGACGATACCCAACCCTGTGCGCACGGCGCGCTGCGCATCGTCTTCGTGCGCCTGTGGATACCCAAAATAGACTAGCAACCCATCGCCCAGATATTGGGCGATGTGCCCATCAAAGCGCTCAATGACCTCCGTACAGACAGCATGATAGGCCCGCACCACTTCGCGCAGCTCTTCGAGGTCCAGATTAACTGCGAGGGGGGTCGAATCGACGAGGTCACAAAACAGCAGCGTCAGATGGCGACGCTCAGCCTCCATCTCTCCCTGCGTTGCCGAGAGGGCTTCATCCAACCCTACCTGTGCTGGCTGAAGGTTGGTCTGTGTCAGCGATGGAGGAGAACTCGTAGCAGGCAATGACCGCCTAAGCAGCATTCCACAGGCAGAGCAGAAGCGCGTATGCAAGCTCTCTACATGACCGCAGGCAGGACAGACCCAGACTAAACGAGCCCCGCACTCTCCACAGAAACTGGCCCTCACACTATTCTCCTGCTGA
>Ga0137407_10002290_pt1 | contig 12609 bp, 10 predicted proteins | sample CZOMad2_2_16fung_FD_108410 | JGI IMG/M metagenome (GOLD analysis project Ga0137407, IMG submission 108410) | Vadose zone soil fungal communities from Angelo Coast Range Reserve, California, USA - CZOMad2_2_16fungal (Illumina Assembly) | ecosystem: Environmental > Terrestrial > Soil > Vadose...
GGAGGGAGTGAAAGAGCCGCATTGTCCTGCTACTTCTTTATCACCGCTTCATCGGAAGCGATTTTGCCGTCGCGGATAAAAATGATGCGGTGAGCGTGCTGGGCGATGTCATTCTCGTGCGTGACGAGAATGATGGTGTTTCCCTGCCGGTACAGATTCTCGAAGAGCGCCATGATTTCTTCGCCCGTTTTCGAATCGAGGTTGCCGGTGGGCTCGTCGGCCAGCACAATCGAGGGAGTATTGACCAGCGCTCTTGCAATCGCCACCCGCTGCCTCTGGCCACCGGAAAGCTCATTCGGCTTGTGATGCATGCGGTCCACCAGGTCCACGCGTTCGAGCGCCTTTTTTGCCTTCTCGATGCGCTCTTCGGACGGGGTGCCGTTGTAGATGAGAGGCAATTCGACGTTATGGAGGGCCGTGGCTCGCGGCAATAGGTTGAACGTTTGAAACACGAAGCCAATCTCTTTGTTTCGAATGTAGGCCAGCTCATCGTCATCCAGATCGCTCACCAGCCGTCCCGCCAGCCAATATTTTCCGGCGCTGGGGGAATCGAGACATCCAATCAGGTTCATCAATGTCGACTTCCCTGATCCGGATGGCCCCATGATGGCCACGTACTCACCCTTGCGGATTTCCACGTCCACACCGCTCAGGGCGTGCACTTTCTCCGCGCCCATCTGGTAGACCTTGGTCAGCGCTTCGGTCTTGATCACTACGCCGGAGCTGACCAGGTCTTCCCGATAGGAATCTGTGGCTGCTGTCTCGACAGGCATTCGAATCTCCCTCGTGCTTGGCTGCGCGTCAGCTCTGTTGATCGTCCTGTTTCTTAGGCGCGCTGTTGTCCACCTTTACCTGGGACTCCGGCTTCAAGGTGCGCAGCGCCTTGTAACTACCGACGACGATCTCGTCACCGGCCTTCAATCCTTTGGTGACTTCTATATCAGTCACGCCGGCAATGCCGGTCTCTACGGCCAGGAACACGGCCTTATTTCCGTTGACCACAAACACGCCTTGCACTTCATCCTTCTTGGGATCTCCCGGCGCAGGAGGCGGCGGGGCGGCAAGCGTCACATTGGAGCTGCCTTGTTTCTTCGCGGTCTTGGCTGCTTCTTCCAAATCCTTGCGCGTCCGCACAGCTAGCGCTTGGATCGGAATTGCCACAACGTTCTTGCGTTCCGCTGTCTTGATCTTGGCGGTTGTGGACAGGCCGGGCCGCAGGTTTTCCGGCGGATTCGCCAGTGTCACGACCACCTTGAAATCCTTCGCTTCCTGCGTACTTGTGGTAGTTTGCGTCGTGGTGAGTCCCGAACTGCGCAACACCGCTTGCGATCCGACCTCCGTCACTTTGCCTTTGAAAATCTTTCCTGGCACGGCGTCAATGGTCACGTCGGCCTCCTGGCCCAATTTCACGTTGACGATATCCGTTTCGTCGACCTTCACTTCGGCCGTCACCACCGACATATCCGAGAGGGTCATGATGAAGCTGCCCGTCGCGTTCTGCATTCCCATTACGACATAGTCGCCTACGCGCTCCGGCAAATAGCTCACGATCCCATTGATCGGCGATGTGTAAGTCGTCTTGTGCAGAATATCCTGCGTGTGTACGAGGACGGCGCGGCCTTGATTCACCTGCGCCCGCGTCTGATCCAATTGTGCTTTCAGAGACTGCACACGCGAGCGCGCCGAGTCGACTGCGGCCACCGCGCCATCATAGGCGGTCTTTCGCTGATCGAAGTCCTGTTTTGGAATTAAGCCGCCCTTATAGAGTCCTTGTCCCCGCTCATGGTCCAGTTTGGCCTTTTCCAGGTTCGCCTGTTGCGAAATCAGATCAGACTGGGACATCTTGAAACTGGCCTCGGCAGCCTGCACGCCGGACTCTGCCGAATTAACTGCCGCGGACTGCGCTTGCACGTCGGCATTCGCCTGCACATTCTCCTGAAGGAGCAACTTGTCACCCTTCTTGACCTTGTCGCCCTCTTTGACAAAAATCTCAGTGATTCTGCCGTACCCCTGTGCGCTCACATTCGTATAGGTTGTCGGCTTGATTTCGCCCGAGGCCGTCACTAGAGATACCAGGCTGTCCTGGTTGGCCACTTTGGCCGTCTGAACGGTGACCACGCCTTTGTTGGCCTGGTTTACACTGAAGAGCACGATCCCGCCGAGCACCACCACAGCGCCCGCGCCGATCGCCACTTTATGCCACGTCTTCATTCGATTCCCCTTCGTTCCGCTAAGCTGCCGTCGTGCTTCCAAACTTCCGCCGCGTGTTTTGTTCCAGTTGCGCCTAAGAGGGTCCAATCTCGCGGGGACACAGATGCCCGTCCAACTGCTCCTACCCTACATACGCCCATTCGGGTCGAAATGTTTCGCGGGAGGTTAGCTCCACTTTCGCGGTTCGGGCTTCAAAGCAGGGGACTTACCAGTACCGGCGGCTCTACCGGCGTGAGCCACATCCTCAGCGGAGGTACAGCCAGTCCCGGACACCATTCTATGTTTAAAAGACCCCAAAAGGAAAGAATTCCCGTCTCGCTAGGGCGGGGGATACTCGCTGACAACCGACCCACTCTCTTTGACGCGGAAAAAGACCAAATATTTCAGCCGGAGACAAACATTTCTGCTGAAACTGCCCCCTCTCGCGGCCGCAGTTTAATGATATACTCGACTCATTCGGCCGGTTTGCTTCGGTCGATCCGTCCGCGGAGAGGTGGCAGAGCGGCTGAATGCGGCGGTTTGCTAACGCCAACAGGCCACTTCGCTATCTGATACAAAACTCAACTAAATCCCTTTGCCAGCCATCAGATAGCACGATTCGCGGTCTTTTTGAGTTTGCTGAATTTGCCTTGTTTTGGGCCAATTTTAGTGACAATGTGGTGACAGCTGAGGGTTTCAACGTCTCGCGCATGTGAGTGTCACAAGCTCAATCGCAACTCCCTCAATCAAATAGCTTTGCTCATCGAGTAAAAAGTACTGTAACAAACGTCAGGTCGAGCCGAATTCTTGGATTCCAATTAGCTTAGTTTGGAGTTTCCAAATGTCTTGAGGGAGCGCGTCTGCTTGCCAAGCAGGCTCGCTAAACGTTCCCACGTCTCAAATCTGACGCGATAAGTTGGAGAGAAGTGACTCCTGCGTGCCTGACATAAAGACAATATAACGTCGTATTGTAAGACAGCTCAGACGTCCTGTAGTAGCGTCCGAGGCAAAGAAGTGAAGATCAGAACGCGGACTCTAGAAAGGCCCTGTATCCTTTCGTTGACCTACGCGTCTAATTTGCTTAGAGTCGATTATGGTGATGAGGAAAAGATTGCTCATTGTCGTGGCTATAGCCGCCTTGTTAGGGTTGCAATTTGCGGACTGCATGTCCGCGATGATGCAAAACCAGCAGAGTATGCAGTGTTGTGCCTCCATGCCCTGCGATCCGTCCAACCAAGGCCACGATTGCTGCAAAGGAATGGTTTCCGCACAGTCACCGAATGTCCTGCCTATTTCGCACGTTACTCTCGATCCGCCCGTCATGGTTGTCGCGGGCGTTCTCGCGTCTCCCCACGCCGTGCCGTCTCCCGAACCTTCTCGTATGCAGTTCGCGGCTCCGCAGCATTCGCCTCCCAAGCTCTACACGCTTCACGCTTCCCTCCTGATCTGACCGGCCTCTGAAGTTCTCTCCTGAACTGGGTCTCTTGGTGTATCTCGTCCCTTGTCTATTCGGAGGCATAGATGTCTGCATTCGTTTGGGATTTTATTGAGCCGCAGGATTCGCGCGTCGCAATAGCGAGGAGTCGGAGATGATCGACCGCCTCATTGAACTTTCACTCCGCAATCGCTTTCTTGTGGTCGCGCTCTGGATTGGAATCGCCGGCTGGGGTTTGTGGGCGATGCTCCGTGCGCCCATCGATGCGATTCCTGACTTGAGCGACAACCAGGTGATCGTCTTCACGGACTGGTCAGGAAGAAGTCCTCAGGAAGTCGAGGACCAGATTACCTATCCGCTAACCGTCAACCTGCAAGGACTGCCGGGCGTCAAGGTTGTGCGTTCTTCGTCGGCGTTCGGGTTTTCCATGATCTTCGTCATCTTCGAAGACAATGTGGACCTCTACTTTGCGCGCACGCGTGTTCTCGAACGATTGAATCTCGTCTCGAAACAACTTCCGCCAGGCGTTGTTCCTACGCTCGGACCGGATGCGACCGGTGTCGGTCACGTGTTCTGGTACACCGTCGAAGGCGGTGGACTCAATTTGCGGGATCTTCGTTCCCTGCAGGATTGGTACGTTCGCTATCAGCTGAATTCCGTGCCCGGTGTCGCAGAAGTGGCCAGCGTTGGAGGAACCGTCCAGCAATACCAGATTGACATCGACCCGAATCGTCTGCGCAGTTATGCGCTGCCGCTCAGCACTGTGGTTCGCGCGGTCATGGCCAGCAATTCGAACGTCGGAGGCAACGTCGTTTCGCAAAACGGTTCCTGGTCCATCGTGCGCGGCCTAGGCCTGATCGCAAACCTCGACGACATCCGCAATATCGTCGTCGCCTCGCACAACGGCACGCCTGTCTTTGTAAAAGACCTCGGCACCGTCCAAATCGGCGACGCATTCCGAACGGCGGCGCTCGTAAAAAACAGTTCCGAAGCCGTTGGAGGCGTGATCGTGGCGCGGACGGGCGAAAACACGAAAGACGTGATCGACCGCGTGAAGGAGAAAATCCGGCAGATTGAACCCGGCTTGCCTGCGGGCGTGCGTATCGTTTCCTTCTACGACCGCTCAGAATTGATTGATGCCACGGTTGGCACGCTGCGTCATGCCCTAATCGAGGAGATCATTCTCGTCACACTGGCGCACGTCATTTTTCTGATGCACTTCCGCAGCATCTTGATCGTGACGCTGCCCCTGCCCCTGGCCGTGCTATGTTCCTTCCTCTTGATGCACTACGCGAACGTGACTTCAAACGTGATGTCACTCGCAGGAATTGCGATAGCCATTGGTGTCCTCGTCGATGCCGGCATTGTGGTGACGGAAAACGCCTTCCGGCATCTCGAAGGCGTAGATACGCGCGACCGAGGAAAAGTTCTGGAGACCGTACTCCGCGCGACGAAGCTGGTAGGTCGCCCGACCTTTTTCTCCATGGCGATTATCGTTCTCGCTTTCGTTCCTGTGTTCGCGCTGACCGGACAGGAAGGTAAACTCTTTCACCCACTGGCGTTTGCCAAAACCTTTGCGATGGCGAGCGCAACGGCCATCGCGCTCACGCTTACACCCATTCTCTGCACGCTGCTCTTACGGGGGAAGTTCCATTCGGAAGACCAAAATCCGGTGATGCGGTTCCTTCAGCGCCTTTACCGTCCCGCGCTCTCGTGGGCGCTCGATCACCGGAGCATCACACTCGGCCTTGCCCTTGCATTCTTTCTTGGAGCAGTGTTGCTGGCTTCGGGTGTTGGGAGTGAGTTCATGCCACCTCTGAACGAAGGCGACATCATGTTCATGCCCATCGCCGATGCCAGCATCGCCCTCGCGCAAAACACGGAATATGCGAAGCGGCAGGACGAAGTCCTCAGCCGTTTTCCCGAAGTGGCCTATGTGGCAGCAAAGGTCGCGCGCGCGGAAACCTCGACTGACCCGGCTGGACTCAACATGACCGAGACCATCGTGCATTTGAAGCCGCGCGATCAGTGGCGGCCCGGTATGACCATCCCAAAGCTCAAGAGCGAGATGGACCGCGCGGTTTCGCTTCCTGGCGTCGCGAATATCTGGACGCAACCCATCATCAATCGTATCGACATGCTGACAACGGGAATCCGGTCCGAGATTGGCGTCAAAGTCTTTGGCGCCGACCTGACGGTGCTCGAAGCAAAAGCCCGCGAAATCGCCGATGTGGTGCGTACCGTGAAAGGTGCGAGCGATGTTTACCCAGAGCAGGTCACAGGCGGTTTGTATCTCGACATACGCCCCAACCGCGAAGCCGCGGCCCGCTACGGCATCGACGTAGGTGCGATTCAGGACGTGATCGAGACCGCCATCGGCGAAAACAACATCACCACAACAATCGAAGGGCGTCGGCGCTTTCCCGTGCGCGTGCGTTACGCCCCGCAATACCGGCGTGATCCGCAAGATCTTGCCAACGTGCTGGTGACAGGAGCCACAGGCACACAAATCCCGCTCGGGCAGGTGGCCGACATCCGTCAGGTTTCTGGCCCGGCGATGATCAACAGCGAGAACGGACTGCTCGAAGTTTCCGTGCTTCTCAATGCACGCGGGCGCGATCCCGGCGGTGTCATTGCCGATGCGGAAAAAGCCATCCGCGACAAAGTCAAAATGCCTCCCGGTTACTACTACAGCTGGAGCGGGCAGTTTGAAAATGAAGTCCGCGCGAAGAAGCGGCTTCAGATTGTGATGCCGGTTGCCATCGCCGTCATCTACATCCTTTTGTTTTTGACATATCGGTCTTTTATCGAAGCGGCACACGTGTTGCTCGCCGTGCCGTTCGCGCTTACCGGCGGGCTCTACTTGCTTTGGCTGCTTGGGTACAACTTCTCGGTTGCCGTGTGGGTCGGCTTCATTGCGCTCTTTGGCACCGCCGTGCAAACGACTGTCGTTATGGTGATTTACCTCGAAGAAGCAGTTGCGCGAAAGAAAAAAGAGCAAGGCACGCTTACGATCCCGATTTTGCGCGAAGCGGTGATGGAAGGAGCGCTGCTCCGTCTGCGTCCCAAGCTCATGACGGTTTCGACGGTCGTTGCGGGTCTCTTACCTATCTTCTGGAGCAGCCGCGTTGGCTCCGAAGTCATACGGCCGCTCGCGACTCCGGTCCTCGGAGGAATGCTCAGTTCGCTCGCCCACGTCTTGATCGTAACCCCCATCATTTTCTTATGGCTGCAGGAGCGAGAGCTTCGGCGCGGCCAGCAATTCGTTGTTCAAACTGTTTCGACGGAAACGATTTCATGATTTCAGAACTCACTCCAAGGAGATAGACCCATGAAGAAGCTGTTGGCCATTTCGATGATGTTATTTCTGACTCTCGGCTTTGCCGGTTGTGGCGCAAAGAAAGTGAATACGGAGAACCTGAAGGAGGTCGCGACGCATGTCGTCGGCGATGTCGCCATCGTGCTCCTGAACAGCACGGGCGAACTCAAGCAGGGGCAGAACGAATTCGTCGTTCAGTTCCGGGACCCGAAGGGGCAACCCATCAACGTTGGCGACGTACAGCTCGGTTCGAGCATGTCCATGCCGAGTATGGCGCCGATGTCCGGTGATTCGGAGATCACACCAACCGGCCAGACTGGGACGTATCGCGTGAAATCGAACTTCGCCATGAGCGGAGCCTGGCACTTCACCGTCTCGTGGACTGGACCACGCGGGCAAGGAAGCACGGCTTTCAACAGCAACGTGAGGTAGCGTTCATGCAAAATACAATCCGATTTTCCCGCTTTTATGCCGCTGTGCTTGCGCTTCTAGCGTGTTCGGTGCCCCTTCGGGCGCAAACCGCAAGCGCTCCGGTGATGAATCGTTTCGTCGATCCTGACCATGGATTGACAGAAGCGGATTTGGTTGCACGCGCTTTGGCGAACAATCCATCTCTCGCCGCGCAACGCCAAACGATTGAGTCCGCGAAAGGAGCAGTGGCGCAAGCGCGTCTCCGCGCAAATCCCTCTCTGTCCGTCGGAGGGCTCAAGGAAGTCGACGGAGATGACAACCGCTTTAACATCGGGGCGGAAGTCCCCCTCGAACTGTTTGGCAGACGCGCACGCCGCACCGAGGTAGCTACACAGAAACTCAGCTCCACGCGCGAGGCAGTAAGTGACAACGAGCGTCTGCTGGCCGCAGACGTTCGCATGCGCTTCGCGGATACCCTCGCGGCCTTGCGCAACCTGGAATTCGTGGAACAACTCCTCCAGGCAAACCACCAGTTTCTTAAACTCATGGAAGACCGCGTCCGCGAAGGAGCGATCCCGGTGCTCGACGCTGATGAAGTACGTGTGGAAGTAAACCGTATCGAGAGTCTCCGGATCGATTACCGGGCAAAAGCCGAGATCGCCATGCTTGCATTGAAGGAAGCGGCAGGCTTCGAGCCCGAAGAAGAACTGCGGCTCAAGGGATCTCTCGAACAGGCCCCGCTCTCTCCCGATAGGGCTCAACTCCTGGAACTTGCCGTCTCGCACAGACCAGACCTAGCTGCGCAGCGGTCGAATGAATTCATTGCCACCGCCGGATTGCGCCAGCTACAGGCGGAAGCGAAGCCGGACGCTTCTTTTTCCGCCAGTTATGAACGCCCCAACAGCGGATTCGCACTCTCCGCGTTCGACGCAGCGGGAAACCTTCAGCCCATCCGCCAAACCTTTAACTACGCCGTCTTCGGGATTCGCTGGACCCTGCCTATCTTCAACCGGAGCCAGGGTTCGATCGTCGCGGCAAAAGCCGATATCAATTCGGCGCGTAATCAGGTCGCCGCCGTGGACCTGACACTCCGGCACGAGGTCATACAGAGTCTTGTTCGATATCATGCGTCACAGGAACGAGCGACTCTTTATCGCCGCGGAGTTCGCGACCAGGCCGCGCGAAATCTGGATGTGGTCCGGCAGACCTACGGGTACGGGCGTGTTCCTCTGCTGGACGTGATTGCCGAGCAGCGCCGTTACATCGATATCGAAACCGGCTATACCGACATTTTGTTCGACGCCTACGCATCACGCATCGCGCTCGAAAAGGCCGTGGGCACATCCCTGCCCTGAAAGAGAAAATTATGCAGACCATAAATACTCAACTTACCGGATCGGGTAGACCGCCTTGGCTCAAATGGATCGCCATCGCCGCGCTCTTGGTAGTCTTCGCGTTTACTGGATTTTGGTTTCTGAGCCAGCGCTCCACAACCACGAAAACCGTTCCGCCGGATTCCATGGCCGCGATGAGTGGAATGGCCTCTCCGGTAAACGCGGCTCCCTCGGACGCGTCGAATCCCTCAGCGGAATTACAGGTCGATCTGGCAGCCGACGATCTAAAGAAAGCGCAGATTCGCACGGCTCACGTAACGAACGGTCTTATAGTGGCTAAACTTCGCGTTCCGGGAATCGTAAAGCCCAATGAATACCGCCAGGTCCACGTGACACCGCTCGTAGGCGGCGTCATCAAGGAAGTTCCAGTGGTGCTTGGCGATCATGTGAAACGCGGACAATCCCTAGCGGTCATCTTCAGCAGCGAACTCGCCGAGGCGGAAACGCAGTACGTTTCTTATCTTGCGGAACTTGAGGCAGAGCACAAGAAGCTGGTGCGGACGCGGAACCTCGTAAAGCTGGGAGCCGCGAGCCAGCAAGAGGAGGAGGAAGTTGCCGCGACGCATGCCGCTCATGAATCGCATGTGCGCGCGGCTCTCGAAAAACTGAAGCTGCTCGGAGCCAGTGACCGTCAGATTGCGGCGCTCAAGCAAGCCGAACAGATCAATCCCAATCTGGTTGTACCTGCCCCAATCAACGGCGTCGTCCTCACGCGCAACGCCAATCTCGGTTTGGTAGTCAACGCAGCGCAGGAACTCTTCACGGTTGCCGACCTCTCGACGGTCTGGATTATGGCGAGCGTCAACGAAAAAGACTTTGCGTCTGTCCGTGTCGGCTCCCAAGCAAACATCACGGCTCCAGCTTACTCCGGTCGCATCTGGAAGGGCCGCGTCACCTACATTCAACCGCAGGTGGACCCCACGACGCGGACAGCGCAAGCGCGCATCGAGGTCACGAATCCCGGCGAGACTCTACGGATCGAGATGTATGTCGATGTGGAATTCACCGCTCCCGGCGCGTCCGGTCCCGTCGTGCCCGAAGCGGCCGTTCAGTCCATCGGCGAACGGCAATTCGTGTTTCTGCCAGTCAAAAATAATGAAGGCAGTTTTCAATTACGCGCAGTACGCCTGGGTCCTGCGGCGAATGGCTACTACGCGGTGCTCGAAGGCGTGAACACGAAAGAGGAAGTTGTGACAGACGGAAGCTTTATTTTGAAAGCCGAGGCTATCCGGCAACATCCGGAATTGCATTGATTCTAGCCGCAGCCATCGGCGCAGGCCCTGCCCTGCAATCCTTCCACTCCTTCTTTCGCGATGATAGGAACCATGATCAAAGCCGCGAGGGGATCGGCCCACCACAATCCGAGAAAAGCGTTAAGAAGCAAACCCACAAGCAGGATGGCCGAAAGGTAGGTGCAAAATTCCGTTTGTTTTGCGTCCGCATACATGGCGACACTTCCCAACGCGCGACCCACCTTGCGCTTTTCCCGTGAAAGCAATGGCGTGACGATCAGCGAGACACACGCAAGGGCAATCCCCGGAATCCTTCGTGTTCTCATCCTGCAACGCATGCTGTACGAAAACGAGACTGCCTATGTCGATCGCTCGAACGTAACTGGACGAGCAGTATCGCGCTTCGCGGATTTCTCCTCGAGGGAGCTCTCCGCTCAACGAATTCAAGGAGAACCTACAGTTCGCCCAAGGGCAACGAAGAGTGGGAGTCGATAGGCGAGGAAACCAGAATGTTCGATTCACCTTCTGGTCTGACCCCTAGGCAGTTTCTAGCAACGATTGCATTGGGGATAGGAGACACTTCGAGCCTCGACAAAGCATCGAGGCGGGAGCCCTTCTGTTCCGAGTTTCTTTTCTCACCAGGAGCGAGAGCGCATTGTCGCTAGCCTTCAGGAATGATACTGATTGCGCCCAGCCATCACGCCGCCGTCGACATCCCAAATCGCGCCCGTGACCCAGGACGATTTGTGCGACAGCAGAAATGCAACCGCTTCGGCAACTTCTTCGGGGCGTCCGATACGTCCGATTGGGTGGAAACCGTCGAAACCCTGAAGAACCGAATCTACTTGTTCTTTCGGAATGAAACCCTCAAAGATTGGTGTGCGCACGACGGCAGGCGATACCGCATTCACTCGGATGCCAGCGCTTGCCAACTCCATGGCAAGATGTTGCGTCAGTGAATGCAGTCCGGCCTTTGCCATCGAGTAGGCCGAAGACGGGGTCGCTTGCACAGCTTGCTTGGCCCACATCGAGCCGATATTCACGATGGAGCCGCCTTTCCTTCCAGCGACCATGTTCTTGGCCACGCATTGCGTGATGAAAAAGATCGCCCTGTTGATTTCGAGGTAGCGATCATAGTCAGCCTCGGAGTGCTCAAGAAACAGTTTGGGAAGAAAGACTCCCGCCGCGTTCACCAGCATGGTGGCGTCGCGGTGTTGAGCCTCCAGACGGTCTACAAGCGCAATCCGTTCAGCCCGGTTGGTTATGTCCGCAGGTTCGCCAATCACCGGGCCGTATGAAGTGAGTTCCCTGGTCGCAGCGATTGTCTTGTCCACACGACGCCCAATGACGACCACCTTACCTCCGAGTTCAAGAACGAGCTGGGCGACTGCCCTGCCTATTCCGCTGCTTCCTCCGACGACGATCAGTTTCTGTCCCTGAAATTCGTTTGCCATCAAGTCCAACCTTTCGATTTATTGCAATCCCTTTGGAGATGGAAATCTTGGGAAACGCTTTGCAGCTGCGCTATGAGTGCTTCCGCCCTACTTCGTGCAAATTCGAGATGCAATCATGCAAGAGGGCCATCGGTTCCTTGACTCGACCAACGATTTTCTTGAGATCGGAGTATGTCTGCACGGGCTCGGTGCGCGTAAGCATGATCTCAGCGTATCCGCTGATGGCTGTCAGATCATCAACGAGCCTGTGGGGAATTTCTTTGGTGCGTTGAAACTCATTCACAAATTCCTTTCGCAATGCTTCACATCTACGCTCTTGATTACAGTCTTCTGGCACTTTCTTCCGGCCCCTTTCTAAATTCAACTTGATTCGTCCTCTCACTTCGCATCCGTATATTTTCTTTCAAACCGAAAGAGGTCGGGACGTGCATAGTGCCCCGAAACATCGAAGGTCATCTTCTCCCGGTCAATTTGAGTCAGATCCAAATCTGAAACAAGGAGTTCCTCGCGATCGAACACCGGATCGAGGACATACCGAGCGTCCGGGCCTATAATCGCGCTGCCTCCACGCTCGATCCATTGGCTTTCACCCGGCCGCAATGTGGCACCATCACGAAGCTCGCGAGGCAAATCCTCAGTCGGCATCATCAAGCCCACGGCCAAGACAAAGCATCGGCCTTCGAAGGCGTAGTGTCTGCTGGCCAGCTGATGTAATTCATGGACCGTCGGCCATACCGCCACGTGAATGTGCTCGCCGGAATTGTGCATGGCCATGCGCGCGAGCGGCATCCAATGCTCCCAGCAAATCAATCCACCAACGCGTCCCGAAGAAGTGGGCACTGCTTCTAACCCGCGGCCATCGCCATTTCCCCACACGAGCCGTTCCGTGTAGGTCGGGATGAGCTTCCTATGGTGGTTTGCGAGCCGTCCATCGTCTGAAATAGTGAGCAGCGCATTGTAGAGTGTTCCGTTTCCCGGACCGGCATCCACGCGCTCATTCGCTCCGATCACAATCGCAATTTTGAGATCCCGGGCTGCTTCGCGGAGCGCCTTCACTTCTTCACCGGGAACGACGAGGCTGTTACGTCTGAGCCTTGCGAAGACGTCTTTCGTGGAAGAGTTTTCCCACAGTGCCGCGCCGGGAGACACATCCAGCCACGCAGGGTAGCCCGCC
>Ga0137407_10002291_pt1 | contig 12609 bp, 11 predicted proteins | sample CZOMad2_2_16fung_FD_108410 | JGI IMG/M metagenome (GOLD analysis project Ga0137407, IMG submission 108410) | Vadose zone soil fungal communities from Angelo Coast Range Reserve, California, USA - CZOMad2_2_16fungal (Illumina Assembly) | ecosystem: Environmental > Terrestrial > Soil > Vadose...
AGGCTTTTCTTACAAAGATTGGGAAGGCGTGGTTTACCCAGCCGATTTGAAGAAGCGCAAAATTCATCCGCTGGAATATCTGGCACAGTTTTTTGATTGTTGTGAGATCAATACCTCTTTTTACGGGCACATCCGGCCGAACGTGGGAAAAAGCTGGTGCGAGAAGACGGCAGCCGTGAACCCGAATTTTCAGTTCACAGCCAAGCTGTTTCAGGGATTTACGCACAGACCGCGCGGCGCAAAATCACCTTCACCCTTCCAACTCACCGTGAGTCCCAAAGATGAAGGCCTGACCCGTGAAGGACTGGATTCAATTGCCAGTGAAGGACGGCTTGGTGCCGTGCTCGTTCAATTTCCAGTCTCGTTTAAGAATGCCGACGATACTCGCGATTACCTGTTTTCGCTTGTGCGCAAATTTTATCAATATCCCCTCGTCCTGGAGATCCGGCACGAGAGTTGGAACGATCCAGAAATACTAGGTAGGCTTGCCGAAGAAGGAGTGGGCTTCTGCAATATCGATCAACCACGATTGGGAAAATCGCTGCGCGGGACCGCGCACGTGACAGCGCCAGTCGGTTACGTGCGCCTGCACGGACGCAACTACAAAGAGTGGTTTCAGGCCGACAACCGCAATGACCGCTACAACTATCTGTACAAGCCGAAAGAACTCGAGGGCTGGAAGGAAAGGATCACGCACATCAGCCAGCAAACCGAGAAAAGTTTCGTTATCGCCAATAATCACTTCAAAGGCCAGGCGGCCGTAAATGCGCTGGAGTTAAAGAACATGCTTTCGGGCGAACGAGTGAAAGCGCCCAGGCCGCTCATTGAACATTATTCGGAGCAGCTAGAGAAGATCGCCGACGCCGTCTGAGACGAGCGCGAGAACGTTTTCGCAATCAGAGGCCATGCACTTGCAACTTTCTCACGCACGACCAATCGTGGAATCGTTGGAGGAAATGCAGATGGACGCCTAACTCATCCATGCCACTCCTCTTGGAAATCACCAGCCCCGCACTTCGACCCGCCACGTTGCATTTCTCCTCGAATTGCCTGTCTGAGGCTCCATGAAACGCATCACACCAGTTGGACCCGAAAACATACACATGACTGACTATTCTGCGATTCGACGGTGGCCACGGTGTCCGGTCAACTTGGGGTTGCGGGTGTGCATTGCCGCTCCGTTCGGCAACGAATATAGGCTGGCGAACGGGCGCGACGTGAGCCAAGGCGGAATGGCCATCTATCTACCCGCAGAACTCGAACTGGGCGATACCATTGGTGTAGAGCTGCTGTTTCCGGGTTCGCAGGAACAAATGACGCTCTCAGCGGTGGTAAAGAACCGGCTTGGTTTCAAATACGGGGTGGAATTTATAAGTCCCTCGCTGGAACAGCAAGAAGTGATCCTGCTGAACCTGAAGAAATTACTCGCCTCTCAAATCTGATTCGTCCTTATTTCTCAACCGATCTTGGCAGCAAGCGCCTGAATGACGCGTGCCTGAGCCGGCCATGTGGCGTCCGCTCCACAAATTCAATTTCTGCCGGCTGTTCGGGTTTGAGCCACACCGCTTGTGCCATGACTTCTTCTGTTACCGCATGCTGATGTTGGCCTTGTTTCTCTGGCAGGTTTACAAAGGGGATGCGTTTGGTTTTCAGGTCCTGCACGGCTCTGAATATTTCCATGCGGTTGAACTGATTGAGACCCGCAATCAGGCGTTTGATGTGATACAGCTTTCCGTCACCGCGGTATTCGCCAATGAGCAGTTCGCCAATCCCGTTATTACCGGGAAGATAACCGCCTATGAAGAATTTGTCCTCCTGATTGAATCTCTGTTTCAGCCACAGATCCGATTCATCCCCTGGGTAATAGTGACTTCCCAATCGCTTTGCCACAAGCCCTTCAATTTTCGTCTGTCTGACTACGCTGGTCGCGGTCGCCAGGTTCACGTCTGGGCCGAACTCAAAGATCGGCTGCATGGGTGAGACGAATCCAGCGGCGATCTCCGCCAAATATTTTTTGCGTTCCTCGATGGGTTTGTCGAGCAGGTCCCGGCCTTTGAAGTGGAGGCAATCGAATACCACGTAATAAATAGGCAGCGTTGTGGAACGGCGATTTTGAAGTGCGTTGAAATTCGGTCTGCCGGTCGGCTCAACGGCAACGATCTCACCATCAAGCACCAGGTCTTTCAGGAATAATGCCGAAACAGCATCGTAGATTGCCGGGAACTCTTTGTTGTAAAGCTTGGCGTCCATCGAATGGATATTTGTTCGACCATCCGACTTCATTGCCACCACACGATAGCCGTCTAGCTTGGGTTCGAGCAGCCAATGCGCTCTGTCATCCGGTAACTTGGGAACCATCGTCGGCTTCATCGGAGCGATGAACCGGGGAACGTTTTTGAGCGGCCTTTTAGGGATAACCTTCTGCACTACCCTGCCCTTTTAGCCGAACTGACGCCGTGAAGTATCGGATCGGAAGCCATAAAAGTGAGATGGCGATTTTATGGCAACGGTGGTGCTCCATAAACACGGTCGCTTTTGCAGACCGGCCTGTCAAGACACGGGAATAGAGAGAACCACACCTAAAAGGGATATCAACCCAACAAATAAACACAGAAAGCCGATACCAAGTCGCATGGTGATCGGACTGGTAAACGCTCGAATTGACGCAGCGATGGCGAAGATCATGCTGCTCATTGCGACCAGCACGCTCAGCCAGTGCTCAGGAATGCTAATTGGAGGCCAATATTCTCTTATCCCACACCACAACAACCAAAGCACCACCGACGCAGAAAGTGGAAAAGCGATTTTCCGCTTCAAAGTGTTTACGTTCTTGTCATCATCTTCCAATTTGCCGCTGATTCTCAGCATTAGGAAGCAAACACTTGTCGCGGCGAGGACAGTTATCAAGAATATCAGCATCCATTACTTCTTCTGATCGACACCACATTTACCGAACGGGTTGAGGCTAGCCTTAGATCGAGGGTTGCAATAACGCTTGAAATCTAATTGGGCGCAATAATCGACGCTACCGCCAGGATCAACAAAAGTGCGTTCGCGATGAAAAGCTTCTTGCGATCCTCTCCGCCCACAGCCAATGAAATTCCACACCCAAGAAGGGCCAGCAGTATCCCAATGAGTGGCCATGCCACCATAAACATCACTGACTTTTCAAACGTCACGTTAACGAACCATGCCACGTAGGTCGCAAGAAAAACCAGCCCGGCCCAAATCGCCAAAGTCGCACTCGAAGTAGACTTGGGACGCTGGGAGCGATCCCGCCAGACTTTCACAAGCAGTATGAGCGACGGAACCGCCAGCGCAAGCGAAAGAAGCGCCGACTTTTTGATCCAACCTGGATCAGCAATCAACATGAATACCTTCCGAAGCGCGGGAGTTGCCGATGAAGTCTTTGGGCGCCTGAGGACTGCGGCACTCCCCGGAACGGTAGCCTAGCGCAATCACGATTTTTATAGAACCCGCCCACCACGCTGGTTAGGAGAACACAACAGACAGCGGCAACATTAGCATTGATTCGGCTCCCATTATCAGACTAAAGATGATCATTACCCTTCGCTCAAGTTTGGGAACCTGCTTTCCTCCCGGTGCGAACATTAGCGTAAAGCCGGCTACAACAGAAGCTAACAATCCAACCGCGGCGTATCCAATAAATTTCCATGACTCCCTAAACACTATTGGTGGCCGATACCACTCCGTGCCAAGCCAGATTAGTTCTACCAAATTCGCTAAACCTCCACAGATGAGAGCAACAAGCAGGGCTCGGTGTTGTGGCTGAAATAAATTGTTGCCAAGGGCTCGGTATGTGCGGATAATCAGCCAACACCACCCCACAGCGATTACAACCGAAACAGATATAAATATCATTGCTTTCTATCAGAGGCACAAAGGCGTTATGACACGGGCACGGACACAATCGCGGTTATCAAGAAGATACCGATCATGAGTAGTGAACAGAAAATCCATGGCCCTCGTATGAATGCGGAACACGGTGGCATAACAAACGCAGAGGCGGTCGAGGTTAGAATCCCCATAAATGACAGCCCAACCATTTTCCAATGTCCGAAAAAATCCAAAGGGTGGATAGTAAATCTGACTTGATACCATAAAAACCACAGTGCTATTGATATTCCCGCCAAAATCGCACTCGTGAAAAGCCGGCGCCGTACGAAAGTGTCGGCCTTTGATGCATTCCGTAATGCTACTCCCCCGAGCGTTATCCATATTATCGACACGAGAGATGTCAAGATCATCAATTTCATTCTTACCTCCAGAGTTCACGTACGGAAAAGAAAAGGCGCCCAGTCCTGCCGTAATTGTTCTTGCCTGAGCTGCTGTGACTGGAATTGACCGAAGCCAGACACATAGCCAAGTCAAAATCACAGCTGGCCTCGTCGTGGTTCTCTGCCTCATTCTGTTGCTTATTTGGATTGTCCTTGGATGTGCATTTGTTCCTCACTCGAGCATTTGAATAGCATATGTCGTGGCTTTTGTAGCACGCATCTTGGTCATCGATTGGCGCGGCCAATTTGGCCTGCTGCTGAGGGGTCAAGTCCTCATAAGGGGCCGTCTGCCCTCCCGTCCATCCAGGTCCGCCCCAGTTGCCGTAATAAATAAAACCGTTTGGAACGATATGTGTGCCCAGCCAAATGGAAATGTCAACGGCAGTCTCTACCCCCGGCACGCCTTGTTTACCAGTAGGGTCTCTGAAGCCTAAAGGGCTGTTCCAGGCATAAGCATAGAAATTGTTTTGGCCTCCCCGCAATTGAGCAGGATCTTCATTGATGAAGCGTCCAATGGATGGATCGTAATATCTGGCTCGGTAATATCTAAGGCCGGTTTCAGAATCGTATTCTCGGCCGGTGTACTGGAAAGGATTCCCGAGTGTTCCGGTGGAAACAGTGAGGTTACCGAAGGCATCATATGCGTAAGTGCTGGCGAGAGCGCCGTTGGAGTCGCTCAATGATGTAACGGAGCCAAGTCCATCTTGCTGGTAAAAACTCGTCGTCCCTGAGCGAAACTCGGTCAGGGGCTCGTCAATCCCCGGCCCTTGCGCATAGCGTGCTAGTTCATTCCCATTCGCATCAACCTCTTGAATCACATTGGCACCGTCGTAGAGGTAGTTTGTGACCGTTGTGGCCGAATTGTGCGAGAACGCTTTCTGAATCCGTCGCCCGAGCGGATCGTACTGAAACGTCACCGTCCCACCCGCGCCTGGCAGCAAGGCTGAGGTCAGCCGGTTTTCGAAATCCCAGGTGTAATTCCGCGTCCCGGTTGAGTCGGTTTTGGTCAGGGTATTGCCATTGTTGTCATATGTGAACGAGGCCGCCGAGGTCGATGTCAGCTCGTTCGAGGAATTGTAATTGTATGAAGATGCGCCCAGGGACGAAATCCGGTTGCCGACACTGTCAAATGAGTAGCTCTCGGTGATCGTCGCCCCTTGGGTTACCTGCGTGAGCTGATACAGCGGATCGTAAGCGTACTGCTCAACGATGTTGTTGAGAGCATTGGTTTTCGACGTTCGGTTCCCGGAGTTGTCGTATGCGTAGCTCGCGCCGTCCAGGGTGGTCGCACCCGCCTGATGCAAAACGCTCAATAGCCGCGACAGCGGGTCGTATCCGTAATTCGTGTTCACGCCGTTGGGCCGACCGAGGCTGCTTCTCCGGCTCAGCCCGTCATAGCCGAAGGAAAACTGCCCAGCGAGAGAGTCCGTAACGTTCGTTAGGCGGTTCAGGGTGTCGTATTGGTAGCTGTCTGTACTAGCGTCCGGCAGGGTCAACGATGTCCGGTTGGAAGCCGCATCGTAGCTGTAAGAGTTCGTGAACGTGCTCGCCGGCACAAACGAGTACTGCGTCGTGGTGCCGACCAATCGGCCTAGGTGGTCGTAGCTGAATCCGTAAGTCCCTGTACTGTCGACAATCTGTGTCAACTGATTGTCGAGATCGTATGTGTAGCTCACACCAGTTCCACCAGGAAGATGCTTCAGCACCGGCCGATTGAGAGCATCATAAGAGTAACCGATACTCTGGGCTTTCCGATCGGCCTTGCTCACGAGGTTCCCAACAGCATCATAACCGTACGTCTCCATCAAGCCCGAAGGAAACAGTGCTCGGAGCACGTGACCTTGGTCGTCATAGGCATATGTCATCTGTCTCTGAAGGGCATCAGTAGTTCCGATCAGATTGTTTTCGCCGTCATACGCGTACTGGGTTACTCCCTGATTGGCGTCAGTGACGGCAGTAAGTCGGTCGCCGTCGTCATATGTATAACTTGTGACCTTGCCATTCCCGTCCGTAACGCTAACCTTGCGCCCTCGGTTATCGTAATCAAAGTGGCTCGTCGAATTGTCAGCCGCGGTAACCGTCTTGAGGCGGTTCATCGAATCGTACGTGAATGATGTACTGTTCTGGGCCGCATCGATGACTGCTATTTTGTTGCCCGCCGCGTCATATTGAAAGTGGGTCACGTTGTTTAGAGCGTCCGAAATCGTTTGGACCAAGCCAGCTGGTTGAGGACCTCCACTCGTGTATGTAAATGATGTTGTGTGATTGAGTGGATCGGTCGTCGAGATCAACTGACCCTTAGCGTCATAACGAAAACTCGTGATGATTCCGTTTGTCGGATTGAGCACGAACAGTGAGGGATTGCTCGGAACAGAGTTGACGGTGACAAGGACGTCCCCCGTGACCGCTCCGCTTGGAACTGGTACTTGAATGCTCGTCGTCGTCCAAACGCTCGGGATAGCCGGGGTCCCACCTACGGAGATTGTGTTTGATCCCCGCGTTCCCCCAAAATTTGTTCCGTTAATGGTCATCAGCGCCCCCGCCACACCTGACGAGGGTGAAAGGTTGCCGATAACCGGTGGAGCGGTGAGGTCAACTCCGTTGCTTACCTGATTATTCACTACGACCAGCAGGGGGCCTGATGTTGCGGTGTTGGGCACAGTTACGGTGATTGCCGTATCGCTCCAAGTTGAGACATCGGCGTTTCCTCCCCCACCTCCAATTCTCACCAGACTTGTGCCTTGAGTATTTCCAAAATGTGAGCCGTTGATGCTTACCACAGTTCCAGCTGAGCCGGAGGTGGGCGAGACGCTGGTAATGCTCGGAGGCGGAGGTGGCGGTGCCGATACGGTCAACGTTGTGCCATTTGTAGCGAACCCGTTGATAGTGGCAATCACACTTCCGGTGGTCGCACCAATCGGTACTGGAGCCACGATGCTTGTGCCATTCCAAGAACTTGGCGTTCCGTTCGTTCCATTGAACGTGAGTGCGCTTGCAACAGTTCCAAAGCCCGCACCTGAAATTGTCACCGGAGCGCCGATAGGAGCAGGATTCGGTGATATTCCCGTAATTACGGGTATTGCAAAAAACGATTTGGCATTACTTGTGCCTCCGGTGATCCTAACCACCACATCTGCGCTTCCAGGCGGCAGGCTGCTTGGCACCGGGACCACAATCGTGCTGTTGCTCCAGGATGAGGGATTTCCGGTTATTCCGCCGATTGTGACGCTGCTGGCTCCCTGAGGAGAGCCGAAGTTCGTCCCACGAATTGTTAGCGATGAGCCCACTGGGGATGGTGGCCCCACGGTGGGAGAAATGCTGGTTATGCTGGGCTGCGGCGGCAAAACGGTAAAGGACACCTGGTTCGTAGCAATGCTGTTTACTGTCACAATGAGATTGCCGGTGGTTGCGCCGGTTGGTACTGGAACAGTGATAGAGCCACCAGCCCAAGTGGCAGGGGTCGCATTCGTGCCGTTAAACGTAACAGAGCTCGTGATTGTTCCGAAGCCCGCCCCGTTGATGGTGACTGAGGCCCCGATCGGAGCGGAACTGGGAGAGAGACCTGTGATGACGGGTATTACCAGGAACGGTTGCGTATTGCTCGAACTGCCATTGACCGCCACTGCTATGTCAGCGTTTCCGGCAGCGAGACTGCTCGGGACCGGAGCCACAATTGCTGTATCGCTCCAGGATGAAGGTGTTGCCGAGACGCCGCCGAACGTGACTGTGCTTGTCCCCTGAGCAGATCCAAAATTCGCGCCGTGTAAAGTGACTGATGATCCCACTGGCGCTGGCGGCCCAACGGTCGGAGAGATGCTGCTGATGCTAGGCGCCGTTTGTGCCCACCCAGCGGAAGCGAGAAGCAACACGGCGGCAACCATGAGTGTGCTTTTCCCGCCTTGATAAACACGTCGCACTGCTTGCTTGAAGGGTGCGATAAACCCACGATACTGAAATGAGCACTTGCTGCTCTGGATAGTCGACTCCGTCATTGCTTGATGCCTCATGCTAATCTCCAGAATGATTCGGATATGTCTGATCAATGCGGGCTTCACTGCGGCCGCGGTGTGATAACCGCTAACAAATTCCCTCGTGGGTCATACTGAAACGAGGTAACGTTCCCCAGCGGATCGGTGGAGCTTGTGACTTGACTAAACTGGTTGTACGTGTACGACCAGACCTGCGCCGTTCCATCGCCAAGCTGCGCCGAACGCGTTAAGACGTTTCCTTGCGTATCGTAGGAAAAGTTCACAATGTGGCCATTTGCATCCGTGACCGAGATAGGGTTGTGAGAAGAATCATAAGAATAGGCTGCAGTTGATTTGGCTCCGCAACTCGCGCACCCTGGTCCAGATGTCGAATTCACATAGCGGCGACCGTTGCTGCTGGAGTGATTGAAGGTTGTGATCGCGCCGCGGGAAGTTATTAAAGCCGACGAACCGGTGAGATACTCCAGGTTAATTGAATCGGCGCCACTTCCACGCGTTGAAGTAAGGCCTCGACGAAACGTGTCATACGTGTGGCCTTCAACGAGATGTCCGACAGAGTCCGTCACCGAAGTCAGAAGGGCATTGCTGTCATAGCCATAGGTTATGCCGGACGCATCGGCGTACGCGACCGACGTTAATCTCTTGTTTGCATCGTAGGTATAGTTGACGTTTCCTGCAGGTGAGGTGACGCCTGTGACGAGTGAGGGAAATTGAGTATTTTGGTACTGAAAGCTCAGGGCTGCGCCAGAAGGGGCCAACACCTGCAGAAGCCTTCCCGAACTGTCGTACGTTAGTGAGGTTGCGTTGCCGTTCCGATCGGTGATGGAAGTCAGCGAGTAATTGTGGGCGGAATCGAGCCTCCGTACTGATCCGTCCTTAAATGTGATGGAGACAACGCCTGCGCCTGAATCATAAACAAGGGAGGCGTGCTCGTCTGAAGGCTTTGACAAGAGATACCCTGTGCCAGTAACGAACGTGAAATCCCATGCGCTTCCGTCTCCACGCCAATATCTCAGCGTTGAGGTGTCCGGCTGTTGGATAACTTCCTCGTAGCTCGACCGCCAGCTATCGCCAAACATTCCGGTGACGCTTGGCGCGCCTGCAAGGGGGAGCAAGCTGTTCCAGATTCTGCTCAGGCCGAGGCCGCCTCCCAGGCCTGGCATACTCAAATCCTGCGCTGTAACGTAGGTGTTTCCAGTGGTAGCATCAATCGGCTCACCGCAAGCCGCTGTGCATTGGTGCGCTGGACCTAATCCTGCTGGATCTGCAAAACCTGCGGGCGGTGATTGATTTCCCGGAAACAGTGTTATTGTTCCGACAAAATTCGATCCAACATTGCCAGGATCCACAAACACACCGATCTCAACAGGTGACGTCGTCTGCACGCTTTTCAGGAAGATCGTAGCCGTTGGATTCGCAACTTCCTGCAGAGGAGGATGCTGTGGATCTCCAATTCCTACTTCAACCGGCCAGCGTGTGCTGTCTGAAATATTGGAGGTTGAACTGGTAAATTGAGGACTCGTGATCGACCAGGACACTGGGATAGGAGTGAAGGTTCCGAGGGGTAAGGCAGGATTATGCGTGTAGATAACTTCTTGAGTCGAGAAATTATAAAACTGCGGTCTCGTATTGCTTGTCCCTACTCCACCGAATGGACATACCGTGTAAAGGTCGGTCGACCACTGCACAATCGCTGGATCGTTTGGAGTAGCCCACGACTTAGTGATGGTCGCGGTGCTGTTGGCATGTATAAAGCTACCTGTGGTTCGCCCATTCGCGAGAGCGTCGCAACCAACAAATGTAATTGACGATTGCGCCTGCGCGACCGGCGGGTTATACCATAGGGCAATAACGAATAATACGAGCGCTAATCTATATCGCATTCGATTTGTCTCCACTTATACGCGCTCTGGCCCGTTACGTGACAGAGGTGCTCATCAGAGCCAGGCGTAAACTTCTGAGATATTGTTGGGCACCCGGTACGGCGGCACTCCCCGGAATGGAGTGAATGGAGGTGGTAAGAAGGTAGCCGCCAGCGGCGGGTTAGAGGTTAATGTTCACAATCTGGCGCGTTGCTCATCGCATTCACGCCGCTTCTGCTCGATGGGCCGCTAGTTAGCGGTACCAGCGGCCGTTATCATCGCATCCGTACAGTGGATGAAGGCATCGAGTCTCGCGCGTCGACCGGAAGATCAGCCGCGGAGAACCACAGGGCATAGTGCACTTAACACGGAAATCGTTTCACCCAGTCTCATATTTATTTCCTCAGGACCTCAAACGCCGGATTAAACCGGGGGCCGCGATCAATAGCGGTCCCCGCAGCGAGCAGCCTTCTCCTTGGTGGTAAACGGGGGTGTATTCGCTCGCATGGCAATGTTCTTTTCTAACGCTTTCGCAGATGCACCAAGCGACAACTAACAGGCACACATTACTTGTCCCCACCTTTAGGTGTCAAGTTAATAAGAATAATTTTATCGTAATCGACCTTCGGGTTACCCCACCTGAAGGTGGCGCGCAGATGATATATTACTTATTCCACCTTTAGGTGTCGTTTTATTGAAACAACCTGCTCGCATAGGTCACCAAGGTACAGAAGCATTGCATCGAGATACGAATGCCCGATCTCAGCCCGCTGATTCCTGGGATATACCATGACGGTGAAGGCCATATCTACGTCAATATGCGGGAGTTCCTGACAGCCCATGGACAACCCGACACTCCTGAAGTGCGAAACGTGGTCTGGTCTGAAATGCGAGATGTTTTTGGCGACGTGCCAATAATCGAAATAACAGACTGAATAAACAAACAGCCCTAATGGTTCGGTGGCGAAGCGGCGGAGGCAGGCTCAGGCTCGGTCTTGATCCATCAGAGGCGGAGAGGCTGGTGAGGAACCAGCAGTCGATTTCACTTGCCGCCTCCTACAGGGCCTTCAGCAGTTCTTGATAAAACGACTCTCCATATGCCTGGCTCAGTTCGCCGGCGGCCTTCTTCACTTGCTCATAAAAGACGAACACATCGAAGCTCCCCCGTTGCTGCAGTTTCCTGAAACTGGGAGGGGATAAAAACGGAAGAAAAGCCATTCTAACCAGCCAGCAGTGCAGCCTACAGGTCATCAGAAACAGGCATACTTGTGATTGCACGGAAGCGGTGATCAAATCCAGGCTGGCTCGCTTTCTTTCCGCATCTGGGAACTTAATGCTCAGACGTCGCTCGTATTTGCCCCAGGCATGGAATACTTTGGCGTTCTCAGCCAAGTCGCCCAGATACTGTAGCGTGAGACGGATGCGCTTCCATTGCATTCTTTTGAATTGCTCTCGTGAAACCGTGGTGCGGATGTAGTCTTCGACCTCCGGATGAAGAAGATTTTGAAGGTCTTCAAGCACTACCCGCCGCAAGAATGGAAGCACGTCCTTCAGGGTGCGCTCGGAAAAGTCATAAATGTATCTGCGCATCAAAGCGCCAAATAAGACCAGCGCTATGACGGAAATAGCCGGCAGGACCGTACCTGTAATGGTCATCGAGATTTCTTATCAGGGCCTTTCAGTATTCTCACAATTTCTTTCATCTGTTTCAGCATCTGATCAGGGGTGATTATTTTAACGAGAGCATCCCACTTTTCAGGTTGAGGGCGCCGTACGAACGTAATCAGCCAGATTACGGCAGCAAGAATATATGCCACAGGTGGTCCGTATTTAGCGACTAAGTTGAAATTTGTTCCAAAAATAGAACGTGCGGAATAGGCAGCCCAGGATCCGATAGCGATTATTGCGAATCCCAATACAATTCCCATCGGGTAATTCTCCCAACTGCCCAACAAGAAGAATAGAGTCCCGAAAAACACAAAAAGACCTATTTGCACCCAGTTGACTGTCACGCTGAAGGAAAGGATGGCTGCGACGGTGGGAGATGCTTGCGCGGGAGGATGCTGAAGTGCATCACTGATTTTCAGAAAGCCGAGAATCCCGACGAGACACGGAAAAATGAACCGGCACCACCACCAAAGATCGTAGAACTCGATGAAAATATATCGGAACACCTCATGCAAAGCGAGCAATGCCAACAGCGCATAAAGGGCTTCGGTAGCCCAGAACACTTTGAAATACAACGAGTAATCGCCAATCACAATAAAACGAAATACTGAAACCAGCACCGCTGTGATGATATACACGTAAAAAAAGGGGAATTCGCTGTATAGTCGGCGTTTGGTAACAGCCCAAATGACCCACACGAGAAGAGATGGTACGACCAGGACCAACAGTGAGTCAGTTTTACCCATGGGCAGCTAGCTTAAACCAGCCACCCATGGGTCACAACTTACTGTC
>Ga0137407_10002293_pt1 | contig 12602 bp, 12 predicted proteins | sample CZOMad2_2_16fung_FD_108410 | JGI IMG/M metagenome (GOLD analysis project Ga0137407, IMG submission 108410) | Vadose zone soil fungal communities from Angelo Coast Range Reserve, California, USA - CZOMad2_2_16fungal (Illumina Assembly) | ecosystem: Environmental > Terrestrial > Soil > Vadose...
GAGTCCCTCGCCTACTATCTGGTGCAGATCGAGAAATTCCTGACGCGCTTCGAGGCGCTCGCCGCCGAGATCGGGGAGGACGCGGTGCGCGCGAAATGGGACGACCAGGAGCGCGAAATTGCGGAGGAGTTCCTCGCGCATGCGCGCGCCGTGCGAAAGGAACGTTTGCTCGCCGAGCGCGAAGGCCGGCCCGCCCGCGTGGTCGAGTTGCTGCAGCACTGGGGCGGCGTGACGATCGCCTACCGCAGGCGGCTGATCGACAGCCCCTCCTACACCCTCAATCACGAGGAGGTGGAGAAAGCGCTCGAAGAAGGCATCGCCTTCGCCGAGGGCCTGTCGCCGGTCGCCGTGGACGTCGACAACTACGGTGCCGTTCGCGGCATCCGCTTCACGCGCCCGAGCGGGCTGGAGTCCGCGGAACACTGGCTGCCCGCGCACACCGTGTTCGTCGCGGCCGGAACTCAGCCGAACACCGTGCTGTCGCGCGAGCACGCGGGCTTCTCGCTCGATGGAAAGTATTTCCAGGCCTGCGACGAGGACGGCCAGCCGGTCAAGCCGCAGCGCGCGATCTCGAAGCCCGAGCGCGCCGAAGTGCTGCTGTCGCGGCTCCCCGACGGGCGCTTCGTCAGCTTTTTCGGCGACCTGCACCCGTCGTATTTCGGCAACGTGGTCAAGGCTCTCGCCTCGGCCCGCCAGGGCTACCCTGTGGTATCTCGCGCGCTCGCGAAGAAACCTCCCCAATCGGAGCGGGTGTCGGCCGAGTTCTTCGCTTCGCTCGCCGGCCAGCTGCTCGCCACCGTTCACAAGGTGGAGCGGCTCACGCCCACCATCGTCGAGGTCGTCGTAAAGGCGCCGCTCGCGGCACGCAAGTTCCGGCCCGGACAGTTCTACCGCCTGCAGAACTTCGAGACCTTGTCTCCAGTCGTCGTCGCCTCCGGATCGCCGACCCGGTTCCAGATGGAGGGGCTCGCCATGACCGGCGCATGGGTCGATCGCGACCGCGGACTGGTTTCGACCGTGGTGCTCGAAATGGGCGGGTCGTCGGATCTGTGCGCCATGCTCCAGCCCGGCGAGCCCATCATCCTGATGGGCCCGACCGGCAGCCCTACCCATATCGCCTCCGGCGAAACGGTCATCCTCGCGGGCGGAGGACTGGGCAACGCCGTCCTGTTCTCGATCGGCGCTGCCTTCCGCGAACAAGGCTCCAGGGTGCTCTATTTCGCCGGCTACAAGAAGGTCATCGACCGCTACAAGGTTGCCGAGATCGAAGCCGCCGCCGACGTCGTCGTGTGGTGCTGCGACGAGGAGCCCGGCTTCAAGCCGACCCGCGACCAGGACCGCTCGTTCGTCGGGAACATCGTGCAGGCGATGGACGCCTACGCGCAAGGCGCTGTGGGCCCCGCGTCGATCCGCATGAGGGACGCCTCGCGGCTGATCGCGATCGGCTCGGACCGCATGATGGCGGCGGTGGCGCGCGCGCGTCACGACATCCTGAAGGATCATCTCAGGCCGCAGCATATCGCGATCGGGTCGATCAACTCGCCGATGCAATGCATGCTCAAGGAGATCTGCGCTCAGTGCCTGCAGCCGCACCGCGACCCGCGCACCGGAAAGAAAACCTACGTGTTCTCGTGCTTCAACCAGGACCAGGACCTGGACAGCGTCGACTTCGGCGCATTGTCGGAGCGGCTCAAGCAGAATTCATTGCAGGAGAAACTGACCTCGCAGTGGATCCGCGGCTGCATGCCGGAGCTGCGCAAGCAACGCCGGCTGGTATGACCGGCGCCCCGGGCGGGACGCCGGGGATCCTCAGTGCCAGTCCTCGCGGGGCGGGATGGGGAGCGGCATCACCGCGATGCCCTCCTCGAGCAAATCGCGCGTTTCCTCGCCGGTCGCCACGCCGCGGATGCTCCGCTCGCGGGCTTCCTTGCGGTGAATCCGGCGCGCTTCGGACGGGAAATCCCTGCCGACGTTCTCGGTGTTGAGGAGGATGACGTCGATCAGCTCGTGCACGTTGCGCGGCTGTGCCGGCTGAGCGGGCGGCTGCACGCTCGCCGGCGCCTCGGCTTCGGACCGGCCGATCTTCGCGGTCAGCAACTTCTCGATGCTGGAGTCGCTGCAAACGGGGCACGACAGCAGGCCCCGGGCCTTCTGGCCTTCGAAGTCTCCGGCGGATGCGAACCAGCCCTCGAAACGGTGGCGGTCGGCACAGATAAGCTCGAATACGATCACGATGTCAGTCTCTAGAAAAGTCTCTCTCGCGTCAAGGCAATATCTGTGCGAAAGAGCCTATTTCAAGTCGCCTTGGAGCCCGTCGTCCTGGGCGCTTCGGACGGGCGGTTTGTCCAACGACATCGCGAGGCCGAGGAAAACCGCGACGACCGCCGCGATCAGCCAGAGCACGGCTTCGGCCAGGGTGGCGCGCGCCGCGAATTGCTCGCGCGAGTAGGACGCGACCAGGTGCTCGCGCGCCGCGAGATCCTCCTGCGTCGGCACGAAGCCTTTCGTTTCGCCGTTGCGGCCGACATATTTCCCCAGGGTCCCCGACGCCCTGAACGACTCCCGCGCCAACGCCTGGCTCAGCAGCTCCTTTTGCTCGGCCGAGGCGGCCTTGTTCCAGGAAGCGACGACCGGCTTCTGCGCGGGCTTGGGCTGGCTCGCGCTCAGCCTCGACCTGAGGTCGCTATACCTCTGGTAGGCGGACCCGCCGTAGAACGCGCAAACCGCGGCCGAGAGCACGAACATGAGCGCGGCTTTCCGATGTGCCCCGTACGCGCCGAGCCGCCGCGTACTTTCGAACAGGCACAGAAGAGCGATCGCTCCGGTAATCGCGTTGAGCGCAAAATCGATTGGGCTTTCGATCATGGTGAGATCACTCCCGCCAGTCCTGATTCCAAAGTGAGTGCCCGGGGCAGGTCTCGAACCTGCATGACGGATTTACCCGTCGAGGGATTTTAAGTCCCTTGTGTCTACCAGTTTCACCACCCGGGCCGGCCGGTCCCGATTGTGTCAGAAAGACGAGACTCCGCGTTTCCCGGCAACAAGTGGGTTGCTGAATATTGGAGGCGGGGGTCGGAATCGAACCGGCGTAGACGGCTTTGCAGGCCGCTGCATGACCACTCTGCCACCCCGCCGTGCGCCCGGGAACAGTAACAGCATCGAACTCTGGCTGTTCCTCGAAAATTCTGGAGCGGGAGAGGAGTCTCGAACTCCCGACCTTAACCTTGGCAAGGTTACGCTCTACCAACTGAGCTACTCCCGCGCGGAGGGCAGATTCTACGGGCCGGTCCCCCTGCGGTCAATACGCCGACGGTCCCCGGGCGCCCGCGGCGCCAGGGCGCGCTGCAGGTAGTTGAACATCGAGACCAGCGTGAGCAGCGCCGCGAGGTAGATCAACCAGGTGCCGACACGCTGCGGATTGAATGCGCCGATCCGATCGTGGTAGAGGAGCATCGGCACCGCGATCATCTGGGATATCGTCTTGACCTTGCCGAGGAAGTTGACTGCGATGCTCTTGGACTGGCCGATCTTCGCCATCCACTCCCGCATTGCGGAGACGGCGATCTCCCTCCCGATGATCACGACCGCGATGATGGCGTTCGCCCGATTCAGCTCGACCAGCACGATCAGCGACGCGGCGATCATCAGCTTGTCGGCAACGGGATCGAGAAAAGCGCCGAACGCCGACATCTGGTTCAGGCGCCGCGCGAGATAGCCGTCGAGCCAGTCGGTGATCGCCGCGACGGCGAAGACCGCGGTCGCGATGAGATTGCGGTGCCAGCTCGACAGCCAAACGTCAGGAACGTAGAAGACGCCGATCACCAGCGGGATCATCATGATCCGCAGCCAGGTCAGCAGGTTGGGAACGTTAAGCGGCATGGAGCTCCCGATAGATCTTCTCCGCGAGCTTGCGGCTGATGCCTTCGACTTGCGTCAGGTCTTCCACGCTCGCGCCCATGACCCCTTTCAGGCCGCCGAACCTCGTCAGGAGTTGTTTACGGCGCTTGGCGCCGACTCCTGCAATACCCTCGAGCGACGACGTGGTCCGGCTCTTGGAGCGCCGGGCACGGTGCCCGGCGATTGCAAAGCGGTGAGCTTCGTCTCGAATTCGCTGGATCAGGTGCAGCCCGGCGTGGTCGGCCGCAAGCTTCACCGTGCGCTCGCCGATCCAGAGCTCCTCGAGCCCGGGTTTGCGCCCGGGGCCCTTCGCGATACCGATGAGGGCGATGTCCGAGAGCCCGACCTCGGCCAGGGCTTCCTTCGCCGCGCCGACCTGCCCCTTGCCGCCGTCTATGAAAATCGCGTCCGGCGCGACGCCTTCTCCGCTCGCGATACGGCCGTAGCGGCGCGCAAGGGCCTGGTTGAGCGCCGCGTAGTCGTCTCCCGGCGTCAGCCCTTCGATGTTGTAGCGGCGGTATTCCCCTCGGCGCATGTCCAGGCGATCGTACACTACGCAGGCGGCGACCGTCGCCTCGCCCATGGTGTGGCTGATATCGAAACACTCGATGCGCTGCACCGTGTCGGGCAGCGAAAGCGCTTCGCGCAGCGCGGCGAGCCGCGACTCCTGGGTGGTCTGCTCGGTGAGCCTGGCCTTCAGGGCCTGAAGGGCATTTTCCCGCGCCATCTCGAGCCAGGCGCGCCGGTCGGCCGTGGGCCGGATGAGAATGCGCACATCGCGCCTGGCATGCTCGCCGAGAATCCCTTCGAGCTCCGCCGCGTCGATCTCCTCGCCGACCACGATCAGCGGAGGAACAGGGCGCTCCAGGTAGTGCTGCGCGAGAAAAGCCGCCAGCACGTCGTTCGCCTCCCGCCCCTCCGCGTTCTGCGGAAACAGGCTGCGGTCGCCGAGCTGCAGCCCGCCCCGCACCATCATGAGGTTGACGCAGGCCACGCCTTCCTCCATGGCCACGGCAACGATGTCGACGTCGACGTCGTCGCCGGTGTCCGCGTACTGGCGCTGGCTCACTTTCGCGAGCGACTGGATCTGGTCGCGGTAGACCGCCGCCTCCTCGTAGCGGCGCGCGTCGGCCGCCCGCTGCATGCGCTCCTCCAGCCGCCTGAGAGCGGCATCGCTGCGGCCCTCCAGGTAGAGCTGCGCGCCCTTGACGTCCTCGGCGTAAGCGCCGGCGGAGATCAGGCCGACACAGGGCGCCGTGCAGCGCCTGATCTGATAGAGCAGGCAGGGTCGCGAGCGGTTCTGGAAAACCGAGTCCTCGCAGGTGCGCAGCCGGAACACCCTCTGCAGCAGCTGGATGCTCTCGCGCACCGCGCCGGCGTGCGGAAACGGACCGAAGTAGTGATGCGCCTTGTCCATCGGGCCGCGGTGGAACCCGAGCCGCGGGAATTCACCGCCGCTCACCATCAAGTAGGGATACGACTTGTCGTCGCGGAAAAGGATGTTGTAGCGGGGGGCGAGCGACTTGATGAGATTGTTCTCGAGGATCAGCGCCTCCGCCTCGGACCGCGTCACCGTGATCTCGACCCCTGCGACCTGCGACAGCATCATCTCGATGCGCGGGCCGTGCTGGGCCTTCTGGAAATACGACGACACGCGCTTTTTCAGGTCGCCCGCTTTGCCGACGTAGAGAGCCCCGCCATCCGCGCCCATCATCCGGTATACGCCGGGAAGACCGGGCAGGCTGGCGACGAACGCCTGGGCATCGAACGTCGGCGCTGGGGACGCGCCCGCGCGCCCTTGGGGAGGGAGCGCTTTGCGTCGGAGGATCATCGGGCGCTGCGGAGAAAAGTCGCGATGTCGCGGATCACCGCTTCGAACATGGCCGCGGTGAGCCGTTTGGTCTGCGTATTATAGCGACTGCAGTGATAGCTATCGAAGAGCCTCGCTCCCGGAACCTCGTGTTCGGCGTGATGCGCGAAGCGATGCCGCCCGGGGGCCAGTCCGAAGGCGAGGAGCACTGCGCGGTGGGCGATCGCGCCGAGCGCAAGTATCGCCCGCGGCCGCACCGCGTCGATCTCGCGGGCGAGATACCGATTGCAGCGAGCCACTTCATCGGGCAGCGGCTTGTTCTGCGGCGGCAGGCATTTCACGGCATTGGTCACGCGGCAGCCGATCAATTCGAGTCCGTCTCCAGGATCGGCCGAGCCCTCGTGGCTCGCGAACCCCTGCGCGTGGAGCGTCTTGTACAGCAGGATGCCCGCGTGGTCCCCGGTAAAAGGCCGGCCGGTACGGTTCGCCCCGTGCAGTCCGGGTGCGAGACCGACGACCAGCAACCCCGCGCAGTCCGGCCCGAACGGCGCAACCGGCCGGGCGTGGTAGCCAGGGTGTTTCAGCCGGATTCTCTCGAGGTGGCCAGCGAGCCTGGGGCAGTCGCGGCAAGCGGGATCGAACACGGATTCCTTCGTCGCGGGGATCTTTTTGTTATAAAATGCCGCGCTTTTGCTGCGAAAAATCATGGCCAAAGTCCTCGCTACCGAAATCCGCGTCGGTCATCTGCTGGAGTGGGAAAAGCGGATCTGGCGCGTGCTCAAATGCTATCACGTGCACGTCGGCGGGCGCGGCGGCGCCTTCATGCAAGTCGAGATGAAGGACATCGACGGCGGCACCAAGACCAACCAGCGCATCCGCACGGAAGACAAGGTCGAGCGCGCCTTCGTCGAGCCGCGCGAAATGCAGTATCTCTACCACGACGGATCGGGCTTCGTGTTCATGGACCAGGAAAACTATGAGCAGCTCACGCTCTCCGAGGACATGCTCGAGGGACAGAGCGGCTATCTCCTGCCCAACACCGACGTGAGAGTGACCTTCTACAACGACAAGCCGATAGGCCTGGAGCTCCCGCCCTCGGTCGTGCTCACCGTCACCGAGACCGATCCGGAAATCAAGAACGCGACGGTCACCACGTCCTTCAAGCCGGCGAAGACCGAGACCGGCCTGATCGTGCAGGTCCCGCCCTTCGTCAGCACCGGCGAAAAAATCAAGATCAACACCGACGACGGCGCTTACATCGAGCGCGCGTAGGGACTCCCGGATTTCCGGGGTCCGCCGCTGGCCAGCGACCGCCACGCCCGCCGCATCGATTCGGTGAGGTCGAAGAGAAGGCCGCGGGTGTTTTGATAGTTGTCCTCAACACCCACATCCTCATTGATCGCGTCACCCTTGTAATAAGTCCCAAAGATCCAATCCCACACGGGAAAGAGCGCGCCGAAATTCTTGTCCTTGTGCTCGGGCAGCGCGGAGTGATGGATGCGGTGCCCTACCGGAGAGTAGATCACATACCTGCCGAACCAGCCCCACCGCCACGGGAGCATCGAATGGGTGAGGCCGGCATGGACGGCGAACGGAACCAGAACGAGCAAGGACTCGCCGTACGTACCGCCCAGGAGCTGGACCGGAACGACGGTGCTGAGGACGATGGCCACGCCGTCCAGCGGGTGGAAGCGCGACGTCGTGATCGCGTTGAACTCGGTGGCCGAGTGGTGGTGCTTGTGAAACTCCCACCACCACCCGAAGGCATGACGGCCGCGGTGTACCCAGTACGTCATGAAATCCGACACCACGAGGTAGACGACACCCTGTAACACAGGGGCTTCGATCTTCGACAGCACGCGAAAGCCCAAGTACGCTTTCGCGAGATGGCTGCCCAAGGTCGTCAGGCCGAAGGACGAGACGGCGATGACGATCGATTGCAGGCCGAGGATCGTGACCGCGAACCAGACGATGTCGGCGCGCGTGGATTTTGTGGGGTGCAGTAGCCGGTAAAGACTGCTCTTCGAATAGCCTAGAACAACGATCTCCACCCCGATCACCAACGCGATCCCCGCCAGGAACGTGAGCGAGCCGACAGAAATCGGGGCCCGGGCGATCGCCAGCAGCCGGTCGGCAAGCACAGGCGTGGCGCGCTCGCACCAGCTTGCGCCGCCGCAGAGGCTCACCAGTGAGATGCTCACGCATCGAAACTACCCGTCGTTTTTTTGAGACATACCGACGGCAGCCCCTGCCGAACAGCCTACGGACGGCACTTACATCGAGCGCGTGAAACAAACAAAACAAAAACAGCCTCGCGCCGAACTTTCCCTGACGTGCCTCTCCCGTAGTCTGGGCGATTTCCTGTCCGCTAGGAGAGCACTCGTGCGTTACGGCAATACCCTTCCGAAGCGCAAGCCATCGCGCGCTATGCGGGTCGGCATGGCCGCCTTGGTGCTTGGCGCCACCTGCTGCAGCGCCATCGCCCAGGACTACCCGACCAGACCGATCCGCATCGTGGTCGGCCTTTCACCCGGCAGCGTTACCGACGTGCTGGCGCACACGCTGGGCCAGAAAATGACCGAAGCGTGGGGGCAGCAGGTGCTGGTCGACAATCGCCCGAGTGCGGGGGGGATCGTCGCTTCGAGCACGGTCGCCGCCGCCCCTCCCGACGGGTACACCCTGCTGATCGTATCGGCCGGCCACGCCGCGACCGCGGCGATGTTCAACCAGCTACCGTACGACACGCTGAAGGATTTCGCCGGGGTGAGCCGCATTGCCAACGTGCCGAGCATCCTGGTGGTGTCCCCCACGCTCGGCGTAAAGTCGGTGAAAGGCCTGATCGCGCTCGCCAAGTCGATGCCCGGGCAGCTCAATTTTTCTTCACCAGGTGTCGGCAGCGCAAACCATCTCGCCGGCGAACTGTTCCTGACTCTTGCCGGCATTCAAGCCGTGCACGTGCCCTACAAAGGCGTTCCCGAGGCCGTGACCGCGGACCTCTCGGGCGAGGTTCAGTTCAGCTTCTCACCGGTCGTCAACATCCTGGCGCTCAGCCGCAGCGGCAAATTGCTGCCGCTCGCCGCCTCCGGCGCGAAGCGCTCAGCCGTGCTGCCCAGTGTGCCGACAGTGGCGGAGGCGGGAGTATCGGGCTACGTGTTCGATCCCTGGTACGGCATGCTGGCGCCGGCGAAGACGCCCAAGGCGCTGCTCGCCAAACTGAGCGCCGAGATCGCGCGAATCGTGGAGCTACCCGACGTGAAGGAGCGGCTGCACGCGCTGGGTGCCGACCCGGCCCCGACCACGCCGGAGGAATTCGACGCCTATGTCCACGCCGAGGTCGCCAAGTTCAAGAAGATCGTTCACGACGCCGGCATCAAGCCGGAGTAGGCGCGGATCGTCTCGGCGCCTCGCGAACTTGAGGCGCGGCATGGAAACGCCTTACGCCTTTGCCGGCGGCGTTTTCTTGTTCCTCTTGCTTTCCTGCCGCAGCTTTTTCCCGATCTGCTGCCTGCGCCTGCGATTGCGAAGATTGCGATTCGTTGATCTACCCATTTGCTCGTAGCTCCTCTGTGATTCCTGCAGAAAAATCGTCTTCCCTGCGCTTTCAGCTGCCCCTCATGTGTTTCGCCAGCTGCCGCGGGCCGACTTCGCCGCCGTAGACGTTGCCTTTCGCGTCCACCGCCACACCCTCGGCCGCGCTGGTGCCTTTCATTTCGAGCGGATCTGGAATCCGGTACAGCACCTTGCCGTCTTTGAGGCTTCCGACTCGAATCCCTCTTTTCCATCCCGGGTGAGGCGCAACGCCGTTCGATTCGGAGTCGGCCACGTAAATCATGTCACCGCGCAGCGCCACGCCACTCGGCCGCCCGAACTGCGTCCATTCCGCGATGAACGCGCCGTCCTGCTCGAGAATCTGGATGCGCATGTTGCCGCGGTCGGCGACGAGGAGCCGCCCTTCCGAATCGAGCGTGAGGTCGTGGGGCGTCTTGAATTCTCCCGGCCCCGAACCCCACTTGCCGAACGATCCGACGAACCTTCCATCCTTCGTGAACCTGGAAATCCGCGCGACCGTATCCGGTGTCGCCTTCTCGCCCTGCCCCGAGTGCCCCTCGCTGACGAAAATGTCCCCGTTCGGCGCCACCACCACGCTGCACGGCTCGGTCAGCGCCTCCGGCGGATTGCCCGCCACTCCGGGCTTTCCGAGCGTGAGCAACACCTTTCCCTCCGAACTGAATTTCACGACCGTATGGCCCTTCCCCTTCGCATCCGGACTCTTCTTCAGCTCACGCTCGTTCGCCGCGCGCATATCCACCACCCAGACATTGCCGTCGCGGTCCACGTAGGCCTTGTGCGGAAAGATGAACATCCCCGCGCCGAAACTCTTCAGCAGCTTGCCGCCGGAGTCGAACTTCAGCACCGCAGGCACCGGCGAACCCGCGCAACTGTCGTACGTGAACGGCGACACCCCGGGCGGAACATCCGGATTCGCCCCGCAGCGGTCCGCAACCCACACCGACTCCCCATCGTTGTCGATCGCGACTCCGTTCAGCGCTCCCCACTTCCTGCCCTCCGGGAGATTTCCCCAGGGTGCGACGGATTGGTAGGGATTGGGAAGGTCATTGGTCGGTTGGGCATCAGAGACGCTCCGGTACGTGGCGATGGTCGCGCAAGCGTAGATCGCGGCAATCGTCACGAGCGGAAACAATCTCAATCGGTGTGCGGAAGCCATTGGACCCCTACACCACGTGATCCGGCGCGAGCTCACAGGGGTGCGCGCCGGTCTCGATCTGGATGGTCGAGTGGTGCACGTGATGGTGAGCGCGCAATTCCCTGCACACTTCCGCCGTGAACACGTCGCCCGGATGGCCGCCGGGGATGACGAGGTGCACGGTGAGCGCGGTCTCGGTGGTGCTCATCGCCCAGATGTGCAGGTCGTGCACCTCGGTGACGCCGGCGAGCTTCGACAGATAGGCGCGCACGGCGCGCGGGTCGATGTGCTCGGGGACTGCGTCGAGCGCGAGCGCGACCGAATCGCGCAGCAGACCCCAGGTGCTCCACACGATGACCACCGCGATGAGCAGCCCGGCGACCGGGTCGAGCCACAGCCAGCCGGTGTAGAGGACTCCGATTCCCGCGACGACGACGCCGAGTGAGACGACCGCGTCGGCCGCGAGATGCAGGAACGCGCCGCGGATGTTCACGTCGTGCTGCCGCCCGCGCGCGAACAGCATGGCGCTCGCCCCGTTGACAACTATTCCGGCCAGGGCCACCCAGATCACTGTCGCCCCGGCGACGGGTGAAGGCGCGGCCAGGCGATTGATCGCCTCCCAGGCGATACCGCCAGTCACCACCAGGAGCAGCGCCGCGTTCAGGAGCGCGACCAGGATCGACGAGCTGCGCAGTCAGTAGGTAAAGCGCTCCGAGGGCCCGCGCCTGGCGAGGGTGCTGGCGCCCCAGGCCAGCGCCAGGACGAACACGTCGCTCAGGTTGTGGCCCGCGTCGGCGAGCAGCGCCATCGAGTGCGCGAGAACGCCGTACACCGCCTCGACCACCACGAACGCGAAGTTCAGCCCGATGCCGACCGCGAACGCGAGCCCGTAATCCCGCGGCGTGTGATGGTGATGCTCGTGATAGTGGTGATGCTCGTGAGCCATCGCCGCCTAGTGTAGCCTCAGGCGGGCGCCTCACGCACGGCCCGGACGGCCTGAGCGTAGCGCGCATCGGGCACTAGGGATCCGCCCGCGCGCATGCGCGCGGCGCGCGGAGGGTCCAGGAGTTTGCCCGCGAGCGCTTCCAGCACGCCGCCCACGGCCTGCGGTGCATTGCACAGGAGCACCATGTCGCAGCCCGCCTCGATCGCCGCGCGCGCGCGCTCCGCGGGCCCGCCCGCCACGCTCGCGCCCTCCATCGAAAGATCGTCGCTGAAAATCATGCCCTCGAACCCGAGGCGGCCGCGCAGGATCTCCTGGAGCCAGACGCGGGAATAGCCTGCCGGCCGGTCGTCCACTTCGGGATAGATCACGTGAGCCGGCATCACCCCGGCGAGTCCGCCCGCGATCAGCTCCTCATACGGTTGCAGGTCATTCGCCTCGATCTCGCGGAGCTTGCGCGTGTCCACCGGGACGTCCACGTGCGAGTCCGCCTTCACGTAGCCGTGCCCGGGAAAGTGCTTGCCGACCGAGGCGGCACCGCCTGCAGTCATTCCGGAGACGAAGGCGCGCGCGAGCGCCGCGACCACCGTCGGCTCGTCGGAGAACGCCCGGTCTCCGATCACGCCGCTCGTCCCGAAATCGACATCGAGCACCGGCGCGAAGCTGAAGTCCACCCCGTGCGACCGCAGCTCGACCGCGATCACGTAGCCGATCGCCTCCGCGAGCGCGCGCGCCTCGCCTGCGTCGGTGTCCCAGCGCTCGCCGAGGACGCGCATCGGCGGAATCCGGGTAAAACCTTCGTGGAAGCGCTGCACCCGCCCGCCCTCGTGGTCGACCGCGATGAGCAGCCCGGGACGTTCTGCCCTGATGTCGTTCGTGAGCGCGCGCAGCTGGCGCGGCGATTCGAAATTGCGCGCGAACAGGATCACCCCGCCCGTCGAGGGGTGGCGCAGGATCTCCTTTTCCCCGGCGGCGAGCCGCGTGCCGGAGAGGTCGAGCATCACGACGCCGGGATTCATCGCTTCGAGCGTCCCTTGCGGCTCGTCCCCTCGAAAATCACGAAAGCGCAAGCCAGCCCGATCTCATCGGTCAGCGTGATATGGACCTTTTCGATCCCGCGCCGCTTCAAGAGAGCCGCCAGGGGCCTCGAGAATTCGAGAGCGGGCGCGCCCGCCCGGTTGTTGACGACCCAGACGTTGTGCCAGTTGACGGGAAAGTGGATCCCGGTTCCCATCGCCTTCGAGAAC
>Ga0137407_10002296_pt1 | contig 12599 bp, 11 predicted proteins | sample CZOMad2_2_16fung_FD_108410 | JGI IMG/M metagenome (GOLD analysis project Ga0137407, IMG submission 108410) | Vadose zone soil fungal communities from Angelo Coast Range Reserve, California, USA - CZOMad2_2_16fungal (Illumina Assembly) | ecosystem: Environmental > Terrestrial > Soil > Vadose...
GGGGGGTGCTATCTCCCTATCCCCCCAGAACGGCCCTACCATCGCTCCGACCAACCGTGGTAGAGCATGAGCAAGCAGAGCACACCTCAGCAGTTCACCCTCCACCAAACCGGGGCAACTCCAAACGTCAGCGCGACGCCGGCGGGTGCCTGCTCGCGCCCGAACCATCCTCTGCGAACCCCGTGCTCGGGTGCCGCGGATTCGACAACGAGATCCATCAAGCCGCAGCGGCCGATCAGCGCTCCGTCTTCCTTGCGCACGACCGCGAGATAGCCGAGCGCGAGCTGCTCATAGCTCGCGAGAGTGTACTGCAACCATGCGGCCGTCTCTTCGGGCGAGCGCGGCCGGCCCCCGGGATACAGATGCTGCGCGACTTCGGGGAGTGCGTGGAGGCGAGTGAAGAACGGCAGATCGTCCGGCGCGACCCGCCGGAGCACGAGGCGAGCCGACTCCAGCCGGTCTGTGCCGTGCGCCAGGGTCATGTCGAAGACGCCTACCCGTCCGTGCCCATCTTGCACCCTCCCAGCTGCCGCCAGTGCACCATCGGCGGCGCGGACGCACGAGCCTCCAGATGTGGAACGCGGCGTTCCGGATTCGGAGCATCCCCTTTCTTTCCGGCGCGTCTGCTAAGCTCGGGGCGTGCAATGGGACGATCTGCGGGTCTTCCTCGCCGTCGCCCAGGGCGGCAGCCTGCGCAAGGCGGCGCGGGCGCTGCGACTTGGACAGCCGACCATCGGGCGGCACCTCCACCAGCTCGAGCTGAGCGTGGGCGCCCGGCTGTTCGAGCGCTCGGCGAATGGGCATCGCCTGACGCGCGAAGGCAAGAAGCTCCTGCCGATGGCGCAGAGCATGGCGGACGCCGCGGCGGCAATCGATCGGCGCCGCGCCGCTCTCGGCAGCGACGTCAGGAGCGCGGTCCGCATCGTGGCGGGCGAATGGGCCGCGCGATTCCTCGCGCCGCGTCTGTCTGCGCTGGCCGACCCGCACGGCGATCTCTCCGTCTCGCTCACCGAGAGTCATCTCGATCCCGATCTCGATCGGTGCGAGGCGGATCTTTTCGTTCGCGACGGTCTCCCCGCGCGCGGGCAGCTGGTCCGGACCGGGCTCGGCGCGATAGCGGGGGCGATCTACGGCGCGCGCGTCTTCGTCGACGCGCATCCCGAAGCGAAGACGGACGCGCGCTGGCGCCGCTGCCCGTGGGTCGCTTACGACGTGCCCCACGAGTACTTCCGGCCGATGGCGTGGCTCGCGAAACGGCTCGGTGATCGCGTGCCGCGCGTACGCGCCTCACGCATCGCGCTCCAGCTCGAGGCGATCCGTGCCGGCGCGGGACTCGGGATCCTGCCGTGCTTCGTCGGCGACGCGGACCCACTACTCAAACGGTTGACGCCGCCGATCGAGGAGATCGAGGCCGACTACTGGCTGCTCGTCCATCCGGATCTGAAGGCGGTGCCGCGGGTCCGGCACGTGATGGAGCGGATCCGCGGCGTCTTCAAGGCCAGCCGCGCCGCACTCCGTGGATAGCGAGCGCGTCCCGTGAGGATCGTCGCGCACGTAGACATGGACGCCTTCTACGCCGCCGTCGAGGCGCAGCGGGATCCTGCGCTGCGAGACCGGCCGCTCGTGGTCGGAGCGGATCCCAAGGAGGGCCACGGCCGAGGCGTCGTGACGGCGGCGAGCTACGCGGCCCGACGGTACGGCATCCGCTCGGCCCTGCCGATCTCGCGGGCCTGGCGCCTGGCGGAGGCCGCGCGTCGCCGGGGCGAGCCCGAGACGATCTTCGTTCGTGACGATCACGCCCTCTATCGGGAAGTCTCGGCGCGGATCATGGCGATCCTCGCCGCGGCCGGCGACGCCTTCCAGAAGACCAGCGTCGACGAGGCGTATCTCGAGCTCTCGTCGCTCGGCAGCTTCGACGCCGCCGTCGAGCGCGCCCGCCGGCTGAAGGCGGAGATCGTGAGCCAGGAAGGGCTGACCGCCTCGGTGGGCATAGGCCCCAACAAGCTCGTCGCCAAGATCGCCTCGGATTTCGAGAAGCCCGACGGGCTCACGGTCGTGCGAGCGGAGGAGGTCCAGCCGTTTCTCGACCCGTTGCGGATCCGGGTCATCCCGGGGATCGGACCCAAGACGGAGCGTTTCCTGCACGAGCGTCACATCCGGACCGTCGCGGATCTCAGGACGCTCGAGCGGGCGCAGCTCGCGGAGTGGTTCGGCCGCTGGGGCGAGGACCTCTTCGCCAAGGCCCGCGGTCTTTCGGAGAGCGCGGTGTCGAACGAGCGGGAGCGCAAGTCCGTCGGTGAGCAGGAGACCTTCGAAATCGACACCCTGGACGCGACGTTCGTGCTGGAGCGCGCCCGTGCGCTGGCCCGGACGGTGTGGAGCCGGCTCGAGGGCCACGGCTTCCGTGCGTTCCGGACGGTCACGGTGACCGTCCGCTTCGAGAATTTCACCACCTTCGCGCGTTCGCGGACCGGCCGCGAGGCGTGGACGAGCGCGGAGGCTCTGTGCGCGGAGGCGCTCGAGCTACTCCTGCCCTTCCTCGACGACCGCGAGAATCCCCGGCACCGCAAGCTCCGTCTCATCGGCGTCCGCGCGGAGAAGCTCTCCCGCTGATTCGCCTTCTCCCGGGCTCAGGAGGAAGAGCGCCTTTCGCGCCCGCCGGTACATGCCGCTCGACCGCCTCTCTAACATCGAATAGATTTGATAGAGGATTGGCCCCGAGGGGAGGTAGAGCTCAGGCCGGCCGAACGGCCGCGAGGCGAGGAAGACCGCGAGCTCGCCGATTCGGAAGCCGCAGCCGACCAGCGCCTCGAGCAGGGAAGCGCAGGCGCCGGGAACGCGCACCGTCACGTTTCCCCCGCCGCCCGCGATTGCGGCCGGCCATCACGTAGCGGGCCTGGGCACGCGGATCGAGCGAGGCCCAGACGCTGCGCACCTCCGCCCCGCGCGCCTCGCCGTAGGCCAGCGCCCGCTCGAGCAGCGCCCGCCCCAGGTCGCCGTGGAGCACGAAGAACATGGACAGGTACCACACCCGGCCGCGGACCAGCGCCGAGACCATGCCCCGGACACTCATTTCCGGGAAGCTCAGCCCGGAGATGGCTGCCACCTATGGCAAGGCGTTGGGAGATGAGATGGAACAGCTTGAGGGACTCATGACGGTTGCCCTTGAGCGGTTGGATCTCGAACTCGGACGTTTGGGCATCAAAGTAACTGTGGACCCAGAGACGCAGGAGGTGTGGTACCGGACCAGCTCGGCCTCGGTCTGGTCTTCGACCAGGCGGCGATCAAGCGCTACCAAGTCCGCCAAGTGGTCCGAGCAGGATCGGGAGCGGCTTAGAGGCCCCGGGCCGCCCGAAGGATCTCCTCGTCGCTCGGGAACTTGGAGATGTCGCCGATCCGCTCCCCGCCCTCGATCTGCAGCCACCTCACGATCCCGTCCCGGTCGATGAGGAAGTGCCCGCCCATCTGGGTGCCGTGCGCGGCCGCGATCTGCTGGTCGGCTTCGGTCACCTCGAACCCGTCTTTCTTGTTCAGGGTCTCCATCGCCGTGAAGACGTTCTGCGGCTCGGGCAGCTCCCCGGTGGGATTGACTCTTGTCGCCAGCAGCTGGCCCATCGTGGCGCTCTGGGGCCACGAGGTCGCTGATTCGTCCTCGACGATCACGCTCGCGGGCAGGCGAAACGCCTGGTGCGTCGCCGCCTCGGGATCCGCGGCGAGCAGCACCCGCGCGGGGCGGTACTTGAAGTAGAGCCGCGCGCGCTCGGGCGGGGTGTTGACCACCGCCATCGTCTCGACGCCCACCGCCTTGAGCTTCTCCTGCGTGGTGCCCAGCTGCACGAGCTGGCGCCGGCAGAAGGGGCAGTGCAGCCCTCGGAACAGGGCGACCAGGACCGGACTGCGACCGCGATAGTCGTCGAGCGAGACCTGGCCTTCGCGGTTGACCGCGGGCAGCGCGAAGTGGGGAGCGGGATCACCGGGGCTGAGGGGCGTGAAAGCCATGACGAGCGTCTCCTTTTTCTCGAGTCGATCGAGTCAGTCGAGGAACGGAAGCACTACTAGGGCGTCAGGCTCGAGCCCGGCCCGCTCGCACACCGCCTGGGCCTTCTGCATGAACTCCTCGGCCCGGCCCTCGTCGCCCAGGTCCAAGTGGACGGTGGCGAGCCCATCGTAGCAGGGAAACAGCAGCTGCGGCTCGTCGGCCTCCTCGGCGAGGGCGAGCGCCTCCTCGTAGTGCGCGATCGCGCGCGTCGGATCGCCGTGACACTGGTAGATCTGCCCGAGCACGATGAGCGGTACCGCCAGGTGATCGAGCTGCCCGAGGCGCCGGTCGAGATCGATCGCGGCGTGCGCCGCGCCGACGCCCTGTTCGTCGCAGCGGTTGGTGAGCGCGCAGTAGGCTACCGCGAGGTTCGCGTAGAGGCGCGACTGGAAGCCGAGGTCGCCGATCTTCTGGGCCGTCTCGAGGCCGGCCGCACAGGTCTCGATCGCCCGCGCCGGGTCGAGCGTACTGTAGAGCACGCTCAGGTTGGCGAGCCCACGACAGGCCGCCTGCAACAGCCCGTTGTTCCGGGCGAGGGCCACGCTGCGCTCGATGTGCTCGACCGCCTCCTCGAGCCGGCCCAGGCGGGCCAGGGCGACGCCGAGCGTGTTGTGGCTCTGCGCGGCGGCGGTCGCCGCCTCCCCGCGCCCGTCCGCATCGAGCGCGGGGTCGGCGGCGAGCCGCTCGGCGTGGAGCCGCGCCTGCTCCGCCCACTCGACGGCGCGCTGGCTGTCGCCGCTGCGGAAGGCCAGCCGGCCCATCTCCTGGTAGAGGTGCGCCCGCTCGATGTGCTCTCGATCGTCGTCGAGCAGGGCGAGCCCGGCCTCGAAGCACTCGAGCGCCCGCGCGCGGGCGCCGGCGTCCCAGTGAAGGCCCCCCATCTTGCGAAGGATGCGCGCCTGAGCCGCCGCGTCCCCCACGGCGCGGTGTCCGGCCTCGACGATGTCGTACTCGCCGAGCGCGGTCCCCCGCCGTCCGGTCGGGCCGAGAAGGTCGGCCATGCGCTCCCGGGCCACGAGCCGCTCCGTCTCGACCGCGTCGCAGTGCTCGAGGGCATCGAGCGCCCGCTGATAGTGCTGGATCGCGTCTGCGTTGGCATACATCCCGCGCGCCCAGTCGCCCGCTGCCATCAGGTAGCGCGCGCCCCGGCGCTTGTCGGCGCCGAGGGCCCAGTGGTGGCCGAGGGCCACCAGCCGATCGAGACTCTCCGGGTTGCCGACGCCCTGGGTCTCGAGGGCGGCGCCGACTCGGCTGTGTAGCTCGGTGCGGCGCGCCACGAGGATGTTCTGGTACACGATCTCCTGGAGGAGCCCATGGCGGAACCGGTGATCCGGCCCCGGCGTCACCAGATCGGCACCTGCGAGCGCGTCGAGCGCCGCGTCCACCGCGGCGGGCTCGGCCGAGACCGCCTTCAGCAGTGGAACCTCGAAGCGGGGACCGATTACCGCCGCTTCCTGGATGACCTGCCGTTCTGTGCCCGCGAGCCGGTCCACGCGTGCGAGCATCAGCCCGTGCAGGGTGGCGGGCACCTGCGCGGTCGCCGCCTCCGCGGTGCACCGCCACCCCAGGCTGTCGTGGACCAGCAGGCCGTCCGCGACCAGGGCACGTACCACCTCTTCGAGGTACAGCGGGTTGCCGCCGGCCCGCTCCAGGATGAGGGTCCGCAGCCGCTCCGGGAAGTGCGGCGTCGAGTCCCCGAACCACTCCGCCAGCAGGTCCTCACTGTCGGATCCCGACAGAGCTGTTACCTCGATTCCGATGTGCGGCGCCCGGCTCGTGCCCAGCGCATCCGGCTCGAGCGTCGGCCGATACATCAGGAGAACGAGGAGCGGACGATCGGCGAGCCGATCCGCGACCGCGCCCAGCAGCTCGATGGAGGCGAGGTCGGCCCAGTGCAGATCCTCGACGACCAGCACGAGCGGGCCGGCGGCGAGCCGTCGCTCCACCAGGGCGCAGGTGGCCATGAAGATCTGGCGCTTGAGCTGCTCCGGCTCCAGATGGCGCATGCGCGCGTCGTCCTGCTCGAGGCCGAGCACCCGGGCGAGCGCGGCCACCATCGCCGCGCTATCCTCCGTGCCGACTCCGAGGGTCTCCAGGCCCGCCGCGAGCTTGCTCTGGGCGACCTCGACGGAATCACCGTGCTCCACCCCGTAGGCGTCACGCAGGAGCGCGGCCGCCGCTCCGTAGGTCTGCTCGCCCAGCGCCGAGCACGCCGCGCGCCGGATCGTGGTGCCCTCGAGGCGGCCGGCCCCCTCGAGGCGCGCGAAGAACTCCCGCTGCAGCCGCGACTTCCCGGCCCCTGGCTCGCCGATGAGGCTGAGCACCTGGGCGCGCCCCGCCTGCATGTCGTCGAAGGCCGCTTCCATCTGGCGCAGCTCGCGGTCGCGGCCGACGAAGGGCGCGGCCAGGCCGAGGCCCTCGAGGCCGCGGGCCGAGCGCGGGGCCGCGAGCGGGCCCAGCAGGCGATAGACCGCCACCGGCTCACTCTTGCCCTTGAGCCGGATCTCCTCGCGCGGGGCGAACGCGAAGGCGTGTTGCGTGAGCTGATACGTCGCTTCGCTGATCAGGATCTCGCCCGCCGCTGCCGCGCTCTGCAGGCGGGAGGCGGTGTTGACGGTATCGCCGGTCACCGCGTAGGCGGCGTCGACGGTCGAGCCTATCCGGCCCGCCACCACCGGGCCGGTGTTGACCCCGATGTGCAGCTCGAGTGGCCGACCCACCTGCCGCTCCCAGCGGCGATTGAGGGTGCCCATCCGCTCACGCATCAGGAGAGCGGCGCGCAGGCTGCGCTCGGGATCGTCCTCGTGCGCGCGCGGGGCACCGAAGACCGCCATGACCGCATCGCCCACAAACTTCTCAACGAAGCCTTCGTAGCGGTCGATCGACTCGGACATCTCATGGAAGAGATCGCCTTGGATCGTGCGCACGTCCTCGGGATCGAGCGCTTCGCTGAGCGCCGTGAACCCGGCCAGATCCGCGAAGAGCACGGTGACCGGCCGGCGGTCGCTGTCGGGCGCGGCGGTCGGCGGGGGCGGAGGCGGGGGAGGGCCGGCGAGCCTGGCCCCGCACCTGGGGCAGAACGCGAAATCGGCGGGTGCTTCGAAGCCGCAGCCGCTACAGATCATATCGACGAGGCGACCTCGATCTTCTCGGGCATCGGGATGCCGCGGCGGGACGGCAAGTCCGCAGACATGTCCTCAGAATGCGACTCACCGTCGGCAGTCGCGGAGGGCGCGCATGGGTGAGCTGCATGACCTCACTCTACCAGCCGCGCCGGGGAGTTGCCCTGTGGCTGTGGCACCGCTCTTGGGCGGCCGGGGTCTGCGTCCGGGAGATTATGTCACGGGGACGGGGGCCGCGAGTGGGGTGCCCGCCACCGGAGGGCGATGGAGGTAGGCGAGAAGTTGGCTGCGATAGTTCTCGCTCCACGGGGCTCGTGTGAGACATGCGGACGGATCGCCACCTTTGAGGGGGACCCGGAGCGGTTTGACTAAGGGTAGATGACACGAGGCTTTCGTCTTCGCTCTTGCCGTCGCCGTCGGGCTCACTCCCGAGATGCTTCCGATGATCGTGACGGTCTGTTTGTCCAAGGGGGCCATGAACATGGCCCGCAAGAAGGTCATCGTCAAGAGGATCAACGCCATCCAGAACCTCGGCGCCATGGACGTGCTCTGCACGGACAAGACGGGCACATTGACGAGGGATCACGTGATCCTGAGTTCGCACTGCGACGTCGTCCTGAAGCCGGACAATGGCGTGCTGGCGCTGGCGTATCTCAACAGTCACTTCCAGACGGGCCTCAAGAACGTGATGGACCGGGCCGTCCTCTCCCACTCAGAATCAACCCACCACCATGCGCACATCCCCGCCTACGCCAAGGTGGATGAGATCCCGTTTGACTTTGAGCGGCGGATCATGTCGGTGGTTGTCCGCACCCCCGAGGGACGAGATCGGATCATCAGCAAGGGTGCTCCCGAGGCAATCTTCCCACGCTGCACACACTTCGAGCTCGATGGCGAGCTCTCGCCGATGGAGCACGTCCGCATCGACGAGCTCCGTCAAGAGTACGAGCAGCTCGGTCGGAACGGTTTCCGCGTGCTGGCGATTGCATCTAGAGACGTGGATCCGAAGGACTCGGGTTACGGGCGAGGCGACGAGAAGGATCTGATCCTCAACGGATACCTCGCGTTCCTCGACCCGCCGAAGGACACCGCGGCGGCGGCCAAGAAGGTCTGCGCGGACGTCGGGCTGCCCACCGAACACACGCTCCTGGGTGTGCAGATCGAGGAGATGAACGACGAGCAACTCGCCGATGCAGCCGAGCACACGACGCTGTTCGCCCGCGTCTCCCCCGCGCACAAACAGCGAATCATCCACGCGCTTCAGTCGCGCCGGCACACCGTCGGTTTCATGGGGGACGGGATCAACGACGCGCCGGCCCTAAGAGCGGCGGACGTGGGTGTGAGCGTTGACACGGCAGTGGACATCGCGAAAGAATCCGCGGACCTGATCCTGCTCGAGAAGAGCCTGCTCGTGCTCGAGGAGGGCGTGCTGGAAGGCCGCAAGGTCTTCGCCAACATCCTCAAGTACATCGGCATGGGGGCGAGCAGCAGCTTCGGCAATATGTTCAGCGTACTCGGGGCGAGCATCTTCTTGCCCTACCTGCCGATGACCCCCATCCAGATTCTCACCAACAATCTCCTGTACGACGTCTCGCAGACGGCCATTCTGACCGATGCAGTGGACCCGGAGCAGATCGCCAGGCCGCGACCCTGGGACATGGGATCGATCGCGAGGTTCATCCTCTTCATTGGGCCATGCTCATCGATCTTCGATTACACGACCTTCTTGATCATGCTCTATGTGTTCAACGCTTGGGCCGTCGACAAGGCAGCGCTGTTCCAGACTGGCTGGTTCGTGGAGAGCCTGCTCACGCAAACCTTGATCATCCACGTGATCCGCACCCGCAAGCTACCGTTCCTGCAGAGCCGCGCGTCGGGGCCGCTGATTGCCATGACCGCGGCAATCATGTCAGTTGGCGTACTCATCCCGTTCACGCCTATCGGTCCCTACCTCGGTTTCACAACGCTTCCGCCGCTGTACTGGCTCCTTCTCGGACTAACCCTGCTAGCCTACATGCTGCTCACGCAAGGTGTGAAAGCGTGGCTGATTCGACGTGTGTGGATATAGGTGAAGACCGGGCCCTTACGGCCTCTGGCTGCCCGCATCAATCGGTATTCGGTGAGGATCTCTAATAGGGATCGACCGCCCATACGAGTTCCTGTCCCGACACTGAACCCTGCATTCGTGGAGGTCTTCGCTTGATTGTCAGGCGGCCCGAAGGGGGTCATGCCCTTGTCCCGGCGTGTGAGGGACGGCTTCCCGGACATGAGCGACCTCATCGCCCTTCGGCTGTTCCAGGCAAAACGGGGTCACCAGCCGAGACGGCGACCCAATGACAGCTCTCTGGGTCTCCTTTGCAGTGGTGGTCCTAGCCGAGATGGGCGATAAGACCCAGCTCATCGCCTTCTCGTTGGCGACACGGTATCGTCGGCCATGGACTGTGATGCTGGGCATTCTACTTGCGACGGTGCTCAACCACGCGTTGGCTGCCACTGCGGGTGTCTGGCTCGCGCGGCTCATCCCGGCCACGGTCCTCGGCGTCATCCTCGGGCTCACTTTCGTCGGCTTCGGCCTCTGGACGCTGGTGCCGGACACTGCCGAGGAGCCCGGGCAGCGGCCACGGTGGGGGCCGCTCGCCTCGACCTGCGTTATCTTCTTTCTCGCGGAGATGGGTGACAAGACCCAGTTGGCAACAGTCGCGCTCGGCGCCCGCTTCGCCTCGCCCGTGCTGGTCACGACAGGCACCACGCTCGGCATGCTGGCCGCCGACGGTTTAGCGGTCTTCGCGGCCTCGCGGCTGGAGGCGGTGGTACCAATCCGATATGTCCGCACGGTCGCCTCCGGCCTCTTCTTCCTCTTCGGTTTCGGTGCCCTGGTCGGCGCTGCGGGCTTCTTCTGAGGTGGAATGGATCCGAATGCTCAGCGGACGCCCATCATGCGACCGGAGGTTTGCGTTGCGGGCCCTCGCAACCACTTGTAAGGAAACAGTCTCCTGATCCGTCAGGAGGCTGTCGCTTTTCGCACGCCCTCGAATCCCGGCTCGCCGCTCGCCGGTGAGGGAGGGTTGCGGCACAATGTCTAAGTCTCCCCGTAGATGCTTGCTATGCGCTGTGAACGCAACGCGCCGGCTCCCTGCTTTTCGCGCGTTGAGCGCGGCTCGTCAAGGCCGCGCGTCCGGCGCGCCGGCCAAGGGCCGTGCCGCGAACCACGCCGCGACGGCTGAGCCTGCGACCGCGACACAGGCGGCCATAAATGCCAGCCGGTAGCTCCCGGTGACGTCGAAGAGCCATCCGCCGAGGAAGGGGCCGATCGCGCCGCCCAGGCCGCCACCCGCCTGGACCACCCCCAGGATCGCGCCCAGGTGCGGTCCGGCAAAGACGTCGGCGGGAATCGTGGAGAGCTGCGCGATCCGCATGCCGAAGCCGAATCCGGACGCCGTGTAGAGAAGGAGGAGAACGAGATCCTGAGGGCCTCGCATCACTGCGAGACACCCGATCCCGAGGATCGCGACAACCGTACCGAGCACGAATACCCATCCGCGGCCGACACGATCCGAGAGCCAGCCACCGAGAAGATTTCCCGCCATCATGCACCCGGCGCCAAAGGCGAAGAGCCAGACCACAGTGTGCTGCGAAAAGCCGCGGTCCACCGCGTGAGCGACCTGGTGGGTTGCCATGATCTGGAAGCCGATGACTCCGAGCGCGGTCATGGCGAACGCCGCCCAGACCCGGGCGCTCCGCAGCGCTCGTCGAAGCGTCCACTCCTCACCCGTGACGCGCGTGCGCCGGGAGGGCCTGATGTCTGCGCCGCCCGCCGGGCGATTCGCGTCGGCCGGCGGCTCTCGGTAGAGGAGCGTGAGCGAGACGGTCGCGGCCGCGACGATGCACCCGAAGGCGACCAGCGCCATGCGCCAGCCCAGGACCGCGATGAGCCACGCGTTCAGAGGGTAGAAGGCCACCGCGCTCCCCGGTCCACCGGCGCTCAGCACCCCCATCGCCGTACCGCGCGACCGCACGAACCACCGCGTCACGATCGTCGTCGATGGAATGAGCATGCCGGCGATGCCCGCGGCGCCGAGAACGCCGAAGCACAGATAGTACTGCGCGAGCGACGTCACCTGGCCCGTGAGCGCCAGGGCTACACCGAGGATCACCCCGCCGCCCGTCACGACCGTCCGCGTTCCCCAGCGGTCGGAGAGCCAGCCCGCCACCGGCGCGAAGACGACGAAACCCAGCCAGCTCAGCGAGTACCCGAGTGCGGTCGGGCCGCGACCCCAAGCAAACTCCTCGAGCATCGCGACATAGAAGAGCGCGAACGTGGATCGCGCCCCCCACGCCAGCGCGTTGACGGCCGTGGACAGAAAAACCACGACCCATCGGTACGGCCCGGGCTCACCCTGCGGCGCCGGCATCCCGATCGCGAGAGTGCCCCCCGCGGATCCCAGGGGAGAACACCGCGAGCCCGGCCGCGTTCACGTACCGCGCGAATCGCATCTCGGCATTGAAGCGCTCGCCGTGAGCACCCAACGGGCCGACGCGCGCCAGAGCCCTGCGGCCTTGAGGGCGATTGCGGCGCAATGACCCATCCGGAGCAGTCGGAACCTGCCCAAGGGAATCCGCAGGCGCGCGCCTGCCTCCTCGAGCGCTGAGATCGTCCACGAGCGGTCGCACATCTCGATCAGTTCCCGGCTATGCTGGGATCCTCGCGCGACCTCGTGAAGGTGAACTTCAGGACACCCGCCTCTATCGTGCGCTCCAGAATCGTCGCGACGCGGCCGAGGGCGTGGATCGCGCGCAGGTTGCTGCAGTGCACGAACGCCACGAAGACGCGAAGTCCATGCTCTCCCGCCACGGCGAGGAGGCGCTCGAAGAGCACTCGGCCAAGCCCTTGATGCTGCCAGGCGTCCTCGACGAGGAGTCCGACCTCGGCATGCTCCCCGTCGGGGGCGACGGTGTAGTCGGCAAGCGCGACGATGCGGCGGGGCTCTCCCGCAGGGTCGGCGACGAGTCCGATCCGACGCCCCGGAGCGAGATCGAGCAGGCCATCCGCCCAGGAGGACGGCAACCGCTCGGGAGAGGCGAAAAAGCGGTGATACCGGGAGTGTTCACGGAGCCTCTCGTACAAATCGGTGAGCGCGTCGCGATCGGAGAGCTCTAACGCACGGATCACAACCTCCATTCCGTCCTTGAGGCGCACGCGTTCGCCGCCGATCCCGAGTGCCGGCTGATGCTCCCGCCGGCCGCCGAGCGAGGCCAGAACAGGCGCGGTCATGCGAGCTGACCCGCAAGCGTGTGCAGCAAGGTGCGGCCGTCACTGGAGTTGCCCCGGTTTGGTGGAGGGTGAACTGCTGAGGTGTGCTCTGCTTGCTCATGCTCTACCACGGTTGGTCGGAGCGATGGTAGGGCCGTTCTGGGGGGATAGGGAGATAGCACCCCCC
>Ga0137407_10002297_pt1 | contig 12598 bp, 6 predicted proteins | sample CZOMad2_2_16fung_FD_108410 | JGI IMG/M metagenome (GOLD analysis project Ga0137407, IMG submission 108410) | Vadose zone soil fungal communities from Angelo Coast Range Reserve, California, USA - CZOMad2_2_16fungal (Illumina Assembly) | ecosystem: Environmental > Terrestrial > Soil > Vadose zone...
CGCATTCTGACCGGCACGCCGTGCCCAGTTGGTTCGAATACCACCCGGCTCGAGCGTGCAAATCTTGACGCCGAACGGCGCGACTTCCATCGCCAGAGAGTCGCTGAAACCGCCCACCGCCCACTTGGCCGCGTGATACGGCGTATTTCCGGGAACTGCGAGCCGACCACCGACCGAGGACACCTGAAAGATGTGACCGCTTTTCTGCTTCCGCATCACTGGTATCGCGGCGCGCGTTGTATACACCACGCCGTAAAAGCAGGTGTCCACGACCGCTTGGAAGTCCTCCGCACTTATCTGCTCGAACGGCGCAAACTGCCCATAACCGGCATTGTTGACCAGAACGTCCAGCCGCCCGAAGGCGTCCACCGCCAACTGCACGGCGGCCTTTGCGGCGGCCTCGTCGCGCACTTCCAAAGTAACGGGCCTCACCCGGTCTCCATACTGTGCCACCAGATGTGCCAGCTCTTCCGTCCGACGCGCTCCGGCGACTACGTTGTCACCCGCGACCAGCGCCGCCTCGGCGATGTCCCTCCCCAACCCGTTTCCGCTTCCCGTAATCAACCAGACCTTGGACATGAAAATCCTCCGTTCCCCTTCTTAGATAGACGACGGGCGCTTAGACTCGGCCAACTGAGCCTCGCGAGCGAGTCTATTGTGATTACTCACTCATTTATATGAGATGCAACGACTCGTTACTTGGTTATACCGGCCAAAAACATCTGGAATCCGCTCTCCCGGTAGTCTTGCGCTTTGGACGGTTTCGCCACCGTAAGGTCTATCGTCGCCTCCACCAAAGCTGTTAACGCCTTCGAGATCAATTCCACCGGGACATCATTCCGAAAGACCCGCTGCTCAATCGCGTCACGAATCATGGCTTGGAACTCGACGAACGGCGCGCTGCCGGCGTCTCTGGACTCTTTGGTGAGTACCTCCGAAACCGTTAGTTGCGCCAGCACCTTGCGCTGCTTGGGATTCGCAATGCCCCAATTCGCATAACGATCCCAAACATGCCGCAGCCTGGTACCAACATTCTTCTTCCGGGGAAAATCCGACATCATGGCGTCTGCGAGTTCCAGCTTGATCTCCCGGTAAAGGGCATTGATCAGATCATCCTTGGTCTTGAAGTACGTAAACAGAGTTCCCTCGGCGACGCCAGCTTGTTTGGATATCTCTGAGGTTGGGGCAGCCGTAAGACCGCGCTCCGCAAATAGGTGGGTCGCGGCGTCGAGGATTGCATTTCGTTTGTCTTCGCTTTTAGGGCGCGCCACTGAGCTTCTCTATTACTGAGTGCATGCTCAATAATACATAGGAAGCATGCTGATGGCAAGCCGAGGTGGCAGTTGAAACAGAATTATGGATGCCCGAGTCCCGGATGGGCGGCTAACCGGAAGGTATCCGCTTCCACCGTCCCGATTAGTCCTGAGAAGTCTTAGCGTTGCATCGGAAGTGCAAGCAAGCTGCACACACGAGCACCGTGTGCTTACCGCTTTCGTTAGAACGAAGTGCAGTTGTGGCGGCAGGGCTGACCGCGTTGATGTGGGGTTAACTGGCATCTTAGTGCGATTGCTACGACTGCTTTCTTCGTCGAATTGCCATTGCCTCATCCAAAAGAATTCTAACCAGCCAGCTGCGAAAAGCGCCTTCGTGCTCGAATTCTGAGGGATTTTGAGAGGCCCTGACGCGGCAATTCTCGATTGCCTCTTTCGCGCCTTCACTATTCGAAAGAACTCGACACGCTATGAAGCGCAGCAAACCATGATAGCGAGAGAACCGAGTATCGAATTGTGTCGAGCGTTCCTGCAAGAATGTCCCCGTTGCAGTCGTTTCATCGAACCAACAAGGATCGAACACCATAGCTGTCGCCATCACATGCTGCGCACCAGTCATCCCTTGAGATTTTCTCGGCAATAAGACCGAGGGACGAATCATCACGGAGTGGAATGTGCGTTTGGCACATCCCACATCGAAATCATTATGACTTGCTGCGACTACTGGTCGTTCCCTTCGGTAAGCTCCGAAGAAACTCCTGTGAGATAACCAAACAACCTGTGGAGCCGCGACTCAACTCCGCGGTCAAATACAGTTGTGCTGCGGATGAAGCATCGCTCAATTCTTGATCAACAGAGCAGGAGAGTCTAAACGGAGCCCACTGCTTTGCCTTTGACGAATTTGGAACACACGGCGCCTATCGCGTAGCGAGTGCTGCCGAGGTTGCATCGGAATCCAGTCGCAGGACAATTGGAGTATTTACCGGCAACTCGACGTTTGAACCTTTCGTGATGAATGCATCGCAAAGTCTCTTTGCGGCGCCAAAGTATCCGAACCCAATTGCCGTGCCTGCGGAAGCCTGTGCCGCGCCGGCACCGAGCAACCCGAAGCCTTTCCGGCCTTCGCCGGAGCGAGACCATGCCGTCTTCTGCGTAGTCATGTCCGCAACTCCTCTCGATGGACCCACTAGGGAAACGGGAGCGAGAATCCGCGCGAGAGTAGATGTCGTAGCTTTAATTTCGCCCTCCTTGCCGACGTTCAAACCTTCCGACCGCTCGGCTTGAATGCCTCCTACAGTTGAATGGATATCTCTCGTCGTGCCGTCCGGCATCTGGACTGAGCGGAATGAAAACACGATGCTTCCGTTTTTCTTCATCCACCCTGCGGAGGAGGCTCTTTGGACCGTTCCAGTGATTTTGGTTCCGGCGGGATAGATCAGTTGATGATCCGCTCGGAAGTACGGCTGCGACACAACGGCTTCGATTTGCGTGCCCGCCGTGGACGTACTTGAGTTGATTGGGGTCGATAGATGAAGGTGGAGATAGTCGATTGCTTGCAGAGACGCCGCATCAGGCTGAACCGGTGCGAGCACCGACACCGGTTCGAGCAGGGCGGCGTCAAAGACGGTGCCTTGATCGATGAATTCCGGGTGGTAGGGCAAGCTGGTTACGACGGCTTCGCCCAATCGCTGCAGCTTATTCGGTTCACGTAGCGGGGCCATCGCGCCCTTGAGTTTTTGGCGGGTTCCGGGGCGCTGCGACTTGGGAAGATATTGCGAATTCGCCACACGACCAAGGCCGGCAGCGGAATCGCTGTGAATCGGCACCGACGTTCCATCGGAAAGCACCAGTTGATCGAACGTTACCCGCGCTGTCTTTGGCGGGGTAAAGTCACCATTCAGGAGCCTTCTGGTACGCTTGCGCATTGGAGCTTTGCTAATTGAAGAAACATGTCCCTTTATCGTGGAGCCTGCTGGAATCGCGAGAGCCTCTCCGGCGTAGACCGGCTCAATCAATTTTGCGGTAATGGGTTGCCCTACAGCTTTGAGGCGGACTCCTTTCTCTAGCGCGGCACGGAGATTATTGCCGGGCTCTACAACTACAGTTTCCTTCTCGGAATCGGTTTCCTGGGCGCGCACGGGAATGCCCGCGAGGCCCAAGACTGAATAAGAAATTAAAATCAACACAACGCTGCGTTTCATAGTGTCCCTCGTCTCGTATCAAAATTCGGGCGCTTTCCCCCAGAGCGACCGTCCTGCATTCGAGGAACTTAGGCAGAGCTTAATTGGAACGAAGAAGGTGTGCGGCGAGGATATGTCGACGGTATGTAAGGAATTGAATGGAGCCTAATCGCGGAACTCAGAGGGCGGTGTGCGTCGGATTCTGGTGGAATTCGGCTCAGGCGGCTTGTTTGCTGGCAAATCTCACGCTCAAAATCGAGCTAATTGCAGCAATTCCTCCGAAGAAAATTACAATTGCTAGGTCGTCTCCACTCGTAATTTTCCCGAGACGAAACAACAGGTAACCGGCGACTAGATTGAACAGTGCCCAAACGACGTTTACGGTTGACGACGACAACCCTTTTCCAGGAGGGTGAGCGAATGGTGTTGGGAAGCGGTCACCTGAAATCCCATGCACGAAATGAGGTACGAAATTAGCGAGAAACATTCTCGCGAAGAAGCAGGCGATGTAGTTATACCAGTTCACCAGGTTTTCCTTTCGATTCGCCGCATTGGAAAGGTCATAGTGACGGCCGATCATGGTCGTTTCACCTGGACCTGCCGTTCCGTGGGGAGTTGGTTAACGTTCCACCCGCCACCTAAAGATTCGATCAGCTGCACGCTGCTCGTCATCTGTTGTACCCGGAGCGTGATCACCGTCTGTTGGTTTGCGAGCAAGATTGCTTGTGCCGTAAAAACGTTCAAATAAGGATCAAGCCCGGTTTTGTAACGCACAGACGCGACATCGACAAACCGTTGTGCGGACGCGACTGTCTCTTGCTCCTGCTCGACCTCCTTGGTGAGCAGGCGCAAGGCGGCGAGGTTGTCCTCGATCTGTTGGAATGCCGCCAATACCACCTCCTTATAATTCGCAACGTCAGCATTGTAGAGCGCCGTGAACTGCGCCATCGTCGATCTTCTTAGGCCACCATCGAATACGGTTTCCGAAGCTGTCGGTCCAAGAGACCAGTAACGGCTAGGAGAAGTCAGCCATTTTGAGAACGTTGACGCTGCAAATCCTGCCGTGCCAGTGATGCTTAGAGTGGGATAGTAGGCCGCCTTTTGAACGCCGATGAGTGCGTTTGCTTCCGCCATTGTTCGTTCTGCAGACGCGATGTCCGGACGCCTTTCGAGCAGATCGGACGGCAGACCAACCGGGATGTCCGGCACCTGTGTTGTCAATGCGCGAACTGGGACGGAAAAAGTAGAAGCGGGCTCTCCGACCATTAGCGCGATTGCGTGCTCAAACTGGGCGCGAGCGATACCGGCGTTTGTAGCCGCTGCCTGGGAACTCTTTAGAGTGATCTCGGCCTGGGCGACCGCTTCATCGTTATCGAGGCCCGTCTTGTACAAGACGCGAGTGAGTTCGAGCGACTGACGATCTATTTCTACTGTCTTCTGGAAAAGATCTTCCAGAGCATCCTGGCCGCGCAGTTCGAAAAAGAAAACTGCGAGATTTGCCTGTTCGGTCAGCCTCTGATTTTCAAGGTCTGCGGCGCTCACCTGCGCCGCATTGGTGGATTGACGGACAGTATTGCGCACACGGCCCCAGAGATCCGGCTCCCAAGCGACGTCGAATGGAAGATTGAACGTATTGCTGTTCGGATTGCCTTTCGAAGAGACTTGAGCGCTCGTTTGTGATTGAGAGGCTCGGTTGCGCGCGTATGACGGCCCAACACTAACGGTTGGATAGTAGGCGGATCGCACCTGCTGGACTTGAGCTCGCGCGGCCATGAAATCTTCAAATGCCCGGGCAATGTTCTGGTTCGAAATATTCAATCTATCTTCGAGCGAGTTCAATTCAGGTTCCTGATAGATTTCCCACCATTTCCCACGCAGCATCGCATCTTGCGGTTGAGCGGGCTTCCAGACGGTGCCATCCGGCGCTTGCTGAGGCCCTGACTCTTTGAAAACCGACGGAGCTGGAACTGCCGGGCGCAAATATCTTGGACCAACGTTGCATCCCAGCACTCCAAGAAGAGAGAAAACAAGGAATGCAAATGTCGCTACGCGGCTCGGCCAGGTCACTTCTTCCCTGCCTCCAGGCGAGGAGCACCCTCGCAAAAACAGTTTCATTAGATTGTGCCTTTCTGCGCAGTTAATTTAGCGAAATCACCGCCGCTGCTGTGGTGCCACAGCCGGAGCCGATCCAGGATTAGATAAATCACGGGCGTTGTGTACAGAGTGAGTATCTGGCTAACGACTAGACCGCCTGCAACGGCGATCCCCAAAGGGCGCCGAAGTTCAGATCCGGTTCCATGACCCAGCGCGAGCGGAAGAGCGCCGAAAAGAGCGGCCATCGTGGTCATCAGGATCGGCCGAAACCGCAGCAAACATGCTTCGAATATGGCATCCGTTGAGTTCTTCCCTTCCATTCGCTCCGCCAGGAGCGCGAAATCGATCATCATGATTGCGTTCTTTTTGACAATTCCGATGAGCAACACGATGCCGATGATGGAGATCACGTCCAGTTCGCTCTTGAATACAATGAGGGCAAGGACGGCTCCGACACTCGCAGGCGGCAGAGTGGAAAGAATCGTAATGGGGTGTACCAGACTTTCATACAAGACGCCCAACACGATGTAGACCGCAAACAGTGCCATCACGACCAGTACGATCTGGTCGATGAGCGACTTCTTGAAATCTCCGGCGGTGCCAGCAAAGCTACCAAGGACAGTTCGAGGCATCGCCAGCCTCTGCTGCAGCTTTTCGATGGCGATAGTGGCCTGTTCAAGGGGGACTCCAGGTGCCAGATTGAAAGACACCGTAACTGCGGGAAAGAGTCCGTCGTGATTGACCAGAAGAGGAGAAGTCGAATTTGCTGTTTGCACGAAGGCGTCCAGGGGAACGGTGTTTCCGCCGGAGGGATGGACGTAGATCGATTTCATCCCCAAGGGGCTTTGCGCATATTGCGGTGCTGCCTCCATAACGACGTGATACTGGTTCAGCGACGCATGAATCGTGGAAACTTGCGCCTGTCCAAATGCTCCATAGAGGGATTGATCGATGAGCTGCGGCGTGATGCCCAAACGGGCAGCAGTGCGACGGTCATAGTTGAGCGAGGCCTGCAGCCCTCCGTTTTGCTGATCGATGTTGACATCCTTGATTTCAGGTAATTTTTCCATCTCCTGGTAAAGGATCGGGCCCCATGTATTCAGGTCGGCCACATTGTCGGACGACAGTTCAAATTGATAGCTGGTGTTGCTGCTCTTCCCAACGGAAGGAATGTCCTGGAACGGCTTAAGCAGAGTCGAAGCTACAGGAATTGCGTCCAGCTTTGGGCGCATGCGATCAAGCACTTCGGCAGCGCTCAATTTCCTTTGTGCTAACGGTTTCAGCGTAATAAAAAGAAATCCTGAGTTGCTTCCGTCTTCGCTCCCGGGGCCAGAGGTACTTCCAGTAAATCCGGTTACGACGTCCATGGCCGGATCGGCCTGGATCACCTTTTCAATGGAGATCAAGGCGGATTGCATCGCATGGAAGGAAGCATCCTGCGGTCCCTGAAACCCGCCGAGAAGTGAGCCGGTATCCTGTATCGGGAAGAAGCCCTTTGTGACATGTCCCATCAAAACAACGTTGAGCGCTAGCGTCCCGAGGAAGACGAGCACGACTGGCACGGGATGCTTCAGCACCCACGTCAAGCTTTGGCGATACCCAGACAATAGACGATCGAAAAGGCGCTCACTGAACTGATAGAGAGGTCCATGCATTACTCCCCTTTCCGGTCGAAGAACGTAGGCGCACATCATCGGCGTTAACGTGAGCGACACAATCATCGAGATTGCAATCGACACTGCGAGAGTGACTGCAAACTCATGAAAGAGCCGCCCGGGAATTCCTCCCATGAACAAAATCGGAATGAAGGCCGCGATGAGCGACAGGCTCATGGACAAGACCGTAGGTCCGGTTTCCTCAGAACCTCTCAGAGCGGCCGCCATCTGCGGAACGCCCACCTCCATGAGCCGAACCGTGTTCTCCATGACGACAATTGCGTCATCCACGACAAACCCCGTGGAGATGGCGAGCGCCATGAGCGACAAATTGTCGAGCGTGTAGCCACAGAGGTACATCACCGCAAATGTCCCTATCACCGATACTGTTACTGCGACGCCGGGGATCAGTGTGGCCCGCGCGTTGCGCAGGAAGAGAAAGACAACAAAGATTACTAAGCCGATTGACAGAACCAGCGCCACTTCTACGTCCCTAACCGACGCACGGATTGTGGTCGTTAGGTCTCCTATGACCAGAAGCTGCTGGTTTGAAGGGATGGAAGCCCGAATGGACGGCAGTTGGCGCTTGATCTCATCCACTGTACTGATGACGTTGGCCCCAGGCGAACAATAGACGAGGAGACTGACCGATTCCTTGCCGTTAACGTAAGCCACCGAGCGAACGTTCTCCACCGAGTCGGTGATCGTCGCAATATCACTAAGCTTCGCAACGGAATTATTTCTTGATGCAATCACGAGGGGCGCATAATCGCGAGCCTTGGATATTTGATCGTTTGCCGTAACGTCGGCGATGGTGTCCTCATCGGAGATCTGACCTTTTGGACGGTTCGCATTTTGAGCGCTGATCACGCCGGCCACATCCTGAAAGCCGAGACCATAATGACTAAGCTGTTGCGGGTTCAGATCGACGCGCACAGCGGGTAAGGACCCGCCAAGAATCGTTACTTGGCCAACGCCGCTGACTCGAGAGATTTTTTGCTGGATGATGGACGATGCGCTGTCGTAGAGGACGCCTGAAGAGGCTGTCTTTGAAGCCAGATTGAGTACGAGCACAGGCGCACGCGCGGAATCAATCTTGCGGTAGGTTGGATTCGCGGGAAGGTTTGAGGGCAGATAGCTGCGAGCCGCGTTGATTGCCGCTTCTACATCGCGCGCGGCGCCATCCACGTCTCTGCTCATATCGAATGTGAGTCTGATCGACGTGACGCCAAGTGAGCTCTTGGAACTCATTGACGTGATGCCAGCGATATGGCTGAACTGCTTCTCGAGCGGAGTCGCCACGGAGGACGCCATATTCTCGGGACTCGCGCCAGGAAGCGCCGCTGAAACCTGAATCGCTGAAAGATCGACCAGAGGCAAAGAAGCCACAGGCAGAAACCGGAACGCGATCATGCCCGCCAACGCGATGCTCAACGCAAGCAGCGTGGTAGCAACCGGTCTTCTTATGAATGGGGCTGAGAAGTTCATGGCAGCTCCGCAGCTTCAAGAGTTGCCGCCCTCCTCCGGTGGGAAGCAAAACGTTCTCCCAGCCTGTCAAAGAAGATGTAGATGACAGGTGTCGTATAGAGCGTCAAGATTTGGCTAAGAAGCAGACCACCCACCATCGCTATGCCTAGCGGACGCCGGACTTCCGAGCCGATACCAGAACCGAAAGCGAGTGGCAGACCCGCGAAGAGCGCCGCCAGAGTTGTCATCATGATGGGACGAAAACGCAGAAGCGAAGCTTCGTAGATCGCCTCCGTGGCGGTGAGGCCGCGAGTCCTTTCAGCCTCCAATGCGAAATCGACGATCATGATGCCGTTTTTCTTGACGATACCGATCAGCAGAATAATGCCGATGATGGCTACGATCCCGAGATCTTGCCGGAAGAGCATGAGTGCCAGCAACGCGCCGACTCCGGCCGAAGGAAGTGTTGAGAGAATGGTGATCGGATGAAGGAAGCTCTCGTAGAGAATTCCAAGCACGATATACACCGCCACTAGAGCCGCTAGAATCAACAGTGCCTCATTGGAGCCAATTGCCTTGTAGGCTTCGGCAGCGCCCTGAAAGCTTGCCAGTACACTGGCAGGCATCCCTAGTCGGCGCTTTACGTTTTCGACCGCAGCCACTCCCTGGCTTAGAGACGTGTTTGGCGCCAAATCAAAAGAGATTGTGACGACTGGGAACTGGCCCTGGTGCGCAATGGTCAAGGGGCTGGATCTCTTTTCAAAGCGCGCGATTGCAGAGAGCGGTATCGGCGACGACGCTGAAGCTGATGTTGCGGAAGGACCGCCCGTTCCAAAAGGATTGGAAGAAGGCTGACTCGATGCACCTGACCTGCCGGACGCCGTGCTTGTCGAAAGAACCGAACTTGTAGACTTCGAGGAAGTGGCGAGCGTGTTGGACGACAGGACAGACGTGCCCGCGAAACCTGATAGACCCGACCGCTGTGCCCCTGATATCCCGCTGGTCGACGAGACCGCAAGGGTTCTTACTGGAGTAGACACGCTGTTGGAAAACGATCGGCCAGAGGCCGTGGCAGAACCGGAACTAGCGCTGCTTTGTGCAGAAGAATTCTGCAGATAGATGTCCTGCAGTTTTTGAGGATCCCTCTGGAATTCAGGAGATGCTTCAAGGATGACGTGGTACTGGTTGAATTGAGTGTACAGGGTACTGATCTGGCGCTGACCGAACGCATCGTACAGGGTAGAGTCAATCTGATCCGGAGTGATATTCATGCGCGACGCTGTGGCCCGATCGATGACGAGATTCTCTGCTAGCCCTCGAGGTTGTTGATCGGTAGCGACATCCCTCAGCTCCAGCTGCTTCCTCAGCTCCCCAACCATTCTTTCCGTCCATGTGTCGAGTTCCGCTTGATCGGAATCTTCCAGCGTGTATTGGAACTGATTACGGCTGGCGCGGTCATCGACGGTTAGGTCTTGCACAGGTTGCAGGTAGAGACGTATGCCTTCCACTCTCTGCAGTTTGGTCTCGAGTCGGTTAATCACCGCTGCCGCGTCGATGCGGCGTTCAGCAAACGGCCTCAGGTTAATCTGGATGCGTCCGCTATTAAGCGTTGCATTCGTCCCATCTACGCCAATAAAAGAAGACAAGCTCGCAACTGCCGGGTCTTGCAGAATGACTTTCGCCAGCTCCTGTTGCCTGAGCGACATGGCCTGGAACGAGATCGACTCAGGAGCTTGCGAAATGCCTTGGATAATCCCGACATCCTGCGTCGGGAACAGTCCTTTCGGTATGACAATGTAAAGAAACACAGCAAGCACCAGAGTCGCGGCCGCTACCAGGAGAGTCGAAGTCTGATGCCACAGAACCCAGCGTAAGGTTCGGCTGTATCGCACGATAAGGGCTTCGAGCATTCGTTCGGACCAGCGGTAGAACCGCCCTCGCTCCGATTCCGGCTTGTGGCGCAGCAGGCGAGCACTCATCATGGGAGTCAGCGTGAGCGAAACGGCCGCGGAGATGAAAATCGTAACGGCAAGCGTGATAGCGAACTCGCGGAACAGCCTTCCGACGATATCTCCCATAAGAAGCAGCGGGATCAGGACCGCAATAAGTGAGATCGTTAGTGAGATGATCGTGAAGCCAATCTGTTCCGCTCCCTTAAGTGCAGCCTCCAGCGGTCTGAGTCCTTCTTCGAGATAACGCGATATGTTTTCGATCATCACAATCGCATCGTCGACGACGAAACCGGTCGAGATCGTGAGCGCCATCAAGCTGAGGTTGTTCAGGCTATACCCCAATAAATACATCACAGCCAGCGCTCCAACGAGGGAGATGGGAATGGCAATGGCAGGGATGATCGTCGCGTAGAGATTGCGCAAAAAGATGAAAATGACCATCACGACGAGGCCGATGGTAAGGACCAACTCGAACTCCACATCCTCAACCGACGCCCGAATCGTCGTCGTCCGATCGGTTAACACCGTCAGCTTTACGGATACCGGAAGGTTTGCCTGTAACTGCGGCAGGAGATCTTCGATGCTCTTCACAACCGCAATTGTGTTTGCCCCCGGCTGGCGTTGGATGTTCAGGATCACCGCTGGAGTCTGATTCATCCATCCTGCAAGTCGGACGTTCTCGACGCCGTCGCTGATCTTGGAGACGTCTGAAAGTGTCACGGGAGCGCCATTCTTGTAGGCAACGATTACATCGCGATAGTCATCTCCAGCGAGCAGTTGGTCGTTCGAATTGATTTGATAGTTCTGTGCTTCGCCATCGATGGTTCCCTTCGCGGCATTCACGCTTGTGCTCGCAAGCGCGATCCGCAAATCTTCAAGATTGATGCCATAAGTTGCCAGCGTTGCCGGATTCACCTGAATGCGCACCGCGGGCTTCTGGCCGCCACCGATAGTCACCAGTCCAACTCCGCTCAGCTGCGAGATTTTCGGGGCGAGCCGCGAGTCTGCCAGATCCTCCACCTTCGGAAGCGGAAGAGTCTTGGAAGTGAGCGCCAGCGTCAACACAGGCGCGTCTGCCGGATTGGATTTGCTGTACACAGGTGGTACGGGAAGGTCTGTGGGTAGAAAGCTCTGCGCGGCGTTGATTGCGGCCTGTACCTCCTGTTCGGCCACATCGATATTCAGACGTAACGAAAACTGCAAAACGATGGATGAACTACCATCCGAACTCGTGGACGTCATCTGCGTCAGACCAGGTATCTGTCCAAATTGCCGTTCCAGCGGCGCTGTCACAGCCGACGACATCACATCCGGACTGGCTCCCGGATAAAAAGTCCGAACTTGGATCGTCGGATACTCCACCTCGGGTAATGCCGAGATCGGTAGCTTGATGTAGGCGGCTGCTCCGACGACCAGGATCGCCACCATAAGCAACGCAGTCGTCACGGGGCGAAGAATGAACAGACGCGAGGGACTCACAACGTGGCTCCCTTATCGACTGCTGTTTCTTTTTGAGCGGGCTGTTCGACTTGCACAGGCGTCCCTTCCTGCAGCTTGTCAAAACTCGAGATCGCTACGATTTCCCCCGCACGCAGACCTTGCACCGCAGTCGTGCGGCCGTCGGTGCTCTGCTCGGTGATATTCCTCACCGACACCGCATTCTTCTCAACAGCAAACACAAATGCTTGCGTTCCATTGCGCTGAATCGCGGCGCTCGGAATGAGAACTGAGTCTTTGAGTGTTTTTACCAATAACCGCGCATTGACGAATTGGTTTGGAAAAAGAGCGAGGTCGCCATTCCTGAATTCACTGCGGAATCGGACGGTACCGGTCGACGTGTCAATTTGGTTGTCGACGGTTAGCAAGGTGCCGGTTGCCACCTTCGTTTCGGCCGACCGGTCATAAGCCTCCACAGCAAGGGGTTTGTGTTGATGAAGTTGCGCTTGAACCTCTCCGAGATGATCTTCCGCCACGTTGAA
>Ga0137407_10002299_pt1 | contig 12593 bp, 7 predicted proteins | sample CZOMad2_2_16fung_FD_108410 | JGI IMG/M metagenome (GOLD analysis project Ga0137407, IMG submission 108410) | Vadose zone soil fungal communities from Angelo Coast Range Reserve, California, USA - CZOMad2_2_16fungal (Illumina Assembly) | ecosystem: Environmental > Terrestrial > Soil > Vadose zone...
ACAGGAAGCCCGTGCCGTTACCGGAAATTACCTGAAGTGCCTTTCCAGGCCGGACCAGACCGCGTCGTAGTCGGGCTGGCGGTGGCCTGCCTCCATGGCCTGCCTGGTCGGGGTGAGGGTCCAGCGGCTCTCGAACATGAAGGCCAGGGTCTCCTCGAGCTTGTGCGGCGCCAGCCGGGCCGCCGAGGCGGCCGCGTACGTGCTCGCGTCCGGGCCGTGCGCGGCGAAGGTGTTGTGCAGGCTGGCGCCGCCGGGGGCGAACCCCTCAGCCTTGGCGTCATAGGTGCCGCGGACCAGGCCCATGAACTCGGACATGATGTTGCGGTGGAACCACGGCGGGCGGAACGTGTCCTCGCCGACCAGCCAGCGCGGGGCGAAGATCACGAAGTCCGCGTTGGCCAGCCCGGGCGTGTCGCTCGGGCTGGTGAGCACCGTGTAGATCGACGGGTCGGGATGGTCGAAGCTGACGGTGCCCAAGACCATGAAGCTGGCCGTGTCGTACTTGTACGGCGCGTAGTTCCCGTGCCAGGCCACGACGTCAAGCGGCGAGTGGTCGTAGTCGGCGGCCCACAGGTTGCCGCCGAACTTCTGCACTACCTGGACGGCGTGGCCGCGCTCTTCGAAGGCGGCGCGCGGCGTGCGGAAGTCGCGCTCGTTGGCCAGGCCGTTGGCGCCGATCGGGCCGCGCTCGGGCAGGGTGAAGCTCGCGCCGAAGTTCTCGCACGCGTAGCCGCGGGCAAAGTCGTCGGTGAGCTCGACGCGGAACCTGATGCCGCGCGGGACCACCGCGATCTCGCCCGGGCTGACCCGCAGCGGGCCGAGCTCGGTGTGGATGACCAGCGCGCCGAGCTCGGGGACCAGCAGCAGCTCGCCGTCGGCGTCGACGAGGTACCGGTCGGTCATGTCAGCGTTCGCGGCGTACGAGTGCACCGCGATGCCATCGCGGGTGCGGATGTCGCCGTTCCCGGCCATCGTGTACAGGCCGTCGATGAAGTCTTGCCGCTGGCCTTGCGCCGGCAGCGGCAGCGGGTCCCAGCGCAGCCGGTTCGGCTCCGGCTCGACCTCATCGAAGGGCGTGCCCCTGACGTGCCCGTTGCCGATCCGCGAGAACTTCGGGTGCCTGGCCGACGGCAGGATCCGGTAGGCCCACGTCCGCCGGTTCACCCCGCGCGGCTGGGTGAACGCGGTCCCGCTGATCTGCTCCGCGTACAGCCCCAGCGGGGCGCGCTGCGGCGAGTTCCGGCCCGCGGGCAGCGCGCCGGCCACCGCCTCGGTCGCGAGCTCATTGCCGAAGCCACTGGCGTACGTGAACTCGTCATCAGCCACGGTAGATGCGCCTCCTCGCTGTCAGCCCTGGCACCATGATCTCGCGGACCGCAAATCGCCGGAACACTGCCCGCTACAACAGTGCCCGCTAGGACACTGCCCGCTACGACACTGCCCGCTACAGCACTGCCCACCGCGACGGTGCTCACCGAAACACTGCCGCCGCAGCACTGCTCGCACAACACTGCTCGCACAACACAGCGTGGCGGGTGAGCCGGAGGAGCGCGAGAGATACGCCAGGGACTGAATACGGCCTGGTGTATGGCCGCGCGGGGAGCAGAGCGAGTTAACAACAGTTACCGTAGATGCACGCTAATTAGGGGGTTTGCTCCAGAGGTTCTCGCAGGAGGTAGCGATGGCCGACGACAGATGGGTCACCTTCGACTGCTATGGCACGCTCGCGGACTGGAATGCCTGCATGCAGACCGCGCTCGAACCAGTTACCGGCCCGAGCAGCGGGCCGCTGCTGTCCGCCTATCATCAGGCGGAACTGATTTTGGAGGCCGGGCCGGCGTGGCTGCCGTACCGGGAGATCCTCGTCGCCGGACTGCGGATGGCCGCCGAGCGGACCGGCGTCCGGCTGCGGGGCAGCGCGGAAGCGGCCCTCGTGAAGGCCTGGCCGGACATGCCGGTCTTCGCGGACGCGGGGCCGGCGCTTTCGGCCCTGGCGGCGGCCGGGTGGAAGCTGGCGATCTTGACCAACTGCGACGATGACCTGTTCGCCACGACCGCGCCCCGGCTGCCGGCGCCGATCGACTTGGTGGTGACCGCCGAGCAGGTACGCAGGTATAAACCGGACCTAGCGCACTTCCGCCGGTTCGCCGACGTGACCGGGGCGACGCCATCCTCGTGGATCCACGTCGCCAACAGCTGGGTACACGACATCATGCCGGCCGCGCGGATGGGCCTGCGCTCGGTCTGGGTGGACCGCGACCTCACCGGGCACCCGGCCAAGCTCGCCGAGCGGCGCATCACCGCGATGCGCCGCCTGCCGGATGCGGTCGCCGACGCGGCCGCCGAGCCTTCCTGGTAAGCCGAACGGCGCCTGGCACCCTCGCGCCTCTTGCTGTTATCGGCGGCGGCGGCGGATTATGCCTCAGGGGAAGGAGGGGCTGTTCGGCCCGGCGAAGGCGGCGGCGTCGGCGCTGCAGGCCGCCGCGGCGTTGATGCCGCCGTTGCTGGCCGCCAGTGACTTGATGGCGCTGGCGGAGTCCGAGGGCGATGCGGACGGCGGGGCCGAGGCGCCCGCGGACGCGGGCGGGGTCGGGGTGGCCTCGGTGCCCGCGGTCGCCGACGGGGTCGCATCACCCGCCAGCTTCCTGCTCCCGGCGGACAGGGCGGGCGCGCTGGCCGACGCGGACGGGGTCGCCGTCACGGCTGCGGACGGGGTCGCGGTTCCTGAGGGGGTGGCGCTCGCGGCGGTCTTGGAGGCCTTCGGCAGCGTCACGTCATGCGCGATCGCGGCGAACATCGCGTTCGCGGCGGGCTGGGCCAGCCCGACGGTGTTCGGGTTGGACGGCCAGGGCACCACCGGAGTCGTCACGAACTGAACGTCCTTGCTGGCCAGGCCGTGCAGGCTCTCCCCCACGTGCAGCATGTCGGTCAGGCTCATGCCGGAGTCGATCGTGAGGTTCGGCGCCAGGTCGCTGAGCACCCGGAACAGCTTGACCGGGTCGCCGAGCAGCCCGGTTTGCAAGATTCCCTTGACTACCTGCGCCGACATGAACTGGTCGCGCTGGATCCGCTGCAGGTCGCTGCCCTCGCCGAGGTTCTCGCGGGTCCGCCAGAACGCCAGCGCCGTCACCCCGTCGATGTGGTGCTCCCCCACCGGCAGGACCAGGCCGGAGGTCGGGTTGCTGATGGCGAACGGGGCGCAGACGTTGACGCCGCCCAGGTCGTCGATCACGTTGACGAACCCGCCCAGGCCGATCTCGATGAAGTGGTCAAGGTGGATGCCGGTCACCTGCTCGACGGTCTTCCACAGGCACTGCGGGCCGCCGACCGCCAGCAGCGAGTTGATCCGCTCGTAGGCGTACGGGTCGGCCTGCTGGCCCGGGTAACCGCCGCCGGCGTCGCACTGGTAGTAGGGGACCATCGTGTCGCGCGGGATCGAGATGGCCGTGACCAGGTGCCGGCCCGGCGAGATGTGCAGCACCATGATGGTGTCGCTGTTATTGCCGCCGGTCGTGGCGTCCCCGGTGTGCAGTAGCACCTGCTGATGGCGATCGAGGCCTGCCCGGCTGTCAGAGCCGAACACCAGGATGTTCATCGACGTCGTGCTGTAGACCGGGGGCCGCTTGCCGAGGTCCTTCACGTTCACCGGCACCCGGTGGATCTCACTGGCCACCTTGCGCACCGTCAGGTAGCCGGTGAGCGCCGCGCCGGCCACGGTGCACGCGAGGACCAGCGCGGTCCAGGCCAGGATCCGCCGCTTTCGCCGCCGGATGAAGCTAGCGGTCCGCCGGAGGAAGGCGAGGAGCGGCCGGCTGAGGCGCGGGAGCGCACTCAATCGCATCGTTACACTCCCTCGCTCTACTTCTGAACGTGTCTGCGCTAGTGTCGGCAGATTACCCGCTAATCCTGATAGAACGGTCAGAGTGGGCTGGATGTTCGCAACGTTTCATGTAGCCGTAACCAGTCCCTTCCCGCTCCGTGTAGTGACTTAACTACCCACGGTAGCTTACGTCTCGTATCAGGGGACGCTCAGGCAACTGCCCGGAGATACCGCCCTATATCCGGGCAAAGCCGCGTCACTTAGGAGACGCCGCGGAGGCGGGAACGGTTGCGCTAGCCGGGGAATTTGTCCCAGCAGGGGAAGCCGCGCTGGCGGGGAGCGCTGCGCGAGCCGGGAAAGCTGCGCGAGCCGGGAAAGGCCGCGCGAGCCGGGAAAGCTGCGCGAGCCGGGAAAGGCCGCGCTAGCCGGAAAAGCCGCGCGAGCCGGGAAAGCCGCGCTAGCCGGGAAAGGCCGCGGCCAGGGCGTCGGCGATGAGCTCGCCGCGGGCGGCGTAGCCCGCCGACGTGTAGTGGATCTTGTCGTTGATGAACCACTGGTCCTGCACGACCGATGCCCAGTCGTAGACCCGCATGTTCGGGTACTTGCTCTGGGCGCCGGCCAGCGCCTGGTCCCACAGCGACATGTCATGCTCGGAGTACGGCCCCGAAGACAGCAGGGACTTGACGGTGATCCACAGCACCGGCTGGGTGCCGATCACTGACATCATCCGCTTGATCCGCTCCGCGAGGCCGACGTTCGAGCCAACCGCCACGTCGGCGCTGTCATTGGTGCCCAGGGCGATCACCCAGCATCCGTTGTACCCCGAGGACCGGTAGCGCTCGGCGACCTTGTAGGCGTTCGGGTGGCCCTCGTACTCCTCGACGATCGATGTGGCGCCGACGACCTCCGTGTGGACGTCGCGCACCCCGACAGCGGAATAGCGGGCCGGGATGCGCTGGGCGGCGTTCGGCAGGTAATCGCTGGAGATCAGCCCGTCGGAGGTGGAGTCGCCGACGTGCACGACCGACTGGCACGACGTGCGGGGCCGCGCCTGCGGCAGGCTGGCGGTGTAGGCGGCACCGGGGCCGGCCACGCCAGCATCGGCGGCGGCCTGCGCCGCGGCGACGGACGGGCCGAGCGGGCTGGCGCCGGGCGAGGTGAACCACAAGGCGGCGGGGACCGAGCTCACCGGCGCCCCGGATCCCGGGCCGCCGGCGCCGCCCGACCCGGCGTTGAGCCCCCCGGATCCCTTGGCGGGGGCCGTGTCTCCAGAGCCGCGGGCGCCATCTCCGGAGCCGCGGGCGCCGCTGCCCGAGGTGGTCTCCCCCGAGATGGTGCTGCCGGCGAGCAGGCCGCGCGACTGCGCCGCTGGCCGCAGGCCGCCGGACACGATCAGGGCGCCGAAAGCGGCCCCGGCCGCCACGGCCAGTGCCATCGCGCTCGCGGTGACCGCCTGCGCCCAGCCCGTGCGCGCCCAGCCAGCGGCGCTTCGCACCCAGCGGGGAAGCTGGGGCCGGCGCCGGGAGCGGATCGGGTCCTCCACCAGCGCCCATGACAGCGCGGCCGCGGCGACGCACGCGCCGGCCGTCAGCACCTGGCGCAGCCCGCTCGGCGCGGCGCCGTCCGGGTTGCCGCCGGGCGCGGTCAACACGATGACCGGGTAGTGCCACAGGTAGATTCCGTAGGACCGGACCCCGAGCCAGCGCAGCGGCCCGATGCCCAGTGCCCTGGCCGTCAGCGTGCCGGGCGTCACGCCGGCCGCGATCACCAGCGCGGTGCACAGGGAAAGCAACTCCATGCCACCGCGGAACATCACCGCCGAGTACTCGCTGGTGCGCCAGATCAGCAGCGCGATCCCGGCCAGCCCGGCCAGCCCGGCCAGGTCGAGGGTGAGGCGATGCAGTCGCCCCGTCGCGTTAGGACTAGGTGTCGCCGCCACCGGGTCGCCTCCGCTGGCCTCGGCCGCGCTCGCGCGCCGGGCGCGGCGAGTGGGCAAGATGATGGCCAGGGCCGCGCCGACGAGCAGGCCGCCGGCCCGGGTGTCGGTGCCCTCGTAGGTGCGCGTCGGGTCCAGGCCGGCGTGGTAGAGCAGCGCCAGCGCCGCGAAGCTGGCCACCGCGACCGCGAGGGTGACGCCGAGCGCCACCGCGCGGGCATGAGCGCGGGGCAGCCGCAGCAAGCGGTGCAGCAGCACGCCGCCAGTCAGCACGACCCACGGCCATAGCAGGTAGAACTGTTCCTCGACGGCCAGCGACCACAGGTGGCTAACCGGTGATGGCGGTGCGAAGCGGGCGAAGTAGGAGCCGTTCTGGCTGATGAACCACCAGTTGCCGACGTACAAGGCGGCGGCCACGATGCCGCCGCGCACCGCCGGGACCTGGCTCGGGTAGGCGATCGCGACCCAGGCGGCGACAACCGCCAGGACGACGAACAGCGCGGGCAGCAGGCGGCGCGCCCGGCGGATCCAGAAGTCCTTGAGGTTGAGGCGGCCGTGCTTGCGCCACTGGCTGAGCAGGATGTCGGTGATCAGGTAGCCGCTCAGCGTGAAGAACACGCCGACGCCGAGCAGCCCCCCGCCGGCCCACCCCAGGCCCAGGTGATAAGCGATGACGACGGCGACCGCGAGCGCCCGCAGCCCGTCCAGTCCGGGTAGGTACCTCTGGCCTTCGCCTACCGGCTTCGGCATGCCTTTCAGCCCCCCGTGGTCGCACTTGCGTCCTTGCGTTGCCGGTCGTCGATGTACCCTGAGAGTGACTTCTTAGTCACTAGATGTGAGCAAGTCGTCTCGCGCGGGCGGACGGGGCGCTATTATGCGCGGAGCCCACTAGCTGGCATCGCGATTTGTCGGGTATTGCAAAGAATGAGCGATCTAACCGGGAGGGCGGTCGTCTCAGGTGTGGCTGGCCAGACGTTACGAGACCAGCGCTCCCGGTCAGCGGCGCGGGCGAGCGTAGACTGCGGCGCATGACCAGTTCGGGACTGCTCACCGACGCGTTCGGCCGGATCCGGGAGACTGTCGCGGAGGTGGCCGACGGCCTGTCCCCCGCCCAGCTGGCGGAGCGGCTGGACCCCGGCGCCAACCCGGTCGCCTGGCTGATCTGGCACCTGACCCGGGTGCAAGACGACCACGTCGGGGCCGCCTTCAACGTCGAGCAGGTGTGGGTCTCCGGCTCGTGGGCGGCGCGGCTGGGGCTCCCGGCCTCGACCCGCGAGCATGGCTACGGGCACACTAGCGCGCAGGTCGCGGCGGTGACCGCGGCCGTGTGCGGTACGCCCGAGCCGGCGAAGCTGCTGGTGGAGTACCACGAGGCGGTACACGCGCAGACGATCTCCCTGGTGTCCGGGGTCACCGACGCCGACCTGGAGCGGGTCGTCGACCGGCGGTGGACCCCTCCGGTGACGCTCGCGGTGCGGCTGGTCAGCGTCATCGACGATGACGCGCGGCACGCCGGCCAGGCCGAGTTCATCCGCGGCGTCCTCCTGCGGCGCTGACAGTCAAGGTCCTTAGCTTTCCTGCCTAACGCTCCCCTGGTGCCCGTGGCCTTTCCTGCCTAACGCTTTCCCGGTGCCCGTGGCGTTCACCCCTCCCCGCGCCTTAGCGGGCCAGCGGGGTACCCGGGTCAGCGCAGATCAGCCCCCATGGCTGGTCGGCTACCCGGGTGAGCACGATGGTGGCGCGATGGGGGCCGGCCAGCTTGAGGCGGCGCCGGATCGCGTCCACGTCGCCCGCGAGGCCGCGGCGCCTGAGGTCCGCCGCCCCGACGCCGAGCTCGCGCAGCCGGGCCCTGGCGCGCTTTTCCGTCCACGGCGCGGAGTCGATGACCTTGAGCGTGCGGGCGAACGGCGTCGCCGCCTCCCGGTCCGTGGACAGGAAGGCGATCCGCTCGTCGATCTTCCATGCCCCGAGCTGACGGGCGAGGTCTTCCACCAGGCCCGCCCGGGTGACGGCCGGGCTCGGGTCGTAGAGGAACTCCCCGGGCCGCGCGACGGGAACCCCCGGACCGGGGCTGGGCGTCAGGGTGTGCACGGCAGGCAAGGCGCCGAACGGGACGGCCGGGCCGGTGGACAAGATCGTGGCGCGGCGGGCGGTCACGGTAGCGTCCATCGTCGCGAGGGCGGGCGACCACAAGACGGCCTCCTTCAGGTCGCGGCCGTCGGCGATGAACTCGGCCTCCCAGCCGGGCGGGATCACGCTCGTGTCCAGGCCCGGGGCCGCCTTGACGCAGACGGCGGGGACTTTCCCGGGGTTGCGGGTGGCGGCCAGCTCGAAGCACCACTCCAGCGGCGGCTCGGATGTCCCGGCGCGGAACCGCCGCGCCGGGCCGGTCCCGGCCGCCACGCTCCCGTCGGTGCCGCCCACGGTTGTACCGCCCCCGGCTGCCATGCCCCCGGCTGCCGTGCCCCTGCTCCGGGCGTCGGCGCGCCGGGCCGGGTCGATGAACACCGCGCCGGTCCCCGCCAGGTCGACGTCCCGCACGTCGGCGACGCGGGCCGCGACGTTGCCCGCTACGCCGTAGACGCCCGCGTTGTGCCGGGCGAGCCTCGCGTGGACCGGGTCCCGGTCGACCGCCAGGACCTCGCTGGCGGCGGCCAGCGCGATGAGGTCGCCGCCGATGCCGCAGCACAGGTCGGCTATCCGGGCCGTTCCCGCGAAGCGCAGTGCCCGGTACCGGGCGATCGGCTCCGACGTCGACTGCTCGTACCCGCCCCGGGTGAACAGCATCTCCGTGGCGCGGGAGAACTTCGCCCGCGCGGCTAGCCGCAGCTCGTGCTGCGCCATCGCGGCGGCGACGAGGTCGGCCGGGTAGCCGCGGCGAAGCGTGGTCGCCTCCGCGAGGCCCGGCACGTCGCGCGGATGGGCGGCGGCGATCCGGGCGAGCAGCTCCTGGCCCGGATCCGACAGCAGCACGCTCGGGTCCTCGTTCGGCACGTCACGATGCTACGGGCGCCGGCCGGGCGGCCAGGCGCCGCCCACGGTCGTGGCTACGGCGGGTACGCCACGGTAACCGACGGTAAGCCCCGAAAGGCCCGGCACGTTAAGATACTCTACAGATCTTTACTAGTCCTTAAACATTCACCATTAGTCGATCTTGGACACATTCATGTTGGTATAACGCTGAGTGTGGCGAGCAACGCCGATGCTCGCGAGGAGATTGGGAAGGGAGGAGCCGGGGTGAGACCTGCCTTCCCGCGGTTCCCCGCGGCTGCGATCGCAGCCGCGGCTGTGACGGTTCTCACCGCAGGCGCCCTCGGCGGCTGCACCGGAAGCGGCGGCACGGGCGCTGGCAGCACCACGTCGCAGGTCAACGCCACCGGCCCCATCGTCATCGGCGCGTCGCTGTCCCTGGACGGCCCGCGCGGGGCCGACGGGGTGGCGTTCCAGCGCGGGTACGAGCTGTGGGCCAGCGACGTCAACGCGCACGGCGGCCTGCTCGGCCGTCAGGTCAAGCTCAAGATCATCAACGACCACAGCTCGCAAAACACGGTCGTGACCAACTACCAGACGCTGATCGGCCAGGACAAGGTCGACCTGACGTTCGGGCCGTACTCGTCGCTGCTCACCACCCCCGCGTCGGCGGTCGCCGCGCGGTACGGCTACGCCTTCGTGGAGGGCGCGGGCGGCGCGCCCGCCGTCTTCGACACGCCGCTCAACCAGGCCGACCACAACGTCTTCGACGTGTCCCAGCCAGTCGCGGACTCCATGGTGCCCGTGGTGAAGTACATCTTGAGCCTGCCCGCTAGCCAGCGACCGAACGCTGTGACCTTGGTCTATACCGAGGACCCGTTCGCCGCGCCCCCGGTGCAGTTCGCGCAGACGCTGCTAACGAACGCGAAAATCGGGATCGGCATCCACAGCATCCCGCCCTTCGTGGAAACTACGGCGACTGACCAGGCGACGGCTCAGCTGGTCGCAAGCGCGAACGCTGATGTCGTGATACTCGGGTCGACGGATGTCCCGATGGTCTCCGACTTCATGAAGGTGTTCGAGAAGGATCATTACAACCCGAAGATCTTCGTCGCCGCGTCCGGCCCGGACCAGGGCGCCGCGTTCACCCAGGCGGTGGGGACGCACAACGCCGGCGGGATCATGGTGCCGAACGGCTGGTTCGCCTCGTTCGACAACGCGGAGAGCCGCCAGATGGTGCGCGAGTACATCGCCAAGTACGGCGGCACCGCGGCCGACATCAACGCCGACGTCGCCGAGGCCTACTCCGTCGGACAGGTGATGGCCCAGGCAGTCACCGCGACGGGCGGCACCGACAACGCGAAGATCATCCGCTACCTGCATAGTGGCGTCCTGCTGCACAGCGTGCAGGGCCAGGTCATGTTCGACGCCCTCGGCGAGAACGCCAAGGCGGCCGGCTTCATGTTCCAGTGGAACAACGGCAACTTCGTGCGCGGCCTGAACACCGATGGCACGTCGACTCCCCAGTTCATCGCGGTCAAGCCGAACTGGGGGAAGAGCTGATCTAACGTCAACGTGGCCCCATCTCACCGTGGGACCACTAGTCCGCTACTCCTGGCGCGCCGCCGCGCCAGGTCCTTGGGCCAGCGAGGACATAATCATTGGGAAATAATGGGGCAGCGATCACCGCTGGTCGCGCCGGCAGCAAGCACGCCAGAAAATCGACAAACTTCAATTCTTCGGGTTCGCGGGCACTTACCTTGCGCGACCGGCCGGTGTCATGGCGGCTGCTCGCGGTTAGCGCGCTGGCCATCGCCATGGGCCTGGTGTTCGGCGGGCTGCGAGTCGCGTCGGCGGCAGGCAGCGCGGCGTCCTTCGGCCGCGTCTCGCAACTCGCCAGCCTCGGGCAGCAGGACACCGTACTGGTGCAGGCGCTGGAGAACGAGCGCGACCAGACGACCGGCATCGCTCCGATCGCGGCCGCGCAGCTCGCGACCCTGCAGCCCGCTTACGACGCGAGCGACACGGCGGCGGTGAGCGTCCGGGCGCTGGCGGCCAGGATCAACGGCTCCTTCCCGGCCAACATCCAGGCCAAGGTGGCCACCGTGCTGTCGGATGCCAGCCACCTGAGCCAGTTGCGCGAAATCGCGCAGAACAGTCAGTCCGCGCTGTCGGTGATCGCCGCCTACTCGATCCCCATCGGCGACATGATCTCGCTGAACGACCAGATCGCGCAGGGCACCTCGGACGCCGCCCTCGTCAACGACGTCCAGGCGCTCAATTCGCTGTCGCTGGCCAAGGACGAGGCCGCCCAGCAGCGCGCGCTGATGGACAACGCGCTGCTGAACGCGAACTTCGCTGACGGGGAACTGCAGGCGCTCACGACCGCGCAGTCTGTAGCGGCTACCGACCAGACCGTGTTCGGCACGACGGCGACGCCCGACGAGAAGGCTGCCTTCTTCACCCGGGTCAACGGGTCGAGGGTGAACCAGGCCGAGCTCATCGAGACCTACATCTTCGGCGCCGGCGCCGTGGACGCCGGCACCGTATCGCTGGTGTTCGGCGCCGGCCCAAAGGACGCGATCGACCCGAAGACGCTGCCCCCGATCTGGTTCAAGGACATGTCGGCCACCGTCGACGGGATGCAGGCGGTCGAGCAGGTGGTCGCCGGGAACATCGTCGCCCGCGCCCAGGTACTCCAGCAGGGCGCGCAGTCATCCGCGCTGCTCACCGCCGTGCTGACCCTGGTGATCCTGGCCATCGTGGCGGCCGCGACGCTCCTGGTATCCCGGTCCCTGGTGCTGCCGCTGCGCAGGCTGCGGGCCGACGCGCTCAACATCGCGTCAGTGCAGCTGCCGGAGCGGGTCCGGCGGCTGGGCGAGTCGGCGGACGCCGCCGGGAGCCTGGACGTCGTGCCGATCGACGTGACCTCGGGCGACGAAATCGGCCAGGTCGCCCGCGCGTTCGACCAGGTGCATGCCGAGGCGGTGCGACTGGCCGGCAACGAGGCCCTGCTGCGCACCCGTTACAACGCGATGTTCGTTAACCTGTCGCGGCGCAGCCAGGCGCTGATCGAGCGGCTCGTGCGGATGATCGACTCCCTGGAGCAGAACGAGGACGACCCCAGCCGGCTGTCCAACCTGTTCGCGATGGACCACCTGGTCACCCGCATGCGCCGGAACTCCGAGAACCTGCTGCTGCTAGCCGGGCACGAGGCCGCGCGCAAGTGGAGTGAGGCGGCGCCGCTCAGTGAGGTGGCCCGCGCCGCGATCTCGGAGATCGAGCAGTACGCCCGGGTGACGCTGAACATCCAGCAGGGCATCTCGGTCGCCGGGCCGGCCGTGTCCGACACGGTGCACCTGCTCGCCGAGGTCCTCGAGAACGCTACGACGTTCTCCCCCAAGGACACCCCGGTGCAGATGATGGCCCAGGAGGTCAGCAGCGGCGGGGTGCTGATCGAGGTCGTGGACAGCGGGGTCGGCATTCCGGAGGGGGTGCTGGCAGAGCTCAACGAGCGGCTGGACAACCCGCCCGTCATGGACGTGTCGGTATCGCGCCACATGGGGCTGTTCGCGGTCGGGCGGCTGGCGGAGCGGCACGGCATCCGGGTCCGGCTGCGCGCCCGGCCGCCGCAAGGTCTTATCGCCATGGTGTGGCTGCCGGACTCCGTCATCCAGCAAAATGACCGCCAGTTCGGGCGGGTGCACCCGGCGCTGCGCCAGCTCGGCGCCCAGAGTCGGCGGGCCGCGAGCGTCGCCTCGCGCTCTTCGCTGCCCGCCCAGGCTGCCCTGCCCACCCACGCGCCCGCCCCGCCCCGCGAGTCGATGCCGCGCGAGTCGATGCCCCGCGAGTCGATGCCCCGCGAGT
>Ga0137407_10002301_pt1 | contig 12577 bp, 14 predicted proteins | sample CZOMad2_2_16fung_FD_108410 | JGI IMG/M metagenome (GOLD analysis project Ga0137407, IMG submission 108410) | Vadose zone soil fungal communities from Angelo Coast Range Reserve, California, USA - CZOMad2_2_16fungal (Illumina Assembly) | ecosystem: Environmental > Terrestrial > Soil > Vadose...
CCAGGGATCTTCGGCCGCAAATCCAGGGGGTTGCATGGCGCGAGCGGGGGAGCGGATGAGCCGCCGCCAGTGGCTGGCGGCGGGCGCCGCCCTCGCCGGGTACGCCGTGGCCGCCGCTCCCAGCCTCGCGCGGGCGGTGCGCACGGATGAGGCAGGCCTGGCGACCGCGCAGGCCGAGATCACGGTTGGCGACGTCGCGATGCCGGTCTACGAGGCGCGGCCGGGGGACGCCCCGAAGGCGCCGATCATCCTCCTCGTCTCCGAGATCTGGGGCGTGCACGAGTACATCCGCGACTGCGCCCGGCGATTCGCCAAGGCGGGCTACTGCGCGGTGGCGCCCGAGCTGTTCGCGCGGGCCGGCGGCGTGGCGCAGCTCTCGGACACGCAGACGCTGCTGATGATCGTCAACCAGCAGCGGCGCGAGCCGCTGCTCGGCGATCTGAAGGTGACCATGGACTGGGCGCGGCGCCGGCCGGGAGTGAACGCCGAGCGCGTGGGCATCAACGGGTGGTGCTGGGGCGGCGCGCTCACGCTGCAGGCGGCCGCGCGACTGCCCGGTTTGCGCGCAGCCGTGGCCTGGTACGGCGCCCCGACGCGGCCGTTCCCGGTCGACGGCGGGCCGGTCACGGGCTTGCAGGTGGCCGGGGATGTGCGCATCCCGTTCCTGAGCCTGAGCGGCGCCATCGACCGGAGCCCGAGCCCGGAGGACATGAAGCGATTCGTCGACCTGGTGCGGGTGGGCAACCCGAACGTGGAGATGGTCGTTTACCCCAACGCAGGCCACGTGTTCCACGCCGACTACCGGCCGTCGTACCAGCCGGCGGCGGCCGCAGCGGCCTGGGAGAAGTGCCTGCAGTTCTTCGCGCGCCACCTGCGCGCCTGAGGAGGAAGCCAGCATGCTGACACGTCGCGAAGTCCTCGCCACGGGCACGGCGTTCACGGGCTACGCCCTGAGCGTCGAGACCGTCCTGGCGCAGGCGATCAAGACCGACACCGACGGCCTCGTCGCGGGCGACTACAAGGTTGCCGTCGCGGGCTTCGACGTTCCGGTGTACGAGGCGCGCCCGGCCAGCGGCAGCAACCATCCCATCATTCTCGTGATCTCCGAGATCTGGGGCGTGCACGAGTACATCCGCGACTCGACGCGGCGCTTCGCCAAGGCCGGCTATCACGCGGTGGCCCCGGAGCTCTTCGCGCGCGAGGGCGGCGTGGCGCAGATCCCGAACGTGCAGGATGTGCTCAAGATCGTGCTGGCGCAGAAGCGCGAGCAGACGCTGGCGGACCTCAAGGGCACCGTCGACTGGGCCAAGACGCGGCCGGGCGTCGCCGCCAGCAAGGTCGGCGTGACGGGCTGGTGCTGGGGCGGCTCGACCGTGTATCAGGAGGCCGCCACCAATCCCGACATCAAGGCCGCCGTCGCGTGGTACGGCCCGCCCGCGCGCCCCTACCAGGGTGCGAGCGGTCCGGTCACCGGCTTCGACCTCGCCAAGGACATCAAGGTCCCGTTCCTCGGCCTCTACGGCGCCAAGGATCAGAACCCGAAGCCCGAGGACGCGCAGAAGTTCGGTGAGATGCTCAAGCAGAGCGGCAACAAGAACGTCGAGATCGTGATCTACCCCGAGTCGAGCCACGGCTTCCACGCCGACTACCGGCCGTCCTACAACAAGACGGACGCGGACGACGCCTGGACGCGCTGCACCGGTTGGTTCCAGAAGTATGTGAAGGGCTGAGCGGGGGGCGCGCGTCCGGTCGTCCGTCGGCCGGCGCGCGCGCCATCGTATGCCGGCGCCTCCGGAGCGCTTCGCCATCCCGTGGAGCACGAAGAAGCTGACGGGACTCGTTGTCATGTCGGCGATGCTCGTGGTCGTCGGCGTGCTGATGTCGGTGGTGGTGGCCGACGCGCCGACGGTGGTCAGGGGACTCGGCGTCCTCTGTATCGCGTTCTTCGGCACGTGCGGCGCCTACGCCGTGGCGAAGCTCTTCGATCGCTCCCCGGCGGTGATTCTCGACCGCGAAGGTATCATCGACAACTCGAGCGCCGGCGCCGTCGGCCGCATCCGCTGGGACGAGATCAGTGACCTCCGAGTTTCGACGATCGGCACCCAGCGCTTCCTGACCATCGACGTCGTGGATGTGCGGCGGTTCGCCGGGCGGGGCGGCGTCGTCCGGCGGCTGCTGAACGCAGGCAACGTGCGACTCGTCGGCAGCGCCATCAACATCCCCACCCTCACACTGGCGGTCTCGATGGATGAGCTCTTCCGGCAGGTCGAGATCTTCTACGCGGCGTACGGCCGGCGGCGCGGCTAGCCGCCCAGGCGGTCCACCAGCGCGCGCGCCCACGCCATCTTCGCCGGATCCATCACCAGCTTCGCGCCGAACGGCTCGCCGAACGGGCGGGTGGCGTCGATGCCGAGCTTGGCGGTGACGCCGCGCTCGTCGGCGCTCGGGTCGAGCATCGCCCCGAGGCTGCCGGAAATGGTGACGAGATCGCGGTCGGCCTGCATCCGCGTGGCCACCGCCCACATCACGTCCGACTCGTCGAACACGTCGATGTCGTCGTCGACCACGATGACGAGCTTCAGATAGTGGTCCACCCCGAGCACGATCGGGATCACGTGCTTGGCCTCGCCGGGCCGGCCCTGCGTGATCGACACGTAGGCGCTGAACGACGACGTGCCGGACAGCGGCACGTGCACGCCGGTGACGTTGGGGATCACGCGCTGCAGCGCGTTCCAGATCTCCGCCTCGCGGACGAGCGCGAGCGTCGTGATGTGGTCGCCGGCGCGGCCGGAGCCGATCGACTGGAACCACGGTGTCGCGCGCATCGCGATCGCCTTGGCCTGGAAGACGTGCTCGGTCGAGCGGCGCGAAAAGTAGCCGGTGAACTCGCCGAACGGCCCCTCGGGCTCGCGCACGCCGGGCAGGATCTCGCCCTCGATGACGATCTCGGCCGCCGCCGGCACGGCGAGATCGATCGTCGCGCACGCCGCGACCTCGAGCGGCTCGCCGAAGAGTCCGCCGACCACCTCGAACTTGCCGACGTCGGCGGGCGGGTAGGCGAGCGAGCCCATGGAGACGAGCGGGTGCAGGCCGAGCGCGACCGCGCACGGCAGCGCCTCGCCGCGCGCCTCGGCACGCCGCTGGTACTCGAACATCCGCCTGCGCGAGTGCAGGCTGACGCCCATGCGGTCCGCGCCCTTGACCTGGAAGCGGTGGTAGCCCTCCGTCTCGACGCCCGTCTCGGGATCGCGCGCGACGAGCATGCCGGCGGTGAGATACCGACCGGCGTCTCCGGGGAAGTAGGTCGGGATCGGCAGGCGGCGCAGGTCGAGATCGCGGCCGGTCAGCACGCGCTCGCGAAAGGGCGCACTCGCGACGACGTTGGGCTTGATCGTGTCCTTGATGCGGCGCGCGTACTCCAGGGCCAGCCGCGGCTCCGGCACGCCCAGCGCCCACGCCAGCGCGCGGCGGCTCGCGACGACGTTGGCGACGATCGGCATGTCCGCGCCGGCCACCTTTTCGAATATCAAGATCGGCCAGCGCCGGCGCCGCTCGTACTCGAGCACCAGCGCCATGACGTCGTGCTCGAGCGTGACCGGTTCGGTCACGCGCACGACCTCGCCGGGGAAGGCGCGCTCGTAGGCGGCCACGAAGTCACGGACGCTCTGGCCTGGCATCGGCGTCACCGGTCCTGGATGACGTGCGGCACGAACGGCGACTCGTTCTTCGTGATGAGTCCCTCGCTCTCGCGGATGCCGACGCCGGCGGACTCCTCGTCCACGACCCAGCTGCCGACGACCGCGCGACGGCCATCATACACGGGCAGCGCGAAGTACTGCTGGTAGACGAAGCCCTCGTCGTCGTACTCGCCGGCCTGCTGCTCGCCGCCCGTCGCCGTCTTCACCTCGACGTTCTGACCCTCGCGCCCGAAGCGCGGCTTCTTGACCCACTCGCGCAGGCCGGCGGGCTCGCGGAACGCGGGGAGCAGGTTGGGATGATTCGGGAACAGCTCCCAGAGGATGGGCAGGATCGATTTGTTGGAGAGGATCATCCGCCACGGCGGCTCGATCCAGTACGGCAGGCCGGGGCTCAGGTGGCTGGCGAACGCCTCGCGCAGCAGCCATTCCCAGGGGTAGAGCTTGAAGAGGTTGAGGATCGGCCGCTCGTCGAGATCCGTGAAACCGCGGATGTGGTGCCAGCCGATGTCGCCGACGTGGAGGCCGATCGTCTGGTAGCCCGCCTGCTCCGCGGTGTCGCGCAGGTAGGTCACGGTCATGAGGTCTTCGACGTTCTCGGTGTGGGCGAAGTGGATCGGCTCGCGCAGGAGGTCGCGCAGCGACTGCCACTTCGCGATCAACTTTTCGTGAAGGGAGTTGAACTGGTCCGCGGTGGGGAACACCTCCTCCTTCCATTTCCACTGCACCACGGCCGCTTCCAGCAGCATCGTCGGCGTGTCGGCGTTGAACTCGAAGAGCTTCGGCGGCTCGCCCGTTCGGTAGCCGAGGTCGAAGCGCCCGTAGATGGACGGATGGTCGTCGTTCCACGAGGCCTCGATGAGCGGCACCGCGGCGTCGGAAATCGCGAGCTCGGTGTAGCGGCGCCTGGTGACGACGTGCTCGACGGCGTCGAGGCAGCGCGCCCAGAGCTCGTTGGTCGCCGTCTCGATCAGCTCCACGTCCGCCGACGTCAGGCGGTAGTGCGCGGACTCGTTCCAGTACACGTCGCCGTGCGTGTGATGGAAGATCATGCCGACGGCTTCGGCCCGGGCCTGCCAGTCGGCGCGCGGGGCGATCGCGCGGCGCTCGATGGCGGTCAGCCTCCCGTGGTCGTGGTGACGCCGTGAACGCTCGTGCCGAACCCGCCGCGCGTCGACACGCCGCCGGGGACGGCGATGGCGTAGCCGCCGCTGTTGGGCCGCGTGACGATGCCGCTGGCCGGGGGGACCGTGCTGCCGCCGGTGGCGCGCTCGCCGAGGCGCGTGCCGTGGCCGCCGTAGTACCAGAAATAGCTGCCGCCGGTGCGCGCGCGATCCGGGCCCGCCGACGGTGCCTCGCACTGGGCGTCGGGCACGACCTCCCAGTCGCGGGTGACGCAGCGCTGCGCCTCGAGCCGGTGGTCGGAGCCGCAGCCGAGCAGGACAGCGGTGGCGGCCACGCGCACGACGAGCGGGACGTCGACGGTGCGGCTGCGCCGCATCCGGGCTAGTGGATCGCCGACGCGACGATCAACGCGATGCTCAGCGCCATCGAGCCGACCACGATCGCCAGCGCGACGTTCTTTTCCTCCACGAGCTGGCGCCACAGGTGGTAGGGCGTGAGCGCGTCGACGATCAGGAAGGTCACCCAGAAGACGACGAGACCCAGCACCGAGTACACCAGCGCCGCCACCACCGAGCTCAGCGCCAACGCGTCCATGAGCCCTCCCGTTCCGCGTCAGAAGTGGAAGTGCGTGCCGAGCCCGATGTACTCGATCTTATCGCGGTAGAACTGGCCGTTCGGCGAGCGGCCCTTGAAGTACTCGATCAGGAGCTGCATGTTCCGGGTGGCCAGCACGCCGTCGAGCTGCACGCCGCCGCGCGCCGAGAAATCGGCGGACCAGCCGTTCTCCTCGCGGTGCTGCATGTCCACGGCCACGATCGGGCGCCAGCCCTTGTCGCGAGGCGGCCACGGGCTCGTGAGCTCCACGCCGTACTGGATCGACCACGGGTCGAGGTTGGAGGGCTCCTGGTCGAAGAGAAAGCCGGCGCCGGCGTAGATGCGCCCGACGTCGCCGATGTCGTAGGAGGCCTTCAGATCCACCGACTCGTACGAGAGGTTGATGCGGTTGAACTTCGTGCGCAGCAGGAACTCGTCGCCGAGGTGGCTGGACTGGTGGAAGAACCGGAACATCATCGAGAGGTCCGAGTAGCGATACGAGACCGGAATCGCGACCAGGTAATCGGCGTTGACCAGGTCCTTGGACGGCGAGCCGAGGTCGAAGACGGCGAAGACGCCGGCCTGGACGCCGATCTCCCACCAGCCGCGGCCGAGCCGGTCGCGGTAGAGCGTGAAGGTCTCGCCGAAGCTGACGCTCGCGGCGTCCTTCAGCAGGATGTCGCGCAGGTGATGCTGGTAGCTCGCGGCGAAGTGCGGCCAGCGCGGATCCGCCACGAGCGGCTTGAACAGCGAGCCGCCGGGCAGGAGTCCCGTCTGCCATTCCGACAGCACGCGGAGCGGGGACGCCGGGGCGGTCGGCTGCGACGCGACGGGCGCCGGCGGCGCCGCGCCGGGCTCGAGGATCTCCACGCGCGCCGCGCCGCGGATGGCCTGGAGCGCGGCGAGCACGCGCGCGCGGTCGGCGCCGCCGAGGTCGGACGCCTGCAGACTGATCACGCCGTTCTCGACGCGCAGCGAGGGCGCGGTCAGCTTGAACTCGCGCTCCAGGATGGCCGCCGCGTAGCCGGCGACGAAGGCGTCCTCGCTCGCGAGCGCGGAGGAGGCGGTGGGAGACGCGAGGAGGAGGACCAGGCCGAGAGCGGCGGAGGCGAGGCGGCGCGCGGATGGCGTCATGGCCGCCTCAGTCGAGGGTCGCGAAGAAGCGGGCGGGCGCGCCCTCGGTCCCCGCGATCTTGTAGAAGGGCGCCGCGAAGTCGACGCGGCGCCTCGGCAGCGCCCCGAGATTGGTCAGCCCTTCCATGATCACCACGCCGGCGCCGAGGATCACGCGGTGCATCGGAAAGTCCTCCGACGAGAAGTCGGGCAGCCGCGCGCAGTACTCCTCGAAGAAGTCGAAGCCGATGTTCTTGGCTCCCTTGGCCACCAGCCACTCCGCCGACGCCGGGGGAAAGTACGGCGACTGCGTGAAGTAGTCGGGCCACTTGCCGTACATCGTGTCCGTCCAGCCGGTGCGCAGCAGCGCGATGTCGCCCGGCTTCACGCCGTCGGCGCCTCCGCGCTTGAGGTCGTCGATGGTGATCTCGTGGTTGGCGCCGACGAACGAGAGGTCCACGACGAGCGCCTCGCCCATCACCTGGTCGAGCGAGATCTCGGCCGTGGTGATGCCGTCCTTGAAGACGTGCAGCGGCGAGTCGATGTGGGCCCCGGTGTGCAGGCTCTGATGGACGGACGACACCTGCCAGAAGCCCGGCCCGCGCCGATGCGGCGTGATCTGAAGCGGCATGTTGGTGGACGGCGGGCTCATCGTCGCATCGTTGACCGTCACCGACAGATCGACGTAGCGCTTCATGCGCGCCTCCTGGCTCTGGGCCAGCCTAGCCGGGTGCGTGCGGAGGCGTCAAGAAAAAGACGAGCCCTTCTTCTTATATGGTCGCAGTTCCTCTCGGACGACCCTGCGAAGCGTGTGCTCCAGCGGTTCGTGTGTCTTTGTCATGTACTCGCGAAGCGCCGCATTGATCGCCGTCTGATAGCTTCCGCCGCCCGCGGCATGGATTCGCTCGCGGAACCATGCCAGGACGTCGTCATCCAGGCGGATCGTGATGCGTGTCTTACCCGGCTGCGCGGGAAAGACTGCGCCCCGGCGTCCTCGGCTGAAGTCATACTCCTTCTTCATCGGTACTCCTCATGCTGTCGTCGTTCCCGCCGCGTTGCCTTCCGCGCGGAAATGATCCGTACCGCGTCGCCACGCCACGTATACACGACGACGATGACCCGCCCCAATGCGTCGATTCCGAGAGTCATGAAGCGCTCCTCGGCGGACGATTCGGGATCGTGATCGCGAAGGCATCATCAAATACGCTCACCGCACCGGCGAAGTCGACTCGATGTTTGCGGAAATTGACCGCTTCCTTCGCCGCGTCCCACTCGGCCCGCACAAGACACGAGAGTCAGCGGACAGCGAGCGCCCGCGCCATGCGCTCGAGCCCCTCGCTCAGCAGCGCGCGCGGTGCGCCGAAATTCAGCCGCACGAAGCCCTCGCCGCCGGGGCCGAACAGCTTGCCGTCGTTGAGCGCGACCCTGGCGCGCTCGAGGAAGAACGTGTACGGGTCGGCGATGCCGGTCCCGCGGCAGTCGAGCCACGCGAGATAGGTCGCCTCGGGCGGCGCCAGCGTGACGCCGGGCAGGCGGCGCGGCACGTCCTTGGCGAGGACGTCGCGATTCGCCTCGAGATAGCGCACCAGCGCCTCCAGCCACGCGTCGCCCTCGCGGTAGGCGGCGACGGCGGCGGTGTGGCCGAGCACGTTGATCTTCGGCACGAGGTCCGCGACGGCCGCGGCGAGCCGCTCGCGGAGGGGGGCGTTCGGGATGATGGCCACCGCGCACTTGAGCCCGGGCAGGTTGAACGTCTTGCTCGGCGCCATCAGGGTGACCGTGCGCGCCTCGATCTCCGGCGAGAGCGTGGCGATCGGCATGTGCCGGCGGCCGTCGAGCAGGAGATCGCCGTGGATCTCGTCGGCGATGATCCAGACGTCGCGCCGCGCGCAGGCGGCGGCCATGCCCTGAAGCTCGGCGCGCTCGAAGACGCGCCCGACGGGATTGTGCGGGTTGCAGAGCAGGAACGCGCGCGTGCGCGGGCCGAGCGCGTGCGCGAAGGCGTCGAGATCCACCGTGTACCGGCCGCCGGCGCCGCGCGTGAGCGGGTGCTCCTCGCGCGTGAGGCCGTGGTTGCCGGCGGCGCGCAGGATCGGCGGATAGACCGGCGTCTGCACGAGCAGGCCCTCGCCGGGCGAGGTGAGCGCGCGCAGCGCGAGGTTGAAGCCGGCGATCACTCCCGGCAGCGGCACCACCGCGTCCGGGCTCACGCGCCAGCCGTAGCGCTTGGCCACCCGCTCGGCCACGACCTCGTGCAGCTCGGGCTTCTCCATCAGGTAGCCGAAGAAGCCCTGCTCGACGCGCGCGCGCAGCGCCTGCACGACGGCCGGCGGCGAGGGGAAATCCATGTCGGCGACCCAGAGCGGCAGGACGTCGGGTGGATACTTGCGCCACTTGTTGCTGTCGGACGCGCGGCGATCGATGATGCGGTCGAAGTCGAAGCTCACGTGAGCGCCTCCTCGTGGCTCAGGCTAGCAGAATTGCCTTTGACACAACACAGCCTCGCCGCTACGGTCTCCGGACCCGCCGCGCAGTGACCGGTGCGCTAAAGCGTGGGACAATGTCCGAGGATTCCACCGCCCACCCGAGGAACGACGTGCACGGACGTCGCAGCATCGCACAACGAGGTGCTGTCCATTGCCGCGCCAGTGGCGATGGGACGCCGGTTTACGGACGAGCCCCGCCTTGGTCAGACCGATTCACAATCCGCGCGGTGCAGGTCGACGTGACGCCCTCGCAATAGGAGACGGCTCAATGACGACTGCGGAAAGGCGGACGCGGCGGTACCTCAGACTCGCGCTCATCACGGCGTTGCTGGCCCTCGTTGCCGTCGTGTGGAACCCCGGCTGGGTGCCTGCCCATGACGACGATGACGAGAGGATGGGTGGCAGCCAGGGCCCGAAGAAGGGTAACCATCCCGGACACGGCGCCGACGGCCACGACATGAAGCTCATCGGCTTCAACGACCTTCAGGCCCGGTCGGCGTACCAACCGATCGTGCATCATCAGGGTAATCGCTGGATCGCCTACATCGGCCATCACGGTGGAACGTCAGGACCCGGCGTCGGCGCGCCCGACAACAACGGGACGTCGATCGTGGACGTCACCAACCCGAGGCGGTCGCGATACCTGTTTCACATCAAGGGAGCGGAGGGAGCCGGCGAGGCGGGCGGGGCGCAGATGGTACGCGCCTGCAACGGCATCGACCTCCCGCGCGCCAACAAAGACAAGGTGTACTTGCTCCGCGCCACGCCCACCAACCATGAAATCTACGACGTCACCGTTCCCGAGACGCCGACGCTGCTCACGACGGTCGTCAGCGGCCTGCGCGACAGCCACAAGAGCTGGTGGGACTGCAAGTCGGGCATCGCCTACCTCGTCTCGGGGCCTCCCGGATGGCGGACGAGCCGCATGACGCAGGTCTTCGACCTCGGCGATCCCGCGAACCCCCGGTTCATCCGCAACTTCGGCCTGGTCGGCCAGCAGCCCGGCGCGACTGGTCCTGTGCCCACGCAGCTGCACGGGCCGATTCCACTCGAGGGCCGCGTGTACTTCGGCTACGGGACTAGCAGCAACGGCACGCTGCAGATCGTCGATGAAAAGGCGCTGCTGACCGCGACCTTGATCGACCCCGCCAATCCGACGGCTGCGGAGCTGCTGGCGCCGCAGCTCGGTCGACTCGACACCTCGCAGACCGTCGGCGCCCACACGGTCTTTCCGATCCACCGGATGCCCATTCCCGACTTCGTCGACAACACCGCCGGCGCCGTCCGGGACATTGTCGTGCTCGTGAACGAGTCGACGGCCAATGAGTGCCGCGAGAACCGGCAGCTCGTCTTCATGGCCGATGTGACGCCGCTCGCGAACGGAACCGTCAAGCCCCAGGTCATCTCGAACTATCAGGTGCCGGAGGCGGGCGGGAACTTCTGTCAGCGAGGCGGGCGCTTCGGGGCGCACTCCTCGCACGAGCACATGAACAACGTCTACTACGGCAAGATCATGTTCTTCGCGTGGTTCAATGCCGGGGTGCGGGCCGTCGACATCCGCAACCCGTATGACCCCCAGGAGATCGGCTTCTTCATCCCGGCCACGACGCCGAATACGGAAGAGCGCTGTGTCACGACGAACGGCGTCCAGACGTGCAAGGTCGCCATCCAGACGAACAACGTCGACGTCGACGATCGCGGGTACGTCTATACCGTCGACCGCGCGGCGACCGGGTTACACATCTTCGCGCTGACCGGCCAGGCGCGGAAGATCGCCGGACTACCCGGCGACGACTAGCGGCCGCGCGCCGTAAGCGCAACCCGCCGCTCGGGCGGATATCGTGAGAAGCGTGTCGGGGGCGGCAGGCCCTGCGCCCCCGACACGCCCACAACGTGCTGTGGCCTCGTGCCGTCGGCAGCGACACGGCGCAGAGGCGCGTCGCGCGCCTTGACCGCGTCACGGGGCTGGACTACGATCCCCGGACATTGAGCCGGCCCGCCATGATTCACCTCGACCCCGCGCGCACCGCCGTCGTCGCCGTCGACATGCACCGCGGCCACCTCGATCCGGCCGTGGCGACGCTGCCGCTGGCCCCCGAGCGCTGCGGTCCGGTGATCAAGCGGGCGGCGGCGCTCTTCGCCGATCTGAGGACGCGCGGCGTGCCGATCGTCCACGTGGTGACCGAGTACCGCGACGCCGCCGAGATCGCCGCCAACCCGTTCTGGAAGGCGGCCCACGATGATCCGACGAAGGCGCGCCAAGGGATCCTCCGCCACAATCTCGCGGGCAGCCCCGGGACGGAGATCATCCCCGAGCTGCACGACGAGCGCGACGTCGTCGTGCGCAGCAAGAAGCGCTACAGCGTATTCGCGCCGACGGACCTCGAGTTCGTCCTGCGCCGCCGGCTCGGCGCCGACACCGTGATCCTGGCCGGGATCAACACGACGACGTGCGTGCTGTGCGCCGCCTTCGAGGCGACGAACCGCGACTTCCGCGTGGTCGTGGCGGCCGACGCTGTCGACTCGATGGATGGGGAAGACATGCATCGCTTCGCGCTGAAACTGATCGCGGCTGCCATCGGGTGGCCGCTCACCAATGACGAGATCCTCCAGGCTCTCGCTCCCGCACCCTGAAGGAGGCCGACATGCGCAGGCTGCTCGTGCTCCTCGTGATGGCCGTCATCGCCGGCGTCGCCGCCGGCGCGCCCGTGTGGGCCCAGAAGGGCCCGATCAAGGTGGGGCTGCTGGTCCCGCAGACGGGGCCGCTGGCCGCCAACGGCAAGGACATGATCAACGGCTTCGAGCTGTTCTTCGAGGAGCACAAGTACCGGCTCGCCGGCCGTGAGATCAAGTTCATCGTCGAGGACGACGAGGGCAAGCCGGCCACCGGCATCACCAAGGCGCGCGGGCTCGTCGAGGGCCAGGGCGTTCACCTGCTCACGGGGCCGCTGAGCGCGGCCGTCGGCTACGCGGTCTCGCCCTACATCGAGTCGAAGAAGATCCCCGCGATCTATCCGATCGTGTCCGCCGACGACCTGACGCAGCGCAAGCGCAATCCGTATCTCGTGCGCACGGGGTGGACGTCGAGCCAGCCCTCGCACCCGTTCGGCAAGTGGGTGGTCGACAATCTCAAGTACAGGAAGATCGCGATGATCGGCTACGACTTCGCCTTCGGCTGGGAGGTCGCGGCGGGCTTCCAGCGCTCGTTCGAGGAGTCGGGCGGCCAGGTCGTCCAGAAGCTCTGGCCGCCTCTCGGCACCGCGGACTTCGCGCCGTACCTCTCGCAGCTACGCCGCGACGTGGACGCGATCTACGCCGTGTTCTCCGGCGCCGACGCGCTGCGCTTCGGCAAGCAGTTCGACGAGGCCGGGCTGAAGGAAAAGCTGCCATTGATCGGCGGCGGCACCTTCACCGACGAGCACGTGCTGCGCGTGCAGGGTGACGAGGTGCTCGGCGTGGTGACGGCGCTGCACTACTCGGCCGCGCTGGCCACGCCGGCCAACAAGAAGTTCGCCGCCGCCTACGAGGCCAAGTTCAAGCAGGTCCCGTCGTACTACTCCGAGG
>Ga0137407_10002304_pt1 | contig 12570 bp, 7 predicted proteins | sample CZOMad2_2_16fung_FD_108410 | JGI IMG/M metagenome (GOLD analysis project Ga0137407, IMG submission 108410) | Vadose zone soil fungal communities from Angelo Coast Range Reserve, California, USA - CZOMad2_2_16fungal (Illumina Assembly) | ecosystem: Environmental > Terrestrial > Soil > Vadose zone...
GAAGGTCAGCTTGCGGGCCGCACTTTGCAGCCCTGCGGACCGTTCGAGATGTCGACCCGTGGCTGGCTGCCGGTGACGAGCGGCGGGCGCCTGCTGCATACCGTCAATCAACATCACATGATCGCGCTGGGTGAGAATCAGAAACTGCTTCCGGGCTCGATCATCCGGCAGGTCGCGCAGGAGCGCGCTGAAATACAGGCCGAGGAACAGGGGTTCCCGGTCGGGCGCAGGCAAATGCGGGAGCTGCGCGCTCGAGTGGCGGATGAGCTGCGCGCGCGGGCGTTCACGAGGCGGCGAGTCACACACGCATGGATCGATCCGCAGGGAGGTTGGTTCGCGATCGACGCCGCGGGAATCAGCCGAGCCGAGACCGTCGTCGAAACGCTGGGCGATACGCTCGGCAGCTTCGCGCCGCTTGCCATCGAGACGGAGCGCTCGCCGCATGCTGCGATGACGTCATGGCTGCTGCGCGGCGAAGCGCCGACGCGCTTTTCGATCGACGACGATTTAGAGCTGCAGACGTCCGATAAATCCAAGACAATCATCCGCTACACGCGTCATCCCCTCGACGGCAAGGAGATTCATGCGCATCTCGCCTCGGGAAAATACCCAACCCGCCTTGGGCTGACGTGGAACGATCGGGTGTCGTTCGTGCTGACCGACAAGCTGCAGGTCAAACGGCTCGAGTTTCTCGAGATGAGCAAGGATTCCGCTGCCGGGGATGACGTCGACCCGGCGGAGCAGTTCGACATTGATTTCGCCGTCATGGCCGGCGAGCTTGCGAGCCTCCTCAAGGATCTGTGGCTTGCGCTGGGCAGAGAGGCGGCCGCGGCCGCCGACTGGCCGGCGCGAAGCAAGGTCGCGTAGGCCTGCGCTGAGGTTTTGACGGAGAAGCGGGCTTGGGCGTAGAAGGGGGCTCGGGGAGGAACGAGGTATGCGTAGCAAAGAAATCCATCTGTTGGAACGCCCGCAAGGTTTGCCCACGCCGGCGCAGTTCAAGATCGTCGAAACCGATGTGCCGGAGCCGCGCGCCGGCGAGCTGTTGGTGGAAAACATCTACATGTCGGTTGATCCCGCCATGCGGCCGCGCTTGGACGGCCAAACGCCGTTGAACGGACCGATGGGCGGCGGTGCCATCGGCCGCGTGCTCAAATCGCGCCACGCGAGCTATAAGGAAGGCGACGTCGTACAGTCGATGCAGGGATTCCGTCAGTACTTCGTCTCCGAGGGCAAGGGGCTGTCCAAACTCGATCCCGGGGGCATGCCGCTGGCGGCGCACATGAGCGTGCTCGGTCTCACGGGTCTCACGGCGTATGGCGGACTACTGGTCACGGCGTCTCTCAGGGACGGCGAGAATGTCTTCGTCTCGGCGGCTGCGGGATCGGTGGGCAGCGTGGCCGTGCAGATCGCGAAGATCAAGGGCTGCTACGTGATCGGCAGCGCCGGCTCGGATGATAAATGCCGTTGGCTGAAAGAAGAGCTCAAGCTGGACGCGGTCATCAACTACAAGAAGGATGCGCTGCGCACCGCGCTCAAGTCGGCTGCGCCGCGAGGCATCGACGTGTATTTCGACAATGTCGGCGGCGAGCATTTGAATGCGGCGCTGCCGCGCATGAATGCGCTGGGCCGCATCGCGGTGTGCGGCATGATTTCCGCTTACAACAATTTTGGCGCGATTTCCGAACCGGTGACCACGCTGTCGAACATGATCTACAACCGTCTGACGATGAAGGGCTTTGTCTTTTACGAGTTCGAACCGCTGCGCGCGCAATTCCTCACCGACATGAAGCGCTGGCTCAACGAAGGGCGCATCCAATACCGCAGCACCATCCTGCAAGGCATCGAACAGGCGCCGGCGGCTTTGATCGGCTTGTTCAACGGCACGAATACCGGAAAGATGTTGGTGCAGCTGGCGGAGGACCCGTAGTCCCGTTCAGTCCAACACGATGCGCGGGAAATAAAACGAGACGGTCCAGTTGGGAACGTCGACGATTTCGCTGATGCGAAGATCGCCGCAGACGCTGCACAACATATAGGCATCGATGGCGGGCATGCCGTGCCGGCGGCCCAGTAGATCGATCATCGATCTCACGGACGCGCGCGCGGCCTCCATCAAATCGGGACCGATGCCGGTGGTGACCTCGTACCCTCTCGCGTCGAGATGGCGGGTGACCGGTCCGTCGGTTCGGAAGCGGGGGAAGGCGAGCGGCTGTCGTTTCAGCAGATCGAATTGCAAGGCAACGCGCATGGGGCTTTCGATGGCGGTGCCGCAGACTTCGCCGTCGCCCTGGGCCGCGTGCGTATCGCCCACGGAAAATAATGCGCCCGCGACTTCCACCGGAAGAAACAAGTCGGTGCCCAGCGCAATGTCGCGGATATCCATGTTCCCGCCCACGCGCCGCGGAGGGACTATGCTGTGCAGGCCGGGTTCAGCGGGCGCCACACCGATCGTCCCGGTGAACGGCTTCAGAGGCACCTTACCCCACCGGCCGAACAGGGCCGGCGCCAGCGTCGCCGGGTCGTAACGCCACAGATGCAGCGCGGGTTCCCTGAACTCATCGGCCAGCAGCCCAAAGCCGGGAATATTCGCAGTCCACCCCCATCCGGAGGGATCGAAGGACAGCAAGGTGACCTTCAGAACATCGCCGGGCTCGGCGCCGTCGATGAATACGGGACCCGCGACGGGATTGACCTTGGTGAAGTCAAGCCCAGCCACATCGCGGACGGTCGACGTCTCGCCAAGCTGGCCGCCCGACGCATCGGATACCGCGAATTCGAGCGACTCTCCCGGCGCGATCCGTGCGACCGGAACGAAGCTACGATCCCATCCATGATGCTGCTGATGAATGGTGTGTCGGTGCGCCGTGACCATGGCGCATTGTACGGAATCAGGAGCGCGCCGTGCACGCGAATCATCTAGACTGCCGCGGATGTCGCTGCAAGAATTCGGCTACAAGGAACAGTTGAACCGCGCCCTGACGACCCGGGACCTGATCATCTACGGGATGATCTTCATGGTGCCGATCGCCCCCTTCGCGGTATTCGGTTTCGTCTGGAATGAAGCCAAAGGCATGGTGCCATTGGCTTATCTGGTCGGGCTCATCGGAATGTTCTTTACCGCACTCAGCTACGCCGCCATGTCGCGAGCGTTTCCGCTCGCGGGATCCGTATATGCATACGCCCACCGCGGACTGCACGAGATCGCCGGGTTCTTTTCCGGTTGGCTCATTCTTCTCGACTACATTCTGGTGCCGTCGCTGCTCTATCTGATCAGTGCGGCGGCGCTGCGGCCGGTTTTTCCGGCCGTTCCGGCTTGGGTCTGGCTGGTTGGGTTCATTTCATTCAACGGCATCGTCAATCTGCTCGGCATCGAGTTCACGGCGCGCGTCAACCGCTACATGCTGGTCATGGAATTGGCGACGCTGGGCCTGTTCGTCGTCCTGGGATTGATCGCCCTGTACCGCGGAGCGGGTGCGGGCGGGCTCACGCTCGGGCCGATTTACGACCCCCGGGTGTTTTCCTGGTCGACAGTGGCCGGCGCCACCTCGATCGCGGTGCTGTCCTTCCTCGGCTTCGACGGCATTTCGACGCTCGCGGAGGAGAGCCGCGGAAACCAGAATGCGGTCGGTCGCGCGACCGTGGTGTCTTTGATTCTGGTCGGTGCCTTGTTCATGCTGCAAACCTGGATCGCCACCGACTTGGCCCGCGGAATGCGCTTTGCCTCTCCGGACACGGCTTTTTACGAAGTCGCGCAGCGCGCAGGCGGATCGTGGCTGCGGCTGGTCACGATTTTGGCGACCGTGGTCGCGTCGGCGGCCGCAAATGCCATCGCCGCCCAGGCCGCCGTCGCACGCGTCCTGTTTGCCATGGCCCGCGACGGCAAGCTACCCGCCATCCTCGCCAGGGTTCATCCCCGCTACAAGACGCCCTATGTGAGCACCCTCGTGGTCGCGCTGGTATCGCTTCTGGTCGGACTACTGTTCGCCGACCGTTTGGACGATCTTAGCCGCGTGGTGAACTTTGGGGCGCTGACCGGCTTCGTACTATTGCATTTATCCGTGATCAACCATTACTTTTATCGCGGGCGCAGCGGCGATTGGCTGCGCCACGTCGTCTTTCCGCTGACGGGATTGGCGATCATCGTCTACGTGCTCTATGAAATGGATCGTGCCGCGAAGATTCTCGGCGTCTGCTGGATTGCCATCGGCGTCGTATACTATCTCGTGCTCATGCACCGCTCCAAAAGGCCGGTCGCACTCGAGACTTGAGCCATGAATCCGATCAAGATTCCACGGGAGGTGACGACCCCCCCCCAGGCGACCGCCGACACGCGCCGCTACGTGCGCAATCTGGCGCTCTGGCTCGCCGGACGAACCGGCTGGCCGCGCCGCGGCGGCCGGTTCTATCTAATGCGTCACAGAATTGCGTCACAGAATTGTCAGGTCGACGCGAATCTCTCTGGCGCAGGGACTTTCGGATGGCTAACAATCCGACGCCATGACCCTGAAGTCCTCATCAGCGGCAATGAATCTCACCGGCGTCGCCGCCGAAGCGGCGCAGATGGCAGTCGAGGCCGGCCTCATCTATGTGTCGGATGCCGAACCCGGCATCCGGCGTCTGCGCGCGGGTAAGGGGTTTCGATACCTCACTCCGGAGAACCGCCGGCTCGCCGCAGCCAAGGAACTGAAACGCATCGCGAGCCTCGCCATCCCGCCGGCGTATCGTGACGTCTGGATTTCCGTCGAGGCGCGCGGCCATCTGCAAGCGACCGGGCGGGATGCGCGCGGCCGCAAACAATATCGCTATCATCCCGAATGGCGGCAGGTGCGTGACAGCGCGAAATTCGATCGCATGGTCGCCTTCGGCGAAGCATTGCCGAAATTACGGCGCAAACTCCGGCGTGACTTGGGGTTACCCGGCCTGCCGCGCGAGAAAGTCCTGGCGGTGGTGGTCTGCATTCTCGACGCGACGCGCGTCCGCATCGGCAATACAGAATATGCCCGCGACAATAAAAGCTTCGGCCTTACGACGCTGCGCAATCGCCACGTCAGCTTCATTCGCGACGGCCGCGCGGTGTTGAATTTCCGCGGCAAAGGCGGCATACAACATGAGGTTCACATCAGCGACAAGCGCATCGCGCAGATCGTCAGACGATGCCAGGAGATCCCGGGCCAGCACTTGTTCCAGTATGTGAGCGACGACGGCCAGCGCTGTCCCATCGATTCCGGTCAAGTCAACGATTACCTGCGCGACGCGATGGGCGACGATTTTACCGCCAAGGACTTTCGCACCTGGGGCGCAACGCTTCACGCCATCACCTTGCTCGCGCGCACCCCGCTGCCCGAAGTTCCGAGCGAACGCGCCTTGAAGAGCGAGATCGCCGAGGTGGTCAAACGAGTGGCCGCGAAACTGCGCAACACTCCTGCGGTGTGCCGCAAGTCCTATATCAATCCGGCGGTGTTCGACTCCTGGCGCGGAGGGCTCATTCACAAGGTCTTTAACGGAAGTTTGACCCTTGCCGCGCCTCGCAAGGCCGAGACGCTGGTGCTCGCCTTCCTGCGTCACGAAGCCAAATCGTCCGGCGCGCGCTAGCCGAGCGCTGCCGCATCAGGGCGGGGATCGAATCGTCTTCCGGGGAGAACGCACCCGCAGGATCCGGTTGCAATCGATGAAAACTTGCGGAACTCAACGGCCGGATGCCATTAATATGCAACTGACGGCGCCGCTTGGTGTCTCACTCATCCAGCTGCAGGCCTGATATCCGGCGAGAGTAGCCACCTCAATATCACCCGAGGTTCTTTTGATTCAGACGATTCGTTCTACGCAAGGCATGGCGGTTGCACCCCATGCCTTGGCTTCGCAAAGCGCCCTTGCCGTGTTACGCGACGGCGGCAATGCTATTGAAGCCATGGTGGCCGCCGCCGCTACCATCTCTATCGCTTACCCACACATGAATGGCATAGGAGGCGATGCATTCTGGCTGATCGTCCCGCGACATGGCGCCCCCGTTGCCATCGACGCCGCCGGTCCGGCTGCAGCGAGGGCCACGATCGCAGCGTATACCGAGGCCGGCCATGATGTGATTCCAATGCGCGGCCCGTTCGCCATGAACACGGTGGCCGGTGCGATAGGGAGTTGGGACGCGGCCCTGCGCATCTCGAAGCAGCATGGCGGCCGACTCTCCCTCGCCCGTCTTTTACGCGACGCCGAGCAATATGCAGACGACGGCATCGCCGTAACGGCCAGTCAGATTTCATCGACCACCGGTAAATTCGACGAGGTTGCGCATCAACCGGGGTTTGCCGATCGTTTCCTGCCGAACGGCAAGATCCCCGAGGTTGGCGCTCTATTTCGCCAACCCAAGCTCGCGCGTGTCTTCGAGTTACTGGCCAGGGACGGATTGGATAGCTTCTATCGAGGTGCGTTAGCTGAACAAATAGCCGAGGATTTCAACTCCATCGGCGCACTGCTCTCGATCGATGATCTGAACGAATACCAGCCACGCGTCTGCCAACCGTTGCAGATTGATCTCGAGGAAGGCACGGTTTACAACATGGTGCCACCCACCCAAGGGGTGATATCTCTGGCAGTTCTCGGCATTCTCGAACGCAGCGGCATTCGTGCGGTACGTCCCGACAGTGCCGACCATATTCACTTGTGCGTTGAAGCCACCAAACAGGCATTCAAATTGCGCGATGCGTATGTAACCGACCCTGCCTACATGAGGGTCGCTGCGGAGTCTTTGTTGAGCACTGCGAAGCTGGACGCATTGGCAAAGGAGATCCGATTGCCGACTGCGTTGCCATGGGGCGGCGTGTCGAAAGCCGGCGACACCGTCTGGATGGGCGTGGTCGATGCCAACGGCTTGGCCGCATCATTCATCCAGAGCATTTATCACGAATTCGGAAGCGGCGTCGTGCTGCCGGCGACAGGGCTCAATTGGCAAAATCGCGGCGCCTCGTTTAGTCTGAATCCAAAACATCTTCAGGCACTGCAGCCGCGCAAGAAACCGTTTCACACGCTGAACCCGGCAGCGGCGAAATTCAAAGATGGGCGATCGATGGTTTACGGAACGATGGGCGGCGATGGCCAGCCGCAAACGCAGGCCGCCGTTTTTTCGCGTGCAATCTGGTTCAAGCAGCCGTTGCAGCAAGCCGTCTCCGCTCCTCGTTGGCTACTTGGCCGAACCTGGGGACACGGCAGCGATACGCTCAAACTCGAAAGCAGAATTCCGCCTGCCACGGTCAGCGACTTGAAGCAACGCGGTCATGACGTCGAATTGCTCGGCGCATACGATGAAACAACCGGTCATGCCGGGGCGATCATCAGATATGACAATGGCGTGCTGGAAGGGGCGGCGGATCCACGCTCCGATGGATGTGTTGCCGGATATTGAGCGAATGTCTTCGTAGTACCGCACCTCGGTCACATCGCCCCTCTACGATTGACAAGGAATCAAAGCCGGTGGCATGCTCCGCGCGTCTGCCAGTCCATGAGGGCGTTACGGTTAGACGCTCTCGGGACAGCAATCAGAACGATAAAGTCCTTCCCGGGAGGCCGCTCATGGAACGCATTTTGTTCGTCTTTATTGCAGCTGTGGTGGCATCAGGCTGGGCGGCAGCCGAAAGCACGCTTCCTGAGGCGTCCGCTCCATCGCAGTTCAACGAAGCTACCGTGGCAGATCTCCAGGCCAAGATGGCGGCAGGGACGATCACTTCGGAGCAACTCACCCGGTATTACCTCCGCCGCATTCTCGTGCTGGACCAAAACGGTCCCGGGGTGAACTCGGTGATCGAGCTCAACCCGGACGCCATCAGGATCGCGGATCAAATGGATGACCTGCGCAGGCGGGGGAAAGTCCTCGGCCCCTTGCACGGCATCCCCGTGCTGATCAAGGACAATATCGATACCGGCGACCGGATGCAGACCAGCGCGGGTTCGCTCGCGCTCGTCGGCCGTCCCGCCCCGACGGATTCCACCGTTGCCGCGAAATTGCGTGCCGGGGGAGCCGTGATCATAGGCAAGACCAACTTGTCCGAATGGGCGAACTTCCGCTCGTTCGAATCGATCAGCGGCTGGTCCGGCCGAGGCGGGCAGACGAATAATCCCTACGGTATCAATCGCAATCCCTGCGGTTCCAGTTCTGGCTCAGGCGCGGCCGCATCGGCGAATTTTGCCGTCTTGGCCTTCGGCAGCGAGACTGACGGCAGCATCGTCTGCCCGTCCAATGCCAACGGCCTCGTCGGCATCAAACCCACGGTCGGACTGACCAGCCGAGCCGGCGTCGTGCCCATCTCGCATACTCAGGATACGGTGGGTCCGCTCGCACGGACGGTGGCCGATGCGGCGGCGGCGCTCGGCGTCATCCAAAGTCGGACGGACGACGGCCGCGACCCGGCAACGGGCAGCGTACCGCTGGGCTGGAAAGGCCGTGCGCGGCCGACGAACATTCCGACCGAATACACGCAGTTTTTAAATCCCAAAGGCCTCCAGGGCGCCCGCCTAGGCCTGACGCGCGCGGGGCTTGGCGGGTTCGACCCGTTTGTTCCTACGCCGCAGCCGGTACTGGATGCGTTCGAGGAGGCGGTTGAGGCACTGACGGCGGCGGGCGCAACCGTCATCGATCTGGACGCGGCGGGTTTCGCTTTCCCGTCTGCGGGCGGCGAGTCCCTGGTGCTGGACTTCGATTTCCGCAACGACGTCAAGGCGTACTTCGCCACTCGCGTCGGTGTGCCGGTGGCGGGAGGCACGCTGCAAAGCGCCATCGACTTCAACAACGCGCATGCTGACGTGGAGATGCCGTTTTTTAATCAGGACGTGTTTGAGGAGGCACAGTCGCTCGCACCCGGACCCGACGATCCGCAGCCGGTATTCAGCGGGATGACCTACAACCAAGCACTCGAGATCGATCGACTCTCCGGCGTCAACGGCATCGACGCGGCTCTCAAGCAGTTCAACCTCGACGCGGTGGTCTCGGCGACCGACAACCCGGCCTGGGCCACCGATCTCGTCTACGGTGATCATTTCATCTTCGGTACGTCAGGTCTCGCAGCACCCGAGGGGTATCCCATCGTACAGGTGCCTGCGGGTATGGTGTTCGGAGTGCCGCTCGGAATCAGCTTTTTTGGGACGGCATTCAGCGAACCCACCCTGATCAAATTGGCTTCGGGATTCGAGGCGGCGACGAGGATCCGGGCAAAGAATCTGCCGACGTTCGCGGCGATGACGCCCTTCAACAATATTCAAGGCACGACTCTTCGGAAACCGCCCCGCAAGGCTGCGCCGATGGCGCCGAAACCCGACGCGGACCACAAGATACCGCGCCACTTGTAATCGGATTGACGGGCGGCGTCTGTGCGCCGCGGCTGAAATGCCGGCTCCGGGTGGCAGCTCCTCGAGCGCCGCCCGTCACCAGGCCGCTAGCGAATCATGCTCTTGTAGGCATGCCACGTGGCGTGTCCCAGCAGCGGCGCAATGTAGAGCAGACCGATGAGCAGCGTTGCGTAGCCGATCACGGTCAACACCAGGATCAATGCGCTCCAAACGATCATGGCGGGGATATTGTGAAGCACCACGTTGACGCTGGCGCGCATCGCTTGCCCGGCGGAGGCATGCTGATCGATGATCAGCGGAATCGATACGACCGACACGGCGAACACCCAGGTTGCCAGTACGCCACCGATGGCGATATAGGCCAACACCTGCGAGCGATTCGTCGAGTCGAGAAACCCACGGTACAAAGTCTCGCTCACATCGGGCGCGCCGATATGAAATACGGTGCCGAGAACGAGCGCCGAGATGCCGAACCACACGGCCGCGCAGATGGCCAAGATGACGCCGAATTCGAACAGCGCCGGGGCGTTTCGTTTGAATCCGTCCAGGGAGTCATCGAAATTTGCCGACTGGCCCATGGAGAAGCGGCGGGACATCTCACAGAGACCGGCGGACATCAGGGGGCCGACGAGCAAGAACCCCGAAATTGCCGCGGCGATGAAGTACGGGTGCGTGCCGCAAAACACCAGAATCGTCCAACCGACCGCCACGATCAACGCACCATAGGCGAGACTGGCCGGCCGGCGCATATCGAGCCATCCGGCCCGCAACCACGTGAAAGGCTGGAAAACCGGGATTCGTATGACGTCGAGATGCAGAGGCTGATCGTGACCGCCGACGAGGGTAGTGCCCATAGTCGCATCCTCCAGTATGAGGGGTTAACCCATTGAATCACCCAAGACGGCAGTTTAGTCCCAATTGACGCGCTGCGCCCTTACAATGACCGCGTCCCGGCCCCCAACACTATCGCATGTCCTGCCGCATGATTTCAGTCCGTTCCTGCGCTAAACTTTCACGTTTGCTCATCGCGGGCTTCGGCGTTCGCACTGACGGCAACCCATCATTTTCCATGTCCGATCGCGCACGTACACGAGGATCACAATTGAACGTTGATAACTGCATCGGCGGGCGTTTACGCCGGAGCGTCGGTTCATGAAGAACGACGACATGAAGAACGACGACATCAAGGAAGCACGCAAGAAGGCCGCCCTCGATTATCACGAATTTCCGACTCCGGGAAAACTCTCGATCACCGCCACCAAGCAGCTGCTCAACCAGAGCGACCTGGCGCTGGCGTACTCGCCGGGCGTCGCCGCCGCCTGCGAGGCTATTGCCGAAGACCCGCTCAACGTCTTTCGGTTTACCGCGCGCGGCAACTTGGTCGGAGTCATCACGAATGGCACCGCGGTGCTTGGATTAGGGGCAATCGGGCCGCTCGCCGCCAAGCCGGTGATGGAAGGCAAAGCGGTGCTGTTCAAGAAATTTGCGGGCATCGATGTCTTCGATATCGAAGTCGAGCAGCGCGATCCATTGAAGTTGGTCGAGGTGATTGCCGCCCTCGAGCCCACGTTCGGCGCCATCAATCTCGAGGACATCAAAGCGCCGGAATGCTTCATCGTCGAACGGGAATTGCGCCGGCGCATGAAAATTCCGGTGTTCCATGACGACCAGCACGGCACCGCGATCATTGTCGGTGCCGCCTGCCTCAACGGCCTGCAAGTGGTCGGCAAGAACATCGAGAAAATCAAAATGGTGGTCAGCGGCGCAGGCGCCGCGGCGCTCGCCTGCGTCGACCTGCTGCTCGATCTTGGGCTCGAGCGCGAGAACGTTTGGTTGACCGACCTTGCGGGCGTCGTCTACGCAGGCCGGCAGGAACTGATGGATCCGGAAAAGGCCCGCTTCGCGCAAGCCACTCGAGCACGTACATTGAGTGAAGTCATCGGCGGCGCAGACGTGTTTCTCGGACTGTCGGCCGGCGGAGTGCTCACGCAAGGCATGGTAGGGAAGATGGCGCCCAAGCCGTTGATCCTCGCCCTTGCTAACCCGACCCCGGAAATCCTTCCGGAAGAGGTCCGGGCGGTGCGCGGCGACGCGGTGATCGCCACCGGCCGCAGCGACTATCCCAACCAGGTCAACAATGTCTTGTGTTTTCCCTTCATTTTTCGGGGTGCGCTGGATGTCGGCGCCACCACCATCACCCGGCAGATGGAAATTGCCGCCGTGCACGCCATCGCGGAGTTGGCGCGTCAAGAGCAGAGCGACGTCGTCGCCGCCGCCTACGGAGGCATCGACGACTTAGCTTTCGGTCCGGAATATCTCATTCCCAAACCTTTCGACCCACGCCTGATCGTCAAGATCGCGCCCGCGGTTGCCAAGGCCGCCATGGAATCGGGAGTGGCCACTCGACCCATCGCAGACCTCGACGCATATGGCCAACGCCTGCTGCAGTTCGTGTACCACAGCGGCACCTTGATGCAGCCGATATTCGCCGCCGCGCGTACGCTGCCCGCGGAGCGCAGCCGTATCGTCTATGCGGAAGGCGAGGATGAGCGGGTCCTTCGGGCCGTGCAAATCGCGGTGGACGAAAAGCTCGCGACGCCGATCTTGGTGGGCCGTCCGGCGGTGATCGAGCGCGGCATCAAGCGCTACGGCCTGCGCATTCGGGCCGGCGAACACTTCACCATCGTCAATCCCGAGCACGATGAGCGATATCGCGAGTACTGGCAGGATTATCACGAGCTGACGGCGCGCAGCGGAGTGACGGCGCAATACGCCAAGCTGGAAATGCGCCGCCGCACCACCTTGATCGCCGCCATGTTGCTGAAGAAGGGCGAGGCGGATGGCTTGATCTGCGGCACCATCAGCACCACCGCGCGGCACCTGCGCTACATCGATCAGGTCATCGGCCGTCGCGCGGGCGTCAATGTGTATGGCGCGATGAGCGGGCTTATCCTTCCCGGGCGTCAGGTGTTCATCGTCGATACACACGTCAATTTCGATCCCAGCGCTGCGCAGCTTGCGGAGATCACGCAGCTGGCCGCCGATCAGCTGTGCGCGTTCGGCCTCAACCCCAAAGTCGCATTGCTGTCGCATTCGAATTTCGGCAGCAGCGACGCGGCCTCGGCGCTCAAGATGCGCAGCATCTTGGCGTTGCTGCACGAACGCATGCCGGGTCTGGAAGTGGACGGCGAAATGCACGGCGATTGCGCCCTGGACGAGTCAGCGCGCAAGGCCATA
>Ga0137407_10002305_pt1 | contig 12570 bp, 11 predicted proteins | sample CZOMad2_2_16fung_FD_108410 | JGI IMG/M metagenome (GOLD analysis project Ga0137407, IMG submission 108410) | Vadose zone soil fungal communities from Angelo Coast Range Reserve, California, USA - CZOMad2_2_16fungal (Illumina Assembly) | ecosystem: Environmental > Terrestrial > Soil > Vadose...
ACCCCCCTGGTTGGCGTGCGTATCCCAGCCGCTGGCTTCGATGATTATTGTCAAACCGGTGTCTCGAACCTGCGACCAAACTAGCCAAACTAGTCAGCTAAATCTTACATATTGATACGCCGACTGCCGATCGCGGGCAGCGGGAGGGTTCGCGACAATCGTTTCGAATTCACCAGGAACCCGACTATGGCATACGGTCGAAGCAAAATGCTTTTGAACGGCGAAGTAATGCGGTCGGCCGTGCCGCCCCTGCGTAGTGTGGCCAGCACTCCATCCGATGCGCGCCGCGAACTGGAAATGCTCCGCGCCACCAATGCGCACTTGGTGCGTGAATTGGCCGCACTCAAGGAGCGCGAGGCGCAAGCTCAGCGCCTCGCCGATCGGGACGCACTAACCGGCTTATACAACCACCGGCGCATGCTGGAGCTCTTGGAGGCGGCCATCGCCGAAGCTGCACTCCAGTGGCAATACGTGGGGTTGCTGTTCATCGATTTGAATGGCTTCAAAGGCATCAACGACGAATATGGCCACGCCGCGGGTGACAAAATTCTGACGACGGTGGCGACGCGTATCGCCGCAAGAGTGCGTACCGGCGATCTCGTGTGCCGGTACGGCGGCGATGAATTCGTGGTGGTGCTTCCCAGCGTGCCGGACGCCGCTGCCGTAACCCGGGTGGCGGACACGATCCGCGAGCGCGTGGCGCTACCCTATTGGATTCAAGGCAATGAACAGCATTTGACTGCCGCGATCGGCGAGTCGATGTATCCGCACGACGGGGACAGCGCCCAAGTCCTGCTGCACCGAGCGGACCAGGCGATGTATCGCCTGAAGGCCCGCCTGGCACATCCGATGATGAGCCTGGGTACCCGACCCTATCAGCGCCCGTCGAGACGCCGCAACGATCCCACGGGTGGTGATCTCTAGTAGACGGCGCTATCCTGCGTGGTCCGATTCCCGTCAACGCCGGGAATCGAAGGACGTTAGTTCATCTATCCGTTCCTGCACACGTGGTATCGTCATGAATCAGCGCAAGTTGTCAGGCGCGGCTGCGGCATCTGGGCTGGCGCTCATCATGGCCCTGGCGGGGTGCGTGGTCGTTCCCGATCAGCGTCACTATTATGCCGGCGGGGTGGTGATGGTGGCGCCCCCGGCGCCGCGTGTAGAGGTCATCGGTGTCGCCCCCTCGCCGGGATACGTATGGATCGGTGGATATTGGAATTGGGTCGGGGGCCGGCATGAATGGGCCGAGGGACACTGGGCGCCGCCGAATCCCGGACATCATTGGGTCGCTCATCAATGGGTACGCCAGGGGGATGGGTGGCGCATGAGGCCTGGTCACTGGGAACGCGGTTAGAACTCGATCCGTGTGAAGGGCTAGCGGTGGAGAGTCCACGCGTCGGCGCCGGTCTTGACGATCAGCGTGATGACGATGGCGATGAACACCACGCGGACGAATTTGCTGCCGTGTCTGACGGCCGTGTGCGCGCCAAGCACGCTGCCGGTGGCGTTGCAGGCGCCCATTGCGACACCTAAGCCCCACTGAAGCTCGCCGTGTATTCCGAAGAACAATAGTGCACCCGCATTCGTCGCCACATTGATGGTGCGGGCGCCGGCGGAGGCGTGCAGGAAATCGAATCCATAGAGGCGGACGAACAGCAGCATCAGGAAACTGCCGGTGCCGGGCCCGAAGAACCCGTCATAAAAGCCGATGCCGCTGATCGCCGCCAATGCGATATAGGTGCGGCGGCGTGAAAATGCGATGGGCGCGTGGCGCGCACCCAAATCCTTGTGCCGGAGCACGTATATCAGCACCGCCGTCAGCATGATGGGCACCAAGGGCCGATAGAGCTCGGGGGACACCATGCTCACCGAGCTTGCGCCCGCGAGCGCCGCGAGAAACGCAACGGCGGCGCCGGGCAGAAGCACGCGCCAGGGGATGCGTACCACGCGCATGTAACGCATGACCGCTCCGCCGGTGCCGCAGATGCTGCCCAGCTTGTTGGTGCCTAGGAGCACCGGCGGCGCGGTTCCGGGATAACCAGCGAGCAAGGCGGGCAACTGAATCAAGCCTCCGCCGCCGACGATGGCGTCGACGAACCCGGCGGAAAATGCGGCGCAAAGCACCAATCCCAGGGTCGCGTAGCTTCCGCCTAACGCGATTGCGGCCAGGGCGCGCTCTCCTGAATGTCGCGGAGATGGACATCGGAGCCGGCATCGAACCAATGCTCGATCAGACGGAACGAGATGGATTGCCGCGGCGGCAGCAGTGCGCCGTTCGATGCGAGCTCCGCGCGGGTAAACCAGCGCGCGTCTTCCAGTTCCTGGTCCCGCAGATGCACGTCCGTGGTCACTGCGTGCGCGGTGAAACCGAGCATCAACGACGCCGGGAAGGGCCAGGGTTGGGACGAGTGGTATTCAATCCGGTCCACTTCGATGCCGGTTTCCTCGAATACCTCGCGCGCTACGGCGTCTTCGAGCGATTCTCCCGGCTCGACGAAGCCGGCGATGGTGGAGTAGCGCCCGACCGGCCAGCTGGGTTGGCGTCCCAGGAGGGCGCGCTCCGCGTCGCTGACCAGCACGATGATGGCCGGATCGATGCGCGGGAACTGTTCATGGCGGCAGCTTGGGTTGGTGCAGACGAGCACATGTCCGCTTTTGGCGGACAGGGTCTTCGCGCCGCAGGTGCCGCAAAAGCGGTGCCGCCGCCGCCAGGAGATGATGGCGCGCGCATAACCCAAGAGTCCCGCTTCGTCGACCGGCAGCACCGAAGCCAGGACGCGCAGATCTTCGAAGCGAGTTCCCGGCAGCAGCGGGGGCGGTTCGATCGATTCGACTTCGTACGTGAAATAATTGGTATCGCCGAATCGGCCCAGCAAGATCAGCTCCGCGCTGTTGCGCCGCTCGGACGGTATGTGGGCCAGCTCCAGATACGCCGCGCGCGGGGTGTCGCCCTCGGCAATGAGATTGCGCGAATTCCACACCGGTATCGCGCGGCTGCGCTCATCGGCGAGCGCGGCGGCGAACCACGCAGGATCCTGCCGCAAATGGGCGGCGCGGTCCAGATAGGGACCGGCGAAGATGTTCCTTTGCTGCATCCTCGGATTCTAGCAGGGCGCGGTGTAACCGATGACCGGTGCGGGCGCAGGCGTGCGCGGGGACGCAACCGCAGCCCCGGCCACGGGACCGCAAGTACCGCAGGCAATCTTGTGTCTGGCCAGTAAATCGTGCAATCGCACTCCGCCGCACGCGCCACAGCGCGAAATTCCGACTTCGTCGCGCCGTGCCAGCGCGAGCAAGAGGAACCACGCATGTTCGAAGGAAATGCTCGTGGGCGCGTGCAACTCGAGATATGCCTCGTAGGCTTGACAGAGCAGGATGCCCGACTCCAGCGACCCGACGCGATATCGCGGCTCGAGCCCGGAATCCGTGCCACACAGGAGTCCGTACATGACGTAGAGACTCGCGAGCTGCGCCGATTGAAAATTGAGCTCGCCGTTCCTGAAGAAAAAGGCGGCCTGGCGCGGCGACTTGCCGCGATGCCTGGCGACGAGCTGTGCATCATGATTCATCACGTAGCTGCGATACAGCTTGCGAATTCGATCGTCGCTGAGGCCGGTCCACTGACGAATGGTGAACGTGCGGGCTTCGTGGCGAATCAAGCGCAGCGCGAGATCCAAGCGCTGGCGGTCCCTCGTATAACGGTCATCGGACACTCTCATGGTCGGCTCCTTGGTGCAATTCACCCGATTTGGGCACAAAAATAATTTGACAGAAATTAATCACAAAGTTAGCGTAATTGCCAAGTGGTTCCGGCGTGTGATTGCCGCTGTATTTGCGGTGAAATGCGCAGGCGCCGCGTAAAACCCACTTAAACCGGACTTTGGCGGGCGGGAGGCGGTCATGCAGGATGCTTTCGTCGGCAACTGGGCGCAGGAATCGCACTTGTCGGCCGAGATGCTGGGATCGTTGCGCGATCTGAATCATCGATTCTTGGATTTGACCGCGAGCCGGACAGCGGATTGGGTGGCCGGGCGCGTGGCGCCGCTGTCCGCGGTGCAGCGGGCCGCGGCGGCCGGCTGCCCTTACGCGCTGTTCGATCTGCGCTTTCAGGACGAGGCGCACTGGCGATTGCGCTTGCAGAACTCACGGGCCTGGCGCGTCGCGGATGAATCGATGGTCGACGACGAGACGGTCAACTTCGTGCGCCTGGCGCTGTTCTATGCCTGGCACGTCGCGTCGAGCGCGGGCCTCAAGGCCCAGCTGCTTCTGGGGATGAGCGGCACCACCGCAGCCGCGTTCCGCGGCATCACGGTCAATCAGCTGCCTGCGCTGGTGGCGACCGAGGCGGGGTATTTGTCCGCAAGATGGAGCGGCTGCACAGCCTACTGGGGCGCTCTCACCGACGCCGCGTCGCGCGCCGATCCGGCGGCGCTGCGCCGCGTTCAACTCTATGGTCTGCAACTCGCAGCCGCGGCACGGTTGTCCGATCCTTGAGAATGGGGGGCGATGATTGGCGTTGCGGGGGGGGCCCCGCCAGGTTTAGGCTACCCGGCTCCTATGCAAGCCCTAGTCCTTCGCCAGCTCACCAAAACCTACAAAAACGGCATCAAAGCGCTCAAAGCCATCGACCTCGAGGTTGACGAGGGCGATTTTTTCGCATTGCTCGGTCCGAACGGCGCCGGCAAGACCACGGCCATCGGCATCGTCACCTCGCTGGTCAACAAGACCGGCGGTGTGGTCGAGGTGTTCGGGCACGACATCGATCGGGAACTCGAAGCGGCGAAGTCCTGCATCGGCGTGGTGCCGCAGGAAATCAACTTCAACATGTTCGAGACCTGCTTCACCATCGTCGTCAACCAGGCCGGCTTCTATGGAATACCGCGGCCGCTGGCAAAGCAGCGAGCCGAGAAGTATCTCAAGCAATTGCAGTTGTGGGACCGGCGCAACTCGATTGCGCGCTCGCTTTCCGGAGGCATGAAGCGGCGTTTGATGATCGCCCGCGCCCTGATGCACGAACCGAAATTGCTGATTTTGGACGAGCCCACCGCGGGCGTCGACATCGAGATCCGCCGCTCCATGTGGGAATTTCTGCGCAACATCAACGATGCGGGCACCACCATCATTCTCACCACGCATTATCTGGAAGAGGCGGAGAATTTGTGCCGCAACATCGCGATCATCGAGGGCGGCAACATCATCGAACGCGACAGCATGGTCAACGTGCTGCGCAAACTGCAGACCGAAGTGTTCGTGTTCAACCTGCGCGATTCACGCAACGTCGCGCCGCAATTGTCGGGATTCACCGCCGTGCTATCCGATGCGCACACGCTGGAAATAGAAATGACGAAGACGCAGAGTCTCAATGACATATTCGCGCAACTGTCGGCGCACGGCATCGCGGTGAACAGCATGCGCAACAAGGTCAACCGCCTCGAAGAATTGTTCATTCGCCTCGTCGACGGCAGCGCTGCTGCCGCCGGCCGTGCCTCGGCCGGCCGTCCCGAAACTGCCGCCGCGCTGCAGTCGTGAAAATGTCCGCCTCGCGCGCAGCGACCGAGTGGATCGGTTTCAAGACCATCATCATTCGAGAGTTCAGCCGCATCGTGCGCATCTGGGGACAGACCATCGTGCCTCCGGCGGTCACCGCCACCTTGTACTTCATCATTTTCGGCAGCTTGATCGGCCGGCGCGTCGGCCAGGTGGGCGGCTACGACTACATGCAGTTCATCGCGCCCGGCCTCATCATGATGACGGTGATCACCAATTCCTACGGCAATGTCGTGTCGTCGTTCTTCGGCGCGAAATTCGGCAAGCACCTGGAGGAAATGCTGGTCTCGCCCCTGCCCAATTGGCTGATCGTGGCGGGCTACGTGGGCGGCGGCATTCTGCGCGGCGTGCTGGTGGGATCCGTCGTGACCATCGTGGCGCTGTTCTTCACGCGTCTTGCGCTCACGCATGTGCTCGCGGTCATTTCCGCGGTATTCCTCACCAGCATCGTGTTTTCGCTGGGCGGATTCATCAATGCGCTGTTCGCCACCAATTTCGATCAAATTTCCTGGTTCCCGACCTTCGTGCTCACTCCGCTCACCTACTTGGGCGGTGTTTTCTATTCGATCACGATGTTGCCCGGCTGGGCGCACATCGCCTCGCACGCCAATCCGATTTTGTACATGGTCAGCGCGTTCCGCTATGGCTTTCTCGGCACCACGGACGTCGATTTGCGCCTGGCCTACGGGATCATGGTAACCGCGGCCGTGGGGATGTTCGCACTCGCCGTCACGCTGTTGAACCGCGGCACGGGCATCCGCGACTAGTAGAGGAAAGGACAGGAATATGTCGGCCGCGACAAAAACTTCAGCCGCGTCACGGCGCCGTGGAGGCGCGCGGCCGGCGGGTGAGATCGGCGCGTGGATGGCGTGCGCGGCGGCGCGCGTAACGGCATGCCTCGCGGCGTGCGCGGCAACACCCGTAGCGGCGTGCGCGGCGACCTGGCTGGCCGCGTGTATCGGCGTGTGCGCGACGGCATGCGCCGCCGCCCGGGCGGAATCGCCGGCGGGCGCGGTCGAGATCCAGGGTTTTTCGAGCGGCGGAGCGGCCGCCGAGATGCAACTGGAGCAGCGCTTCGACGCCGATCTGTCGGCGGCGGATTTGCGCTCGTGGATGGAGCAGATGTCCTCCGAGCCTAATCATGTCGGCTCTGTTCACGACAAGGCGAACGCGGAATTTCAGCTGAAGAAATTTCGCGAATGGGGCTGGGACGCGTCCATCGAAACATTTTTGGTGTTGTACCCCAGCCCGCGCGAAATATCGTTGGAGCTCGTCGCGCCGACCCATTTCGCCGCCCTGCTGACCGAGCCGCCGGTCGCCGGCGACAGCACTTCCTCGAAAATCAAGGATGAATTGCCGGCCTATAACGTCTACGGCGCCGATGGGGACGTCACCGCGGAGCTGGTCTACGTCAATCAGGGAATGCCGGACGACTACCTGGAACTCGAACGTCAAGGCGTGAGCGTCAAGGGCCGCATCGTGTTGACTCGGTATGGCGGCGGCTGGCGCGGGCTCAAGCCGAAACTCGCCTATGAACACGGCGCCGCCGGTTGTTTGATCTATTCGGATCCGCGCGACGACGGTTACGGAGCCGGCGATACCTATCCCAAAGGCGGCTATCGACCGAGCGACGGCGTGCAGCGCGGCTCGGTACAGGATTTGGTGCTCTACGCCGGCGATCCCTTGACCCCCGGCATGGGCGCCACGGCCGACGCCAAGAGACTGGCGATCAAAGATGCCAAAACCATCTTGAAGATTCCGGTGCTGCCGATCTCCTATGCGGCCGCTGAACCGTTGCTCGCCGCACTCGGGGGCCGCGTGGCGCCCGCCGCCTGGCGCGGCGGATTGCCGCTCACGTATCACCTGGGTCCGGGTCCGGCGAAGGTGCATATGAAAGTCCTTTCGGACTGGAACCAGAAGACGCTATACGATGTCGTTGCGAAGATCCGCGGCACCCAAGAGCCCGATCGATGGATCGTTCGCGGCAATCATCACGATGCCTGGGTATTCGGCGCGACCGACCCGTTGGCCGGTCAAGTCGCTCTCATGGCCGAGGCCAAGTCGATCGGTAAATTGGCGAGGGATGGCTGGCGGCCGCGCCGCACCCTGGTCTACGCGAGCTGGGACGGTGAAGAGCCGGGTCTATTGGGTTCCACCGAATGGGTCGAATTGCACGCGGCGGAGCTCAAGTCCAAGGCGGCTCTCTATGTCAATTCCGACACCAATGGCCGCGGTTATCTCGGTGTGAGCGGCAGTCACGGTTTGCAGCACTTCGCGAGCGAAGTGGCGCGCGATGTGAGGGATCCTGAGACCGGTGCGAGCGTTTTGGCGCGCGCCGTGGCGAAGGCACACATCGCCAATTATGAATCCGGCGGCCACGCCAACCCGAGCGGCGATCTAGATCTCGGTGCGCTCGGCTCCGGCTCAGACTTCACGCCGTTCCTGCAGCACTTGGGTGTGAATTCCTTGGATGTCGGCTTCGAGGGTGGAGCTGACTACGGTGTCTACCATTCCGCCTATGATTCCTTCGATCACTATCGGCGCTTCGTCGATCCCACGTTCGAGTACGGTGTGGCGCTCGCCAAGGTCGCGGGCCGCCTGATGCTGAGAGCGTCGCAGGCGCAATTGTTGCCGGCGCGCGAAAGCGATTTTGCCGCCTCGGTCGCTGGATACGACGACGAGCTGCACAAGCTCGCCGACGGCATGCGGGTGAAGACCCGGGAGCTGTCGAGATTGCTGGACGACGCCGCGTACAACTTGGCTGCGGATCCCAGGAATCCGCGCGCACCGCCGCCGCGGGCAGCCGAGGTCCCCTACTTGAATTTCGCCGAGCTCGACAACGCCGTCGCGAAACTCGAGCAGAGCGCGAAGGCATTCGACAAGGTGTACGCGCGTCTTGAAGCCATCGACGCCCCCGGTGCCGATGCGGCACGGGAGAGGGTGAATGCGACACTGACGGAGCTCGAGCAATCCTTGACCGATTCGCACGGATTGCCCGGCCGTGAATGGTATCAGCATATGGTCTATGCGCCGGGTTCCCATACCGGATATGGCGCGAAAACGCTGCCGGGTATTCGTGAGGCGATCGAAGAGCGCCGCTGGGACGAAGCCGATCGCTATATAGGGGTGGTCTCGCGCGCGCTCAACGCCTACAGTGCGCGACTGGATCGCGCGGTTTCAATTCCGTAGGAGCCTTACTGACTAATGATGCGCCTACCTCGTGACGGCGCCCATTAGTCAGACCGGCTCCTGCCGCCCGACGGGAGGTTCCGCTCGCCCACCTTAGTCGTGTATCGTGCCGGGTCCAAGTCCAGACATTTTTAAGGAGAGGAAGCATGACCGAAGAAAAGCAGCAAAAGTTCACGGCCAAAGTACGCCGCGGTCTGGTGTGGGTACACGCGGTCGCGGCCGCCGAACTCGCCAAGAAAAAGGCGGAGGCGACCGGCGTCAGGATCGAGGGGTTTACCGCCAGCGAACTCGCCGACGTTGAATCGGCGTTGACGTGGATTGCGCAGAACAAAGAATCGCAGAGCGCTGAGGCCGCCCCTTAAGTTTCAGCCGGACGAACGCGGTGGTTCCGCACACCCAGCGGCGCTCGGCCGAGGGTTGGCGGCGGCGTATCGAATGCGCTGCCGCGAATCTGTCCGCCATGTGCGACATTGTCCGGGCCTGCGCCTTCCGCATCGAAAGGACTGCGATACACTATCGGTATGGCCCGTAAACGCGCATTGGTAGTCGACGACTCGAAGTCGGCTCGCGTCATCTTGAGCCGTATGCTCGAGAAATACGACATTGAAGTCGACATGGCGGAATCAGCCGAGCAAGCCATTGAATATTTGAAGAACAATCGCCCGGATGCGATTTTCATGGACCATCTCATGCCCGGCATGGATGGTTTGCAGGCGGTGCAGGCGATCAAGGGCAATCCGCAGACGGCCATGATCCCGATCATGATGTACACCTCGCAAGAGGGCGAATTGTACGTCGGCCAGGCGCGTGCCCTCGGCGCGATGGGCGTACTGCCGAAACAAGTGCGTCCGGTCGATGTATCGAAAGTGCTGTACGAATTGCATTTGTTGCCCGACCGGCGCGACATGACCGAAGCCGCGCTGGCGCCGGTGGAGCTGGAAGGCGGTACACCCGTCGTAAGAGCACCCGCGGCCGGCGCAACCGCCGATTGGGGACGCCGGCTCGAATCGGCGATGAGGGATCAGGCGGCCGACGTGCGCCGCTTCATCGTCGCAAGCCTCGACAGTTTCGCCTCGCGCATCGTGAGCGATGTGCGTGACTCGATGTCTGCTCCGCCGCTGGAGGTCCCGCCGCCGCCGGTGCGAGCGGCGCGGCCGACATGGCCCTGGGCCGCCGGGATCGCCGCGGCGTGCGTGATCGCAGTTTCGTTCGCCGCGTGCTGGCTCATTGCGCGCGACGATCTGGCGAAATCGCGGGCCGAGGTCGCAGGCCTCAAGTCGGCCAATGCGGAATTGCAGCGCGCACGCCTCGATCTTTCCGCGTCGGTCAAGGATCTCACCGCCGCATTGGCGGCCACGTCCACCGGCACCGGAGCGGCGGCCGGCGCAACTATCGGCGCGAACTCGGCGGCCGTTGCGCTGCGGGCAGAACCCGTTCCTTACGGTGAACTACCCTTCGATCGCGGCCGTCTCGAGGCACTGCGCGAGGTGCTGGCGAAACTGCAAGGGCAGGGATTTCACGGGGTCGTGAAGATCACGAGTCTGTCGGGACTTTTCTGTCTCAACGGCAACACGGCGGACGGATTCACGCCGGCCGGCGCGAGCGTTCCGGCCAGCAAGTGCGATTTGGTCGGCAATCCGTTCGAAGAGTCCTTGTCGGGTCAGCAGCGGCAGTCCCTGGCCTTCGCCAATTTGATCGCCGGCGTCCGCCAGCGCACCGCGGGTGCGATCACCGTCGCCATCGAAAATGCGGGGAGTGCGCGTCCGAGCGTGCCTTATCCGGCGCGCGTCGAGTCGCTGACGGCGGGCGAGTGGAATCGCGCGGCCGCGGCCAACAATCGCGTCGAGTTCGCGGCGGAAAGCAGTTCAGAGCAGTGAACGGCCGGGTTTCCGGCCGATCAGAAGGCGACTCGAACGAAGAACTCCGGGCCCTTGGTGTTGAAATCAAATTGCCCGGCAGTCCTGGGTTGCCTCGAGGTCAAGGTCGCTTTGACCTCGGTGTAGCCCAACGCGAATGACACGTTGGGGCGCAACCGGTACAGCGCGGCCAGTTCATAAAAGCCCAGCGAGCCGGAGAGGTGATCGACGTTCAGCTTGAAGTATTGCGCCCGCCCGTCGAGATAAAATCGTTTGCTAAGCACGTAGGTCGAGTCGAGGCCGAATGTCGGCAATGGACCCGCCTGATCTTCGGTCTGATTCACATGCCGCGTTTGGGTGGATACGCGCGCGCGGGCCGAGATGTCCGTGTCGTTGACGCTGAAGGTTGCGGCAAGCTCGAACTGTTCGCGGTGGATGAACGAGTATTCATAGGTGATGCCGAGCGTGCGCATGCTCAAGTTGGTATTTACCGGATCATTCGTCATCAGGACCACGTCGCGAAATACGATGGGTGCCGAGAGGACCGTGTTGCCGGTTCGATCCAAGGTAAAATAATCGAAACGCACCCGGTGACGCTCGCCGGCCCGCACCACGGCTTGAAATTTGGGCTCGAAGTCGGAGCTGTCCAGGCCCAACGTGTTCTCCGCGTTGACCAACGTACCCGGCAAGCCCCCGGTGCTGTCCAATCGAATGTCGGTCGTCGATGACAGGTGCATGAAGCCCAGCGATAGACGGACGCGTTCGTTGGTGGGGCTCAGGTAATCGTCAGCGTGCGCAAGTGTCGCGATCAGCGCAAACGTCATCACCGCCGGGCCATTCTTGATCATCGGAATTCTCCGTGGCGAATACTCCGGCATTGATGCCGGGGGGAAGACAATGGGGTGGGAGACGTCAAGTAGGTCTCCTCAAAATCAATTGATCCGTTGCGGCTCGCCTTGGGCGAGCCGGCAAGGACACGCTGATTCGTTCCAGGACGTGGGCGGCGGCTGCGCGCCAGCCGGTGAGCTTGCCGCCGTAGATGCCGAGCACACGCGGCTTGGGCTCGCGGTCGGTGCTGAATATGGTTTCTCGCGAACGGTCGAAGGCCGCCTGGGTCGCAGCAGGGAGAACGCGCAGCCCGGCGAACCGCTGCGTGATGTGCTCGCGCGTGAGGTGCCTGAAGTCCGGGAAATAATGGCGCGCGACGGCGAGCAGGTATTCCTCTTCCTCCGGCAATGGGTGCACCTTGTCCGGTTCGCCCCGGTAGGGAGTCTCGGTGGTGCCGATCAGGGTTGCGCCGTGCCACGGCATCACGAAAACGGCGCGGCCGTCCGTGGGGCTTTCGACATAGTAGATCCCGGCAGCCACCGGGAAGGGCAGGACGATGTGCGCGCCCTGCACCAGATCCACGTCCGGAATCGGGATGGCGGGCTGAATGGCGCCGCCGACGTGTGGAGCCCAGGGGCCCGCCGCGTTCACCAGCACCCGGGCAGTGCACTCCACCGAGGATCCGTTTTGGTCGTAGGCGACGGCGACCGCGTCTTCGGTGAGGGTGGCGCGCGTGAAACTCGCGGGCATCGCGAGCTCCGCGCCCAAGGACAATGCCGACTGCACCACCGCGCGCGTCAACAGGGCGTCATCCGTCTGCGCATCGTGATAGCGAATGACGGCCTCGAGTCCCTGGGTCTCGAGGCCGTCGAGCGACGGCCACTCGCGTTTCGGCACGCTGCCGAAGCGAGTGCTCGCATCGAACCCTCCCAGCAGCGCATACATCCACAGCCCAAGCTTCAGCTGCCAGGGCCGCCGCCGCGTGTCGCGATAAACGGGAATGAAGAACGGTTTGAGCTCGACGAGCTCCGCGGCGATTCGCAAGTGAATGGCGCGTTCGCGCAGACTCTCGCGCACCAGCGCGAACTGGCCGGATTCGAGATAGCGCAATCCTCCGTGAATCAACTTGCTCGATCGACTGGACGTGCCG
>Ga0137407_10002307_pt1 | contig 12566 bp, 8 predicted proteins | sample CZOMad2_2_16fung_FD_108410 | JGI IMG/M metagenome (GOLD analysis project Ga0137407, IMG submission 108410) | Vadose zone soil fungal communities from Angelo Coast Range Reserve, California, USA - CZOMad2_2_16fungal (Illumina Assembly) | ecosystem: Environmental > Terrestrial > Soil > Vadose zone...
AACCGTTGATAGGCCACAAATCGGAAGCCCACACCGTCATCGGAGTGTTCCATGGCTCCGGGATATTGGCGTCCGCCGGGTCGAGCCGATAGACCTTGGCCTGAGGGCCGAGAAAAAGACTGTCCACTAAGGCCAGTGTCCCGATGTACAGAAAACCGTCGGGACCCTGGCAGGCACACGTCGGAGTGGCATCAGCCAACTCGTTAAGGGGGAAGTACGCCAGGATTATTATCGATCCGTCAGGCATTACCTCGTCAAGCGTGTTCGCGCCGGCATCCACGACGTAGACGTGGCCCGGTACCACGAGAACCCCGTATGGATTCGCGTCGGGGAAGTCGTTGGGGGCAAGATCGATGTGCTCTGCCGTCCACTCGTAATCGAAGCTGCCCACATTCACAAGGGTCTCGACCTGATTGTGATTGTTCACTCTGAGCAGATTGCCGAACGCTTCGTCGCCGGTCTGCTGAGGGTCAACTGCCATTATTCCGTAGAGCCCGAAATTCACGCCGTTGCCAAAGACCGAGATTCCACTGATGCCGAGAAACTCGCCCTCCTCGGGATCGCCAGTAACGGCGAGGTCGCTGGCAATTGTTCGAACTTTTGGCCTGACTGCCATCGGACTCAAGATTTCGATAATCGAGCCATCAACGGTGTCCGTCTCGCCTGTCTGAGCGACAAAGAGTTGGCCGCCGGGGCCAAATGTCAGCCCACGCGGGCTATGCAGCCCGCCAACGACCTGCGTTATCGTGCTCTGAGCGGTTGCAGATGCAGCCAACCCGACCGCGAGCACCATCACAATGATCGCTCCGCCGAGGTGGGATTTTGTCACGCGCAGCGCCGGTTTTGAGGCGAGCGCGAGAATGTTTGGTTTATTCATGATTTAGTTTCCTTTTTTTGGTTTAGTTTTGTTGAGGCTAGTTTGTTGAACTGTATTAACTGCAATCCAGTTCCGCGCGGAACCAGGAACCGTCCTTACGAGAACAGCGGCCTCACTTCGGCTGACTCGGGGCTCCACTTGGATCTGGTGATTGCGTAAAGCGGCGGTCCAGCGTAGGTCCAGCCCCACGAGCTTCTTCAGCTCGGCTAAAGATGCGTTGAAACGTCGGGTGACGTAATCGACGCGTTTTTTTACCTACTCTGGCGTCATGGTGTCAAGCTTCTTTTCCGTGACTTGGCCGGCGACTTATGGGACGTGGCTTGAAGGAGTGACGTTGCGATGACAGTAATTGAAATTAAGCCGCACGCTTCGGCGCTAAAATTAGCATCCCCCGAATCGAGCAGCCGATCCACCTCGTTAAACGGAATGATGTGTTCCACCCTTTGTAACCGTCGTACACTTTGACCTGGACATTTGTATAGCCGAGACGCTGGAGCGTTGCCTCGGCCCTATTCGCCAGCGGAAGCTACTACAGCAAATTTCTTCGTGTCCTTCGTGCGCTTCGTGGTTAGTTTCCACCGCCCTTGATGAACGAAGAACGCAAAACTCTGGATGAGCGAGCGCAAATGACCGACCTTGAGCGTCTTCGTCATTCGGCGTCTCATGTCCTTGCGACAGCGATCTTGAAACTCTGGCCCGAGGCGCAGTTCGCTGCCGGGCCGCCGGTCGAGAACGGCTTTTATTACGATGTCGATCTTCCGCACCGCATCTCGCCTGACGATTTCGAGAAGATCGAGGCGGAGATGAAGAACGAAATCAAGGCGAATCATCCGTTCGAGCGCATGGAGGTGACGCGCGACGAGGCGTTGGACCTCGGCAAAAAAGGGCGTCTCGCCGCGTTAAGCGATCGACCCGAGCCGAGCAAATTCAAGATCGACATTATCGAAAACATTCCAGCCGACGAGAGAATCTCACTCTATCGCAGCGGCGAGTTCATCGATCTTTGCGCCGGCCCGCACGTGATGCGGACGGGCAACATCGGCGCGTTCAAGCTCACCAGCGTGGCGAGCGCTTACTACAAGGGCGACGAAAAGAATCCGCAACTCCAGCGCGTTTACGGCACGGCGTTCAAAACGAAGAAGGAGTTCGATGACTACTTCGCCATGCTCGAGGAAGCGAAGAAGCGCGATCATCGCAAACTTGGCAAAGAACTAGAGCTTTTTGTTTTCGACGACGACGTCGGCCCGGGTCTTCCGATGTTCCTGCCGCGCGGCGCGGTCATCGCCGATGAATTAGAAAAACTCGCGAAAGAGACTGAGTTCGCCGCCGGGTACCAACGCGTCCGCACACCGCACATCGCGCGCGAAAGTCTGTATTGGAAGAGCGGCCATCTTCCATACTACGCAGAATCAATGTTTCCACCGATGAAGTTGGCTTTTGAAGGCGCCGAAAACAAGCTTGCCCAAAAAGCTGAGAGGGCGATGGAGACTACGGACGAGTTTCTTGCTGGTCTCCTTAATTTCGCGGGGTTCTTGCCTGAACCACACTTAATCAGAGGGAAGCAAACGAAAGTCTTGGAACGAGACCTGGATCGTGGGATGCGGCACTTCTTCAAGAGCATTTCCGCAATACGTGAGAAGCAACCAATCGAGCAGTTTCCAGCATTGGAGGGCGATTACGCTGACTACAGCGCAGAATTAGAAGAAGCATTCTCGCGGGCGCCACAGGAAATCAAACAATTCGTCAAAGACTATGGCGAAAAGCGTTTCCTTGCGGTTCTCCAAGGGACGCTGAGGAAAGCTGATCGCTACTACCTCAAGGCGATGAATTGTCCGCATCATCACAAGTTGTTTGCAGCGGTGCCGCGCAGTTATCGCGACCTGCCGTTGCGACTGGCCGAGTACGGGACGTGTTATCGCTACGAGCAGAGCGGCGAGTTATTCGGGCTGATGCGGGTGCGCTCAATGCAGATGAACGACGCGCACATTTACTGCACGCCCGACCAGTTCGAGGCGGAGTTCAACGCCGTGAACAAAATGTATCTGAAATATTTCAAGCTCTTCGGGATCGACAAATATCTGATGCGCTTCTCGACGCACGATCCGACGAAGCTGGGCCAGAAATTTGTGGATGAACCGGAGCTTTGGAAAAAGACCGAGGAAATGACGCGGCGCGTGCTCAAAGATTCCCGGATCAATTACGTCGAAGTGCCGAACGAAGCAGCGTTTTACGGCCCGAAGATCGACGTGCAAGCATGGAGCGCCATTGGACGCGAATTCTCCATCGCGACGAACCAAGTCGATTTTGCCCAGCCGCGGCGTTTCGATCTTCGCTACAAAGATCGTGACAACGTCGATAAGATTCCGCTCTGCATTCATCGGGCGCCGCTCGGCACGCACGAACGTTTCATCGGCTTCCTGATCGAGCATTACGCCGGCAATTTCCCGCTCTGGTTGTCTCCCGAGCAGGTTCGCATTCTCACGATCGGCGATGATCCGACGTTAATGGATTTCGCGCGATCGATTCTGAAGGAATTGCGCGCTCATCAAGTCCGTGCGGAGATCGACAAGAGCAGCGATAACATCAACGGCAAAATCCAGCGCGCCGAGCAGATGAAAGTCCACACCATGTTCGTCATTGGCGCTCGCGACATGGAAGCAAACGCCGTCAGCCTGCGCGTTCACGGCAAAGGCAACCTTGGCGCGAAACCGCGAGATGAAGTCCTTGCGGAAATCCTCCAGTCGATCAAAGATCGGCGCGCATGAAACTTCTCGCCATTCTGCTTCTCCTGTCGGCCACTGCGATGGCCGCCGATCTCCATCCGATTGTCGAAATGGACACCGACTACTTGTTCGGCGGCAGCGCCGATGGAAAATGGATCAAGGCGGAGAAAGCAGCCAAATCGATGAAGGGGCGCACATCCTTTCGCGTTTTTGGGCTCACCCAGGAGATCGGCAAAGCCACCGGAGACAAACCGAAATCTGCCAAGGCGGAGGCGTGTGCGGACATGCTGACGGTGTCGCTACCGTCAACGCCGAATGACGGCGTAATAGCTCTGAGCGCGCCCTGGAACGCCCTGCCCCGCAAGCCGCAAATCGCTGACCCCACCCAGCAAGTCTATGTCGACGCGGTGCGCGAATTCCTGGAGTCCCGCCGCATTAGCGATCCGAAGGTGAAGATCACGCGAATTCTGCGCGTGGACCTGGATGGTGACGGCGAAGAGGAGGTGTTGATCAACGCCACAAATTACTTCACCAAAGATAATGACGTGTCCTCGGACAAACCCGCGCTCGGGAGTTACTCCATTGTGCTTCTCCGCCGCGCGGTGGCGGGCAAGGTGCAGACGGAATTAGTCGCGGGTGAAGTTTACGCGAAAGATGAATCCACTACCCCGAATGTTTACGAAGTTCCGGCCGTGCTCGATCTAAACGGTGACGGCAAGCTCGAGGTCATCGTCCACTCGCAGTATTACGAAGGCTCGGCGACCACGATCTACGACTGCTCCGGCGGAAAGTGCAAAGCTGCGCTTTCCGTCGAGTGCGGGTTGTGACCGAAGACGTAGACCCAACCGGAGGGGCGTTCCGAACGAGTTACAGGCGCAGCCTTTACGGACAGAGCTGAAGCGCCGGCACTCCGGAGAGTGGCGGTTTTTTCAAGTGCAACTCATGAGTGGGCTCAGCTGGCGCGGGGCCAAACAGACATTTGCCCAGGCGGACGCGAATCTCCCGGGCGGGGCCGGTGCCGAAGCGGGCCTTCATTAGCAAGTCGATCGCGCTTTGCGTGACATAGGGAGAACTCGTTTCAGGCACTAGATAAACTTCCCGCTCGCGGCCAGGGCTCACATTTTCTTCCAGACGAACCGTGAACCGAAGAGGCTTCTGCTCGTTTGGCTGGACAACTAGAGGCGGTTCAGCGCTGCCGAGGAGCGCTGGCATCACGGTCATAGGTTTCGCCGTCTCGTTCATGAGGAGCAACGTTTGCGTGACGTCGGCGCCGACACGCGGGTTCGGCCGGACATCGACCCGATGTGCGCAAGACGCCGCCAGGAGCAGGATCGCCAGCCCGGTGACAACTCTGCGATGAGATGATTTCAGCATAATTGCGCTTCCTCCAAAATACGCCGCCACACTTCGGGGTCGTTGGCTCTGGGCTCGCCCTTCTTGAGCTTGCCGAGTCGTGCGTCCGCGATCCACTTGCTTGTTTTAGGTTGGGAAGCTTTGGGAGTACCGAGCGTCGCCGCGGGCATGGCAGCGATCGCGGCAGTCACCGCTGCCGGCTTGGGCATCGTACCGGTCTCCACAAGTTTGCGCACTACGGCAAGCGTCTCCGCATGCTCGGCCAGGCCGCCGTGATCGGCCGCTTGTTTGAGATCGTAAACCTGCGCGTCCGGGATTTGCGCGAGACGCCCCGACCAAAAAGGCACGGTGCCATCGCCCTTTCCGGCAACGGCGGTAATCGGTGAAACCGCCGAGGCCGGATCGTACGAGGCGCCAACCACCGGAGCCCATTTCAAACCCGAGGCGGTTTTCGTATTCAAACCGGAGCGAATGTGAAAGACGCGTTTGGCAACCGGGCCAGGCAGGTCTGCCACGATCGTTTCGCGCGCGAGCACGGAGTCTTCGAGATAAGTGGGGTTAACCCAGGGAGGATATCGCCCGAAATTGGCGGGATCGTACGGATCGGCCGGTGCGCCCGTCGCAGAATCGGTGATCGGATAACCGGCAAGACCCAGTTTCGCCTGGGTGGCGGCATCGAGCGCGGTCTGGTCGGCGAACATCAACACGTAGGGTCCGGGAAGGCTGCCCGCGATCTCGGCGACCCGGCGTTTGCCATAAAAAATGTTCAACGGGGATTGGCCCTGGTAATAACGATCCTGATGCGAGGTAGTCCCGTAAAACGGAGTGCCGATCGTCACGAATCGCTTCATCCAAGCGCCGATGCCGCCGCCGTCGTCACCACTCACACTTTGGAGGAAGATTTTCCCAACGAGACCGCCCTGGCTATGCGCCAGCAGCGTCGTGGTGGGAAGCGGATCGAAATCCCGGAGGTCTTTCACGCGGTCGCGCAGATTGACGAGAAACTCGCTTAACTGAGAGGCCGCTTCTTCCAGCGAACGGCGCCAATCGTACCCGAAGACGATGTAGTTCCACCCCAAATCCTCGAAGAAGCGTCGCGTCCCGTCATAAGCATTGACGAGGAACTGCAAGGGGCCCGTTGGAATGATCATGTGCTCGCCCGCGTCGTGCCCATTCGCTTCCATCCGCAGGAGCTCTAGATCGCGGCCGAAAATCATTTCCACATCCATCCAGACCGGATCGTACATCGGGAACGGAATCGATTGATCGTTCACGAAAGGGCGCGTCGAACGATCAAGATGCGACCCCATTCCACCAGGCAGCAGCACAATCGTCGGCTTACCGCTCCGATAGGTTCTGGCAAAGATGTCGATGACACGCTGATGCGCGTCGTGAATTTCGTGATTGCGGGCAATCTCGTAGCTCATGGTGGGATGACTTGGGGAACCCTTCCGCCAAACGCTGTCTAAACTCCAGTGCGGACGGGGCTCGCTCCTTCTCTCAAAAGCGGACGAATCTGTCAACACCGCATGCCGTGCGCGGCTCAGTCCGGGCGCTGGGTTCGCCGCGGGCGGAAAGCGCGGTCAGCGTCCGCGTCCACGGCAAGGGGAATCTCGGCCCCAAACCGCGCGGCGAAGTCATCGCTGATATTTTATTGTCGATCGGAGAGCGACGGCCGTGACAGCAAAGAGCAAATTGATGAGCGCGCTCGCTGTTAGGGCGTTTCAGTTGAAGGCAACAGGCGGCGGGGTACCGATATTTTTCCTCTGATTAGGTCCGAGCCGTTTTCGCAACTCTGCCGAGCGTTCCTCGGTAAGCCGGCGTAGAACGCGGTCGCGAACGATGCGCGCATTCTCGCCGTCGCTTTTGTTGCGCACGGCTTCGTCAGCTTGCCGATCGCGTTGTTCAACCCAGGCGCGTTGCTCGGTCTTAAGCCTGGCTCGCCCCGACGAGTCGAGGCGTTTGATTAACGCGGCGTAAATCGCGTTCAATTCACGGTCGGCCTTGGCGAGTCGCGCCGACTCGGAAAACGGATCGTCGGGCAACGGTCCGGGAGTAAGTCTGACGACGCTGGCAGTGGGACCTTCGCCGGCGCGAACGAGCTTTAGCGTAAGAAAGCCCTCACTGACCGGAGCATCTTGTTCGCGATCCTTCGTGACAAATGGAAGACCAACTGTGGTTGGACCGGAAAAGCCGGTTTTCTTTCCAAGTTCCGGCAGACCGGTAAGAAGATAGGTCGAATCGAACGGTCCGCTCGCGCGCGGTTTGGCGCGTTTAATCTGCGCTTCGATCGCCTTGTCCAGCACGGCTCCGATCTGCGTGGAGCGGCAGTCGTCAGTGCCCACGTCGAGAAGAAGCAAGGTATCGGTGCCCCATTTCCACTGGTAGGCAGCCAAAGCAAACCGCCGTCCGTTCTCGACCGGACCCCAGGCAACGCTCAATGTCCGATGGCTGCCGGGCCGCACGTAGCCTCCTTTGTCGCCTACCGTGCCCACTTTCTTTTTGTCAGGGAGGTTAATGACCCAGATTGCCTTTAAGTCGTACTGTTCGTAGAAACGATCGGCATCTTTTTCCAGCAGCGACCAGTCGATTGGCTCACTACTATCAACTGTCCAAGCCAGAGCGTTGCGACCGTCCGCTGACTTTGAATCGCGAGCAATCACAACTTTCTCCGAGTCAATCTCGATCCAGCGCGGCTCTGATGGCGCAGAAGTTTCGGCCGCAGCCAGCTTGTTAGCGGCAAACTGTCCCGCGACAAGCATGCAGCTAAATCCAAAGATGTAAGCGGGTGGTTTCATCGTCTCTCAACGATAGGTAAGACGAAGAGCCAGGACAATCGGATTCCGCCGCGGATGTACTAACGCTTTCACATGTCCGGGCAGAGTTTGCTTGCAATCGAGTGTTGCTATCCCCACTCTCGAATCATGATGAGGCTGACCGAAAAGCGTTCGAGGGCCCGCATGATTAATCGCTGGCTGCGTCGCATCGCCTGTCTTTGCGCCGCTGCGTTGTGTTTTAGTTTCGCCGCGGCGCAGGACAACGATGACGTTCGCGAAAAGATTCATCAACTCGAGGAGTTGCGCGACGCGGGCAAATTTCGGGAAGCAGTGCCAATTGCCGAAGAAGTGTTAAAGTACTGCGAGAAAAAATTTGGTCCCGACCATCCGGAAACTGCCGATAGCCTTAACGATCTTGCATCCTTATACGGAGGAATGGGCGAATACGCCAAAGCCTTGCCGCTCTACCAGCGTGCGTTGAAGATTCGAGAAAAAGCGCTTGGTCCCGACCATCCACATACCGCAATCATCCTCAACAATCTGGCTGAGACTTATCGGGAAAACGGCGACTTCGCAAAAGCGGAGCCGCTCTACAAGCGGGCGATAAAAATTTGGGAGAATAAACTTGGGCCGAAGCACCCGAACACCGTGTCAGGCCTGAGCAATCTGGCACTGCTCTACGAAGAGAAAGGAGATTCGGCTAAGGCGGAACCGTTATATGTGCGCGTCTTGAAAATCCGGGAGGAGACGTTTGGGCCAGACAATCCCAGCGTTGCCAACAGCCTGAGCAACCTGGCTGCACTTTATTATCGGCAAGGCAACTTCGCGAAGGCTGAACCGATGTATGAACGCGCATTGAAGATCTGCGAAAAGGCGTTCGGCGCTGAGCATCCACAAACTGCAAACATACAAAATAATTTGGGCGCGATTTACCTTGGTCAAGGCGACCTGGTAAAGGCGGAATCGCTCTTTAAACAGGCACTCGAGACCCGCGAGAAAATCCTCGGCCCAAACCATCCGGCTACCGGAGAAAGCATTAATAACCTTGCCTGGGTTTACATGGATGCCGGTGACTATGGCAAGGCCGAGCCACTCTATCAGCGCTCTGTTAAGATTACCGAACAAGCTTCTGGGCCCGATCATCCAAACACAGCCACTTGTCTCAACAATCTCGGAGTGCTTTACCAAATGATGGGCGACTACAAGAAGGCCGAGCCGTTTTATCAGCGTGCTTTAAAGATCCGTGAAAAGGCTTTGGGCCCGAACAATCCCGCCCTGGTCTCGAGCATCGGTGGCTTGGCGGATCTGTATAGGCTCCAAAAAGATTACGCCAAGGCCGAACCGCTGGCCGAACAGGCTCTGAAGCTCTCTGAGAAAGTGTACGGACCCGGGCATGAAATGACAGCGACTGCGTACAATAATCTTGGCGCAATTTATGAAGGCATGGGCAAATACGACAAAGCGGAACCCCTTTTCCAGAAGGGACTAAAACTTTTTGAGGACAAACGCGGACCGAACTACTACAAGACTGGCGCAGCTCTCGACAATCTCGGAGTTCTTTACCGTGAAAAAGGCGAATACAAAAAAGCCGAATCGTACGCTCTGCGTGCGGTCGAGGTCACCGAAAAAGCTCGAGGCCCGGAACATCCTGAGACCGCCACTTGTCTTAACGATCTCGCCAAGCTTTACGAAGCGATGGGCGACAAAGCAAAGGCCGAACCCCTCCGAGAACGCGCCGCAAAAATCCGAAAAAGAGGCGAGAACAAACCTGCATCGCCGCAGGCAACTCCTTGACTCAACGTTTGGCCTGAACCTCAGCGCAAGCAAGGACGCCGGGGCTCAGTGCGGTTTGCTCTCGGCGTTGGGTTCGAGATAGACGAGGGTCTTGAGCACTTCCTGCATCGCGGGCGCGTCTTTGCGATAGCTCGCCTCATCCTGTGATGAAAGAACGATGTAGGCGACGGCCCGCGGCAATTGCACATAGGCGACGCGTTCCCATTGCGAATAAGATTTCGTCGCCGGGTACTCGTTTATGAAATAGTCATGGCCGTCTTTCGTCTTGCCGGAGGCAATCTTTTCTTTCGGTGCGCCATGCTTCTTCATCATATCTTTGATCGCCGTTGCCACGAATGCGTTTACGTCTTCAAATTGAGTGCTGGCAATTTTCGCGTACATCACGGTCTTCGCGTCCGACCACGATGAGCCTTTGGGGTAAAGGACGCACGGCAATCCCTGACTTGCGCCGGACTCGTTGTCCAGGACCCAGCCTTTGGGCGCACCGATGTTAAACGCGGCTTTAGGCCCATAGACAATTCCCCCGCGATAGCTTTCTTGCCCGAAACTTCCCCCGCAAATGAACGAGAGAAGAATGCAAACGATAAAAGGTAGTTTCATCGCGTGGGACCTGGGCGTGCAGGTTTGATATTCTTTTTTGACGTCAGATGGAAGTTTCTTTTTGGAACACGGCCGCTGAAGCAGACTGCTTTTATCTGAAGCAATCGCCTATTTGCGCTTCTATTCGTCGACCCTGGTTTTCGTTTTCCCGACCTTCTTCACGGACGCGTGATGCTGCGCGTCAAAGGAAATCGTAAACTGCAGCACGCCGGTATAGCTTTCGCCCATCCTCTCGCAAGAGCACCATGTCCTCGCTGGACATCTCCAAATCCCCTGACTTCAACCACCTCAAGGGCTTCACCCCGCCTCCGTAGGGTTTCACGTCCCCGCCTTTTCCCTTGGGAAACTTGATCTCCGGCACCGGCAGGTTCTCCGGCAAAAATACTTTGTCGAAACCCGAGCCGTTCCAAAAACAGACAAGCGCCCCGCGCGAGATTTCCCTGACGCCCGGCGGACTGTCACGAAAACCATACGCCACCGACTTCGAGTCCTCAGACCAGACCAGAACCGACTCGGATGGATCGAAGAGTTCGGTATCGGAGGCGCTGTGCAGAGTGACCATGACTTTGCCCGAGTTCTTCTCGATCAGCTCCACCGTCGGATGGTATTCATCGTCCTTTGGTTGAGTTATCCGCAGCGCGAAGCGTCCATCCGGTGATGGATATTTGATCTCCTCTGCGATTGACGATGGGCAGAAGTGGATAACATAGAATGCAGAAGCTACGAATAAAGACATTCTCACGATTTTCATTCTTCGAGGTGCACGGAGTCCATGATGTGGTCGATCTCTTCTTTTAACTTGGGTTCAGTGTTTAGGTTCGAGGTGAAGGTGATCTCTAAGAGCTGGCCTTTGTAAGAAGTGGTTAGGAAACGGGTATAGACGGGGTTGTGCGAATAATCCTTCTTTCCCTTTAGTATTGGTACGTAGCGCCAGTCTGCCCATTTGCGGCCATTGATCGTCACAATTTCTTTCTTCAGCCATTGGAGGCGGGAATCCTTCGGTAGCCACTTGAAGCCTTTGCTGTATTCGTCCACGCGCATTTTGAGATAGCCCTCAAGCTTTTCCGGCGTGAGCCCGTGAGTACCGCGCAGCACTTCTCCCCATGCTCCATCCGCGGGCCCCGAGAACTTGGCGATTGTCTTTGGATGTGTGGGATCGTCAGGCTCGCGCGAAAAATCCGGCGGGATATCGAGCTTGAGCTTGCCATCCAGGAGCCTCACGGTTGTTGCTCCCGAAGGACGATTGTTTTTTGAATCCGCGGCCGACGTTTCGCCGGCCAATTCCGGATCGAGTTTCTCGGCGGTCTTGAAGTCGGCCTCAGCACCGGTCGCGTCGCCCTTGGCTCGCCTCGTCACAGCGCGATTATAGTAGGCGCGCGCGTAATCGGGTTTGAGTTCGATTGCGTGTGTATAATCAGCAATTGCGCCATCCCGGTCGTTATTCTGCGCCCTAGCGTTGCCGCGGTTATTGTAAGCAGCCGGGTTTTTGGAGCCGAGTTCGATGGCGCGGGTGTAGTCGGCAATGGCGCCGCCGGCGTCCTTCTTCAGGCGTTTGGCCTGGGCGCGGTTATGATAAGCGGCGTCATCTTTTGGATTGAGTTCAATGGCGCGGTTGAAATCGGCGAGAGCGCCATCCAAGTCACCGTTCTTCGCTTTTTCGATCCCGCGGTTGACGAGGTCCCCATCAGACTCGTCGGGCGCTCGGGACGCGACCGGCGGTGGTGACGGCTGTGATGACTCCCAAGTATAAGTCACGCTCCCGTCGGAGTCCTGAACGAGTTTTGCGCCGACCGCGACAGCTCGTGCCGCCGGCTTCTCTCCGATCGGAATCACGTGCACGTAAAACGAAACCGGTTCGCCCTCGGTTCGACCGAGCGCTCCCATCTTCTCCAGATCCTCCCAGGCATGTGCGCCACTCACGATCTTTTTGAGAAATCCCAGCTTCACCAGCGCATCATGCGGAAATTCAACTATGCCGTAATGATTCGGCGTTGCTGTGTCCTTGAGGAATGCGCGGTAAGTGTCTTCGCCAATTTGTTTCGACTCCAAAATCTTGGGAGTAACCTCAATGCGAACAATCTTGTCTTTCCAATCAAACTTGTGCTGCTCGATGTCATTGAAACCATACGCCTTATCATCAACTGGCGGCCCGAGCGGCCGCGGCGCAATCTTTTCTGTCGCCGGCGCATAATCGAATGAGCAATACAGAACTTCGTTTCTGGCCTGTGAAAACATCGGCATCTCCGTGTGTCCGATGTATTGAGCCTGTCCCTGGGAATCGAGCACGAGCCAGTACTGCGGTAATTCCTTGGGATTGACTTTTTTTTCAGGCACCTTGAGCCGGACGTGCAACCAAGTCTGGCCATTGCGTTGTTCGACGCCGATTTTTTCAAAAGCCGGTAACTGCCGGCCGGCCATGATCGGAACGTGCGTCCAGTTGTA
>Ga0137407_10002310_pt1 | contig 12564 bp, 8 predicted proteins | sample CZOMad2_2_16fung_FD_108410 | JGI IMG/M metagenome (GOLD analysis project Ga0137407, IMG submission 108410) | Vadose zone soil fungal communities from Angelo Coast Range Reserve, California, USA - CZOMad2_2_16fungal (Illumina Assembly) | ecosystem: Environmental > Terrestrial > Soil > Vadose zone...
AACTCGAACAGACAGAACTGTGCTTCTTTGTAGACCAGTCGGTCCCGAACCCACAGACCGAAATCCTCTACGATTCGTATCAGCGCATGCGCCTTGGTTTGAACTACGCCATCAAAAATGGACATTTTGGAACTCGAATTTCATCACGGAATTATCGCTCAAGCTACTCAAGTCCCGATAAGTCGCATTACCGGACATCTGCCGTACCGGGACTCCACTTGTCCGATAACGGCGTTATCTCTAACGAGGCCGGCTGTTGCAAGAGTTTTTTCCTGTGCTCATGGTCGCATCGAGCACACTTCCTCGTCGGCGCAGGAACTGCGTCTGTTTCTGGAGTTGCTGTTCATCGGCGTCACCCTAAGCTGCTCAGCCCCTTCACGTTCATCAACTAGGTGTTGCCCACCAGTCATCTCTTCGATCATCAACGACCATGATGAGTTTTTCGATCTCCCCTTTGCAGGGAGACGGGTAGCCTAATCAATCAGCCGGCGACTTTCGCACCGCAACGCGCTGCTGGCATCCCCGCACGGGCATCAGTCATGCGCCATCGGGAGCAGAGAAGAGGAAGTTACCCTCGAGCATTGACTTCAGTTGAAATTTGCTGCCGCAGAGTGTTTCCGCAGCTACAAAATCATCTATAGCCATCACACCCATGCAAGCACTCACTTGTATTAGTCTCATCGCGCTTCGCGTAGAAATTGTTAAGAACTAGCATCCAGACAAATTCATTCCGTCCAGGGAGAGCAGCAGCGTTAGAAAGCAGCCACCAAGCCGCCCAACTACTCCATAAACAGAGACGTTTGCTAAAACAGTAATGCTGACGATATCGATAAAGAGATTAATGAATTCGTCAGCTCTAATCTTTCGGCTTCGCCCTCGGCGCGATTCTAGGGGCAACGTCACAAGCAATGGTGATGAGTGAGTGAAGGAGGCCATCCCACCAGAGCGGCGCTGCCGTGCGGCCCACGTCAGGGCAAAACTAGAGTGTTGATGCGCTTGGGCACTTCTCCGGCGGGAATCACGGCTATGGATTTGAGGGTCCTTGTGTCGATTGCCGATACCGACCGAGCCGCGGAGTTGGAAACGTAGATTGTTCTGCTGTCAGGTGTGAAGGTGATCCACTCCGGAACCGCTCCGGTGGATGCGCGACCCAGCGGATACACAAGCGGCAGGGTGCAGTGGCCGATCAGCTTGAGATCTGGAAGTGAGTACGCAAAGACAGCGTTCGCAAAGGTGCTGTTAACCCACAGGGATTTACCGTCGGGCGCGACACCGATACCATGCGAGGGAGTGCCGGCGCGCCCCTCGAGGATTCCATAACCAGCGGGCTGGTCGGGCAGGGAGACACGAGCAACTTCGGTGCGCTTAGCGAAATCTACTACGACGAAACCGTGAAAGCCGGAGAGTTGAGCGAAGATGCGGCGCGTTGACCCATCGAGATTTGCCTCGAACGCCATGGGGCGAACGCCGCGGTCGAATTTAGCCTCCCATGCGATTTGGTCTGTGGCGAGATCAAGGATCGTAACCGATTTGGATTCGATCGAACCAACGACGGCGTACCTGCCGTCCGGGGTGACGTAAATGTTGTGTATGCTGTGATTCACAGGGATGGTCTTTACGCGGTTGAGGGACGCTGTGTCAATCACGTCGACTGCCCCGGGTAAGCTGCGAATACCGACCAAGACGCGGCGACCATCCTTGGTAATAGTGATGTTGTTTGGCCGGCCGCTGAGCTCTATTTTGTTTGTGATTTGAGCGCTCGCGCGATCCACTACGTCGAGCACGCTCTCGGATTCGTTGCTCACGTAGACCCGCGTGGCGTCGGGCGAAAAGGTGATCCCATGGGGCAGTTCGATACCTCGGATCACCTGCACCACTTTGTTAGTCGCAGGATCGACAACGTCGATCGTGTCTGCGGCGCTGTTTGTAATATAAATGAGCGACGACGTCGTTGACACGGGCTGGGAAGCTACACGGAGGCCCCGCACCCAATCAGCCAAGGTGAGCCAATCGGGATCGTTCTGCGACGGAAACTGCCATCCACCCGAGTGGAATGGATCACCACCCGAACTTGGCGCCAGAGGGTGAAGCAACAGAGGACTCGAGCCGGGCTCACCTGGAACCACTAATTCCATCACCCTTTGAAAGTTTTGGCGAGATTGCTCCTCGGTCCAATCTGCTTCCCCTGTTGATAGTTTCTGAAGGTGAAAAATTCGGTTTGGCTCCGAATGACAGCCATAACACTGTGCATGGCCGACCCGCTCTTTGAGAAAAATGGGCTGGACATCGGTTTTGAAGGACTGAAAATTGAGAAGATACGATTTTGATATGGATTTTTCTTGATCGGACGGAGAAGGAGGTGAGGCTGTTTGACTTCGGGCCACCACTGGCCCCTGTGCTATGGCGCAGCGGCTGCTAACGAGAGGTGCGCACGCTAGAAACAGCTTCGCCGTGGTTGGCCATCGCGTTGGCAGGGGTCTGATACTCCTATGAAATTTCGCGTCTTTAGCGCGTGCACACCGACATGGGAGAGGCTTGTGTCGATGGCGGACGACCTCCGCTTGCCGTAGGCCGACGGCTAAAAGATAAACTTGATGGCAAACTGGATCTGGCGTTCAGGAACGGTGGTCCTAAGTAGCACGCCTGCAGTTCCACCCGGATTGCTTGGCGATGGCGCTAGAGACGTTCCGGTGCCATCAAAAATATCAGTATTAGTGTCGCCAGGGCCTGGAGGTGCAAAGTTCGGATGATTGAGAATGTTGAACATTTCCACACGGAACTGGACGTTGAAGTTCTCCGAAATTCTGCGGATATGGCTGTTCTTAAAGACGGAGAAGTCCAGGCTGGTCACACCTGGGCCGACCAGACTATTGCGGCCGGCATTGCCGCGCAGATTGAAGCATTGGAGCGAGGCGGGATCGACTGGGCCGCCGAGGCTAGGCGGCGCGGGGTCGCAATTCGCATTCCAAAACGCCGCGTCGGGAGCCGTGGGTATGGCGAAGCACTGCGTCTTGATGTAGTTGGCGGGGTTGCCGGGATTGGTAGCCGTTGCGCAACCGGGTCCGCCGAGGCGATTCGGGTAGGCGAAATCGTCGCTGCTCAGCGTGTTGGCGGGATCGCTGCCGGTTCCCCAAGTCGGCGTGAAGGGTACTCCGTCGCTAACGGTGAAGATGGTGCCAAGCTCCCAACCCTCGGTAATCCAGCGGGCCGGCCCGGAGAAAGACTTGGCAGTGGGGATGTCCCAAGTGCCGTTGATGACCAGCGTGCGATTGACGTTGAAGTCGGAGGGCCCACGCGTCAATTTCATGTCAAACCAGTTCAGGCTGGAGATCGAATTGCCGAAGGCGTCGCCGGCGACGGTCGCTGAGCTGGTGTCGATACTTCGTCCCCAAGTAAAGGTGCCTTGCACTTGGAACCCATGACTCATGCGCTTGGCCAGTTGCGTTTCGAGGGCGTTAAAGTAGGAGCGCCCTTGATAGAACATGCCGCGAACGGAACCGAAGTTAGGGTTGATGGGGTTAGGTGGATTCCCGGCGTTCGGGCCGCTGAGGAGATTTCCGCTGACATCCACCTGGGGCCAAAGGTACCCGATGGACGTGGGGGTTGGGATGATCAGGTCGGCTTCGTCGACGCGGAAAGGCTGATGGACGCCGCGAGAGCCGACATAAGCGACCATGGCTGCCAGGTTTGTGGTGAGCTGGTACTGAACATTTAGGTTCCACTGCGTGACGTAGTTGCGCTTAGGGTTGGGCTCTACATAAGTCGAGCGCAATTTATTTGCGGTAATGTCCGCCGGATTCACAAGCGGAAATGTCAGAGGCTGCGCAAGCGACGGATCACCGACTTTGAGCGAGGTGTACTGGAAAAATGGCGCGGCCTGTGTCGTCAGAAGGATAAACTGATACGGTAATGGCAGCACATCGAATAGACCTGCCCCGCCTCGAACCGCCATTTTGCCGTTGCGGAATGGGTCCCAAGCAAATCCCACTCTAGGTTCAAAGTTTTTCAATGTCGGGTTGGAGAAAAAAGCGCCAGCTCCGGAGCAGCCCGGCACCGCTGTGCTGCAAACCGGCAATGGATCGGCAATGTTCCGAAGGTTCGCGATTTTCCCATGGATTTCGGTGGGTACGGTCGACATTTCGTAACGCAACCCCAGGTTGAACGTTAGGTTCGATTTCGTGCGCCAGTCATCCTGCACATAGCCGGCGATGATACTCTGTCGAATGTCGCGCGGCGTGAGGGAACTGGCGACACCTCCTTGAAATTTAGTTGGAGCATTTGTGAGAAATGACGGCAAATCACCAAAGAACCAGATTCCATTGGCGTCGGTAAGAGCTGTGGCTTGCATAAACATGCGCTCGAAAGCGAAGCCAAATTTGATGGTGTGCCTGCCGTGGTTGAAGAAAGCGTCGTCATAGCCCTGGAAGGAGTTCCATCGGTAGAGGTAGGTTGGAAGTCCGCCGACGCCGCCCGGCAAGGAAGAAAGCCCCGTGACGTTTACTACGGCCGCGTTCCGGCCCGCGAAAGCTGCCAGAGACGTGTCAGCAGCGACGGGATTAATGGCTTTTACGCTGGCGTCATTGTCGACCCGTTCGTGGTTATAGCCAAAACGGACGGCATTCACGAAAGTTTGAGTAAAACTGTGGGTTTCCTCGACAGCCAGCAATTGCCTCGCGGAAAGAGTATTGAGGCCAACGTTGCCAAAGGAGTCGGGCGAGCTGTAGGGCGTCTTGTCGTAGAGATAGGTGCCAAACAAAGTGTCTCTATCGGTGAATTTGTGATCAATTCGAGCGGTGACGAAGTTTTCGTTGACTATCTGCTGTCCATTGAAAACAACCTGACAAACGTCCGATCCGGTACACGTGGAGACAGGAAAAAGCGCCAGATACTTCTGTACTGCCGGATCTACGGTCACCGTCCCGGACTGCAAATTTCCGTTTCGCGCCGCCGCCGAAGGGACAAAGTTAACGTTGGCAATTCCCTTGGCTTGCCGGATACCTTCGTAGTCGGCAAAGAAAAACGTGTGATTCTTGAAGATCGGCCCCCCAATGGCACCGCCGAACTGATTGCGCTTGAAGGATGCTTTGGGAGTAGAGGGATCCTCAAAGAAATTCCGCGCGTCGAGAGCGCTGTTGCGGATAAACTCGTAGACACTTCCGTGAAAGGAATTGGTTCCGGAGCGGGTTACGGCGTTTACTACGCCTCCGGAGGTCTTCCCGTATTCCGCGGAATAGTTACTCGTCAGGACCGAGAATTCCTGAATCGCGTCGACGCCGAGGCTGCCGCCCAGCACGCTGCCGGGCGCTCCGTTGGCGTAGTCGTTGAGGCTGACACCATCGAGGCGATAGTTGTTCTGTTGGGGGCGGGCACCGGAGATCGTCAACTGTTGGCCAAAACCGCGATTGCCGCGATCCGAACCGGTTGCGAAGCTGGGCTGCGTCTGAATCGTATCGACGCCAGGTTGCAGGGCTGCAAGATCGGTCCAACTACGTCCGTTGAGTGGGAGTTCTCGAACAGTAGTTGCGTTCACAGTAGCACCGATTTCCGAGGACGTTAGCTGGACAGCTGGGGCTTCCGTGGTCACCTCGATCCGGTGCGCTACAGTCCCCACGTGCAAAGCCAAATCAAAGGTCTGCTGCGCACCCACATTCATGATAATTCCGGTCTTTACTTCGGTATTGAACCCCGTCGCACTTGTGGTGACCTGGTAGTCTCCCGGGAGCAGGTTCACGGCAATGTAGAAACCATCGGTGTTGGTGGTGACGATCCTTTCCACGCCGGTGGCCACATTCTGAATCACGATCTGCGCTTGAGGGACTACCCTGCCGGAGGGATCGGTGATGGTGCCAGAAAGAGTTCCTCCAACAACCTGCGCGCACGGTGCATTAGAAAGGAGGACTGTTGCTATCAGAAAAATTGCTGCTCGATGAACAAACAAAGGCGTTCTAGCAAATTTTCGAGAGGACACGAGATCACCCCCACATGTTGAGGCGGAGCGTAATGCAGATGAGGGGATGATACCTTAACGTAAAATTAATTTTCGTTTAGTTGCGCCCTCTGTGTCGGACTCGTCAGGGCGAGTCGTTGGCAAGACTACAGTAAAAGAAGACCCGGCGCCTGGCGTGCTCTCACACTCGATGAAGCCCCTTTGGGCGTGCACAATGGCTTGGGCGATGGCCAAACCCAGGCCACCGCTCTGGGCCTCACCGCTACCGGCTGGTGCGGCACGATAGAATCTCTCAAAAATGAGCGGTAAGTGTTCGCTAGAGATTCCCACGCCTTGGTCCGCGAAGCATACGCGAACCTCGCCATCGCGATTCTCTAAAATGACGCGGATACTCGTGGCGCTGGGCGAATATTTGATGGCGTTATCGAGGAAGATCAAAAACAGTTGATGCAGGAAGGCTTCGTCACCGAAGTAAGGGATCTCCTGGTCCAACTCGCGCACGATGCTGATATGTTTACCCTGCGCCCGCGAGTTCACTAACGCGCAAGCCTCTTCGAGCACTTCATTGATATATAGAGGTTCACTCACAAGGTGGAGCTGTCCGGCATCCGCCATCGAAAGGGTGAACAGACCTTCAACGATGCGCGTCAGCTTCTTGAACTCATCGTCGAAGACACACAGCGTTTCTCGGTATTCGTCGGCAGTGCGCGGCTTGGAAAGCATTAATTCTGTTTCTCCATGGAGAACGGAGATCGGGGTGCGGAGCTCGTGCGAGGCATCGGTCACGAACTGCCGCAACTGACTTACTGCGGAGTCGACGCTTTGGAGAAGGTGATTAAACGTTTCTGCAAGGCGGCCGAGCTCGTCGTGAGGAGAGGAGACCGGGAGAGGGCTCCAGAATCCCTCGCGGTTCGTTACGCGATTGGCCATGAGGGCAGCGTGCTCCGTAAGCGCGGTGATGGGTGCCAGGCTTCTACCCACGTACAAGGAAGAAATCAGCGCGGTAGCCATGAGGCTAACCAGGAAAAGGAGTAGAGCGATCCGTCCAAAGCTGTCGAACACGCGATTGGTGCCAAACGTGGGAATGGCGACCACCAAGAAAAGGGATTTGGTTCCTTGCCGAAGCGGAATTAGAGCGATGCGCACGGGCTCTCCGGTACTTAATGTCGCAAAACCGAATGTTGCCTGCGATATGGAGGTGCTAATCCCTTTCACGTCTATGGGAGCCTCTAGATTTCGCGATCGCTGCAACACCTGACCCGACGTATTCAGCAACTCAAAAAACTGCCCGGCAATATCCATCCGGTTTATATCCTGCGAGTTGGGTTCCGCGATGAGGTCGGCGAGAATGGGCCGGGCAGTCTCCTCCAGTTGACGGTTGAGCTGCGCTGAGACCTCATGAGCCAACAGGCCCCAGAACGCGAAGTAGGAGGCCGCCAGTAACACGCTAACGACAGTGCAGAAGAGCACCATCATTCGAAAGCGAAGTGAGCGACCCTTCATCATTCCGGCAGTCCCAGTCGGTAACCGACTCCGCGGACTGTATGAATAAGCTTCGCGGCGCGGTTTTCATCAATCTTCTGGCGCAGTCGATTGATATAGACTTCCACCAGGTTGGTCTCGCTGTCAAAACGACGGTCCCAGACGTGCTCAATGATTTCGCTCCGCGTAACCAATTCGGGAGCATGAAGCAAGAAGAGCTCGAGCAGCGCAAACTCTTTGGCCGTCAAGGGAATTACTTCGGAGCCACGCGTCGCGCGCCGACGATGACGATCAAGCGCCAGGTCGGCATAGCGCAGCCTAGCATTGCCGCTGTGAAAGCCGCGGCGGACGAGCGCGCGCACTCGTGCGAGCAGTTCCGCCAGGGCAAAAGGCTTAGCAAGATAGTCGTCGGCGCCGGCGTCCAACCCGGCAACCCGTTGCTCGACCAAGCCTCGCGCAGTGAGCATGAGGACCGGGGCTTCAATGCCTTGCTGCCGGAGTTCACGGCAGACCTCCAAGCCGCTCATGCCGGGCAGTCGAACGTCCAGAAGAATAGCGTCGTAGGTGACGTCTGTGGCTTGTTCAAGTCCTTTCTCGCCCGTTTCGGCCACGTCAACAGCGTAGGAATTTTCGCGCAAAGCTCGCGCGATGAAGCTAGCGACCTTCCGTTCGTCTTCGACTAAGAGGATCCGCATGGCGAGTACTCACATCATTGCATACGATGCGCGGGCTGTGTTGGGACCGCCTTGCTGGGGAGAACATCGAGATCTTACTTGAAGTCATTGCGAACGACTTGCCCGCCCTTCATGACAAATTTTATGCGCTCGAGTTCGGTAATGTCACTCAACGGATCTCCCGCAACGGCAATGATATCCGCGAACTTCCCGCTCTCAATCGAGCCCACGCGGTCTTGCCATCCCATCATTTCTGCCGCGACGGTGGTGGCCGTCTGAATGGCCTGAGTCGGCGTCATGCCGTATTTGACTAGGTAGGCGAATTCTCGCGCCTGCACGCCGTGAGGAAAGGGTCCCGCACCGCTGCCGAAGGAAATTTTGACTCCTCGGGATATTGCCAGTCGGCCGCTCTTCTCGCGCAATGCTGCCAGACTGTACTTGCCCCCTGTAGCCTTGGCATCCCGTACGGTATAGTCTGAAAGCGAATAGTGGTAAGCGGTTAGCTCGAGATAGATGCCTTTCTTTTTCATTTGGTCGGCTGAGGCGTCGTCCAATTCAATGGCATGCTCGACGGTATCTACGCCGGCGCTGATGCAGTTGCGCAGCCCCTCGCCACCGAACGCATGACACGCCGCTTTTTTCTTGTGGCGATGCGCTTCGTCGACGATCGCATCGACCTCTTCCCTGGTAAGAGTTGGCTCACTCCAAAACGTGCCGTCGGATTCGAATTCGTAGTCAGCAGTGGAGTGGAACTTGATCCAGTCCGCTCCGTAGTGAATCTGCTCGCGGACCGCCTGGCGTGCTGCCCATGGTCCGTCAACCGTCTGATAATTTCTCGGGAGAGTCGCTTCCGGCGAGCCAAGGATTCCCTCACCTGAAGCGACCAGTCCCATCGTTGAGACTTGCATGCGTGGTCCCTGGAAAAACCCGCGGTTAATGACTTTCTTGATGTCCACATCGGCGTAGCCGCCTCCGTGGCTCATCAAATCCCGCAAAGTCGTGAAACCCGCTCGCAGGTCCTTTTGAGCATTTGCCAGGGCGAGCAACGTTCGGTATTCGCGAGTATCGTTAATGGGGCTAGCGAATGGCGGGCCCCCAGGTTTGATGTCGTCGAGTCCATATCCGAAGACGTGCGTGTGGCCATCGATTAGCCCGGGCAACACGGTGGTTTTGCTGAGATCAATCACTTGGGCTCCCTGCGGAATTTGCACCCGATCCGCAGGCCCAACCGCCGTGATCTTTTCCTCCTCGACGAGAATGACTTGATTTTCCGAGACTTTTCCGGACTTGCTATCGAACAACCGGCCCGCGCGAATCGCGATGAGCTGAGGAACCTGCGCGTGCACCGCTGTCGCGACAAACCACACAAGAGCCCAAGCCACGAACTTGAACCAAAAGATTTTCAAGTAAACCTCCGATGCATAATTCGACCGTTCATGTCCCCGGCGGGATGTCCTGGACGGGACGCCTGAGAACTTGCAGGCCGAAGCTCAGCGGCAAGAAGCTTCGCCTTGAAGGAACGCCGCTTACCGGACGTCGAAAACCAAGATTTTCGCGGGGTCTGTTCCATGCTGCGGCACGGCCACGAAATACCGTTTCAGCTCGGGAACCAGGAGCGCTGTCCTCCCCAAAGTTCCCGTGGGGACTTGGGCCAGCAGTTTGTATTGATCCGGACCGGACTGCTCGTAAATGTCCGCGGTGCCGTCGCAAGCTGCATAAATGCGCTTGCTTGCGGGATCGTAGGTCATATCGTCAACGCCCTTGGCGATCGGTAGGGCGGTGATTTCTTTGCCGGATTGCGTGTCTAGCACGGCGATGTTCCCAGTGCGGCACGCTATAAACAGCCGGTGGTTGGCTTCATCGAAGGCCATAGCCACATTGGTCTTACACTTGGTTATCGGCCAACTGGCAACGACGGCGCGCTTTTCCCTGTCAACGACGTCCACTTGATTCTTGGCTTTGTTGTTGACATACAGTCTTGGAGTGGAGGTCTCAAGAGCCATGGCCTCGAGAGTGTCTCCGTCGATCTTGATATCCGCGAGTTTCTTCCCTGCAGTGGTGTCCACCACGCTCAGCATGGAGTAGGTCTGGTGGACATCACCGCCGCCGTTGTCGATATAAAGATATTTTGTTTTCGCGTCGTAGCCGATGGAATCCGCATCCTCAAGGAGTTTCACACTGGAGAGCAAGGCATAGGTCTTGCCATCGAAAATCTTCACGTCCCCGGCATCGCCGTCCGTAATGTAGATGCGATTGAGGTCCTCGCGACACAGCACCGCGTGCGGTTTCCCGATTCCGGTGATGGTATGAATCGGTTTCCCACTTTTCAATTCAAAGACCAACACTGCCTTGTAGCCTTCTGGAGTGGCGAACAGCCGATTGCCTTTGAGATCGACGGCAAAGTGATCGAAGTTCCCTTTGATGTCCGACGGCAGTGTCAGAGTCTGATCAAGCTTAAGCGGCGGAGCGTCCTGGCCCCTCGTCGGAATCGCGAATACAACGAGAAAAGCCACCAAAATGGAATAGCGTTTCTTCATTTCCTCTCCCTGAGTGTTGATCGGACTGAGTGCAACTTCGCACGGCTGAGCATAATTCATAAGACGCCCTGCTAGCTTAAACAAAGATTAATTTCTGTTTAGTTCAGAGGTTCGTGTCTATGATTCAAGTAAATTGACGAAGCAGCATCGGCGCGGCGGCTTGCCTTGGCTCGCCAAAACGGTCCTTGACATGGGAGGAGTACAAGAAATGAAGTCAACACGAGCTATCACACTGGTGCTATGGCTTTTGGTCGGGGTCACCGCCAAAGCTGAAGGTGGAGCACCGTTGAAACTCGTGCACACCATCCCCCTTCCAGGACTCAAGGATGGTGATTTCGACCATTTCGCTCCCGACGTCGAAGGCCATCGTCTGTTCCTTACGGCGGAAGAGAATGGAAAAGTTCAGGTCCTTGACACCAGTACGAACCAATTAATCCACACCATTGACGATCTAAAAGCGCCTCACGCGATTTTTTATCGCAAGGACTTGAAAAAGCTCTTCATTGTGGACGGCGACGCGTCCGCCGTGAAGGTCTACGATAGCGATAACTATCAGGAGGTCGGCGAGATCCCCGTTGCGATCGATGCAGATTCCATCGCTTTTGATCCAGCCACGGGCTATCTGTATGTGGTCACCGGGGGAAGAGAGGCGCATACCCCGTATTCGCTGATCAGCGTGATCGACACGAACAGCGCGAAGAAGCTGCGGGATATCAAGATTAATTCCAACCACGTGGAAGCGATCGTCCTGGAAAAATCGGGACCTCGCATGTTCTGCAACATCACGGGCCAAAGCGCGGTAGGAGTCCTGGATCGCAACAAGTCCGCTCTTACGGTGACTTGGCCTTTGCCCGCAGGCGACAAGGTGAATGTTGCAATGGCCTTCGATGAAGCGAACCATCGCCTCTTCGTAGTCACCAGAAATCCAGGGAAATTGATTGTCCTGGATTCAGATACGGGAAAGGTTGTGGCTAGTGTTGCTGCGGTGGGCATGGTCGACGATATGGCCTATGACGCCAAGCACAAACGCATCTACCTTGCGGGCGACCAATTCGTCGACGTTTTCAACCAAAAGGATGCGGACCACTACGCCTTGCTGGGCAGAGTTCCCGGCAGCTTCCGCGCCAAGACGGGCATCCTGGTTCCAGAGCTGAACCGCTATTATCTCGCCGTCCCGCACCACGCGGGCAAAGAGGCCGAAGTACGCGTCTATGATATACAGCCGTAGAATGCGCTAAATCGCTAAATCAAAGGGTGAAGAATGCGACGGCGTGACTTCGGCAAGACGTCTTTCGGCGCGATTGCGGCCACGGTGTTGGGAAACACCGTAGAGGCTCCGCAACCGGTACGGCCGGGTGAATTTCCCAAAACTCCCGGGCTCACAAATTACGTCGGGACCTTCGTTACGCAGACAGAATATCAAGACATTCCATCCAACGTGATCGAACTAGGTAAGAAATCCATCTTGGACGGTCTGGGTTTGGCTTTGGCCGGCTCGCGCGCGGAGAGCGGATCGATTTCCCGCAAATATGTCGAGCAAACTGACGTGTGCAATGGAAAAGCTACCATCATTGGTTCGACGCTAAGAACATCTCCACGTTTCGCGGCGCTGCTGAATGGCATTTCAATTCACGCCGACGATTTCGACGATACGCAGCTCGCCGCAGCAAAGGACCGGGTATATGGTCTGCTGATACATCCTACCGTTCCCGTACTACCCGCGATTTTCGCGCTGGCGGAACAACGCGCTGTGACCGGCAAAGAATGGATGCTGGCTTATCAGGTCGGCGCTGAAGTGGAATGCAAGATCGCGGAAGCCATGTCACCGCGTCACTATCAAGATGGTTTTCACACCACCGGCACCTGCGGGCCGTTCGGTTCCGCAGCGGCTTGCGCCAAGCTGCTCAAATTCGATCTATCGAGA
>Ga0137407_10002315_pt1 | contig 12559 bp, 8 predicted proteins | sample CZOMad2_2_16fung_FD_108410 | JGI IMG/M metagenome (GOLD analysis project Ga0137407, IMG submission 108410) | Vadose zone soil fungal communities from Angelo Coast Range Reserve, California, USA - CZOMad2_2_16fungal (Illumina Assembly) | ecosystem: Environmental > Terrestrial > Soil > Vadose zone...
GCTGCGCCCGGCGATGTACTGCGCGTACGGGTAGATCGCGTTCAGGGCAAGGTTGGCTTCGCCTCGATTGTTGAAGTTCTCAAACCCTCACCTGTTCGCATAGAACCGCCATGCCCTTATTTCGGCCGCTGTGGCGGCTGTGATTTCCAACAGCTAACCTACCAGGCGCAGCTCGAAGCCAAGGTTGAAATCATTCGCGATTGTTTGCATCGCATCGCGAAAATTGAAATGCCGTTAGGGATGGATATGCATCATTCGCCCAACCAGTGGCGTTATCGCGCGCGTGCTAACTGGCAAGTTGATTCCGTCGCCAAACTTCTGGGCTACTTCGAGCGTGGCTCTAATCGCGTTTGTGAGGTGGAGTACTGTGCTGTGCTGGTTCCAGATTTACAGGAAACATTAGAGAGGGTGCGCCACGAGATTTTCGCGGAAACTGGCCCGGCGCAACTAAGAGACATTGACGCAGTGGTGGGCGATGAAGGCGTGTCAGTCGCTCCGCCCCTGGCCGGTTTCAAAACGGACATTGTTAGCCGCACGATCGGAAATGAAACTTACTACTTCAGCGCCGACGCTTTTTTTCAAGTCAATCACGATCTGCTCGAGCCGCTGATTGCAACCGCGATAGGTGACGCAAGAGGAATGGCGGCAGTCGATCTTTATTGTGGCGTTGGGCTGTTCACCCTTCCCTTGGCGCGCCGCTTTGAGAAAGTCATCGGCATTGAAGCGAGCGCTCGCGCTACGGAGTTTGCGCGGCGCAACATCCAACGTGCAAAACAGGAAGGGGGCCCGATCAAGTGGGAAGGCGCGGAAAACAAGGTAGGAACCGCCGACCTGGGAATGGTGCAGATCGTCACTGCGCGTGTCGGCGATTGGTTGAATCAACACTCGCGGTCACTTGGGCCGGTTGATTTTCTCCTACTCGATCCGCCGCGCACGGGCTGTGAAAACAGAGACATCGCCGGCATACTCGCGCTGCGTCCGGCACAAATCTCTTACGTCTCATGCGACCCGGCCACACTTGCCCGCGATCTCAAGAAACTGATCGCGAGCGGTTATTCACTTGACTCTATCGCTGCATTTGATATGTTCCCGCAGACTCATCACGTTGAGACCGTGGCCCGCTTGACCGCCATCAGAAGGCTGCTTTGACTTCGAACCCACGCAATCACCCTTAGCCGCCGGGAGCCCCTGTTACGTGGAGGTATACGATAACGAAATCCGGTTCATCCGCAACGATTAATCCAATTCATTAATTTTAGGAGGTCAAATATGTGGACAGGTACCACCATTTTCGCGCGATTCATACTGTTGGTTGGGCTCGTCTGTTCTGGTTTCGTCGGCAACGCGAGTCAGAAAGCCGGCAATGCCGCAATCGACCAAACCCGCTGGATTGCGAACGCACTCCGGGAGATTCAGTCGGTCCAGGTAAACATGAAACGAAGGGACTTAGCTAGGATTTTCACTACAGAAGGAGGTCTCTCCACGCGCTCTTCCCGAGTGTACGTCTACAAAAAGTGCCCATATATTAAGGTGAAAGTCGAGTTCCAGCCAGCTCAAGGAAGTGAAAATCTGTCAAGAGAATCCGAGGACGACAGGATAACAAAAATATCGAAACCCTACTTGGAATATCCGTTAACTGACTAGGTCTTAGTCCCGACTCTGCAGACAGCTGAACCAGACAACCGCTAAATCACCCTCCGCTGCGTTTAGATTCAGTCAATGCAGAATAGTGCCCTCGCGCATCCTCATGCTGCCCGAAAGGAGCAGGCTTTTGCCGCACATCCGCTGGCGCAGCTTGCGGCGGCGTTTGCCCTGGGTATCCTCGGCGCGTCTTTTCTCGAAGTACAACTGTCTCTTCTCACATCCATAGCTGCCCTCGCCACAATCCTCGCGTTGACGGCTCTCCTATGGCGGGGGAGCAGAAAAACGGCCACGCTTTTTGTGACAGTCGCCACGCTGTTTCTTGGCTCATCTTTGGCTACGATCGACAAGAACAAAGTGCCGGCCAATCAACTGAAGCGTTTGCTTGGCGAAGGAATAATTGTAGTGGGCGAGCCCGTTGAGCTAACGGGCGTGTTGGAACGCGAGCCGGAACTTGCGCCCGATCGCATGTATCTGTGCTTGAGAGTTCAAAGACTTAGATTAAACCAAACTGAGCGAGACGTATCCGGCGAGGTTTTGTTGTTTGCTCCCGTTTCCGGCGAGTCAACTCAACAAGAATTCGATCAGCTCGACCTTCGCTATGGCGCGCGCATTCGCGTCATGACGATGCTCGAGCGTGCTGATACTTTTCGGAATCCCGGTGTGTCTTCGTTTACCGAGTATCTGGACCGAAAAGGCTATGACGCCACCGCCTTTGTAAAGAGTCCTCTGCTCATTGAACGCCTGGAAGACGAACGGGTCTTCCTACCGCTTGCCTGGCTTTACGAATGGCGTCGCAAGCTGCAAATGGAGATCGACTCCCACTTCGCAAACGAAACGGCGGGTGTGCTTGACGCGGCGTTATTGGGAAACCGCTATAAACTCTCGCGCTCGACCTCGGAAAGGTTTCGGGAGGGCGGGACTTTTCACGTGCTTGTCATTAGCGGCTTGCACATCACTTTCCTGGGGGGCCTGGTTTTCCTGATCGCCAGACGCTTTACCAGGAACGGTGCGCTGCAATTCCTGTTGTCAGCAGCCGTGCTATGGGCCTACTCGCTTGCGGTCGGCGCCGAGTCGTCCGTGGTGCGAGCCGCCTTGATGTTCACCGTTGTCCTGTTGGCGCCGCTCCTTTCGCGTCGCGCCTCTTCTCTCAACGCTCTGGGAGGGGCTGCACTCGCATTGCTCGCGTGGCGACCCGGCGATCTCCTGGATCCTTCGTTTCAACTGACGTTTGTTTCGGTGCTGGCCATCGTGATATTTGCCTGGCCACTACTCGAAAAAATGTCGCAGGTCGGTTCGTGGAGGCCGACGCGCGAAACACCATACCCGCCAGCATGCGCGATCTGGCTGCGCAATATTTGCGAGAGCCTCTTTTGGAGTGAACGAAAAGCCCAGCGCGAGCTCAAGCGCTCGAACTACAGTTATAAACTCTTCAAAGTACCGTTAGCCGGAACGCTGGAGCGCAGCCATCTTCAACGTTTACTCCGTTACGCCTTTGGCGCCGTGGTGGTTTCCGTCTGCGTACAAATGGCGCTGCTTCCTTTCCTGGTAATTTATTTTCATCGACTTTCCTTCGCTTCATTCCTGCTCAACATCGGAGTCAGTCTGATGATGGCGGGCGTGGCGATTACCGCGGGTGTTGCGATCCTGGTCGCACAGGTTAGTAACGTCCTGGCCGCACCTTTGATCAGCATCGCTAATTATTTGAATTGGATAATGGTCCATAGCGTTGATCCTTTTGCGAAAGTTGGCGCGGCTTCGATCCGCTTGCCGGAGTACAACGGGTACGTAGGCGCAGTCTATGCTTTGTATTACATTCCGCTCACGCTGCTGGCGGTTTCACTGTCGCGCTGGAAGCCTCTGCGGCTACCAGGATCGGGGAATGAACGCGAGCTGCGTCGAACTCCGCGTTTCTTTGCCAAACCTGCAAGCGCGAGACTTGCCTTCGTGGGACAGCTATTTGCGATAGCCTTGATTGTCTTCCACCCATTCAGCGCAGGCAGGCCGCAAGGAAAACTGCGCATAGATTTCCTCGATGTCGGTCAGGGTGACGCAGCGCTGGTGACTTTCCCGGATAACACAACGCTGCTGATTGATGGTGGGGGACGCCCCGGGCCTTTCCAGAAAGTCAACCTCTCTGGCGATGTTGAAGCTGAAGGGGAGGAGACCTTTGAGCGCGAAACTCGGAGCATTGGCGAGTCAGTCGTTTCAGAATATCTCTGGTGGAGAGGCCTTGATCACGTCGACTACATTCTGGCTACACATGCTGACGCCGATCACATCGATGGCTTGAATGATGTAGCGCGGAATTTCTCCGTACGGGCGGCGCTGGTTGCGCGCATACCCGGTTCCGATCCGGAATACGCCAGGTTTTCAAAGACTCTGTCGGAAGAACATATTCCGCTTCACATTATTGGCGCCGGAGATGTGTTGCGGTTCGGAGGCGTAACGGCGAGCGTGTTATGGCCGTTACCTTCAGTAAATCCAAACGCCGCTTCTCGCAACAACGATTCGATCGTTCTTCGTTTGCAACTGCACGAACGCGCGCTGCTGCTTACCGGCGACATTGAAATGGCAGGCGAGAGCGCTATGTTGCAAGCTCATGAGAATGTGGGCGCCGATGTTATTAAGGTGGCGCATCACGGCAGCAAGACCTCCTCAACTGCACCACTTATCGCCGCTGTCCGGGTGCGTTTCGCAGTCATTTCCGTAGGTCAAACGTCAATCTTTGGGCACCCGAATAAAGAGGTGGTTGAAAGGTGGAGGGCCAGCGGCGCGGAAGTTCTTATAACCGGGAAGAGTGGAACGATAACGGTGACAACTGACGGACAAACTCTAAACCTGGAGACTTTCGTTAAGGAATAGTGGTCAGAAGATATTTGCCGCGCCGGAACAGTGAATTGTAGTGAGAGAGTTAGATTAAGTTGTCTGTATCGTCGGGAACGTACAGGTCAATTCTCGCACTGCCAGGTTTGTAGGTATGCAGCACACCGAGTGGGGGCGCGTAGACGTGAATGGTAACGAGATCCTGGCCGCTGACGTCGGGGTTACCAAGTTGATGGATGTCGGGAACATCGGAACCGGTGACCGCGCCTGGCGGGTGTTCGCGAGCCGATTTGTATTCTAACCCCCTCGCCGAATCATAACTGAAGGTTGTTTCCCACAACATACCGCGGTGAACTTTGACGCCGCCGTGGGAACCATTGTGATCATGAATGGGGGTTCGTTGGCCCGGACGCCAACACAACACCAGCATCTCTACAAACTCGTTGCGACAAACCCGATGCCGCCAGTAGTTGCCCTCTTTGAAACCAAGGTAAGGCTGCAAATCATCTGCGGAGATCTCCGCCCTTTCCAGCCAGTAGTAAATCTGTTCGAGGCCAGGCGCGCTGTTTACCGATTCAAGCGCTTGCACCAGTGACTCCAGGGAAAACGATTTGTCGTTGATTTCGTCGGTTTGGAAACGATCGGAGGTTTTGAGATCAGTTGACAAGTATGTAGGCTCCAGGTAATTCGCGCCCTTGGCAAGTTTCGTATAATCGCTACGCCCTTATATTCTCTCACAACGAAGGAGTCAAGACGTTCGTAGTTGAATTATCCGCTAATCGAGATCTTGCGCGGTTCTTCGCCATCGCCCGCTATCGCGACATGCCAGACATTCCCAGGCAGCGGATAGTGACCCAGCCGTTCGGCCCATTCGATGACGACGACGGCGCGCTCATCGGTGAGCAGTTCTTCCAGGTCAACTGCATGAGCAGCGGCGGCCCCTTCATCCAAACGATAAAGGTCGATGTGGAACAGTGGGAATCGTCCCGCATAGGGATTTACGAGCGTGAACGACGGGCTGGTTACTTCTTCAGGATCGATACCCAGGGCCGAGGCTAGTCCTTTAACAAAAACAGTCTTGCCGGCGCCGAGTGGGCCATCGATCAAGAGGATCTCGCCACCGCTGAGTTGCCTGCCTACTTGCTTGCCAAGATTGTAGGTCTCAGCCACTTCACGAGATTGCCACTCGCCGGTTGGGATGTGTTGGGCGATGGTGGTCATTATTTCTGAGAGTTGGGATTTCACTCAACCTTGCGGTACAAGGGTCTCTTCTAAAGGATAGAACCAAAAAAATGTCTGTGCTAAGGCGTCTCACCTTTTGCGTCGAGAGAACGAACGGCCTCGCTCAGGTGTTCCCGAATATCTGACGCGATCATGGATCGCATACCCAGATCCCTGGCAGCAAAATCACCTGCCAACCCACCGACATAAAGCGCAGCAATTGTTGCCGAAAGCGCATCAGGGTTTTCTTTTAGTGTTGCGCCCGCTTGAGCAATGAAGCCGGCGATGATCCCGGTCAAGGTGTCCCCTGCTCCTGCCGTGCCAAGTCCGGCATTCCCCGTGGGGTTGATACACACTCGGCCATCAGGCGTTGCGACTAACGAGCGCGCCCCTTTGAGAACAAGAATCAATCTATGTTTAGTTGCAAAGTCTCGCGCCACGGCCACGCGATCGTCGAGTGCGGCCCTGGAAGCGCTGGCGGTTGTGCCCAGCAGTCGCAGCATTTCGCCCGGGTGGGGCGTCAGGATCAGCGGGTCCTCCTCTGACCCCTGCAACTCCGCGGGCCAGCGGTTGGAGGAATAGTTGGCGAGGCAGTTCAACGCGTCGGCATCGATCACCACCGGGGTCTTGCGTTGCTTCACTACTGAAAAAACGAAACGACGCGTGCGCTCGTCCTGAGCTGACAGTCCCGGTCCAATCGCGACGACGCTGGCTTTGGAAGCTAACTGCATTACGTGATCGATAGCTTCATCGCTAACCGCGCCGCGATCAGTTTCAGCCAAGGCGGTCGTCATCACTTCCGGCATCACGCTGGCGGCGACTGCCGCTTGTGCTGAAGCAGGCGTGGCAATCGTAACCAAACCCGCTCCTGAACGCATCGCGGCATTTCCGCAAAGGACTGCCGCGCCCGTGTAGCCACGCGAGCCTGCGATCACCAGCACATGTCCGTGGGAATTCTTGAACGAGTCTGGCGTGTAGCGCGTACTGATGAGCCACTGACGTACGTCGTTCTCCCCGGTGACGAAGAGACCTGGATTCGCAGCCTCAATTAGCACCGCCGGCGAACCGATGTTTGCAATAACCAGTTTGCCATTCAGGTGCGAAGCGGGTGGCAGAACGTTGGCGGGCTTGGGTGCGGTGAATGTAACTGTTGAGTCGGCCTGTACAGCTTCTCCGATTGGTGTCGCCAAATCGGCATTGAGACCTGACGGTATGTCGACGGAAACAATCCACGGGCGGCGAGTCGATGATCTCTCGCGGGCTTCTCGCGTCATGTTCAGATGCTGGACTGCCTGGAGAAAAATTCCTTCGAGGGGGCGGCTAAGGCCGGTTCCGAAAAGTGCATCAACAATAACGTCGTAAGTGCGGCGTGGCCGCGCCAGGTTTTCCCATTCCGCCGCAGTGTCACACTCCACCAGACTTAACGTCGACGGATGATCGTCCGAGCCGGCTTCGAAGCTGGCGAGCCGGCGAACAATTTCGAAGTTGGTGCGGGCATCGCCCTTTGAATCTTCGACCTTTCCGAACAACACGACGTCAGCATAAACACCTGCGCGACAAAGCTCGAGAGCCAGCGCAGCGCCATCGCCCCCGTTGTTTCCCTGTCCGCAGAGTATTTGAGCTTTCCTCCCGGCAAGACTGTTCGCGAAATGATCGTTGATTGCGTTGAAACAAGCCTCGGCGGCGGCCTGCATTAGGAGAAGGGACGGTGTCTGATAAATTTCGCTCGTGAGGCGGTCAATTTCCCGCACCTGCTCGGCTGAAATAACGGGCTGCACGTTTGGATGATAAGGATGGGGAGTTACCGGGTCAATGCATCAACAGGCTCAACGTCGGCTGTTTTCAGGAACGATAGAAAAGGAGTTCCAGATTCTAAGGGGTAAAAACAAAAATGGCGGCCTAAGGCCGCCCCCGCCTTTGCCGCTGCGCTAACCAGTCCGTTTTTCCAGGATAACCAACTAAATAATCAATCCAGCGATTTCTCCAGAAAAATCTTCACACTCGGAAAAGATTTTTTGGCTCGCCCTGTGGCAGAGACAAAGGATAGGTTTTCCCTCCGTTTTTCTATGGCTATCGGCGGGATGCCGAACCGAGCCAATGCTATTTCCCTAATCGCATTAGCCGGAAGGCCTTATTAATCACAGCGCGGGATTCTGATAGCTCCAGGGCGAGTGTCACGCCGAAATAGGCTACTCCGTAACCGCCAAGGACTACAGCAGCCAGTGGAATTGGATGCAGATCGCCCAGCAGCAACTTGAACGTCCAACCTACATCCGCAGCCAGGAGGGCGGCGATCCAGAGTTTGATTACGTAAGACGTTGACAGGCCGGTGCGTCCTATCCGGCGATTCAAAGAGCGCCTGAGCAGGGCAAACTCGATCCAACCCGCGATACCTGCCGAGGCAGTTAGCCCGGCAACTCCCCACTTCGGATCGATTCCGAGCAAGCGCGGCAGCGGCAGGGCGCACAGGTATCCCAGTACGGTTGTCAGGGTCACGCGCACGATGGCATAGCGCAGCGGAGTGCGCGTATCGTGAAGCGCATAGTAGGTTGAGGAGTAGAGTCGGCCCAGAGTTGATGCGAGAAGACCGACCGTTGAACCGGCAAGGATGGCCCAGACGTATATTGCATCGGCATGCGTGAATTTGCCGGTTTGATAAAGAACTGCGGCGATTACATCACCGAGAGCAAGGAAAGCCATCGACGAAGGAATTATAAAAAAAGCTATACGCTGAAGACCTGCATCCAGCCGATGCCGCAAGACGTCCGCAACTTGCTCGTGGCTACCGATTGCGCGCGCCATCGCGGGCAGTTCTGCCGCCGAAACGGACATTCCGAAGAGACTGACCGGAAGGGTATAAAGACTTTGAGCGTAGTTGAGGGCGACCACCGCCCCCTGCCCTAAGAAGCTGGCAAGTGCAGCGTCGACGAAAGCACTGATCTGGACTACGCCTCGGCTCATGAAGACCGGAAAAAAGTTGCGGATTACTGTCCTGACATGCTTACTGACGATATCGATCGTAGGACGGAAGCGTCGCACTAGTCGCAACACCGTCGGCAACTGCACACCGAACTGAAGCGCGCTACCTATCACGGACCCCCACGCTACGTATTCGGCCAATGGAAACTGGCCAACGCGTCGGCCAAAGATCAACAGCGAAGCGATCATCGCGAGATTCCAGGCGACCGGTGCGGTGTAAGAAATGAAGAAGCGATGGTGACTGTTGAGAACCCCCAAACACCACGCTGAAAGAACGAGGAGTCCAGCGCCGGGAAAAAAGATTCTGACAAGTTTGATAGTGAGCTCGCGTCGCTCGTCGTGGAATCCTGCGGCAATTATGGTGACGAAATATGGTGTCGCAAGCACCCCGATCAGAACGATCAAGGAGGTGACAAGCGCGAGCAGACCGAAAACCGCGTTGGCCACATGCCGCGCTTCCTTCTCATCGCCCTGCGCCAGAAGCTTTGCGTAGACTGGAATGAAGCTCGCGGACAGAGCTCCTTCGCCGAAAACGTTCTGCAGAAAATTGGGAATGCGGAAAGCGGCGCTGAACGCGTCGCCCGCGGCCGAGGTACCGAAGTAGTAAGCAAAGACGCGCTGGCGGATCAAACCTACAATCCGACTTATCAAAATGCCGGCGCCGACGAGGAATGCAGATCGTCCCGTACTCCGTTCGATTTTCGCGCCGGGAATTGCGAGCGGGGTTTCACCCCCCGCTGCACCGACTTGCTCGATCGTCTCTCCGGCGATCGAACTCGCTTCATCGTGAACTTCGCCAGGAACCGCCGTGGCTTCAGGAATGTCGTCGGCAACATTCTCCGCTCCAGCAGATGAGGAAAACTCGTCGTGGGAAGGACTGTCGCTAGGAGGCTCGTCGTTGGAAGACTCGTTGTTGGAGAGCCCGTCGTTAGGGAGGTCGCTCATCTTTATCCGAGATCGTAATCTTTTATTTTGGTGAGCAGCGTCTTATAACTAACGCCCAGGTCTTCTGCCGTCTGCATCTTGTTACCGGCGTTTGCCGCGAGGGTTTCAAGAATCTTGTGGCGCTCCACGAAGCGCAACGCGCGTTGGGCTGCTTCAGATAGACTTCCCGTCAGATCAAACAACTTTAGCGCCTCAGCATTGTCGGCTGGCTCCGTGGCCAAACCGAGGTCCTTCGCTTCGAGCGTCATCGTGTCGGAGAGAATGCAGGCGCGTTCGATTGCGTTTTCCAGCTCGCGAACATTTCCCGGCCAACTGTGTGCCCGCAATGCGGCTAATCCGTCGTCACTCAAAGTAGCCTCGCGGCCACGCAATTCTTTGCCGAGTTCCGCTGCGAAATGTTTGGCCAGCAGGGCGATATCGCTTTCGCGATCGCGCAAAGGTGGGATCTCAAGAGGGAACACGGCCAAACGGAAAAACAGATCACGTCGAAACTGGCCACTTTCTACCGCCGCTTTCAAGTCCCGATTTGTCGCCGCGACGACCCGAACGTCAACCGGCACCGGCGCGCGCCCGCCAATACGGTCCACCATCTTCTCCTCGATTACGCGCAAGAGCTTCCCTTGCACCGTCAGCGGCAGTTCACCAATCTCATCGAGGAAGACTGTACCACTCGAGGCGAGTTCAAACTTTCCCAATCGTCTGTCGCCCGCGCCAGTGAAGGCGCCGCGTTCATGGCCAAACAATTCATTCTCGATCAGCGTTTCTGGAATGGCGGCGCAGTTGATGGCGACGAAAGGCTTGTCGCGCCTGCCGGATAGATGATGGACCGCGCGCGCAAACAGCTCTTTGCCGGTTCCCGATTCGCCCAGGAGCAGAACTGTCGCTTCGGTTTGCGCCACTCGCTGAGTTTCAGCAACCGCCCGCTTGATCGCTTCCGATTCACCGATGATGCGCGGAAAGCCATAGCGGCGCGACCACTCTTCCCGCAGCAGGATGTTTTCAGTGCGCAATCTCTCCTGCTCTAGCGCTCGTTCGACCAGCAGGAGGAGGTGGTTGGAATCAACCGGTTTCTGGAGAAAGTCATGCGCGCCGTCCTTCATTGCCTGCACCGCTTCGTCAATCGATCCGAAGGCAGTCATGACGATAACTGGAATACTTCCGTCGGCAGCCCGCGCCGCGCGTAAAACGTCAAGGCCTGATCCGTTGGGCATGCGCAGGTCAGTGAGGACCAGCTTGTGTGGGCCGGACGCGATTTCGTTCAGGGCAGCGCGGGCATCGGCAGCCTCGGTGACGGTGTATCCTGCGTTCTCCAAAGTCAGACGTAAAACGCGGCGCAAGCTGTCTTTGTCTTCAACGAGGAGAATGTCAGGCATGTGTTCGTGGTTCAGTCTGTAGCGACAAATGCGACGAACCGGAATTGTACAACAGGTGAGCAGGATAGTGGGCAGTGGGCAGAAAGCAGGTACTGGTTCAGTTTGGTACGAGCGGTGTTGTCAACAAAATCCAGGGAGCAGAACTGGAGGCGGCGGCGCCACACAAATACGGAACCGGGAGCCGTAGCGACCGGGTGTGGTTTGATTACAAATCTCCTTGCGGGTGCGGCGGTTGTGTGTGTGGTAACGTGACCCGGTCGCTACGGCTCCGGTTCCGTATTTGTGCGGCCCTACGTTGAGCCGGCGACGATGAGGTTTCCACGAATTCGGAGATAGAACGTCCTTGCAATTAGCGAGGTACTCGCGGAGATTACGCGGCAAGAGTTGTCTTTTAAGCTCGCTGCAAGTTGTGAGATGACCTGCCTGCGCTGCGCCGCGATAGAAAGCTCTGGGCGTCGGGCCGCGAGACGAGTCCCTTGCGAACCAACTCATTGATCGAACTCTCGAAGGTTATCATGCCGTGCACTTGTCCGGTCTGCATCGTCGAATGGATCTGAAAGGTCTTACCTTCGCGAATCAAATTTGCTACGGCCGGGATGTTTACCAACACTTCAACAACTGCCGCGCGTCCACTTCCATCGCTACGCCGAACCAGCGACTGCGCTACAACACCCCGCAGACTCTCAGATAGCATCACGCGGATTTGCGCCTGCTGTGCTTCGGGAAAAACATCGATGATTCTGTCTACCGTTTTCGTGGCGCTGTTCGTGTGAAGGGTAGCTAGTACCAGGTGCCCGGTTTCCGCTGCCGTGAGAGCTAATGAGATTGTTTCCAGGTCGCGCATTTCGCCAACCAGAATTACATCAGGATCTTCGCGCAGGGCGGCCCTCAGCGCCTGATGAAACGAGCTGGTATGACTGGAAACTTCTCGCTGGGTGATCAATGAGTTCTTGTTGTGGTGAACGAACTCAATCGGATCTTCGATCGTGATGATATGCGCTTTTCTATCGGTGTTGATTTTATCAATCAACGCAGCGAGCGTTGTGCTTTTGCCCGCCCCCGTGGGACCGGTCATCAGGATGAGCCCCTCCGAAACGTCCAGCAGGTCCGTGAGATTGGCAGGCAGCCCCAATTCTTCAATTGTCTGGATATATTCGGGAATGAGGCGAAAGACCGCCCCGACGCCGTTTCTTTGCCTGAAGACATTTACGCGAAATCGGCCCACACCTTTTAGCGAATAACTACAGTCGAGATCGCAGGTCTCGATAAATTTCTCTCGTTGCGTTTCCGTGAGAACTTCAAAGATGAGCGCCTGGCTAACCTCGGGCGACAAGTCTTTATAGTTGAGCTTTACCATCTCACCATGAACTCGCAAATAGGGGGCGCAGCCACTGGTGATGTGGAGGTCCGAAGCCTCACGATCGGTCATTTGCTTCAGAATGTCGTCTATTCTTGCCATGGGTAGTCAATCATCCTCGAAGGGCTATTTCTCAGCGACACCTAACACAAGCGCTCTCTAAAACAAACACCCCGGACCCAAGCGTCATGATAGCTGCTTCGATCAGCGTGAATCC
>Ga0137407_10002318_pt1 | contig 12555 bp, 14 predicted proteins | sample CZOMad2_2_16fung_FD_108410 | JGI IMG/M metagenome (GOLD analysis project Ga0137407, IMG submission 108410) | Vadose zone soil fungal communities from Angelo Coast Range Reserve, California, USA - CZOMad2_2_16fungal (Illumina Assembly) | ecosystem: Environmental > Terrestrial > Soil > Vadose...
CAGGGTGTTCACCGACACCGGAATGATCCCCGCCTTGATCGCGCCGAGAAATGCCGTGGGAAAATCGATGGTGTCGGAGAGCGCGAGCAGCGCCCGATCCTCCATTCCCAGACCCAGGCGCTTGAGGCCCGAGCCGAACCGGTTGACGCGCTCGGCGAGCTCACCGAACGTATATCGGCCGGCGTCGTCGATGAAGACGACCTTGCCCGCGCGGCCCGCGTGGAGATTGCGCTCGATCAGGTCGTGCGCCGCGTTGTAGTCGCGGGGAATATCCACTCTCGGCGGACTTGCCGAATGGTCGGCGCTGCTGAACGACGGCATGGTCCCTAATCCCTCCCGAGATCGAGTCACGCTTCCAGCTTGGCTTCCTTGCGGCAACGCAAGATCCAGTCGCCGGCCCATGCGACGGCCAGCTCTTCGGGCATCGTCCCCGCGCTCGCGTCGTGCAGCATGATGTCGCCGATGCGGCGCGCCCCCAGCTCCGAGAGGATCGTGTCGAAGCGCCGCCCGCCGTTGCAGAAGGTTTCGGCATAGGTGCGGTCGCCGAGCGCGATGACGCCGTATTGGACGCCGGAAAGATCGGGACGCACGGTCTGCAGGGACTCGTAGAGATGCTTCGCATTGTCGGGCACGTCGCCCTGCCCATACGTGGACGAGCATATGAGGAACAGGCCGCCGCCGGAGAAGGCGCTCGCGTCGAGTCCGTCCATGACTTTCGTTTGCACCCGCGTATCGCCGTCGTCGAGAGTCAACTCGACCTCCTGGGCAACCAGCTGCGCGGTGCCCGTCATGGTCCCGACGAGGATCGTCAGATCGAGCGCCATTTGCCTTTTTTTTCCCTTCGCTTGCGTTTCGATATGTGCTGCATCATACTGCATGCCCTGCCCTAAACAAGCAATATACTGCACAGTGCCCCAACTGCTTGTTCGAGCGAAAGAAAATGCCTCGCATCCAGAGCGCAGCTATCTGGCCGCCTTGGGGGACAAGTTGCGGGAAGCCCGGGCAAAAAAAGGTCTGTCGCGAAAGGTTCTGGCGGCCGACTCGGGCGTGTCGGAGCGCTACCTGGCCCAATTGGAAGCCGGACTAGGCAACGTCTCGATCCTGCTGCTGCGTCAGATCGCGAGCGCCCTCGACTTGTCGCTCATCGACCTGCTCGCCGAGGATTCGGAAGAAGACGCCGAGCTTAGTCTCACCACCCAGTTCCTGAGGAAGCTCCCGCGCCAGAAACTCGCCGCTGTGTACTCGCAACTGGTGCGCGACTACGGCAACGCCCGCAACGAGCGCATGAAGCGGATCGCCCTCATCGGATTGCGCGGCGCCGGGAAGTCCACCCTCGGGGCGAAGCTCGCCAAGACGCTGGCCGCGCCCTTTGTCGAGCTCGACCGCGAGATCGAGCGCGAAGCGGGTACCAGCCTCTCGGAGATCTTCCTGCTCTACGGTCAGCCCGGTTACCGGCGCTACGAGCGCCGCTGCCTCAAGAACGTATTGGAGAAAAACGAGCGCGCCGTGATCGCCACGGGAGGCAGCATCGTCTCCGAGCCCGGAACCTACGAGCTGCTCCTTTCGAGCTGCTTTACCGTGTGGCTGAAGGCCGCGCCCGAGGAGCACATGGCGCGCGTCGTCGCACAAGGCGACACGCGCCCGATGGCGGGAAACGACCAGGCGATGGAAGATCTGCGGCGCATACTCGAGACCCGGGCGATGCTCTACCGGCAGGCCGACGTCGTCGTCGACACGGCGGGAAAGTCCGTCGAGAAGAGCCTGGCCGAGCTGCGGCGATCGATCACCGCCTGACCCGAAGCGCCCTCACCTATCGGGAGCAAATCATGAGCGCAGTCCTGGAAACCCAGCCCACTCCTTCCCTCGTCACCTACGACACCCATCCAGGCCGCTATGCGCACTGGAAGCTGTCTTTCGACGGGCACGTTGCCACGCTGTCGATGGATGTCGACGAAGACAAGGGCCTCAAGCCCGGCTACAAGCTGAAGCTCAATTCCTACGACCTGGGCGTGGACATCGAGCTCGCGGACGCGCTGAACCGCGTGCGCTTCGAGCACCCCGAGGTCAAGTGTGTGGTGATCACCAGCGCACGCGAGCGCATGTTCTGCTCCGGCGCCAACATCTACATGCTGGGATCGTCCACCCATGCCTGGAAAGTGAATTTCTGCAAGTTCACCAACGAGACCCGCAACGGCATCGAGGATTCGAGCCGTCATGACGGCCTCAAGGCGCTCGCCGCCGTGAACGGCACGGTCGCCGGCGGCGGCTACGAGCTCGCGCTCGCATGCGACGAGATTCTCATGGTCGACGATCGCTCCTCCACCGTGAGTCTTCCCGAGCTGCCGCTGCTCGGCGTGCTTCCTGGAACGGGCGGCCTCACGCGGGTCACCGACAAGAGAAAGGTGCGGCGCGATCTCGCCGACGTCTTCTGCACCACCAGCGAAGGGGTGCGCGCGGACCGCGCGAAACAGTGGCGATTGGTCGACCATATCGCGAAGCCGCAGGCGTTCAAGGAGGCGGTCGTGGCGCGCGCGGCGGCGCTCGCCGCGCAGAGCACGCGCGGGAGCGGCACGGGCATAGCGCTCAACCCGCTCAAGCGCACTATCGACCCGAGCGGGTACCACTACGACAACGTCGACGTGAAGATCGACCGCAAACAGCGCACCGCGACCATCACCGTCTTCGCGCCTCGGCAGGATGTCCCGTCCACCGCCGAGGCCATCCACGCGGCGGGCGACAAGTGGTGGCCGCTCGCGATGGCGCGCGAGCTCGACGACGCGATCCTGATGCTCCGCACGAACGATCTCGAGACCGGCACCTGGATCTTCAATACCCGCGGCGACGCGAACAAGGCGCTCGCCGCCGACGCCGTGTTGAAGGCAAACGAAAACGACTGGTTCGTCCGCGAGGTTACCGGCTTTCTGCGCCGTACTCTCGCGCGCCTGGAGGTCTCTTCGCGCACGCTGTTCGCAGTCATCGACAAGGGATCGTGTTTCGCGGGGACGCTGTTCGAGCTGGCGCTCGCCGCCGACCGCAGCTACATGCTCGAGCTGCCAGGCGACGAGGTCGGCGCCCCTGTAGTCGCCCTGTCGGAGATGAACTTCGGCGCCTACCCGATGGTGAGCCGCGAAGCGCGCATCGTCGCGCACTTTTGCGGCGAGACCCCGTCGGTCGAGGCCGCGCGCGCGCGCATCGGCCATAAGGTCGACGCGAAAACGGCCCGCGAGCTGGGCCTCGTGACCTTCACGCCCGACGATCTCGACTGGGACGAGGAGGTGCGGATCGCGGTCGAGGAGCGCGCCAGCCTGTCCCCCGATGCGCTGACCGGCATGGAAGCGAACCTGCGCTTCGCCGGCAAGGAAACCATGGAAACACGCATCTTCGGCAGGCTGTCCGCGTGGCAGAACTGGATCTTCAGCCGCCCCAACGCGGTCGGCGAGCACGGCGCCCTGAAGGTCTACGGGAGCGGCGCGAAAGCGAAATTCAACTGGGACCGGGTCTAGAGGTCAGAGCAAGGAATGCCGATGAGCATCAACTACAGCGAGAAAATCCCCAACAACGTCGATCTCGCGAACGACAAGACACTGCAGCGCGCGCTCGAGCACTGGCAGCCGCGCTTTCTCGACTGGTGGCGCGATATGGGGCCGAGCGACTTCGCCTCCGCCGAGGTGTACCTACGCACCGCGGTCGGCGTCGACGCGCAGGGCTGGGCGAACTACGGCACGGTGAAGATGCCCGACTACCGCTGGGGCATATTCCTCGCCGAGCCCATGCCCGATCGCGCCATCGGCTTCGGCGACTCCTTCGGGCAGCCGGTGTGGCAGCAGGTGCCGGGCGAATTCCGGTCGCAATTCCGGCGCCTGATCGTCACCCAGGGGGACACCGAGCCCGCGTCGGTCGAGCAGCAGCATCGGCTCGGCCACACCTGCCCTTCCTTGTACGACCTGCGAAACCTCTTCCAGATCAACGTCGAGGAGGGCCGGCACCTTTGGGCGATGGTCTACCTCCTCCACGCCTACTTCGGCCGCGACGGGCGCGAGGAAGCCGAGGAGCTCCTTGCGCGCCACTCGGGCGACGTCGACAAGCCGCGCATCCTCGGCACCTTCAACGAGCCGATCTCCGACTGGCTGTCGTTCCTGTGCTTCACCTACTTCACCGACCGCGACGGCAAGTTTCAGCTGAAGAGCCTTGCCGAGTCTTCGTTCGACCCGCTGGCGCGCACCTGCCGCTTCATGCTGACCGAGGAAGCCCACCACATGTTCGTCGGCGAGACCGGCCTGGCGCGCGTGGTCAAGCGGACCCTGGAGGTGATGAAGGAGACCGGCACGGACGACCCCGAGGCTGTCCGCCGCCAGGGCGCGGTGGACCTGCCTCTGCTTCAGCGGTACTTGAATTTCTGGTTCAGCTCCTCGCTCGATCTCTTCGGCTCGGAAGTGTCCTCGAATGCCGCGAGCACTTTCGGGAACGGCATCAAGGGAAGACCTGACGAGACCACGCAGTACCAGGATCACGTCTGCGCGGACGCGACCCGCGAGCTCGAGCTGCCCGACGGACAAGGGGGGCTGAAGAACGAGACCGTGGGGATGCGCAACGCCATGAACGAGGTGCTGCGCGAGGCCTATGTCAAAGACTGCGAGATCGGGCTGAAGCGCTGGAACATGCAGATCAAGCGTGCGGGCCACGCTTTCGAGCTGACGCTGCCGAGCACCCGCTTCCGCCGGGCGATCGGCGCCTGGACGAACGTTCCGACTGACTTGGAGGGCAAGCTCATCAATCGCGAGGAATTCGAGCGGCGCCTGCCGGCCTGGATCCCCAGTGCGTCCGACAAGGCCTTCGTGAACAGCCTGATGCAGCGCGTCGTCCAACCAGGAAAGATGGCTGCGTGGATCGCCCCGCCCGATCGCGGCGTCAACAATCTGCCTGTCGACTACGAGTACGTGCGCATCTGAGACGCACCGGCCCCAGGCCGGCCCCTACTGCTTGCCTTCGAGGCGCAGCAGGGCCCGCGTGATTTCGAGAACTATTCTCCGGTGGGGCTCGTTCAGCGAGTCGAATTTCTTTTCCAGCCAGGACGAATCCACCGTGTAGGTCGCGACGTCCTGCTTCGCCGCGTGCGGGCGCTCGGCCTCCCCATAGCGCAGCCAGTGCGGGGACGCCTCCAGCCATTGGGCGAGCGTTCGCAGCTTGTCCTGGGTGGGCAGCGCCCTGCCGTGGAGCCATTTGCGCGTTGTCTGCGCGGTCACGGGCTTGCCGTGGTGCCGCAGGTTGAACTCCCGCGCAAAGCGCGTCGGACCCGCGTCTACGCGGGCCTTGCGCATCGCCTCCTTGAGGCGTCGGCTGAATTCCCCTTTTTCCTCGGCGATGGTCATGCTGCAAGAAGTATATCAAGCGCGGGCACGGTATGATACTATTGGTTAGTATTTATGGTAACCAATAGTAACCAACCTGCTTGTCGGAGCGCACCATGGCGTGGCAACCAGACGATGCATCGCGAGTCATCGAGCAGATGCCTATCGGCGTGGCCGTAACCGCACCGACGGGATCGATAGCGTACGCTAACGCGTGTCTGTGCCGGATGCTCCGGGTCGATTTGGAGCGGCTCGCGGGCGTCGATCTCGCCAGCTTCCGAGCCTCGGCCAGCGCCTCGCAGAACGATCACATCAGGCTGCGGCTGTTGGCAGGCGAGCCCTGGCAGGAGGAAGCGCAGTTCCGCGCCGGAGGCGGCGAGCTGCTCCACGTATTCGAATCGGCCTATCCCCTGCGCGCCCCTGAGGGACGCGTGACGCATTTCACCCACGTTCTGCAGGACCTGAGCCCCCTGATACTCTCGGAGACCTTGAAGAACGTCGCGTTCCACGACGGTCTCACCGGCCTGCCGAACCGCAATCTGTTCCACAACAGGCTCGCGGTCGCGCTGGCTACCGCGCGGCGCGCGCGGCACGGGTTCGCCGTGCTCTCGGCGGACATCGATCGCTTCAGGCTGGTGAACGACTCGTTGGGGCGAGACGCAGGCGACGAGCTCTTGCGGCAGGTCGCGGCACGCTTGCGGGCGTGTCTTCGCGAGACCGACACCGTCGCGCGCATGGGCGGGGATGAGTTTGCCGTCATTCTCGACCGGGTCCTCGACCCCGACCTCGCCGCGAGAACGGCAGGCAAGCTTCTGGCGGAGTGCGGCGGCGACTACGATCTGCACGGCAACAGACTGCGGATCACGATGAGCGTGGGTCTGAGCCTTTACCCGCGCGATGGCCAGGAGGCGGACACCCTGCTCAGGCGCGCCGACCTCGCGATGTATCGCGCCAAAGCGACGGGCGGGAACCGCCTTCAATTGCGCGAGCCAGGCCCGCGGCTCGGGTACGGATTCGCCCCGGAAGCGGAGCTATTGAACTGCGATCCGGGCCAGGTCGCTGAAGCGCAGCCGCGCTTTCAGCTCCGGCGTGACATGAACGATGCCGTCCGTGTCGACCAGCATCGCGCAGGAAACGCCCATGCGCGCGGCCGCCACCGCCCAGCCGCCTCGGCCTTCGATGAAGATCGGCTTGGAGGCGGCATCCGATAGCGCGCCCGCCCCTGCTCCGCCCGGCACGAGCACGGTGACCGATTCGACTCCCGCAATGGGGTACCCGGTACGCGGATCGATGATGTGCGAGTAGCGCTTGCCGTCGATCTCGTAGTAGCGGCGATAGTCTCCCGAGGTGCCGACGGCCTCGCCGTCGCCGAGATCGAGCGTGGCGAGCAGACCTGCGCCGCGAGGAGAATCCAGCCCGACTCTCCAAGGCCGCCCGCGGTGGCGGCCGAGCGCCATGGCGTTGCCGCCCACGTTGATCAGCGCATTCGAGATGCCGTTATTCCGGAAGATCCCGGCGGCGCGATCGAGGGCGTAACCCTTGGCGTAGCCGCCGAAATCGAGCTGCACCGCAGGATTGGTGCTGGTCACCTCGTCACCCCGGATGCTGAGGTCGCTCATGCGCGGACGCGCGGCGACCAGCCCCCTGATGTCCCGCGCGTCAGGCACCGGCCCGCCCGGCTTGTCGCGGTGAAAGCTCCACAGACCTACGAGCCCGCCGATCGCGGGATTGAACAGCTCGCCCGACCGCGCCGAGAGACCCTGCGACTGCCTGATGAGCGAGGCGATCTCCGGAGTCGTGCGGATGTTTGCCTCGCCGCGCGCGATCGCCCGGTTGAGGGCGACCAGGTCACTCGATTTCCAGGCGTGCAGCTCGCCGTGCATGCGGTCGAATTCTGCGAACACGCGCCCGACCGCAGCTTGCGCGAGCGCGGTATCCGCGTCGGCCACGGTGATCTGGACGATCGTACCGAAGACATAAGAGCTCGCACGGTACTCATCGCCCCGCGCGTTCCCGAAGGCGAGCACGGCGAGCAGCGCCAGCGCGAACCGGCCCCGCTCGGTCAACGCCGCTCCCGCCGGTGCCTGGGTTTGAGGAACAACCAGGCGCCGCTCAAGGACAGAACCGCAAGGAACACCGCGAGAAGATCGACCGCGAGAGGACCGTAGCGGCCGGCAAATCTCCCGCTGTGCAGGTCGAGGAGCAGCCGCTGTACCGAAACGCCCGGCTCGAGCAACTTCGCATACCTATCGCGCTCGGCGACGGAAAGATCGGCCGGCGCCGACCAGGCGATCACGTCGCGCGGCGCAGGCTGCCAGGAGAGCGCATCGCTGCTCTCGAACGTGCCCGATGCCGTTCGCAGCATGAGCCGCTGCGCGCCGGACCCGATCGCCTGAACGGGTGTGGCCGGAAGCGCGCCCTTCTCCAGGCGGTCGATAAGCGCACCGTCCTTGCCGTAGATGTAGAGCGAAGCGCTGCTCGCCACAACCATCATGTCGGGCAGCTCGACCAGGCCCACGGGCGCGGGGAACCGTTCCCCCGATATCTGACCGTCGAGGAGCCATCGGCCGTTCGCGGCGATGAGGTCGTGGCGGCCCGAGCGGAACGCGTGGCGCGGAGATTCAGGCACAAGCCCGTACCAGCGCGCGAGCCACGCGGCATGGACGTACCTGGTGTCCAAGCCGAGGCCGGTCGCGTGATTCAGAATGACACCGGTCACCGCGAGGAAAAGGAAGAAGACTACCGCAGCGAAACCGATCCGCGCATGCCAGCGGCGCAGGAACAGGAGCAGGAGAAGTTTCGGCGACACGGGCTATCCGTGGACCTTGTCGTGACTGAGGCGGTCAAAAAGAAGCGCGAGCCGCGCCATGCGTTCCATCGCGCCGACCGACAGAGTGGCGCCCACGATCCCGTCGATATCGCGGTCCAGGCGATTGCCTCGCGCAAGCTTCGCGTCCTTGAACTGTTTCACGAACGATGACTGGCGGACTTCCTGTCCACGGCTCTCGCGATAGACGAGCACGCGCACGTGGTCGATGCGCCCGCCTACGACGACGAAGCCTGCGGTGATCAGCTCTTCTTTCCCCGTCTCCTCGAGGATCCACACGCTCTTCGCGCCTTCACTCCAATAGCGCTGGCGCAGTTACGCGGGGGGATAGCCCAGGATCGCGGCGACTTGCTCCTGTATGTCCTTGGTCAGCCAGAGCACCTTGGCCGCAGGCTTTGAGCCGAACACCTCCGCGACGAAGGCGTCCGGCTCCTGATAGACCTGGCCGTGGGCCACGCCACTCGCCGCGACCGCGAGCGCCAATGGTGCGAGCAAGCGGCGCGCGGCGCGGATCATCAGAACATGAACCCCGCGCCCAGCCTGAAAGCGTCCTGGGTCTTGTCCGTCGTGTAGCGCTGAATGTCGGCCTTCAGCACCACCTGCGGATGGACCCAGAAATTGACGCCCAAGGTCTTGATGCGCTCGTTGTTGTTCGGATTCTGGAACAAGTCGTTCGCCGGATCCTCCGCCTGCCTGATATCGATACGCTCATAGCGAATGAAAGGCGCGACGTCGAAGTTGCCCTCCTTGTATACGTGGTACGCGGCCTGCACGTACCCGCCCTTCATCGACTTCGGTGCCGCAAACGCCGTCGTAGGATCGGCGGCGAACAGCGCGGCGGTCACCTTGTCGGCATCGCCGAGCGTGCCCGCGGTGTAGAGGGCCTGAAGATCGAGGCCCGCGACGCGATATTGCGCGTGGACATCCCACAGGGTGAAGCGGGCTGCCACACCCTGAAGCGCCGGGTTGGACGCGCCGTTCTGACCGGTATCGCCGCTGAATACGCCGCCGCCGACCAGCAAACCCGGGCGCCGATAATTGAGGGCGCCGTAGACCGCGAGATTGCGGGCGTTGGCTTCCTGGCCTTCCTGGTGAGCGCTGCGGATTCCGGTGAGCGGATCGTCGAGCTTGCCCGAGTCGAAGCTGGTCGTGACGCCCACGTCGTAGCGGAAACCTTCGCCGACAATGCCGTGCACGCCGAACCCGAGCTCGCGCCAGGTGGTCGGGATGATTCGCGTTTCGACTTGGTTGCGCTGCACGCCGTAGTAGGTCGGCGGCTCGTGGGTCTCGTTGAGGATGCCGATCGGGATCAGGAACAGGCCGCCTTTGACATTGACGGCGTCGCTCATTTTGTAATTTACCCAAGCCTGCTCGATTTCGGCCTCGCCGTGATCGTCCGCGCTGACGACCGCGTGCTCGATCTCGACTTCGGAATGCAGCGTAAGGCGCTCATCGAAGCGATGGTTGAAGCCGAACACGAAGCGCTGCAGGTCGGCCGTGGCGTTGCCGCTCTCGCGAAACTTGCTGTACCCCACTTCGCCGTAGCCGATGATATTGGTGCCGCCGTTGGCGAGCCCCGAGCTGCGGTCGAGCATCGAGCTATAGTCCAGCGAATACGGCGACGACGGCTGCGCAGGCGCGGGCGGCTTGCGCGTCTGGGCTTTGAGTTCGTCGATTTCCTGCTGCAGGATCTGCAGCTTTTGATCTACTGTCTGACCGAACGCGGGCATCGCTCCAAAGGCGGTGGCCAGCGCGACGGATAGGGTGGATTTCTTCATTGGGGCTCCTGCTGAGTTGTGGGGCGGTATGGCTGGCTAACTCAGCGGGCGCTGACTGGCTGGCTCTCTGGCTCATAGTAGTACTGTCTTATAATCAATATGATAGAAAATATACTTTACGTGAAATCGAGGAGACGTTTTGCTGCCCTACCTCCTTGACATCGGATCAAATATAAATGAGAATGCTTCCCATTACAAGCCCATCCTTACCAATTCCCGATGTACGTCTGCATCTGCAAAGGCATCACCGATCGCGACATCCGCGAGGCCGCGTCATCGGGTGCGCGCTCCCTGAAAGATCTGCGCCGCGAGCTGGGCGTCGCCTCCGACTGCGGCAAGTGCGCGACCTGCGCCCAAGAAGTGCTTTGCGAAGCGCGGAGCGAGCAGGTCGTCTCTCCCCGCTTGCAAGCGGCCTGATTCTCACTCTCACTTCTATTCTCATCTGATCTGGCGCGTTGCTTTGCGCGCGGTGCGTGATATTCTCGATCGTCTAGAGCGAGGAGCCACGCATGAAAGGCGACAAGAAAGTCATCGAGCATCTGAACAAGGTGCTCACCAATGAGCTGACCTCGATCAACCAGTATTTCCTGCACTCGCGCATGTTCGGCAACTGGGGGCTGAAGAAGCTCGCCGAGCATGAGCACCACGAGTCTATCGACGAGATGAAGCACGCCGACAAGCTGATCGAGCGCATCTTGTTCCTCGAGGGCCTCCCCAATCTCCAGCAGCTGAACAAGCTGCTCATCGGCGAGAACGTGGAAGAAATACTGAAGTGCGACCTGAAGCTCGAAATGCACGCCCATCCCATGCTGAAGGACGCCATCGCCCACTGCGAGCAGGTCGGCGACTACATCTCGCGCGAGCTGTTCGAGGACATCCTGGAATCCGAGGAAGAGCACATCGACTGGCTCGAGACCCAGGTCGACCTCATCGCCAAGGTCGGGATCGAAAACTACACGCAGTCGCAGATGGGCGAGAGCCCGAAGTCCTGATTTCTCAGCTCGCCAGCCAGGCGCTTCCGGCCAGCCCGGACCCGGGCGCACGCTATCGGGTTCATGCTCAATGCATGCGAGCCTCGGAAGAAGCCACAACGTTTTCGCCCGCCGCTGCGGCCCAGGCGCCGTGCATACCTGCGCAGATGTCTCGGATCACGGGGTCGGCATCCGGATGCACCGCGATGCACTGAAGATGCTTGGAGATGCACAGCGCGAGCGTGGGACAACCAGTCCGGGCGTAGTGCGTCATGAGGTAGAGCGCAGCAGCGATGAGTGTTTGAGGGCGGCTTGCTTGAGATTCAGAGGTGTTCACTGTCGTTCCTCCTCGGTTGTTGCGCGGAGGCTGGCGACCTGGCTGGCGGCGCGGTAGAGCAAGCGGCCGTAGAGCCGCCCGCGGGGTAGAAATTTAGGGCCGCGCGTCTTTGAGCTTGGCTGGTTTCGTTTCCGCGACACCGCTCCTGAAGAAGAACGACCAGGCGAGCCATAGCCCCGGCAGCAGCACCAGAGCGTAGGTGAGCATGGCGCCGTATTCCCCCTCGGGGCCGTACGGCTCGGTCGCGATGTGCCAATACGAGTTGTCGATCGGCAGCACGTTTGCCTCGGTGGCTTCATGGAACGCGTAGATGCACAGCTGCACCGCGAACAGGAGCAGAAAAATTGAAGTCACCTGGAAGAAAAGCCCGAGATTGACACGGTGCCCGTATCGCGACCAGGCCCACGCGAGCGTCGCGGCAAGCGCGATGCCCGCGAGAGCGCCCCAGAAAAGCGCGCTCGACTCGGCTTGGCGGGCGAGGGTCGCGGCGATGAATGCCATCTCCATCCCTTCGCGCGTGACCATGAGGAGCACCACCAGGAACACGCCGATCCAGGCGCCGGTCGTTTGCGCGGCCGCCTCGAGCCGCGCGCCCATCTCTCCGCGAAGCTGTTTTGCGTGCTTGAGCATGTAGACGACCATGGAAATGACGAACGCTGCCGCGACCAGAGCGAGCAGCCCTTCCCAGATCGGCTGCACCGCCGTTTCGGCGAGGAACACGCCGAGCACCAGCGACAGCAGCACGGCGACCGTCGTGCCCCACCACACCGCCGGCAACAGCGGCGCGCGACCGGTCTTTCTGAGGTAGGTCGCCGCGATCGCCACGATGAGAAAGGCCTCGATGCCTTCGCGTAATGTGAAGACCAGCATCTGCAGCATTTCAGCGAACCTCGCAGTCGGTATCGGATACCCAGTACACGCCTGTCTCCGGATTCACGCGGTGAGGATGAGCTTGCCGCTCTGGGTCAGACGCAGGCGGTATTCGCGCCCGTTGTGCTCGATGACCAGCTCTCTTCGTTCACCCAGCAGCTGTCGGCTCACGGCACGGCCCTCTGGGAATTGAATTTCCTCAGTTCCTTGATTTTCCAGAAGATGTCTTTCTGGCAGTGATCCCATAGTTAAATGATAACCGTTCTCATTACCGTGTGTCAACCTGGCGCCGAGGCTCGCGCATACAATCGCGGCGCCATCCGACGATTATGAAAACAGCCCGATTCGCCCTGCTGGTCGCCGCGCTGTTTTGGGGTGAAGCCTGGGCGCAGACCCAGGCGCCGCGCAGCTCACTTCCGCTGCA